>JGI20172J14457_10000002_pt1 | contig 18027 bp, 15 predicted proteins | sample TergutNc150P5_FD_14457 | JGI IMG/M metagenome (IMG submission 14457)
GGCGTCGGCGGCGTGTAGGCGGGCCGGCTGATCGGGCCCAGGTCGGGCAGCTGCGGCTGCTGGACCTGCCACGGCGTGGCACTGCCCGCACCCACGAGCACCAGGCCTGCCAACACCGCCATGCCTGCGATCGTCCCGCCCAACACCAAGGAATGGGACATACGCGGCATACGCCCAGCCTACCTGTGTGCCGGGTGGCGCATCGCCGCATCACAGGGCGAGTCCGGGCGCCATGCGGCCGGTGGCTGGAACAAACTCGTTCTCAGAAGCCGGAAAACTCCCCACAATCGCCGCATCGGAACACCTGGCCGCAACCGTGTCCCACAGAAGCCCGTGATGCCCACTTCCCCACGCCCGCCCCGCCACCCACGCATGAGACAATTCGCCGCCCATGAGCTCGAAAACACCCGAAAAAGGCCCGATCCGAGGCGCGGGACGCGAGTTTGTCCCACCTGTCCCCCGCAGGCGCGGCCATCGGGGCGCGCGCGGCCACATCTCCTACACTGGGCGGTATGAACCACGAGTCGCTGGCGGCGCGCGGGGTCCGGTTGATCGGGCCCGACACGATCGAGATCGGCCCCGAGGTCGATCCGGAGCGCATCGGCGAGGGCGTGGTCATCCACCCAGGCTGCCGCGTGCGCGGCGCCGCGACGCTGATCGGCCCGGGCTGCGAGCTCGGCGCCGAGGCGCCGGTGACGCTCGACGGCTGCGCCCTCGGCGCAAACGTCGCCCTGGCAGGCGGATACGTCGCCGGCTCGGTGTTCTTGGACGAAGCCAGCGTCGGCTCGGCCGCGCAGATCCGCCCGGCCTGCCTGCTGGAGGAGCACGCCGGTGCCGCCCACGCCGTCGGCCTCAAACAGACGATCCTGTTCCCGTACGCGCAGCTGGGCAGCCTGATCAACTTCTGCGACGTGCTGTTGGCCGGCGGGACATCCCGCAAGAACCACTCCGAGGTCGGCTCCGGCTTCATCCACTTCAACTACACCCCCCGCGGCGACAAGGCCACGGCCAGCGCCTTCGGCGATGTGCCCCGCGGCGTGTTCCTGCGCGAACCGCGCATCTTCCTGGGCGGCCAGGGCGGCGCGGCCGGCCCGGTGCGCACCGGTTTTGGGACATTCACCGCCGCCGGCGTCATCCTGCGCGAAGACCTGGCCGACGGCGAGACCGCCAACTTCCTCAACACCACCCAGCCCGACGCCGATGCCGACCGCGAGGCCCGCCTGCCCCGCAAGGTGCGCCACAACATCGAATACCTGGCCGACCTCGCCGCGCTGCGCGCCTGGTACGACCTGGTGCGCCGTCCCTACCTCGAAGCCCGCCCGCTCGGCGCCCCGCTGCTGGACGCCGCCCTGACCGTCATCGACGCCGCCCGCACCGAGCGCGCCAAGCGCCTGGTCGAGCTGGCGGGCCTGGTCACCATCCGCTCCGGCAGGCCGTCCACGCCCGCCCGGCTGCAGTTCCAGCGGCACGCCACGGATGCCGCCGACGCGATGCTCGGCTGCGCGGTCCGTCCGGACGACGGCTTCATCGCCGCGGCCACCGCGCCAGCACAGGCCGGCACCGGCTACCTCGACGCGATCGCCGCGCTGCCGTCCGACATCGTCGACCGAGGCGTTGCCTGGCTGCAGGGCGTGGCCGCCGACGTGCGCCGCGCCGGGGCCGCGCCGATCCCCCGGCTTGCCGGGGCGCCGGTTTGAGCCCGGACGGGTGTTCGGGGCACGATGGATGCGCGCCCGCGTGTCGCGCGGCGGAAGGGACGGATCATGGGGGCACTGTTCGGAACCGATGGCATCCGGGGCGAGGCTAACCGCGCACCCATGGACGCGATGACGGCATTCGCGCTGGGACAAGCGGTGACGCACGTCATCCATCCGCACGACCGTCCCCCGGTCGTGGTCATCGGCAAGGACACCCGCGTCTCTGGCTACATGCTCGAATCGGCGCTGGAGGCCGGCGTCACCTCGATGGGCGGCATCGCCTACATGCTCGGCGTGCTGCCGACGCCCGGCGTCGCCTACATCACCGAATCGATGCGCGCCGACGCGGGTTTCGTCGTCTCCGCTAGCCACAACCCCTATCAGGACAACGGCATCAAGGTCTTCGCCGGCACCGGCTTCAAGCTGCCCGACGCCGAGGAGGACGAGATTGAGCGGCTCATGCTGTCCGGCAAGCTGCCCGAGCTGACCCCGCACCCCGACCACATGGGCCGCGCGTACCGGCTGGACGACGCGATCGGGCGCTACGTCGTCTTCCTCAAGAGCTCGTTCCCCCGCCGGCTCACCCTGACCGGCCTCAAGATCGCCATGGATGTCGGCAACGGCGCCACCTACAAGGTCGCCCCGATGGTGTTCCGCGAGCTGGGCGCCGAGGTCGAGATCATCCACAACCAGCCCGACGGCTTCAACATCAACAAGGACTGCGGCTCGCAGCACACCCAGGACCTCGCCGCGCTCGTCCGCGCCTCGGGCGCCGCCATCGGCCTCGCCTTCGACGGCGACGGCGACCGGCTCATCGCCGTGGACGAGCTCGGCAACCAGATCACCGGCGACCAGATCCTGATGATCAACGCGCTGCAACTGCAGGCCGAGCGCCGCCTGGCCAACGACGTCGTCGTCAGCACCGTCATGAGCAATCTCGGCGTGACGCTGTGCTGCCAGCAGCACGGCATCACCCACCACAAGGCGGCCGTCGGCGACCGCTACGTGCTGGAGGCCATGCAGGAGCTCGGCGGCGTCATCGGCGGCGAGGACTCCGGCCACATGATCTTCCTGCGCAACCACACCACCGGCGACGGCATCATGACCGCCCTGCAGACCATCGCCTGCATGATCAAGCAGGACGCGCCGCTGTCGCAGCTGGCGAAGGTGGTCACCATCTTCCCGCAGTCGCTGATCAACGTGGACGTCACCCGCAAGCCCAACATCAACTCCGTGCCCGAGGTCGTCGAGGCCATCGAGGCCGTCGAGGCCGAGCTCGGCGAGCAGGGACGCGTGCTCGTGCGCTACTCCGGCACCCAGAACATGTGCCGCGTCATGGTCGAGGGCCCGACCCAGGACGACACCGATCGCCTGGCGGGTCAGATCGCCGCCGTGGTGCGCGCCAATCTCGGGTGACTCGTCTGGTATCGCCGGCGCTCCGGCTCCGGGGGGACTCGCTCAGCTACCGCGGGCGCGCGGGCTCCAGAGAACGTTCGTCGCAGCACCGCTCCACGCGCCGGATCGCCTGCGGCGATCGTATCCGGCGCGCTCCGCTCGGCGACCTCGCATACCGGCGCTCCGGCAGAGCCGGACCGCAGCGGTCAGCTCGGCCGACGTGCTGCTCGTGAACGTTCTCTTGCGCCCGCGCTCATCTGGGTGGCCTTGCGGACGCTGACTCCCCAGGATTGTCCCGTCACCGTCGCTTTCCCGTCACCGTCGCTTGGGGTGAGCGGGGCTTGCGCGCGCCGGCTTCCGCACCTTCGTCACCTCAGGCGCTCTGGCTGACGCCAGCTTTTTGGGACAACGGCGCAGCCAGCGGGCCCCACACGCCCATAACCGGGCCACTCCCGGCATCTGGCTGCGCGAATGTCCCACTGTGCCCCCAACCCCCGCGCGCCACACACCCCAGCACCACGAACACGCACCATGTGGGACAACGGCGCAGCCAGCGGGCCCCACACGCCCACAATCGGGCCACTCCCGGCATCTGGCTGCGCGAATGTCCCACTTTCTCCGTGGCCACCGCGGCATGACTGCCGCAGCGCGGCACGCGCCCGCCGTCGTGCGAGATACTGGAGCATGGCTCTTGTGCGCATCGACCGCGAATCTGACGTCACCACCATCACGCTGACCGACGCGGCGACGCGCAACACCTTGTCCCAGGCGATGCTCACACAGTTGCGCTGTGCGATCGAGGACGTCGGGCAAACCGACACCCTGGTCGTCGTGCTGGCGGCCGAGGGGCCGGTGTTCAGCGCCGGGCACAATCTGGGCGAACTGGTCGGCATCTCGGCGCCAGACGCGCGGCGCCTGTTCGAGGCGGCGGCCGCCACGATGGCGGCGCTGCACGCGATTCCGCAGCCGGTGATCGCACGGGTGCAGGGGCCGGCGTTCGCCGCCGGATGCCAGCTGGTCGCCTCGGCCGATCTGGCGATCGCGGCCGCGTCCGCATCCTTCGCGCTGCCGGGCATCACGCGCGGCCTGTTCTGCCACACGCCGCTGGTCGCGGTCAGCCGGGCCATCGCGCCCAAGCGGGCGCTGGAGATGGCGCTCACGGGCACGCCGATCGACGCCGAGACGGCCGCGCAGTGGGGCTTGGTCAACCGCTGCGTTCCCGACGACCAGCTCGACGCCGCCGTGGACGAGCTCGTGCACCGCCTGACCGACACGGGCAGCCCATACGCACGTGGCTTGGGTAAACGTGTCTTCTACGACCAGGCGGGCCTGCCCGAGGCGCAGGCGTACGCCCTCGCGGCGCCGGCCATCGCGCTCAACGCGATCCTGCCGGACGCGCAGGAGGGCTTCGCATCGTTCGTCGCCAAGCGTGCCCCGCAGTTCACGATGGGCCCGCATGACTGAGGGGACGCGCGAACCGGCGGGCCGCCGCGACCTGAACACCTTGCCCAAGGCCCACCTGCACCTGCATTTCACCGGCTCGCTGGACGCGCGGACGCTGCGTCACCTGGCCGACCGCGCCGGCGAACGCCTGCCCGAGCAGCTTGTCCACGACACCGCGCTGTCGGTGCCGGCCACGACGCGCGGGTGGTTCCGGTTCCAGCGTTCGTACGACCTGGCCCGCCGCATGGTCAGCTCGGAGCCGGCGATGCGCACGGTCGTGCGCATGGCCGCCGAGCACGACGCGGCCGAGGGCGCCCGGCGCCTGGAGCTGCAGATCGACCCGACCAGCTACGCCCCGTTCGTCGGCGGTCTGGCCCCGGCGCTGGAGATCGTGCTCGACGAGGCCCGTCTGGCAAGCCACGACACCGGCGTGCAGATCGGCGTCATCGTAGCGGCCTCGCGCATCCGGCACCCCATCGAGGCCCGCACGCTGGCGCGGCTGGCGGGTCGCTACGCCGGGGACGGCCCCGGCCAGGTCGTCGGTTTCGGCTTGTCGAACGACGAATGGGCGGGCGACACGCCCGAGTGGGAGGGCGCGTTCCGCATCGCCGCGAAGGCGGGCTTGCGCTCGGTGCCCCACGGCGGCGAGCTNCGTGGCCCCGACCACGTCCGCGAGGTGTTCGGTTTCCTGCATCCCGACCGGCTGGGCCACGGCGTGCGCACCACGGAGGATCCGGCGCTGCTGGACGAGCTCGTCAGGGCCGGGGTTGCGTTCGAGGTGTGCCCCGCGTCGAACGTGCATCTGGGNGTCTACGCGACGCTGGCCGATGTGCCCCTGGAGCGGCTGCTCGCCGCCGGTGCGACGGTGGCCCTGGGTGCCGACGATCCGCTGCTGTTCCACGCGCGCCTGAGCGATCAGTACCGGCTCGTGCGCGACACGCACGGTCTCGACGACGCCGCGCTGGCCGAGTTGGCGCGCTCATCCATCCGCGCATCGTTCGCATCGGACGCCGACAAGCAAGAATGGCTGTCCGGCATCGACGCCTGGCTCGCCGCGCCGGCGCCTCTGTGAAGCCAGCGCCCCCGATCGCGGGACAGATGTGCATCCAGAGCCCGATTTTCAGCCAAGAACGGCCCGAAATCGAGATCTGGAACGACGTTTGTCCCACAGCAGAGGCCGAAAGGGACAAGCCCCGGCAGCCAGACGCGTGACGACGCTAGTCGAAGAGCTCGCCGACCCAGTCGCCGACGTCGTCGGAGTCGAGCGGATCGACGTCGGGTTCGTCGTAGCTGAAGTCGAGATCGGCGGCGCCGTCGCTGGCATCGACCTGGGCGCGCAGACCCGTGGGCCTGGCGCTCCCCGCCGCCCCGAGATCGGCGTGCAAAGCGATGACGAGCCGCGATACAGCGGCGTCCAATTCGGCGATCGCGGCGGTCGGTTCCGGACCGTCCAGGCCTGCCTCGGCGTCCTCGCGCGCCACGGGGAAGACCCAGATGCGCTCCGGATCGGGCGCGGCGCCCCGGGGAAAGACGACACCCACCTGCGCGCCCCACAGCGCCGGCACGCGCGCCGCGGCATCCCCCACCGCGCGAGCCAGATCTGATGCGAAAGCCTCCACGATGTCTGAGGTGCTCATGCCTCGATTCTCCCATACTGGCCGCAGTTCCCGAACCTCTGCCGCCGTCGCCGACTCGCCCGCCGGATCGATCCTCACAGATCTCGCAGCGCATCATCTGGAGCGATACTCGCGGTGCGAAGAACCCGGAACAAAGCTCCCATCGCAGTTGCCAGCGGCGGGCCGATAGCACAGCCGACCACCCACCACGGCGAGGGCAAGGCGAACTGCGTCGGGATCGTCAGCCATCCAAATGTGCGCCCGCCCAGCGCTGCCATCACGCCAAAGCCGACGAGGAAACCCACCACGACCGCAATGACACCGACCAGAAGACCCAACAAAGCGACTTCACCCAGCAACGAACGGGCTACCTGCGGCGTCGTCCACCCCATGGCCTTCAGCAAACCCACCACTCGGCGCTGCGACAGCGCGATCCCAGACCCTAATGACGTTCCCACCAGCGCGCACACCATCAACAAGGCGCAGCCCAGCATCAAACTGAAGCTTTGGATCAACCGCAGAGCCTGCGGAAGCTCATGAGTGAGCGCAAAGTAGCTCGTGCCCGCGATACCATGCGCGGCCAGTTCGCCGACGACAGCAGACGCATCCTGCGCAGAATCGGCCTTTAGGAAGACCTGATCGTATCCGGCCGCGGTGAACTGAGATGGCGTCATGCCCTTGTAGGCCGCTTGCCATGCCACGGCATTGTCCAGGGACACGAATGCCGCAGCCAAACCATCCACTTTGGCATCTGCCGGATCATAGAACCCCACGACGTGGAGATTCACATTCTTGGTCGCCCCTTGCATGTCTGACCCATTCCTCGCGACCAGCTGCTCGTATGAGAACGTCACAGACGATCCGGCAAGCTGTGTCATGTCGTATCCGTTCACACTGGCCGGCAGGACGATGGAGTGATCATCCAGCACGGAGGGGCACGGATACTTCGAGAGGCATTGTGGCACCAGCTCGGGAGCTGTCGCCGTCGCCCAGACGATAACAGGCGTGGCATTATCCTCAACACTCAAACCAGTCTGCACCCAGGGATACACCGCCACCACATGGGGAAACGACCTCAACTCCTGCAGGACTTGCGGAGTGATCGGCGTCGGAGTCGTCGCCGCGCTCTGTGCACTGACACTGATCAGCGTCAAACTTGACCGATCGCTGAGCTCACTGTAGGTTCCCCCGGCTGCTTCGGCGACCAGAATGGCCACACCAAAGGCAAGACCGCCCAGTATGCCAACGCACATGCTGAAGACTCGATGATCTGGCAGGAGCGACCGCAGGAATGATAAGAGCGTGAATCGCCATCTCATGACACAATCCCCCGACGAGCCGCCTGATGCCCCTGACTCATGACGACTTCCCGAGTGCAGTAGCCACCAACCAGCGCCTGATGAGATGCAACCACCACGCAGGCACCCTGTTGCGCGATACTCGCCAACGCGCCGAGCACGCGTCGAGCCACCGCGTCGTCCAACCCTGAAATGGGCTCATCTGCCAACACGATCGGCGGTCGGTTGATGATGGCGCGCACAATGGCGGCTCGCTGCTGTTCGCCCCCCCCGACAACCGTCGCGCCTGCACGTGAAGTCGCCCCGCCAAACCGAGGTCGGCCAGCAGCTCGCCGGCTCGCGTCGAGGCGACGCGGCCACCTGCCAACAGCACATTATCGAGCGGGTCTAGCCAACCGACAAGGTTGTGCGTCTGAAAGACGAATCCTATTAGTTCCCGGCGCAACCGGGCCATCGCACTCGCCGATGTCCACCGTATGGGCGACCCACACAATTCAACATCGCCCGTGTCAGCCGACGTCAGCAAACCGACGATGTTGAGCAGCGTGGTCTTGCCGACGCCCGATTCGCCATGCAGCCAGACGACCTCACCTGCGTCGGCGACCAGGGACGTGTCTGGCAGCGCCACGACGGTCTGGCCGTCGGTTCGGTACGACTTACTGACGTGCATCACAGCAATTGTTGGCGCGCCCGGCATCACAACACCCAATCCTTCGTTGCGACCTCATAGGTCCCACCCGAATCGAGCAGCAGTCGCGTCACATCGAGCGAGCACCCTTCACCCGCAGTCGACATTTGCACCAAGGTCGGAAACCCCGTGCAGCCAAGATGATCATTGATAACGCCCTGCAGCGCCATCCGAACCCCACTCTCCTCGGTCATCGAGTGTGTGTTAAGCACCGGGAGCCAACGCACAAGGTATTCCATTGGTCCGGAATAGCTCCGGATGTCACCTGGACTCGCGTCCATCATGTTCGAGTAGTAGCCAACTAGCTGCGACGCCTGGCCTGACTCGATCGCCAAGTCCAACATAGCCAGCGCGTTAAACTCCGTCTGCATATCAGATGCGGGGGATGGGGCGAAGATCAACGGCGGCACTTGCGCGCCTAGACACTCCATCGCGTCGGCCAGAGCCTGCACTGACCGAGCGGCAGCGACCGTGACAGTGATCTGCTTCAGCGATGCATCGCCAGCACCGACAAGCTTCGCATGTTGGTCGCTGGAGAGTTTGCCCATCATCGCCAACGCGCACCCGGCCTCGAGCTCAGACTGCAGATCAGCACCGGAACTCGGTCCGGAAGATGTCAGCGCAGCCGTGAGGCTCTGCTGAGTCTGTTGGGTGGCGATGGACGCGAAATCCTGTGAGACCAAGCGAGCCACTTCATATGTTGTGTGCACATCGCCCTGAGCCGCCACATATCCATGCACAAGCTGGGTCGATGGATCTATCCGAGCCTTGACCTGGTTGACAAGCGGATCGAGAGCACTCAGATCCTGCCCCAGCAAGACCCACGCTTGGGCCGCGAATGACGCTTCAAGCATGTTTCCCGCTAGGGGTGCCTCAAGAAAAGGTCGGAGCAGTGAGGCGATCGCCTGCCGATCGATGTCAGCCTCGCCCTGCACGGCCTGGCATGTGAGCCCGTAAAGGTTCAGGACATCCATGGCTTGGGCAATGCGCGATGGCAGAGTGTAGTGAACGTCCACCGGAGACAACGTCGCACCGAGAAGGGCTGCCGCCACTTGGCTCCTGACGTCCAGATAGGGAGACGCAGCGCGGGCGGCCATTACCGATGGACTGTTCAGATAACTCATGACTGTCGTGGCCTGGGGAAAGGTCGGGCAGGGGCGCGTCGCGGCACACCAGGCCTCGACGACGATCACAAGGTATCCGATGCGGTCAGGGGTATCTTGTGGCGCAGCCCCTACCGCAGTCACCGCGGCATCAGCAGTCAAGGTGGCCCGTCCCGTCAGTTGCGCTGTCGCCCATGCTTGATATACCGGATTGTCAATCGTCGCGGTCATCGCAGCGGCAATCGAAGCCTGTGACGGACGCAGAGGCGGGGCACCGGCCGCCTTCAGCACAGCCTGCGCATAGACGGAGTCCAAGCTGTCCAGGGGACCGACAGTGGAGCTGTTCGGATCCCGAAAGAGGCCGGTTTGATCATCACGCAGCCCACTGAACTCACCCAGCAGGCCAGGTGGATACGGACGAACGTCTCCGCCTGGCCGCTGGATATGAATGACAACGAACACGCCGATCAGCACTGCCGCAAGCAGGACAGCAACACTGACAAGAACACGCCGCTTCATGTGGATGCTTCTCGAAGACTAGTTGATCGTCTCCAGACTCACTGCGACCGTCTGAGGAGACCCCGCCACAAAGGCCGATCCTGACACGCTGGTCGTGATGAACAGCGTCCACCAGTTCGCGCACGCGCTTCCCGACAGATACGACCCCGTTGCGCCGTTGTTGTTGGTCCACGAGTACTGCAACGCATTGTTTTGACCGGAGACATTTGCTCCACCGATCGTCGCGCCCAAGCCATGAGCTGTGATCGTCGTCACGTTCTTGACCCATGACGGCGTGCCCCAGTAGACCCGAACCCACGACGAGTACCCCATGCAGTAGCCACTCCCCGTGTAATTGCTCACGGTCGCACCGGACTGAACGCCGGCCAGATTCGAAAACAGGACGATCGGAGACGACTTTGTGTTCGCGAGGGCATCCGAGGCGGGCCCCACCAGGGCACTCCCGGCACAAACCATCGCGCCAGCGGCAACTACCGCCAGAATCTTCTTCATTTTCATTGTTGCTTCTTCTCTCTATCCGGGCCAAGTCGTATGATAGTCCGGAATTCGTTGACGGGACTACGTAGAAGAGAGAGAGAGACACTCAGTCAGGCGGCTTGCAACGGTGCGACAGCGAGGAGTCGATTGATGCTGTTCTTTGGCTTCCGAAGAGAAACACTAGCGCCGGCAGGCAACACGGTCAAGAGGCGAGAGGCACTCAGTTCCACATGTTCACCCACAGCACAAGTGGAGCATTCTCCCTTGCCACACTGCCATTGACATATGCATCGCGTGCCCCGCCCTGTACGTCATGGCTATCGGTGCATGTCGACGAAGCGGGAGTAGTGGCCTTGGAAGGCCGTGGTGATGGTGGCGGTGGGGCCGTTGCGGTGCTTGGCGACGATGAAGTCGGCCTCGCCGGCCCGGGGGCTGTCGCGCTCGTACGCGTCCTCGCGGTGCAGCAGGATCACCATGTCGGCGTCCTGTTCCAACGAACCCGACTCGCGCAGATCCGACAGCATCGGCTTCTTATCCGAGCGGGCCTCAGGCGACCGGTTCAACTGGCTCAGCGCCACCACCGGCAGATCCAACTCCTTGGCCAACAGCTTGATCTGACGGGAAAACTCCGACACCTCCAACTGGCGGCTCTCGACCTTCTTGCCCGAACTCATCAACTGCATATAGTCGATGATCACCAGCTTCAGATCGTGGCGCTGCTTCAACCGACGCGCCTTCGAACGAATCTCCATCATCGTCAGATTCGGCGAATCATCGATGAACAACGGCGCATCCTGGATCGCCCCGATCCGGGTGTTGATCCGATCCCAATCCTCATCGGTCATATGCCCATTGCGGATATGACTCAACTGCACCGTCGCCTCCGCCGACAACAACCGCATCACAATCTCAGTCTTGCTCATTTCCAGACTGAAGAACGCCGTCGTCATCCCGTGATGAATCGCCGCCGCCCGCGCAAAATCCAACCCCAACGTCGACTTGCCCAACGCCGGACGCGCCGCCACGATCACCATCTGCCCCGAATGCAGCCCGTTCGTCAACTCGTCCAGATCCGCGAACCCAGTCGGCACCCCGTTCATCGTGCCGCCATGCGACTCGATCGCCTCAATCTCGTCGTACGTGGGATCCAGCAGATCCCGCAACACCTGGTAATCCTCGGACGTCTTGCCCGTCGACACGTTATAGATCGTCTGCTGAGCCACATCGACCAGATCACGCACATCGCCCTGACCCTGGTAGCCCAGCTGCGCGATCTTGATCGAGGCATCCACCAGCCGGCGCAGCACCGCCTTGTCCGCGATGATCTGCGCATAGTAGGCCGCGTTCGCCGCGATCGACACCGACCCCACCAGGTCGAGCAGATACACCGGCCCGCCCACCCGGGCCAGCTGCGCCTGCTTCTCCAGCTCCGCCGCCACCGTGATCGCATCAGCGGGCTCGCCCTTAGCATGCAGCTCCACGATCGCGTCGAAGATCGTCTCATGCTTGGGCAGATAGAAATCCTGCCCCGACACGACATCCACGACGTCCGCGATCGCGTCCTTGCTCATCAGCATCGCGCCCAGCACAGCCTGCTCCGCCGCGATGTCCTGCGGCGGAGTGCGTCCGTCCGACGCACGCTGCTGGTCCGGCGCCGCGAAATCTTGCGGCGTCAGCTCCTCGATCATGCTGCTCCCTCCGGCACGAAGCCGTCCTCGTCTGCCGGGCAGACGTCGTCACGTCCACCTGACCAACAGTCTCGCAGCCGCCTCTGACACTTTTCCGACGGCCCGCTTCCCGGAGCTCCCAGCAACCCCGCACGCCCCGACATGCCCCATCACATCGTCGCGTTCCCCACACGCTAATAGGTCACCAAAGGCCCACGCAAGGGGCGTTGTGCACAGGCCCTGTGGACAGCCTGGGGACGCCTGTGGACCACCCGGGACAGACGGTGGACGGCGTGTGGCCGAGCCTGCGAATGTGGCCGAACCTGGACGCCTCAATCCTGCCCGGACAAGCACAAACATCCAACAATCCCGGTGGTGGGGAACCAATTTACGTAAGTTTCCGCGGGTGGTTCATCAGCTGGACACCCGCGCTGATGGACGTCCGTGGGTGCCCCGACAAGGGGTTTTTCCACAGGCCATGTGGACAGCGCTCCGGCCGTGCGGCGCCGTCGCGCCACCGATCGCCACGGGCGAACACGGCTCCCCGGCGCGGCGTCCGGACGCCCGTCCCGAAGGCTCCGATCCGACTGTCACAGGGCCCGCCTACAATGATGAATGCATGCAGCCCGCACCGCCCCGGGCCCCGAGCACCAGGAGGCGCCATGATCACGCATTACACCGTCACCGGCATGAGCTGCGAGCACTGCCGCCACCACGTCACCACCGAGGTCGGGTCGATCCCGGGCGTCCAAACCGTGGCGGTCGATCTCGCCAGCGGAGGCATGGACGTCACCAGCGCCGCACCCGTGCCGTTCGAGGCCATCCAGGCCGCCGTCCACGAGGCCGGCGACTACGAGGTGCAGCCGGGGTGAGCGCGGTCGCACCCCCCGGCGCCCCGCCCAGCGGCCGTCCGAGCCCGGCCCTGACGGCGCTCACGCTGCGCATCGATGACATGACCTGCGCCTCGTGCGCGACGCGCGTCGAGCGCGCGCTCAACAAGGTGCCGGGCGTGCGCGCCAGCGTCAACTACGCCACGCACCAGGCCCGCGTCTTCGCACCCCCCACCCTCGACACGGCCACGCTGATCGGCGCGGTCGAGCACGCGGGCTACGGCGCGAGCGTGCCCGNCCCGGAATCCCCGCCCCCGGACGAGGCCGCCGCGCTGGCCTGGCGCATGTGGCTGGCGATCGGCGCCGGCCTGCCGGTCGTCGTGCTTTCGATGGTGCCGGGCATCCAATTCCCGGGCTGGCAGTGGGTGTGCCTGGCGTTGACGCTGCCGGTATATACCCTTGCCGGATGGCGGTTCCACCGCGCCACACTGTTGAATCTGCGCCACCGCGCCGTCACGATGGACACGCTGATCAGCGTCGGGACGACCGCCGCGCTGGCCTGGTCACTGTTCGCCCTGATCGCGGGCGGGGCGGGACACATCGGCTACCGCCACGCCATCGCGTGGCACCTGCAGCGCGCACATTCCGGCGCCGACATCTACCTGGAGGCCGTCGTCGCCATCATCGCGTTCCTGCTGATCGGGCGCTACGCCGAGGCCCGCGCGACCACCCGGGCCGGCGCCGCCACGCGCGAGCTGCTGGCTCTGGTGCCGACGCAGGCCACACTGCTGGACGACGGCCGCGAGACGTCCGTCCCCGCCGAGGCGCTGCGCGTCGGCGACCTGTTCGTCGTGCGCCCCGGCGAACGGATCGCCACCGACGGCGTCGTCGTCGAGGGGCATTCGGCGCTGGACAACGCCGTGATCACCGGCGAATCGCTGCCCGTCGAGGTCGGCCCGGCCTGCGATGTCGTCGGCGCCGCCGTCAACACCACCGGACGCCTGGTCGTGCGCGCCACGCGCGTCGGGGCGAACACGCAGATGTCCCAGATCGCCCGGCTGGTGGACGACGCGCAGTCGAGCAAGTCGCAGGTGCAGCGCCTGGCCGACGCGGTCGCGGGCGTGTTCGTCCCAATCGTCCTCGCGCTGGCCGTGGTGACGCTCGCCGTGTGGGCGCTGCTCAGCCGCGACGCGTCCACGGCCGTCAGCGCCGGCGTCGCCGTCGTCATCATCGCCTGCCCTTGCGCGCTGGGCCTGGCCACNCCGGTGGCGCTGCTCACGGCGTCCGGACGAGGCGCGCAGCTCGGCATCCTGGTGCGCGGCGCGGCGGCACTGGAGGCCGCCCATCGCGTGGACGTCGTCGTGCTCGACAAGACCGGCACGCTCACCACCGGCGTCATGGCGGTGGCGGACGTGCGTCCCGTTCCCGGCCAAGACCGGGATGAGCTCGTCGCCATCGCCGCGGCCGCGGAGGCCGGCTCGGAGCATCCGATCGCCCGCGCGATCGCGTCGCTGGCATCCGGGGACGGCCCCGCCGCCACCGATGTCACCGCCGTGCCCGGCGCGGGCGTGCGCGCCGTGGTGGACGGACGCCCGGTGCTGGCCGGGCGCCCCGACTGGGTGGGCGCGCAGCTCGTCCCCGCCCGGCCGGATGCCGCAGACTCGTCCTCCACCGATGCGACGCTGGTCGCCGTAGCGTGGGACGGACGCCTGCGCGGCACCATCGCCGTGCGCGATCAGGTGCGCGCGACATCGGCCGCCGCTGTCGCGGGTTTTCGTCGGATGGGTCTGCGGCCGGTGTTGCTGACCGGCGACACGCAGGCCGTGGCCCAGGCCGTCGCCACAGCCGTCGGCATCGACGACGTGCGCTCCGGGGTGGCCCCGGCGGACAAGGCCGCCACGATCGCCGCCCTGCAGGCACAGGGGCATCGTGTGGCGATGGTGGGCGACGGCGTGAACGATGCAGCCGCCCTGGCCCAGGCCGACCTGGGCATCGCGATGGGCGCGGGCACCGGCGCGGCGATCGCCGCCGCCGACCTGACGCTGATGCGCTCCGACCTGGGATGTGCGGTGGATGCCGTGCGGCTGGCGCGCGCCAGCTTCGCCACCATCCGCACCAACATGGTCTGGGCCTGCGCCTACAACGTGGTCGCCATCCCGATCGCGGCATGTGGGCTTCTCAACCCCATGATCGCCGGCGCCGCGATGGCGTGCTCCTCGCTGTTCGTCGTCGGCAACTCGTTGCGCCTGCGCCGGTTCAAGCCGTGAGGACGGCACCCGTCCCCACTCACGCTCGACGCCGACCCGCAGCATCGCGGAAAACTCTCGACTAAAAGTCCACAACTTCCTCGGCACCAGGCACTGGCCGAGTAATATATGCGTCAGAAAGGCAGAATACCCCCGACCGGAGGGCCTGACAAGCAGCCAGGTTCTCCATTTCTCGAAACCAACTGAATGTTTTTATTTCGATCCTGAGTAGCATTGATAACTTCGCAAGCAGTAGTTATCCTGGTTCGCGGGTGAGAGCAGAGAGTCAGCGGTTCGAGCTGCAGCAGCGTTGCTCGAACCGTACAACGTGCGGCAGGACATGCCGCAACCAACGTGGTGCCGCCGATTCGTCGGCAGGCATCACCAAATGACCAGCCAGCTTCGGGGGAGGTTGCGCTGGTCGTGCAGGCCGGGCGCGGGGCGGTGCCCGGCCTGCACCTTGTCTGCAGCAGTTTCCGGGCATCCCGTCGGCGTGTGCTTGGTCAGTCAGGCCAGCCGGACACGCGGTCCGAGGTGACGGGCTGGCCGCCGAGCGCCTTGACGAAGTCGGCGTTGGCTAGCCACTGAGCCGTGGCGGGCAGCGCCAGACATACGATGCCGACCACGTCCACGAGCACCAGCAGCGCCAGCACCGGCACGTTGGCGACCACCGCGATGGCGTTGGGGAAGATGGCGTTGAGCGCGAGCAGCACGATGGCCCCGTTGCGCCACGCCCGCCGCGCGCCCAGCATCCGGATCGCGCAGATCACCAGCAACACCCCGGCCACGACGCCGACCGCGCCGCACGTGACGATCGCGGTGTGCAGCCCCGCGATCTCCGACTCAGGCGCCTTCGCCTCGGCCACGGCCCGCGGCGCGTATTCCCCCGCGTAGCGCACGAAGATGCCCCCGACGAGCAGACACTCCACCGCAATCAGCACGGCGCAGATCGCCCCCACCAGGACGGGGAGCGGACGCGCCGGTTCGCTCGGGGCTGGCGTGGAGCTCCGCGGCCGCAGATCGAAGAACGACATGGGCTCATTATGGCACCCGCACACGCCCCGGACCGCCCGTCTGGTGGTGCCCACGGCGTTGTGCCAGCCGCCTCGTCGGACGTCTCGGCGTCGCTGGCCGGGGGCGTGGGCTCGCTGCTGCAGAGCCTGCAGGTCGCCACCGGGCACCTCGCCCTTGAGCAGCGCCAGTACGACGCCGAGTCGGACTGGCAGAAGGACCACCACCTGATCCTCAGCGCCATCGCGACCGTGGCGGGCATCGCGGCGATGATCGCATCGGCGGGCACGGCCGCCCCGGCCGTGGTGGCAGGACTGACAGCCGTGTCTGTGGCCGCCACGGGTGTCGGCATGGGCTACGACATCGCCGAGCACAACACCGCGGGCGCCATCGAAGACGGCGCCTTCATCGTGCTGCCCGTGATCGTCAACGGCGTCGTGACGTTCATGCGGTTCGCCGCGTCCGACCTGCCCGCGATCGAGGACGCCGCGCTCGCCCAGGCCGAGGCGGAGGCCCGCACCCAGCTGCCCGACACGTCAGCGGCCGCACATCCCGATTGGCCGCTGATCACGGATGGTTCCCACGTCGATCCCGCGACCAGTCCGGCGGCTCCCCCGAGCTTGACAATCTCGTCTCCCAGCTCAGCACCGTCAACCTGAGCAAGTACAAGGTCCTAGAGAACATCTGGACCAACGCCATCAAGGCGGGCGAGCACGTGACCGTCGACGGACACATCACCACCGACCCCACCACAGGCCGACCCATAGAATTCGATATAGAGTACACAATTGATGGGAAATTCGCACGTGCCGAGATTCCCGATGCCTGACAAGGACAGACATTGACAGACTTCGAAACAGAGTTCACCCAGGCTCAGATTGATATGGTGTCTGAGGCTGTGAACTATGCGTCAGGAATGGCGAATGACATATACATCTACTTTTCAACGCTCATTGACATCCTCTACACGGACACCTTCTTCACTCAGAACAGCCGAGTGTACCCGGCGCATAAGCTCCCAGGAGTAGATGTCTCGGTTGTTGCACAGCGCACGATGGTTGCCGCACTCAGCGATCAGTTGCGAAAGATTAGGCGATCTGCTATCGATAGTGATCATCCGATTCCACGTGAGGGGTGGATTCACTACCATGTGGGCGGCTCGGTGGATGCACGTTACTCATATGAGGATATCGCCCCCGGGGAGGATCCGATGTGGAACGAGAAGCTTGACGCCTGGATGGCGGCCGTGCAACAAGAACTGGATGCGAACGGTCCGAAGTGACGGCGTCCGGGGCTCACAGGCGGCGGCAGACCAACACGGTGGCGCCGGCGGCGGTGTGGGCCAGCACGACGGTGGCCGAGGCGGGGCCGGACGGATGCAGCCGGCGACGCAGCGCCGCGGGGTCGAGATCGAAACCCTGCAGCTTGATCTCCAGCGCGCCGACGCGGTGGTCGCGCACCCAGGCGCGCAGCGCCTTCTCGGTGAAACTGAACGTGTCCAGCACCGTAAAGCACGCCACGAAGGGGCTGTGACAGGCCGCGTCGCTCGACAGGTACGACGCCCGCCCGTCCAGGCGCCACACGGGCGCCCCGGTGTCATGCTCCAGCGATGCCACCAGCTGCGGCAGCAACCCGGCCCGGCCGACGACGCCGTCCGGCTCCAGCAGGTATCCCCCGACGGGCCCGACCCGCGGCCCCGGCGCATCGGCACACCCGACCAGCTCCCGCCCCGACGGCAGCGCGACGGCGCGCCGCGATCCCGGGGCCTCACCGCCCAGGCGCCACAGTCCCAGTTCGACCGCATCGCCGCGTTCGGACACCCAGCAGGCCTCCACCCCGGCCGGGATGAGCCCCCGGTCGAAGCCGGGCCCGAGCTTGACGATGACCGGATGCCCCGCGGCGATCAGATCGAGCACGAAACCCCAGGACGGCCGCAGATCGTCCAGACGCCAGCTGCGCCCGGCGCCGGTGCGCCGCGCGGGATCCAGGAACACGGCCCGGTGCGGGTCAGGTCTCGCCAGCAGGTCGTCGGCCAGC
>JGI20172J14457_10000003_pt1 | contig 17391 bp, 16 predicted proteins | sample TergutNc150P5_FD_14457 | JGI IMG/M metagenome (IMG submission 14457)
GGACGACACGGGCCGCTTGGTGGTGTCGCGTCCGAACGACGAGCGGCGCAGCAAGGCCTTGCACGGTCTGAGCCGCACGCTCGTGGCCAACATGGTCCTGGGCGTGACGGACGGGTACGACCGCCAGCTGGAGATCGTCGGCGTCGGCTACCGCGTCATCTCGAAGGGCCCGACGCAGCTGGAGTTCGCGCTGGGCTTCAGCCATCCGGTGATCGTGGACGCCCCCGACGGCGTCACGTTCAGCGTCGAGTCGAACACCAAGTTCACGGTGCACGGCATCGACAAGGAGCAGGTCGGCGAGGTGGCGGCGAACATCCGCAAGATCCGCAAGCCTGAGCCGTACAAGGGCAAGGGCGTGCGCTACGTGGGTGAGCACGTGCGCCGCAAGGTTGGAAAGGCTGGCAAGTAGTCATGGCTATCTCATTGACCGTGCGCAAGAACCTGCATGCGCGCCAGGCATCGCGGCTGCGCCGTCAGATGCGGGTGCGCAAGCATGTCAGCGGCACAGCGGATCGTCCGCGCTTGGTGGTGACCAAGACTGCGCGTCACACGCTGGTGCAGGTGATCGACGACACGCAGGGACGCACGTTGGTGTCGGCATCCACGATGGAGGCCGACCTGCGCGCTGCCCAGGGCGACAAGACCGAGCTGGCCAAGAAGGTCGGCACGCTGGTCGCCCAGCGGGCGAAGGACGCGGGAATCGACAAGGTCGTGTTCGACCGCGCTGGCCATCAGTACCACGGACGGATCGCGGCGCTCGCCGACGCGGCCCGCGAAGCAGGCCTGGGCCTGTGAGCGACGAAAGGAACATCGCATGAGTGGATCACAGCGTCGCGGCACGGGTGCCGGCGAGCAGCGTCGTGGCCGTGACGACCGTCGGGGTGGCCAGGGATCTCGGTCGGATGACCGCGAGAAGAGCCAGTACCTGGAGCGCGTCGTCGCGATCAACCGCGTCGCCAAGGTCGTCAAGGGCGGCCGTCGTTTCAGCTTCACGGCGCTGGTCGTCGTCGGTGACGGCGAAGGCATGGTCGGCGTGGGCTACGGCAAGGCCAAGGAGGTGCCCACGGCGATCGCCAAGGGTGTCGAGGAGGCCAAGAAGCACTTCTTCACGGTGCCGCTCGTGCAGCGCACCATTCCGCACCCGGTGCAGGGCGAGAAGGCGGCCGGTGTCGTCATGCTGCGCCCGGCGGCGCCCGGCACTGGCGTGATCGCCGGTGGCTCGGCGCGTGCGGTGCTGGAGTGCGCGGGCGTGCAGGATGTGCTGTCCAAGTCGCTCGGGTCGGCCAACGCCATCAACGTCGTGTACGCGACGGTCGAGGCGTTGCAGCACCTGGAGCAGCCGGCGGCCATCGCTCGGCGCCGCGGCCTGCCGGTCGAGGAGGTCGTCCCCGCCGCGATTCTGCGGGCGCAGAAGGAAGAGGTGGCCAAATGAGCCAGGTCGTGGTCAAGCAGACGAAGTCGCAGATCAGCGAGAAGCCGACCGCGCGGGCAACCCTGCGGGCACTCGGCCTGCACCGCATCGGTGACCAGGTGGTGCATGAGGACGTGCCCAGCATCCGCGGCATGATCAAGACTGTGGCGCATCTGGTCACAGTGGAAGAGGTGAAGTGAGATGACGCTCAAGGCGCATCACCTGCGGCCGGCTCCCGGCGCGCACACGCCGAAGACCCGCGTGGGTCGCGGCGAGGCCGGGAAGGGCGGCAAGACCGCCGGACGCGGCACGAAGGGCACCGGCGCGCGCAAGAACACGCCCGCCAATTTCGAGGGTGGCGCACTGCCCATGCACATGCGCCTGCCGAAGCTGCGCGGGTTCCAGAACCCGTTCCGCATCGAGTACCAGGTGGTCAACCTGGACAAGCTGCAGTCGCTGTATCCCGAGGGTGGCGCGGTCACCATCGACGGCCTGGTGCTGCTGGGCGCGGTGCGTCCGGGCTGCCTGGTCAAGGTGCTCGGCGCCGGGGATGTCTCGGTGAAGCTGGATGTCGTGGCGGATGCCTTCTCGGCGTCGGCCAAGGCCAAGATCGAAGCGGCGGGAGGCACGGCCGTCCTGGCCGATGTGGAACCGGCCGAATGACACGGTCCGCGTGGGCATGAGTCCCGCGCGGTGAGCAGGGCGGGGGCAGACCGAGTGGTCGGCCCCCGTTTTGCGTTGTGTGGCGTTCGTCGCGGCGGTACCGCGACTTTCGCGGACACCGGCCGGCGGGTTAGGCTTGCGGACGGTACGGCCTGCACGGGCAGGCCAGTTGGCCCCGTAGCTCAGGGGATAGAGCAGTGGTTTCCTAAACCATGTGTCGGGCGTTCGAATCGCCTCGGGGCCGCCCAGTGATGCCGGGGGCTGACCCCACGGAACCCCTCAGACGGTGGCAGCGCAGACAGTCCGCCCATCTTGTATGCAAGAGTAACGAAGAGCGTTCGCACTGTCAATTTATTCGCATGCAGGTGGGAGATACTAGAAAAAAAGAAAAATCTGGAGTACTGGTCGACCCCCTGGCTTGCTTCCGGCGCGCCGCATGGTTAATGTTTCAGGAAAGCGGCGCTGCTCGTGGCACGTCTCCTGGGGGTGGGTAGACGGCTCATGCCACTGAGCAGCGCCGCTTCCTACTACCCAAATGCACTCTGACAAGCGGATTTCCTTGGCTCGTCGTCCTCATCGGTGAGGGTGGCTCGGGTCGGCACGCAGGGGTCGATTGCTGTGATGGGGTTCTGACTAGACTGGATGCCATGGATGAGACGCACCAGGACCGCAATGAAGCTCATGGCGAACTGCGGACAGATGCGGATGTGCCAGAAGTTGCGGCGGCATCCATCGCATGGGCACTGACCGGCGCGGAGTTCGATGGGCGGGATGCGCCAGATGCCATGGACGTCGCTGCCATGGTCTCGTGGCTGGCCGGACAGGGCTGGGGCCACGACCGTCTGCAGGGCCGTCAGAGGGCTCTGGCGGCCGCTGGAGAGCGTTGGCCCGCACCCGTGGACGCCGGGCGCCGCGGAGGGCTGGGAGCCGCTCAGTTTCAGGCGGCGCTGCGTGAGGTGCTGCTGGCGCTCGGTCTGGACCACGCGGCGCCCGTACTGCGCGATGCCAGCACGCCGCTGGATGCGGGGGATCGCCGGCTATTAGCCGATCGACCACCCCACCACGGCCCCGTCGGGTGAGATCCGACGCCGGCTGCGTTGCGGCAGCCCTGATGGATGCCCGATCCACGGCGGGCTGCCGACGCCTTGCCGGCCCCGGATCTCGCTGTGGGGGGAAGTGGTGTTGGGATCCGACGCCGGCTGCGTTGCGGCAGCCCTGATGGATGCCCGATCCACGGCGGGCTGCCGACGCCGGCTGCGTCAGGTCAGCTGTCTTCGATCATCACGCCGAGGCTGGAACCGCTGGCACCGGCCAGAGCCTGTCCGGTGGCCGGATCTGCGGCGACCAGCACCATGACGCCCGAGGTGGTGGTGGAGCCGAGCACGCCGCTGCCGGGCTCTGCGGGTGGGGTGGCGACGCGCACGTGGCGAGCGACCACCCACGTGCCGCCGTCCGGCTGGGTTGCCACGATCGTCAGGTGGGTGCCGGCGCGCAGCAGCGGAGCCACGCTGGCATCGGCCAGATGGAATGGCACCAGCACCTCACCGGCCGCTTGGTCCGTGAGCGCGTCGGCCGCGCTCAGCGCCCACGAGGTCAGCATGGCCCCCTGGGGCAGTCCGACGGCGAGCGTGGCGCCCACGGCGTCGGCGGCGCTGGTGAGCGCCCCGGAGGGGATCAGGTCCGCGGGGGCCTGCACAACGCGCACGTCCCCGGCGACCAACAGCGAACCGGGCGGCAGGGCCCGCGTCGTGACCACGACCGGCGTGCCGGTGGGCTGCGGGGCCAGGGCCATGCCCAGTCCGCTGAACAGACAGATGAGTGATGCGACGACCGCGATCGCGCGGCGGTGCCAACGCAGGACGCGCAGGATGGCGGCAGGATTCCAGATGGCCTTCATAACCCCATCCTGATGAGCAGGGGAGCCGGTCGTCCGTTTATCCACAGGCCAATCGGTCTGCGACGGGGGGTGTGGATGACCTACGCGCTCGCGGTGGGGTGCGCCTCGGCGGCGGGCTTGTCCGCCGGGGCGGCGGATGCAGCGTCGGTGGCCTGCGCCGGCTTGGCGTGTTCGGCATCCGAGTGGGGGCTGGCGGCCTTGCCGGGCGCGGCGGTAAGGCTGGCGGTGGAATGGTGTGAATCCGTGCTGTAGAAGCCGCTGCCCTTGAAGACGATCCCGACAGGGCTGAACACCTTGCGCAGTCGTCCCTGGCACACCGGGCACTTCGTCAACGCCGGGTCGGAGAACTTCTGGAAAACCTCGAAGTCATGATCGCACTCGGTGCAGCGGTATTCGTAGGTGGGCATGGAAGAAGCAGGTCTCCTCGTCAGCGGTCGGCAACCTGGAAAGTATAGTCGGTGCCCCTAGAACGGCCCTGGCATGCCCGGACGCCCGACGGCGTGGCGATCGCATCCACGCGCCGGTCGTGCGGCTCGACGGGCACCCGGAGCAGCACCTCGTCCTCGTCCAGCAGCAGGCACACCGGCCCGCGGGCGTGCACCAGCGCGCGGTCATACCAGCCGCCGCCGCGTCCCAGCCGGTCGCCATCCAGCGTCCCGGCCAGACCGGGCACAAGCACGGCGTCCGCCTGGGCCAGCGCCGCCGCGCCGAGGCTGACCGACTCCCCGGCGGGCGTCCAGTCCGGCAGCCAGCCGCCCGACGCATCGCGCACGAGCCGGGGCACCAGCACGCGCACTCCGCGGTGCTCCAGCGCCGCGATCAGGGCGGCGGTGCCGGGCTCGCTGGGCCAGGATTCGTACGCGGCGACGGTGCTCACGTTCAGGCCCGCCAGCCAGGCCAGCAGCGCGTCCGTGCGTGCCGCGTCGGCGATGTCCCTGGTCGGAGCGCGGCGCGCCCGCGCACGCACCAGGCTGCGTCGCAGGTCCGCCTTGGCGGCCCCGGTCGCGGCCCCGGAGCGTCTGTCCGGCCGCATCGTACCCATTCGGCTATCGTAAGCGGCATGGGATTGTTTGGCCGCAAGACGAACAGGCAGGATGAGGACGGCGCCGCCGAGGATGCCGTTCGGCTGGCGGATCCCCCTGCGCCGCAGATCGACGGGTTGCGCAACCTGGATGCGCACCGCGCCTGGGTGCTGTCGCAGATCACACCGTTGGCACCGCTCGGGCTCGGGCTGGTGGACGCGACCGGGCTGACGCTCGACGAAGAGCTGCGGGCCGAGGCCGAGTGCCCCGCAACGGATCAGGCGGCCGTCTCCGGGTTCGCCGTGGCCGCAGCCGGGCTGGGCGATGCGGCGGCCCGGCGGGCACAGGAGCAGGGCGCCGCCCCCGCCGCGCCCGTGGTTCCCATCTACGCCGGGCAACCGCTGCCGGAGGGGGCCGACACGGTCATCCCCGACTGGATGGCGCAGCCGTCAGCCGACGGCGTGCTGCGGCTGGTGGGCAGGGTTCGCCGGGGCGACTGGGTGCGTCCCGCGGGCCTGGATGCGCACACCGGAGACCTGCTGGCGCGGGTCGGTGACGTCATGACTCCTGCGCTGGCCGCGAGACTGGCGCAGTGCGGCTACGACCGCGTGATCGTGCGACCGCGCGTGCGGGCGATCGTCGTCGGCTTCGACGAGCCCGCGAGCGCCGCTGCGGCCGGTGCGCCCCATCCCGGCCTTCCGGCGTCGTATCTGGTTGCCATGGCCCTGCGCAACCAGGGCGTCACGGCACATCGCATCCCGGTGGCGGCCGACGACGCGGATGCGGTGCGCGAGACGATCGGCAACGAGCTGATCCGCTCCGATCTGCTGGTCTGCTGCGGAGGCCTGGAGGATCCGGCCTCACCGGTCCTGGAGGCGCTGGATGCCCTGGGGTTGCTGGATGTGGCTCCGATGGGGCTGGAGCCGGGCGGACGCTACGCGTTCGGGCTGATGGGCGAGGAACGGACGCCGCTGCTCGGGTTGCCCGGGCAGCCGCTGGCCGCGCTGATCGGCTACCTGTCCGTCGTACGGCCCGCGCTGTGCCTGCTCGCGGGTTCGGCGGCGGATCCGGCACAGACGCTGCAGGCCGGCGGCGCACAGATGCTGCGCACGATGCTGGATCTGCCCGCCCCGGGCGACGTGGCGTGCTTCGTCCTCGGTCGGCTGGTCCACAGCGACGGCGTGCGCCCCCTGGGCATGGGCGGTCTGGCATCCATGGCAGAGCTGACGGCAGCCGACGTCATCATCGCGCTGCCGGCCGGGTGCGCCGCGGTGCGCGCCGGTGAGCCGGTGCAGTGCTGGCCGCTCGGACTGTGAGATGGATCCGCTGGAGCGTTGGCGGTTGCCCGACGGGGTGGTGCTGCCCGACGAGCCGGGCTGGCCGGCCGTGCTGCGCGCCGGGGCGCTCGTGCTGCGGCCGATCTATCGCTGCGACGAACGGGCCTGGATGCAGGTGCGCAGCCGCAACGCGGGCTGGCTGGGGCCATGGGAGCCGACGTGTCCGCCGCGCAGCGAGCCGTGGGGCCAGACCGTGGCACAGATGCGCCACGCGTGGTGGGCGCAGGCCCGTGCCGGCATGGCGCTGCCGTGGGTGATGGCGTGGGACGACGGGTGGCCCGCACGTCCGGCGCCACCGCGGCGCACCCGCTTGATCGGGGCGGTCATGGTGTCGGGCATCACGTACGGGGCCGCGCAGATGGCCGACGTGGGGTACTGGATCGATGAGTCCTTCGCCGGACGCGGGCTCACGCCGCTGGCCGTGGCGCTGGCGGGTGACTATTGCCTGCGCGTGGTGCGCCTCCACCGGCTGCAGGTCGAGATCCGGCCCGAGAACACCAAGAGCCTGCGCGTGGCCGCCAAGCTCGGCCTGCGGGCCGAGGGGACGCGGCTGCGGCTCGTCCATATCGATGGCGCCTGGCGCGACCATCTGGCGTTCGCCGTCGATGAGCAGGATCTGGACGGACCGCTGACGGCGCGGGTCCTGGGGGGCAGGCCCGTGCCCTGCGGCGGAATCGTTGAGACGGGCTGAGGGCGTACGAGGGGGAGCAGGATACTCGTCCGAACGTCGTTTGCGCGACACTCCGTCCCGAATACCGAGCACCGGTGGCGCCGCCCCGTACGGTGGAGGGCGTGGGCGCACTGATCATCGGGATAATCGTGGTCGGCTGGCTTGCGTACCTGCTGCCGTGGTATCTGAAGAACTGGGAGCATCCGGTCGAGGTCGCCGACGATGCCGTCGACCGTTTCGCCGACTCGATGGTGATCGTGCGCCGCAGCGACGAGGAGCACAGCGAGGACGCCGACGCGGCACCCACCGAAATCTCCACACCGCTGCTGCGCAGCGCGGCGCGCGAAGACATCGCGATCCGGGCGCACACCGCCGTGCGGCGCCGTCGCATCGGGCTGATCATCAACATGGTCGTCTTGGCGCTGTGCGCCGCGGCGCCGTTCGTGCTGGCCGTGCCCGGCTGGGTCGGGTTTGTGGGGCCGGTCATGCTGGTGTGCTGGGTGATCGTCTCGCACGCGTCCGTCCGCATCGTCAACCGACGTCTCGACCGGGGCATCGAGGCGCTGAGGCACGGTTGGGACGAGCAGACGACCGTGCTGTCCGCGCCGCAGACCGCCACCGTGCGCAACCGCGAGGTTCGTGAGCAGTCCATCGATCTGTCGAAGCCGATCGATTTGGGACAAAGTCTTCCCGAGCCGATGCCTGTGGCGCCGATGACGTACGTCAACCGTCCACCGCGCTCGGTTCGTCCCATCGACCTGGCTGCTCCGGTGGTGCGTCCCACGGCGCCGCGATTCCCCGTCACCGACACGTACCCGCAGGATGCGCTGCCGTTCGGTTCGGCGACGCTGGCGAAGACGGACGGCGATGAGGTCACGACCTCGCGCGCCGTGGGTGAGTGACGCTGCGGCGGTCCCGCCGACTCAGGCCATGCCGAAGGGAAGATCGGACGTGTTGGCCGCGATCTGAATCAGCCGGTTGTACTTGTTGACGCGTTCGGAGCGCGCCGGAGCCCCGGCGGCCAGCTGGCCGCAGCCTGAGGCGATCGCCAGATCCGCGATGAACGTGTCGCCGGTTTCCCCCGGGCTCTGCGTGATGATCTGGGCGTAGCCGAGGTCGTTGCACAGCCGCAGCGACTGGAGGGCCTGGCTGACGGTGGCGACGTGGTCGAGCTTGAGAGCGGCCGCGTTGGCGATTCCGGTGTCGGCAGCCCGCTGGATGCGCTCGGGGTGCGCGCAGCAGAGCTCGTCGGCCACCAGCTGCACCCGGCCGCCGAGCGCGTCGGTCAGCGACTGCCAGCCCAGGATGTCGTCGGGGGACAGACCGTCCTCGATGCTCCAGATGGGGAAGGCGTCGACCAGCTCGGTGTACCACGAGATCATGTCGGTGCTCGACAGCGTCTCGTTGCCCACCTGGTAGTTGCCGTCGTCGCGGCGCAGCGCGGATGCGGCAACATCGATCGCGATCGCGATGCCGTCGGTGCCCGCGGAGTAGCCCGCGTCGTGGATGGCGTTGATGATCAGCCGCAGCGCCATCTCGGGCTTGGTGAGGCCGCACCAGAATCCGCCGTCGTCGCTGACCCCCATGGTCAGGCCATCGCGGTCGAGGCGGCGGTGGATCGCATGGTAGACCTCCACGCCGGCACGGACGGCGTCCGCCATCGAGGGCGCGCCGATCGGGCAGATCATCAGGTCGGCGAACGACAGGTGGTGCGGAGCCAGCGCACTGCCCGTGAGCATGCTAAGCACGGGCAGCGGCAGCCGGCGCTTCTGGCCCGTGCCGGGCAGCCACGCGTGCACCGAACGGCCTGCCGACCGGGCCAGGGCTCGGGCCACAGCGATGGAGACGCCGAGGGTGGCGTTCGCCCCGAGCGGGGGCATGTCCGGATCGGCGTCCAGGCTGATCAGGGCCTGGTCGATCTCGGCGAGATCGAACCACGGGCGTCCGGCCAGCGTCGGCGCGATCAGGTGCTTGATGCGCTCGCGGGCGGTCAACACGCCATCGCCGTCGAACCGGGTGACGTCCTGGTCGCGCAGTTCGAGCGCGTGCCCCGGGCACAGCGTCGGGCCCGTGGGGACGGTTGCGCTGGCGCGGGTGCCGTCGGTCAGCTGGATGCCGACCTCCAACGTGGGCCGTGCGATGGAATCGATGATCTCCAGGGCCGATACGCATGCGATCTCGAAAGCCACGCCGGATCCTTCCTGTGGGGCGGTGGCCGGCGCATCGAGTCCGTCGTGCGTGGGGGAGGCGATGGACGTCGGCCGCGTATGTGCCAGTTCTGTGCTGACTCATGCCCGCCAGGACATCGCCAGACGGGCTGGGCCGATCATACCCAGATGCGGCAAACACGCTTGTGCATCGCGCATTTCTGGGGTGGGCGCGGTGGCTGCGGATGGGCCTGCATGATTGGTATGATTTACATGTTGCTGCGTACTTAGCGCGGCACAGGCGAAGGTGGGACATCATGGCAGACAAGACGACCCCCGGCTCGTTTCCGTGGCAGTACATGCCGCGTCCGGGCAAGGTGTACGGCGCGGCACGCATCGGCGAGCGCGGGCAGATCGCCATCCCGGCGGACGCGCGCCGAGACCTGAACATCCAGCCCGGTGACAAGCTCATGGTCTTCGGCAATCGCATCAACGGCTCGGTCGTGCTCATCAAGGCCGACGTCTTCGAAGGCTTCGCCGACTTCTTCATGACCAAGCTCAACAAGCTCGAATCCACCGCGCAGGAGTTCCTTGGGTCGTTCACGGCCGAGGCTGCCGAGTCGGACGGCGACGACACGGCTGAGGAGGCGTCCGGTGACCAGGCCAGCCGAGCGGCGGACGAACCCGAACAGGCGTAGTCACTAGACTCCCTGGCATGGGCCTGGCTGGAATCCGTCGCTACCTGGCGACGCTGCGTCTGGCGGTGCTGTTTGCCGTGCAGCTGTGGTGGCTGCGCCGCACGAGGTTCCTGCGCGGCCAGCGCCAGGAACAGGCGGCCAGTGCCCTCTATGCGCGGCAGGGCCGCGAGTTCGTCGCTTTTGCCACGCGGATGGGCGGCCTGATCGTCAAGCTCGGCCAGTTCCTGAGCGTGCGCATCGATCTGCTGCCCAAGGAGTACATCGACGAGCTGTCGCGGTTGCAGGACGCGCTGCCGGGGCTGCCAGCCGAGCAGATCATCCGCGTCATCGAGGCTGAACTGCACCGTCCGCTGGCCCAGATCTACCGCACGTTCGACCGTCTGCCCGTGGCTGCGGCCTCGCTGGGCCAGGTGCACCGGGCGACGCTGCCCGACGGCACGCCGGTGGCGGTCAAGGTGCTGCGTCCCGGCATCGAGAAGGTGGTTGCCACCGATCTGACGTCGCTGCGCGCCATCCTGCGGCTGTTCGACCGCTTCTTCCACCTCAGCCGCATGATCGACCTCGACGTGCTGGAGGCCGACTTCACCGCGACATTCACCAACGAGCTCGACTATGCGCTGGAGGGGCTCCACGCCGAGACGTTCCAGCGCAACCTGCTGTGGGACATGCATGTCGATATTCCGCAGATCTTCTGGGAACGGTCGTCGCACCGCGTGCTCACCATGGAGTACATGGACGGCGTGCGCATCGACGACCTGGCCGCTATCGACGCGTTCGGCATCGACCGTCACGAACTGGCGGTCAACCTGGCCGGGGTCTTCTTCCACATGGTGCTGACCGACGGCTTCTTCCACGCCGATCCGCACCCCGGCAACGTGTTCGTGCGCCGCGACGGTGTCATCCAGTTGATCGACTTCGGCATGGTCGGCACGGTGACGGACGCCGACCGCGCCCGGTACGCCGACCTGGTCATGGCGATGACGCGCCACGACGCGATGGGCATTGTCCGCGCGCTGCGCGCGCTCGGGTTCTTGGGGCCGGGTGCCGACCTGCGCCGTCTGGCCACCATGATCGAGCCGTACATCGCGGCCATCGTCGGCGATGTGTCCCGGATGTACACCTCGGCCTCCGTGGTGGGGTCGATGATGTCCGGCTCGTTCGACCTGACCATCGATGCGGCGACGCTGGAACAGATGCAGCGCTTCATCTTCACCCAGCCGATCGTGCTGCCGGGGCAGGCGACCTTCCTGGGCAAGGCGCTGGTCACGGTCGTTGGCCTGTGCCTGCGCCTGGATCCCGACCTCGATCTGTTGGCCATCTGCGGGCCCTATGTGGCCGAGGCGACCCAGGCGGGGGCCTTTGAGTGGCTGACCAAGCGCGTCGGTGACGGTGCCGCCATGGCCCGCAACGCTGTTCCCACGGCGCGGCGGCTGCTCGCGTTGGCCGAGCGCCTCGATGACGGCACGTTCGAGCTGGAGCTGGGGGAGGCCGTCGAGCGCCGCCTGCGCGCGTCCCAGCAGCAACAGACCCGGCACATCGTCCGCGCGGTGGCTGCGCTGGTCGCCGGTGCCGTCGTGGTGCTGCGCTGGCGCCGGCGCTGATTCGCGCTGCGCGCACGCGGTTCCGCAGTCGTGGGGGGACTCTCCTGGATCGAGGCGTCGTTCCGGCGCTACCACGACCTGTTCGACGCCCATCATCTGAGGGGCTGGGTCGCCAACTGCGCCGTGCGTCTCAAGGGGAAGACCTACATCCTGGATGGCGCCTTCAAGGCGGCGAAGCTGGCTCTGGAGTTCGACGGCGACCGTGGGCGGGCCCCGGGCATACGGAACCGGCCCCGCCAGCTGAGGGCTGGACGGGGCCGGTTCCGTATCGGGTCGGGCGGATCACCGCCCGATCATGTCACCAGCGCGCGATGTTCGGATGCACCTTGCGCAGGCTGAGGGCCACGCCGGCCATGGCCAGCAGTGCCAGGCAAGCCAGCAGGCCCGTCGCGGGGCCACCGCCCACCAGGCCGCCGCCGGTCGGCACCGTCGCACCGCCGCTCTGCGTGCCGGAGCCGCCGCCGGTCGGGGCCGTCGGCGCCTTGGGCACGGTGAACGTGGCCGAGACCGAGCCGGAGACCGAGCCGGAGATGACCACGGTGTGCGTGCCGGTGCCCAGGCCATCGGTCGGGACATCGACCCAGATGTATCCGTCATCGTCGGTCGTGATCCGGCTGGGATCCAGCGACTTGCCGTCCAGCGTCGCGGTGAGCGTCTCCGACGGCAGGAAGCCGGCAGCGACCAGCGTCTGCTCCTCGCCGGGGAGCACCGAGTCGTTCTCCAGGGCCGCATCGATGAAGTTGACCGGCAGATTGGCGATCTTGGTGCCGTTCAGCGAGACGGTCACGGCGCCCACCACGGGCTTGTCCGCGGTGGCCTTGATGGTGTACGTGCCGTCGCCGTTGTCGGTGATGGACGACACCGTGATCGACGGGTCGGATGTCGTGACGGTCAACTGGCTGGCCGCGCCGGACAGCCCGGCGCCGCTGGCGTCCTTGACGGTCGCGGTGATCGTGTAGGCGTCCGTGCCGTCGGCCAGACGGGCGGCGCCGTTGGTCTGCGCGGACTTGTCCGTGCCGACCGACGCCGTCGAGTTGGAGACGCACGCCAGCGGGGACGTGGTGGCGGCCATCAGCTCGCCGACACCCCACTGGGCACCGGACTGGTAGCCCTTGTCACTCGGGTCAGCCCAGTTGGTCAGGCTGACGCGGTGTCCCGCGGTGCCGTCGTCCACCTGGAAGTCGAGGCCCTGATAGGTGCCCGCCCCGCCCAGGCCGTCCATCTTGAAGGACGCCTCGACGGTGTAGCCCGTGGCGGTGCTCACGACCGCGGAGGTGCCCATCAGATCGGCGTTGCCGTTGTTGACGGTCACGACGTTGTCGCGGTTGATCTGGATCTGCGTCATGTCAGGGCTGTAGGCGCTCGCCTTGGTGTTGCCCCGGTCGATGTAGATCTCGACGCCGTCCTTCTCGTACCAGTTGGACGAGCTGGTGTCGGGCGTCGCGTCGGGCACCGTGGCCAGCACGTACAGCATGTCGCCCGACCACAGCGTCTTGAAGGTGCCGATCGTGGGCGTGGTGGCCGTGGTCTGCGAGCTCACGATGCTGGTGGTCACCGCGGGTGCGCTGGCCCACACCGGGTCGTCCGCGTTCCCGTCGATCGTCGGCAGGCACGAGGCCTCGGGGATCTCCATGAAGCTGAGCGGCTGCAGCAGGGTGAGGACGCCGTCCACGCCGATGCTCCACGTGACCGGATCGGTGGTTGCACCGGCGATCGCCACGTTGAAGTTCTCCGAGGAACCGACCTTCGCATCCGAGGGCAGCGGGAGCTTCACCACCAGCGCGTAGCTGGAGCCCTTGTCGACGACGGCCGCCGTGGCGCCCGCGCCGGTCACGGCGCCGGTGAGGCGGTTGACCGTGTATGTGGTGCCAGCGAGCGTCAGCGTCACGACATCGGCCGAGCTGGCGCTGGAGTCGTTGACATCGACATAGACCGTCAGGCCATCGGCTCCCCAACGGGGCTCGAAGGTCGCCACGCCGTTGCCGATGGACTGCATCGGCAGCTTGGCCCACTCCGAGGAGTTGACGCCGTCAGTGGTTGCCGAGATGTTGCCCGTCGTTGCATCGGTGCCGAACACGTTGGCCGACTGGGCCAGCGGGCCGAGCGTGCAGCCGTCCGGATTGATGTTGTCCTGGTCGATCGCGCCGCAGTAGGCGGGCTTGTCTTGCAGGTTCCCGTCGAACAGCAGCGGGGCCTTGGCCTGCCCCAGCCACGACTGCGCGTCGTCCAGACCCCACAGCGTGACCGAGAAGAGCTGCCCCGTGGCGGCGTCGAACTGGCGGAACGCGTTGAACAGATCCTGGTAGTAGTAGCCCTGTGCGGTGAGCAGGGCCGTGGTGGACGTCGTGCCCACGGGCACGTCCAGCTCGGTGATCGCGGTCTGCATGGGGGCGCCGTCGGCGCTCTTGAGGGCCGCGAACTTTTGCAGCGGAGCCACGACGTTGGCGGCCGGAACCGTCATGCCCTGGTTCAGGTGTGCCTGCGAGCCGATGCCGTCGACCTGCACGCCCGCGGCGGTCAGGCGGTTGACCTCGTCGATCATCCGCTGCGTCTTGGCGGCGTCATTCTCGAAGCTGTAGTCGTTGATGAACAGCTTGACCGGACGGTCAGAGCCAGGGGCGGCGTAGGTGTGGTTGAACGCCTGGTCGGCATCCTGGAAGGCCAGGTTGATCCAGTTGGGGCCCAGAACCTGATACCAGCGGCTGTCGCGCAGCCCATCGGGGGTCGCGGTGTCGGCGATCGCCTCGTTGACGACGTCGAACGCCACGAGCGGGTTGGTGTCGGAGCCGAACAGCCCCCAGCCGTCGGACAGGTACTTGGCGACAAAGTTGATGTGTGCCTGCAGCCGGTCGGCCAGGATCTTCTGGTCGGCGGCCGAGTTGGTCAGCGGCGTGTCGTCGGTCGGTGAGACGTTGAAGAACCACGTCGGCATCTGATGGCCCTCGTACCAGGCCAGGTTGTGCCCGTAGACGCGCAGATGGTTCTGCTGGGCGAAGTCCATCGTCTCGTCGGCCAGCGCATTGTCGGTGACGAACGAGCCGTCGGCGTTGTACCACTGGTCGGGCTTCATCGCGTTCTCGGCGGTGACCTGATCGAAGTGGTACGCGGTCAACTGTCCGGCCGGGCCCTCCATCTGGGCCTGGCTGACGGCGACACCGACCGGGAAGTCGACGGTGCTCTTGAGCGGGACCCCGGACAGGTTCGGCTGCACGTTGGGTGCGGTGAACGAGATGTCGTCGATGCAGAAATCGCTGGTGTTGCCGGCGCTGTTGCTGTTGTAGTGCGTCTCGAAGTAGACGGTGGCATCCCCCGGATAGTTCGGCATCGTGAAGGTGCCGCCGACCTGGCTCCAGCCGGTGTTGGTGACCGTGCCGACGTTGCTGATCAGGTTCGGGTACTCGTTGACCGTGCTGCCGGGCAGATGCGCCGAGAGCACGACGGTGTCGGTGGGCTGGTCGGCCGCGAAGCGCATCCAGGCCGAGAAGGTGTACGTCGTACCCGGCGTCAGCACGCCCGTGGCGTTGTACGCGAGGCCGGCGTTGCTGTAGCCGCGATCGGAGACGCAGGCGGCGTAGGTGCCGCTGTGCACGTCAGTGCTCTCGACGGCGACCGTCGGGTTGGCCGATGCGTTGCCCTGGGTGGGGCCCCAGCCGTCCAGCGTGCCGTCCTCGAAGCCGGTGCTGATGGCGGCCGTGGACGTCGTGGGCGCGGGCGTCGTGACGGTGAGGTCGTCGACGAGGTAGGACGGGAAGGGGGCGCTGCCGCCGCTGTCGATGTAGAGCTTGGTGTTGGCTGCGGTGGCGTCGGTCGGGACGGTGAAGGTGCCGGAGACGGTCGTCCATGCGGAGTCGGTGATGGAGGTGCTGCCGGGGACCCAGGCGTATTTGTTGCCGGTGGCCGTGTCGGAGTTGAGGGTGAAGTGGACGTCGGCGGTGCTGGTGTCGCCGGCGAGGAGGCGGACCTTCATGGTGGCGGTGTAGGTCTGGCCGGGCTGGAGGACGCCGGTGGGTGACTGGATGCCGAAGTAGCTGTTGGTGCGGTTGGTGACCTGGAGCACCTGGTTGTTGGCGTTGTCCGGGTCGGCCACGTAGGTCAGCGTCGGGCTGCCGTCTTGGGTCCAGGGGCTCAGCGGATCGAACGGCAGACTCCACACGGTGGNGNCGNTCGNGNCGGTGACGGTGAGGTCGTCGACGAGGTAGGACGGGAAGGGGGCGCTGCCGCCGCTGTCGATGTAGAGCTTGGTGTTGGCTGCGGTGGCGTCGGTCGGGACGGTGAAGGTGCCGGAGACGGTCGTCCATGCGGAGTCGGTGATGGAGGTGCTGCCGGGGACCCAGGCGTATTTGTTGCCGGTGGCCGTGTCGGAGTTGAGGGTGAAGTGGACGTCGGCGGTGCTGGTGTCGCCGGCGAGGAGGCGGACCTTCATGGTGGCGGTGTAGGTCTGGCCGGGCTGGAGGACGCCGGTGGGTGACTGGATGCCGAAGTAGCTGTTGGTGCGGTTGGTGACCTGGAGCACCTGGTTGTTGGCGTTGTCCGGGTCGGCCACGTAGGTCAGCGTCGGGCTGCCGTCTTGGGTCCAGGGGCTCAGCGGATCGAACGGCAGACTCCACACGGTGGTGTCGGTCGAGCTGGTCGGAGTGGCCGCCTGTGCGGTCGCGTTGAGTCCCGGAATGCTCGTGAATTGTGACAGGCCGACCAGGAGCGTCGCCGCCAACATCAAAGCGGCGCCCTTGCCGACGGGATGAGCCAATCTGGCCATCTCGTTCCTTTCTTCATGGGTGGATGGAGTTGCCGGGGGATAGGGACATTGTGGCACCGGCAGACTGTTTATTCTGGAAGTTCTCAGGAATGTCCTCAGCCTATTTGGAAACTTTCGCAATTTCGAGGCCTGAGGGCCGCGGTTATTCCGTTTTGATGTGTCCGCCGGTGCTCATCTTCAGGTGAGATGTCGCTGGGTGAGCCAATCGCGGGCGATGGTGGACGCCGGCAGTTCGTCGTCCACGCTGCGGGCGTTGAGCGCCACGAGGTCGGCGGGGGTCATCGCCGCGCTGACGGCGTTGATGATCGACGCCGCTGCGGCGTCCACCCTGTCGCTGGCCAGCGGCACGACATGCGAGGCCAAGAACAGCCCCTTGGGGTCAGACAGCGACACCAGATTGTCCGTGGTGATCGCCGGGTCGGCCGAATAGAGGATAGCCAGCTGAATTTGGTTGTCGGCCAGCGCCTTGACGGTCAGGGGACCGCCGCCGTCCTCAATCGGGGTGAAGCCCACGTGCACTCCGTACGCCTTGAGCAGACCCTGGGGGCCGTTCGGACGGGTCTGTGCCTCGGAATTGGCGCCCATCGTCATCGGCACGGTGACCTTTGCGAGGTCGGCGATCGAGGTCACCTCCCATTGCGCGGCGAACGCCTGGGTGACGACGTACGAGTCCTGGTCGGTGGCGCTCGACTGGTCGAGCACGCGCAGGTCGGACGGGGTGGCGGCCTGCAGCTGCGCGTACACCTGGTCGGCCTGCGTCGCGGTCGTGTCCGGCTTCCAGTACTGCAACAGCGGGCCGGTGTATTCCGGGAACAGGTCGATATGGCCGGCCTCGATCTCGGGCAGGTAGACCTCGCGTTGGCCGATGCGGAACTGCCGGTCGACGGTGTATCCGCCGTGCTCCAGCGCCTGGGCGTAGATCTCGGCGATGATCTCGTTCGAGTAGTAGTCCTGCGAGCCGACGACGATCGTCTGGCTCGCGGGGCCGGGGCCGTACAGGTCGGCATTCGAGCAGGCGGTCAGCGCGAGCGCGGACAGCACGGCGATCGCGGCCAGCAGGGGTCGAGAGTTCATCGGTCTGCTCCTCCCGGTGCGTGGGGAAGACGGGCGGTCACCCGCCGCTGCGCGAACCCCAGCGTGAGCTCCAACACCAGGGCCACGGCGATGACAAGCACGGCTCCGCCCAGCA
>JGI20172J14457_10000005_pt1 | contig 16036 bp, 10 predicted proteins | sample TergutNc150P5_FD_14457 | JGI IMG/M metagenome (IMG submission 14457)
GTCTCCACGGGCGGCACCGGATCTGGATCGGCCGCCACGGAATCCGAGACGAGCAGCACCCCGGGCGCCAGCGCGTCCTGCGGCGGCTCGACGACATGCTCGACCGGGACCTCCGGTTCGGACGCGGCGGGGGCAGGCTCGGGCGCCGGGTCGGACGTCACGTCCATGACCATCAGCGTGTGCGCCTGGTTGAGCGGCGGCTCGACGGCGTCCAGCACCGTCGGCGCCGCATCGACGAGCACCGGTGGCGGCGCGAGCACGCTCTGGGCACGAGCAGCGGGCGCTGCACCCGCCGGATGCGCGGATGGCGCGTTCGAGCCCAGCCCGCCGAACTCGTCTGCGAACCGCTCGGCCAGCCAATCCTCCGGCGTCTCCGGCGCCGCACCGGACGCCGATGCCGCGCTCGCTTCGTCGCCGCTCCACGTCTGTGCTGGCCCTATCGGTTGCGTCGACATAATCTGCGCTCCCTCCCGTCAGACCGCTCCAGCCTAATCCGTCTAGCGCGATACCGTCGGTCCGCCCAGGCCAACGCGCGCCCCGTCCGGACTCAGGCTGTGCGAAATACCTTGTGGTTGGCAGCTTGCGCGATGGGACGGACGACCACGCGATCGATGTTCACGTGGTGGGGACGCGTCGCCACCCAGGTGACGACGTCCGCGATATCCTCGGCNGTCAGCGGCTCATCGACGCCCGCGTAGACGGCGTCCGCCGCCGCCTGGTCGCCGTGGAAGCGCACCAGCGAGAACTCCTCGGTGTGCACCATGCCGGGGCTGATCTCGCACACCCGCACGGGCGAGCCGCACAGCTCCAGGCGCAACGACCCGGCCACCGACCGCAGCGCCGCCTTGGCGCCGCAGTAGCCCGCGCCGCCCTCATACGCCGCCTCGGCCGCGGTGGACGTCATCATGATGACGGTGCCGGACGCCGCCTCCAGCGCCGGCAGCAGCGCCTTGGTGACGCGGCCCGCGCCCACCACGTTGGTCTCCAGCATGCGGCTCCATTCGGCCAGATCGGCCTGGGCCACCGGATCCTGGCCCAGCGCGCCGCCGGCGTTGTTGACCAGCAGGTCGAGACGGTCGCCGACCACCTGCGCCAGGTGGGCCACCGACGCGTCGTCCGTCACATCGCAGACCACCGCCACACCGCCGATCTGCGCAGCCACGGCCTCAATGCGCTCTTGGCGCCGGGCGGCACACACCACGCGGTATCCCTGCGCCGCCAACGCCCGCGCGCTCGCGGCACCGATGCCGCTGGACGCGCCTGTCACCACTGCGATCTTGTCCATAGTTCGCATTCAACCACGAATCGCCGCACGACGTGCCGGAAAACGAAAGGGGCCCCGACACGGAAGCCGTGCAGACACCGAGGGGGGACGGCCCCCGCAGGAACCGTCCCCCCTCGATCTGTTGGAAGGGATACCTACTTGATGTGCTCGATGCGGCGCACCCGGAAGAGCACGGCCACGCCGGCCCCGAGGAGCAGGACGCCGACGATGCCGGCCACCAGACCCTGCGTGGTCGCGACCGAACCGCCGGTGGCGACCCCGACGCCCTGCGCGGGCGCATTCGGCTGGCCCTGCTGGTTGCTGCCGCCAGGACCGGTGGGCACCTGCGGCGCCTTGGCCATCTCTTCGGCGTTCGTCCACACATCCGGACCGAACGGCATCAGGCCGGTCTGCGCGGCGAAGCCGAGATGGCCCAGGCCATCGATGCCATCGGTCACGGTGCCGGTGACGAGCGGCGTGTGGTCATTGCCCGAGGTGACGTCGAAGACGTCCTCCATCGTGCGCAGCCAGCTGTAGTGGTCGTAGAACACGTTCGACACGGTGCCGGGCTTGATCAGCGGGCTGATCAGCACGCTGCCGGTGTCGCCGCCGCCGGGCGTCGGATCGACCGCGTCATAGATCGGATCGACCGTCTCGCCCGGCTGGACGTAGCCAGGGGCAGCTTCGGCGCTCATCGTGATGCTGGTGACCTCGCCGGTCGGGAAGACCGGGTGGCCGTCCTTGTCGATCAGCGTGAACATGCCGTCGGTGACCGGCGACGTCGGATCGTCGGAGAACAGCGGGCCGGTGTTGGTGACCGAGCCCACGTACGTGCCGTCCGGAATCGGGCTGGTGCCGCCGGGGCCGGTCTTGTCGACCGTGTCGGTCACGATGCGGCCGGCATCCAGCGACGTGGCCGTGCCGTCGACGATGGTGGACGAGCTCGGCCCGCCCGTCACCTTGTCGGTGCGCGCCCCGGGCGTGTTGCCCGAGACGCCGCGGACGATGCCGGGCACGCAGTTGGCGGGCACGCGCGGATTCACCGAGGTGCAGGCCGGTGGCCGGTCGATGAAGGCGTTGTCACCGGGGCCTGGGTAGAGCTGGTTGCCATCGGCGTCGGTGGCCAGCGTCGAGTTCGGGCCGGTCGGCTCAGTCGCGACATCTTGGCCGTTGATGTTCTCACCGGCAGCGTCGGAGCGGATGCCCTCGGCCGCATTGGCCTGGATGCTCGATGTCGGGCCATAGTCATAGGCGTTGTTGAAGCTGTTGCCCGTGTACGTGAAAGGCGGGTTGGCTTCGTCGAACGTGATGTCGATCAGACCGCCATCCTTAAAGGCGGCAGACTGTTCGATCAACGGGATGTAGTACTTCAAGAAGAGGTCGGCTGCGTAAAGCCCGCCGGTGTAGTTCTTAGGAGCAGTTGCCTGCGGGTCGGGCGTGCCATTTCCGTAAACCGGATTGCCGTCTGCGTCGAAGGCGCCGGACATGTTGTTGCCCTTGCACAGCGCGTCATGCGCGTCATTGCAGTTGTCAGGAGTGATCCAGCTGAACGACGGGGTCGTCGCCTCGGACTGCAGGTCGTGCCACAGGCCGTAGACCGGGTCGTCCAGATTGGCGATGTGCGCGGCGTCGCAGTCATACCCGCCCTGGACGGGGGTGGTCAGCGGTGGCACGAACGTGCCGTCCTGGTTCTTCATGCCCGACAGCGACGTGAACCACGCGAACGGGAAGTGCTTGGCAACATACTGGTCGTTGGCCTGTGCGCCCGTGAAGCTGGTGACGCCCGCCGGGAACGGATGGTTCGCGTCCGGGGNCATGTACAGCGGGTTGGTGTTGGGGTCGTTGTTGACGGTGCCGGCGGCGCCGCAGGGCCCGTCCTCACGGTTCGGCTGGTTCTTGAGGTCCTGCGCGTAGCCCTTCCAGGTGATGCCCGCGGCGTCGAACTGGTTGAACAGCGTGGGAACCTGCGTCGGGTAGGTGCAGCCGTTGGTGCCGGCGGCGGCGTTCGCACCGGCGGCCGAGAGCACCTGGCCGCGGTTGTTGCCGTCCTTGATGATCGTGTCGTTGGAGCCGAACATGGTGCTGACGTTGCCGCAGTCCTGCTGCGTGTCCTGCTGCGGGGCCTGACCCGACACCAGCGTCAGGTAGTTGTCCATGCTGTAGTGGCCGGTGCCGTAGTAGTTGGTCAACAACGCGCCCTGGCTAGGCAGCGTCTTCCACAGGTAGGTGTTCTGGTTCAGCCCGGTGAACGTCGCGTCGTACGACTTGTTCTCCAGGATGATCAGCCACACGTGCTTGATCTGGCCCTTCTGCAGGCCGGTCGTGGTGATCATGGTTGAGGAGGGGGAGGACGGGGCGGCATCAGGGGCCGGCGCAGCAGCGGCGACGCCGGTGCTGAGCAGACCGCTCGCCACCACCGTGGCGGCGGCCACGGCGAGAATTAGTTTTCGTGGTGTTCCATGAGTGGACTGATTGACCATTATTGTATTGCTCCGTTGGTCATGGTGTTTAGGGAGGATTCAGTTTGAATCCAGAGTATCCCCGGCGACCCGACCCGGATGAAGTCTGAGTGTTTTCTTGGGTAATTCTTACTTGCTGTGAACGACCTATTGATCGTGTATGTATAAGCCTTGCTGATGCCTTGAGCGCCGTCCGAGAAACTGGCCACAAAATGGTGGCAAACCGCCCGCACCCTATCGCCGGTTGCGCATAATAGGACGGTGAACAGGTTGAGCGCACGCAAACTATCCGCACTACTCCCCATCGTCTTGTCCGCTGCCCTCGGCATCGGCCTGACCGGCTGCTCCAGCACCCCCGCTCCCGTGAGCGACTGGGGCGGTTGGCCCTCGTTCCTGCCCTCCCACGAGCCCGTCCTCGACAAGACGCTGAACGGCTCTACGGCGAGCCCGGCCCTGTCCATCCAGGGCGAGGCCATCAATGTCACGCTGCCCAGCGGCGGCACCGTCCTGGTGACCACGCTCGGCCCCGCACTGCCCGACCAGAACCGGGCCGTGCCCGAGGAGACCATCGAGTGCACCTGGACGATCACGTTCCAGAACGCGACGACGTCCCTCAACGTCACCAACTCCGACTTCCGCATCCGCGACTCGCTCGGCGGCATCCACCTGCCCGCCTTCACCGACGACAGCGGCCCCGGCACCGTCAAGCCCGGCGCGACCAGCAGCTTCAAGGTGAAGACCACCCTGCCCGAGGGCGAGGGCCTGCTCTCCTACGCCCCCGACGGCAAGAATCCCGTAGCCACCTGGGACTTCATCGTCGAAGACGACTGATCTCCCCACACGCAAAACGCCGCGCCCGGTGCGATACCGGACGCGGCGTTTTGCTTTGCAGTCCATCTAGGCCGCCGTGTGCTGGACACACGTCAGGCCTGACGCAACGCAGCTAGCGTCGTGACTAGGCCCTGGCGATCGTCCAGACTTGCGGGGCACCGTCAATGGTGACGTTGTACTTGGTGGCACCCTCGGGCACCGGGACGTCGGCAGCAGGGGCCTCGGGCGCCGGGGCGGCCGGCTTCTCGACGGTGTACGGCAGCTTCGGGCCCTCGGCGCGGGTGGTGAAGAACTTGGCGGCGACCTGCGGGAACATGGCGTACGTCAGCACGTCCTCCTCGGTGCCGTCGAAGCCCTCGACCTTGGCGGCCTCGGCCTGCAGCTCGTCCCACTCCGGCTTGAGCAGGTCGGCCGGGCGGCACGTGATCGGATCCTTCTTGGCCCACGCCTGTGCGATCTTCACGACCTCCGGGTCACGCGGGGCAGGCGAGGCGCCGTAGTAGCCGAGCATCAGGTCGGCGAACTCGCCGGTGAGCATCTTATACTCGCCCATCATCACGTTGAACACGGCCTGCGTGCCCACGATCTGGCTGGACGGCGTGACCAGCGGCGGGTAGCCGGCGGCCTCGCGCACCTTCGGCACCTCGGCCATGACCTCGTCCATCTTGTCGGCCGCGCCCTGGCTCTTCAGCTGGCTCTCCATGTTGGACAGCATGCCGCCGGGGATCTGCGAGCTGAAGATGTCGGTATCGACCAGCGTCGCCGACTCGAACGCCTTGTACTTGGGACGGACCGCGGCGAAGTGGTCGCGGATGCGGTGCAGGCAGCCCATGTCGAGGCCGGTGGTGTAGCCGGTGCCTTCGAGCATCTCGACGACCGACTCGGTCGGGTTGTGGCCCGGGCCGAGGCTCAGCGAGCTGATGGACGTGTCGACCACGTCCGCCCCCGCCTCGATGGCCTTCATCAGCGACACCTGCGTGACGCCCGTCGTCGAGTGGCAGTGCACCGAGATGAAGACATCCTGGCCGTACGTGTCCTTGATGCCCTTGACGATGTCGTACGCCGGCTGCGGCTTGAGCAGGGCGGCCATATCCTTCAGCGCGATGGAGTCGGCGCCCATGTCCAACAGCTGGCCGGCGAGCTTGATGTAGCCCTCGACGGTGTGCACGGGGCTGATCGTGTAGCAGATCGTGCCCTGCGCGTGCTTGCCGGAGCGCTTGACGGCGGCCATCGCATGCTCCAGGTTGCGCGGGTCGTTCATCGCGTCGAAGACGCGGAAGACATCCATGCCGTTCTCAGCAGACTTCTGGACGAAGCGATCAACCACGCCGTCCTCGTAGTGCCGGTAGCCCAGCAGGTTCTGGCCGCGCAGCAGCATCTGCAGGCGCGTGTGCGGCATCAGCTCGCGGAACGTGCGCAGGCGCTTCCACGGATCCTCGTTGAGGAAGCGGATGCACGAGTCGTACGTCGCACCGCCCCAGCACTCGGCCGACCAGTATCCGGCCTTGTCGATGTCGGCGCAGGCGTCGACCATATCTTCCATGGCCATGCGCGTGGCCAGCAGCGACTGATGTCCGTCGCGCAGCACCAACTCGGTGATGCCAACCTTGCGCGCAGACGATGAAGGATTAACCGAAGAACTCATGCGTCCATCCTCTCACGGTGCCGACAGCATGGGAGCATCCCCACCGCGATCCGACAGATTGCGCTCAGCAACAGCGCGAATCCATCGGCTGGTTGTCGATGCGCTGGCGCCAGAACTCGCGCTCCGACAAGGGCTCGTGGTCGTGATGCTCCACCGCGAAGCGCGCAAGGTAGCGCTGGTACGCCGTGTCGCCCATGAGCTCACGGACGTACCACGCCACCGCCTTGCCCGCACGCACCACCTGGGTGACCACCGGCATCGTCCGTCCTCACGCTACTTGGCGGCCGCCGGCTCGTGGTCCTTGAGGGACACGTGCCCGGCCAGCAGGGCCGGATCGCCGACCTGCTCGAACTCGGCCTCGACCTTCTTCTCCAGCGCGCTGGGCAGGAACTGCACGGGCGCGAACAGCTTCGACTCGACGGGCGGATCCTCCGAGGTGAACGTGTCCTTGTTCTTGATGGTGTTGACCACCCGGATGATCGCGCAGATCAGCACCGTGAGCGACATCGCCAAGAACAGGATCGACAGGCTGCCCTGGATGAACGTGTTGCGCACCGTCGCGTTGGCGATGGCCAGCTGCGACGGATCGCCGGCGGCGGCCGTCACCGCCGCGCGGGCATTCGACCACTGCTTCCAGTATCCCAGCGCCGGGTCGGACGAGAAGATCTTCTGCACCGAGGCCGTGAACGTCGTCGAGACGTCCCAGACCAGCGGCACGATCGGGATCCAGATCCACTTGTGGTAGCCCTTGCGGGTCACCATCACGGTCACGATCATCAAGGCGATGGCCGCGATTAACTGGTTCGCGATGCCGAACAGCGGGTACAGCGTCTGGATGCCGCCGCGCGGATCGGTGACGCCCATCAGCAGCAGCGACCCCCAGCAGGCCACGACGACGGCCGTGCAGGCCCAGGCCCCGATGCGCCACGAGGGCTGCTTGAACTTCGGGACGAGGTTGCCGATCGCGTCCGACAGCTGGAACCGCGTCACGCGCGTCACGGCGTCCACGGCCGACAGGATGAACAGGGCCTCGAACATCACCGCGAAGTGGTACCAGAAGCTCATCATCGCCCGGCCGCCGAAGATGCGGTGCAAGATGTTGGCCATCGCGACGGCCAGCGTCGGGGCGCCGCCGGTGCGGCTGACGATCGACTGCTCGCCCACGTCGGAGGCGATCTGCTCCAGCGCCGCCTTGTCGTACACGGTGATCGTGGCACCGCCGCTCTCCGGCTGATCCCAGGTGACCTTCGGCCGGTCGCCCTTGGCGTCGACCACGCCCAGCTGCGTGACCGCCACCGCGGCCGAGGCCGCCTTGGCGTCGTCCGCGGCCGACTTCTCCGCAGGTGTCGCCGAGGCCAGCGTGCCCGCGGCGATCGTCGTCGTCCACTGCTTGACCATGTCGGTCGTGACCGGAACGGTCGTGGTTCCCGACGGCACGGTCTGGCCGGGCGTGTACACCGCGCCGGTGCTCTGGTCGATCTGGACGCCGTCGTTCGCGGCCTTGGTCGCCAGCGTCATGATCGTCGCGGTCGAGGTGTTCATGGCGAAGTACGTGCCGACGTTCAGCGAAACGGCCGCGGCCAGCGCCATGATGGCCACGAACGACTCCATCAGCATGCCGCCGTACCCGATCATGCGGGCCTGGCCTTCCTTCTGGATCATCTTGGGCGTGGTGCCCGAGGCGACCGTGGCGTGCATGCCCGACAGCGCGCCGCAGGCGATCGTGATGAACAGGAACGGGAACAGGGCACCGGCGAACACCGGGCCGGCTGTGTTGTGCGCGAACGTGCTCACCGCGGCCGTCTGGGCGATCGGGCGCACCGCGACGATGCCGATCGCGAGGATGACGATGGTGCCGACCTTCATGAACGTCGACAGGTAGTCACGCGGGGTCAGCAGCAGCCAGACCGGCAGCACGGCGGCGAAGAAGCCGTACAGCACGACGGCCCACGACAGCTGGACGCCGGACAGCGACAGCGCGTTGGCGATGCCGGAGTGCGAGATCCAGTTGCCGGAGATGATGGCCAGGATCAGCAGCACGAAGCCGATGATCGATATCTCTGAGACCTTGCCTGGTCGGATGTAGCGCAGATACAGGCCCATCAGCAGGGCGATCGGGATGGTCAGGCCGATCGACCAGACGCTCCAGGGCGACCCGGTCATCGCGTTGACGCAGATCAGCGCCAGCACGGCCAGCACGATCATCAGCATGATGAAGACGCCGATCATGGCGACCGTGCCGCCGACCTTGCCGATCTCGTCGATGGCCATCTGGCCCAGCGAGCGCCCGCCACGGCGCATCGAGAAGAAGAGGACGAGCATGTCCTGGACGGCGCCCGCGAGGCAGACGCCGACGATGATCCAGATCGTGCCGGGCAGGTAGCCCATCTGGGCGCTCAGCACCGGGCCGACCAGCGGGCCGGCGCCGGCGATGGCCGCGAAGTGGTGGCCGTAGAGCACGCGGCGGTCGGTCGGGTCGAAGTCCTGGCCGTTGTTGACCCGCTCTGCCGGCGTGGCCCGCAGCGCGTCCGGACGCATGATCTTGCGCTGAATGAACAGCGCGTAGAAGCGGTAGGCGATCGCGTACGAGCACACGGCCGCGACCACGAACCACAAGGTGTTGACCTGCTCGCCGCGGATCACGGCCAGCATCAGCCAGCCCACCGCGCCCAGCAGTGCGATGCACACCCACAACACGATGCGCCAGGGCGTCCACTTCTGGTGCGGCGCGATGCCGACCGGGATGCCTTGCTTGTTGCGGATGATGTAGTTGTTCTCCAGGTCGGTGTAGCGAGCCTTGATGGCAGCCAGCGGTCCTGGTGTCGTCGTCGACATGGTCTCTCCCATCGCACAGTTCATCGTTGATAATGCGTTGACAGGGTCACGCTACCCCTAGCACAGCCTGCACGGCTTGGTTTCGGGACAAATGTCCCGGAAGCCAGGACGGACCGGTTGGTAACGATTCGGTAACAGTTCCAGACAGGCTGTTGACAGGCCAGGATGCGGATGGTTGTCTGATGCGCAACCGGTACCGCACGGCAGCGGACCGGAACACCGGATGGCCCGGCCTGCCTGACTCATTGACCGACGCGCGGGACCACCCCACATGACCCCTCTGATGACGACGACCGCCATCTGACCTGAAAGGAACGACATGAAACCCCTCACGAAGATCGCCGTCATCACCGTGGCGGCCGCCCTCAGCCTGACGCTGGGAGCCTGCAGCAGCAACAGCGGCAGCACCACGACCTCGTCCTCGTCGGCGGGAAGCGGCAACCACCTGACCGTGTGGGCGTGGGATCCGACGTTCAACATCTACGCGATGAACGAGGCGCAGAAGATCTATGCGGCCGCGCACCCGGGCTTCACGCTCGACGTCCAAGAGGTGTCGTGGGACGACATCCAGACCAAGCTGACCACCATCGCCCAGGCCAACCAGCTCGACCAGCTGCCCGACATCTTCCTGGTGCAGAACAACGCGTTCCAGAAGAACGTGACCTCGTACCCGCAGCTGTTCGCCGACATGAGCAACGCGGGCATCGACTACACGCAGTACCCGAAGGCCGTCGTCGACTACTCGGTGGTCGACAACAAGAACTGGGGGCTGCCGTTCGACAACGGCGCCGTCATCGCCGCCTACCGCACCGACGTGCTGCAGCAGGCCGGCTACACGCTGGCCGACTTCACCGACATCAACTGGTCCGACTTCCTGACCAAGGCCAAGGACGTGCTCGCCAAGACCGGCAAGCCGCTGCTGTCGGGCCAGGCGAACTCGTCCGACATGATGATGATGATGCTGCAGTCGTCGGGCGCGAGCCTGTTCGACGCGCAGGGCAAGCCGGCGATCGTCGGCAACCAGGCGCTGCTGAACACCATCAACGTCTACAAGCAGATGGTGCAGGCCAAGGTGTACACCGAGGTCAACTCGTGGGACGAGTACGTCGCCAGCTTCGTGAACGGCGATGTGGCCGGCGTCATCAATGGGTGCTGGATCCTCGGCTCGATCCAGACCGCCAAGGACCAGTCGGGCAAGTGGGACCTGACCGACATGCCGGCGCTGGACGGCGTGCCCGGCGCGACGAACTACTCGGCCAACGGCGGCTCGTCGTGGGCCATCAGCGCGTCCAGCAAGAACTTCGCGCTGGCCGCCGACTTCCTCAAGTCGACGTTCGCCGGATCGACGCAGCTGTACGACACGATCCTGCCGAGCTCGGGCGCGCTGGCCAACTGGATCCCGGCCGCCAAGTCGGACGTCTACGGGCAGCCGCAGCCGTTCTTCAACAACGACAAGATCTACGCCAAGATCGTCGACTACGCCTCGAAGGTGCCCAGCAACAACACCTCGCCGTACTACTACGAGGCCCGCGACGCCATCAGCGCGGCCGTCACCCAGATCCTGGGCGGCACCGACGAGACGAAGGCGCTGCAGCAGGCCCAGCAGACCGTGGAATTCGCGATGCAGTGACGGGGCCGACGCCGTGTCCACTGTGCGACTGACCGCAAAACCGTCCCCCGCCACGGGGCGCCGGATCGTCGGGTTGGAGAAACGCCACAGCCTCACCGGCTGGGCGTTTCTCACCCCGGCGGCCGTGCTGATCGCGGTCATGAGTTTCTACCCGATGATCCAGTCGTTCATCCTGTCGCTGCACACCGGCCGCGGCACGGTGCTGCACTGGGCCAGCCCGATCTGGTACAACTACGCCCGGCTGTTCCAGGACCAGACGTTCAAGCTGACCATCCAGAACACGTTCATCTACCTGGTGATCCAGGTGCCGATCATGCTGATCATGGCGCTCATCCTGGCCACGATCCTGAACGACAAGACGCTGCGGTTCAAGGGCCTGTGGCGCACCGCGATCTTCCTGCCGTGCGCGGTGTCGCTGGTGTCGTACTCCATGGTGTTCCGCACGCTGTTCGCCACCAACGGGGCCATCAACGACGCGCTCATGGGCCTGCACCTGATCGATTCGCCGATCAACTGGCTGGCCCAGACCGGCACGGCCCGCATGGTGATCATCCTGGGGCTGCTGTGGCGCTGGACGGGCTACAACATGGTGTTCTACCTGGCCGCGCTGCAGACGATCGACTATTCGACGTTCGAGGCCGCCCGGATCGACGGCGCCAACACCGTGCAGACGTTCTTCCACGTCACCGTGCCGCAGCTGCGACCCATGATCCTGTTGACGGCCATCATGTCGACCAACGGCACACTGCAGCTGTTCGACGAATCGTGGAACCTGACGCAGGGCGGCCCCGCGAACACGTCCATGACGATGTCGCACTACCTGTACCAGCTGTCGTTCCAGAGCAACCCGAACATCGGCTACGGCTCGGCGGTCTCGTACGCCATCTTGATCATGGTGGCCATCCTCGCCGCGATCCAGATGAAGGTGGGTGACAAGCGTGACTAGGAAACTTCGACGCGCGGTGATGTACGCCGTGCTGGTGATCGCCTCGCTGTTGTCGGTCTTCCCGCTGTACTTCATGATCGTCAGCGCCACCAACACCAGCGCGCAGGTGCTGGGCGCGCGGCTGCTGCCCGGCCTGCAGCTGCTCACCAACCTGCACGCGCTGATGGCGCAACAGGACCTGCTGGCCGCGCTGTGGCATTCGTCCCTCAACGCCGTGTCGACCACGGTGCTCGCGCTGATCGTGTGCGCCGTCGCCGGCTACGGCTTCGAGGTGTACCACTCGCGGGGCAAGGACGCCGTCATGAACATCCTGCTGCTCACGATGATGATCCCGTTCGCCGCGACGATGATCCCGCTGTTCCGCATGTTCTCCGAAGCGGGGCTCGCCAATTCGACGCTGGCCGTCATCTTGCCGGCCATCTCGACGCCGTTCCTGATCCTGCTGTTCCGGCAATCGGCGCGGTCGTTCCCGCACGAGATTCTGGACGCCGCCCGCATCGACGGCCTGGGCGAGCTGACGATCTTCGTCCGCATGTTCATCCCGACCATGCGCTCGACGTTCGCCGCGGCCGCCGTGATCACGTTCATGGGCGCGTGGAACAACTTCCTGTGGCCACGCGTGATCCTGATCAGCAACTCGCAGCAGACCATCACGATGCTGATCTCGAACTTCCGCGCGGGGTACGTGATCGACTATGGCGTGCTCATGCTCGCCGTTTTGGTCGCCTCGCTGCCCACGATGATCATCTTCTTGATCCTGCAGCGCAGCTTCGCCAACGGCATCACCGGGGCCGTCCAGTAGAAAGGAACACCCATGTCCGTCTTCGACCGGCTCGCCGATCCGGGTTTCTTCGAGGAGAACCGGGTGGCGGCCCACTCGGGACACCGCTGGTTCGCCGACGCCGCACAGGCCGCCACGGGCGTCAGCAGCTACGAGCGCTGCCTGGACGGGCTGTGGCGCTTCCACTACGCCGTCAACCTGGGCGCAACCGTCCCGGGCTTCCAGGAGCCCGGCTTCGACTGCTCGGGCTGGGACGCCATCGCCGTCCCCGGGCACATCCAGCTGCAGGGCTACGACCGGCCGCAGTACGTCAACGTGCAGTACCCGTGGGACGGGCACGAGCAGGTCGAGCCCGGGCAGGTGCCGACGCAGTTCAACCCGGTGGGCAGCTACGTGACGACGTTCGCGTGGGACGAGCCGCTGGCCGAAGGCGAGACGCTGCACGTCGTCTTCGGCGGCGCCGAGTCGGCGCTGGCGTGCTGGCTCAACGGCGTCTTCATCGGCTTCGCCGCCGACTCGTTCACGCCGTCCGAATTCGACCTGACGCCCGCGCTTCGTCCCGGCGAGAACACGCTGGCCTGCCAGGTCGTGCGCTTCAGCGCCGGCAGCTGGATCGAAGACCAGGACATGTTCCGGTTCTCCGGCCTGTTCCGCAGCGTCGTGCTCGTGCGGCGTCCGGCCTGCCATGCGCAGGACATCGCCGTGACCACGCCGCTGTCGGACGACCTGCGCCACGCCGACGTGCGCGTGCGGGTGCAGCTGACCGCGGGCGGGCGGGTCTCGGCCCGGCTGGTCGCCGCGGATGGTTCGGTGGTCGCGCAGGGGCTGGCGGGGACGGATCGTCCCGGCGAGGTCGCGCTCGGGCTGCCGCTGGACGAACCGGAGCTGTGGAGCGCCGAAAGCCCGTGGCTGTACCGGCTGGAGCTGGACGTGCACGACCTGGCGGGCCGGCTCACCGAGTGCGTGCCGGTTCAGGTGGGCGTGCGCCGGTTCGGCATCGAGGACGGGTTGCTGAAGATCAACGGGCGCCGCATCGTCTTCACGGGCGTCAACCGGCACGAGTTCGGCCTGGCCGGGCGCGTCATGACGCCCGAGCAGACCGAGGCCGACATCGTGACCATGAAGGCCGCCAACATCAACGCCGTGCGCACGTGCCACTACCCGAACAACACGTTCCTGTACGACCTGTGCGACCGGTACGGCCTGTACGTCATCGACGAGATGAACCTGGAGTCGCATGCCATGTGGGACCGCCTGCACCTCCAGCACCTGCCCGACGCCGAGGCGCTGCCCGGGGATCGTCCGGAATGGCTGCCCGTGCTGCTCGACCGGGCCGCCAGCATGCTGGAGCGGGACAAAAACCACCCGTGCGTGGTCATGTGGTCGTGCGGCAACGAGTCGTACGGCGGGCGGGACATCCTGGCGGTGTCGCAGTGGTTCCATGCGCACGACGCCACCCGGCCGGTGCACTACGAGGGCGTGCGCTGGGACCCGCGGTACCGGCAGACCTCCGACGTCGAATCGCAGATGTACACCCCGGCGGCCGACATCGCCGCGTACCTGGAAACGCATCGCGACAAGCCCTTCATCCTGTGCGAGTACGCGCACGCGATGGGCAACTCGTTCGGCGCGGTCGATGAGTACACCGAGCTGGCCTACCGCGAGCCGCTGTTCCAGGGCGGGTTCATCTGGGACTTCGCCGACCAGGCCATCGCNCTGCGCGACCGGTACGGCAAGCCGTTCTTCGGCTACGGCGGCGACTGCGACGACCGGCCCAACGACGCCGAGTTCTGCGGCGACGGCATCCTCTTCGCCGACCACACCCCCTCACCGAAGCTGCAGGAGGTGCGCTACCTGTACCAGGGCTTCCGCACGACGATCGGCGACGATTCGTTCACCGTCGACAACCGGCATCTGTTCACGTCGACGGCCGCGTTCGACTGCATCGTGAGCCTGTCCCGCGAAGGGACGGTGCTGCGCACGGCCCGCGTCGCCACCGAGGTGGCACCGGGGCAGTCTGGGACATACCCGCTGCCGTTCGCGCTGCCGGACACACCCGGCGAGTACGCGATCGACGTGTCGTACCGGCTGCGCGAGGATGCCCCCTGGGCTCCGGCGGGCCACGAGGTCGGCTGGCAGCAGCGGGTCGTGCGCATCGGCGCGCCCGCGGCACAGCCTTGTGGGACAAAACTGCACCTGATCGAGGGAATCCACACCATCGGGGTGCGCGGCGGGCATTTCGAGGCCATCTTCTCCCGCTTCCAGCTGGGCCTGGTGTCGTACCGGTTCGGCGGCCGCGAGCTGCTGCGCTCGGTGCCGATGCCGAACTTCTGGCACGCGCCGACGTCCAACGAGCAGGGCTGGCACGGACCCGCCCGCGACGGCCAGTGGCTGCTGGCAAGCCGATACGCCACACTCATCGAGCCGCCGACGCTGGGCGAACGCGACGGCTGCCCCGAGATCGAGTACCGCTACCAGCTGGCGTCCCAGCCGATCAGCCAGTGCACGGTCACGTATCGCGTGTGCGGGGACGGCCGCATCGAGGTGACCGAGCGCGTCGTCCCCGGCAAGGGGCTGCCCGATGCACCCGAGTTCGGGATGATGTTCGTCTGCGACGCCGATCTGTCCCACCTGGCCTGGTACGGCGAGGGGCCGGACGAGTGCTACATCGACCGGCGCGCCGGGGCGCGCCTGGGCGTCTACCGCGGCGAGGTCGCCGACCAGCTGACGCCGTACCTGCGTCCACAAGAATGCGGAAGCCACACGGGCGTGCGCTGGGCCAGCGTGACCGACGACGCCGGCCGGGGGCTGCGGTTCGAGGCCGAGGTGCCCATGGAGTTCTCGGCGCTGCCGTGGACGCCGTCCCAGATCGAGGACGCCGCCCACGCCACCGAACTGCCGCCCATCCACCACACCGTGCTGCGCCCGGCGCTGGCCCGCCGCGGCGTCGGCGGGGACAACTCGTGGGGCGCGATGACGCATCCACAGTACTGTCTGCCGGTCGGGGTGCCGCTGGAGTTCCGGTTCGCATTCGTGGGCGTCGCTTGAGGATTACGCAGGCCGCTCTATCCTTGGTAGGCGTTGTGCGCCCCGAACGCACGACGGAACACAGGATGGTGGTCGGATGAGTCGGACGCCCGCAACGACGACCGAGCAGGCGGCGCCGCCCCCGGGGGGTTGGCGGCGCTTCATCATGGCGGCGTACGGCCCGCCGCTGTTGTCGTCCATCGGCTACGGCGCGGTGACGCCGCTGGTCGTGCTGTCAGCCCGCGATCTGGGCGCCTCGGTCGCCCTGTCGGCGTTGATCGGCGGCCTGACCGGCATCTCGACGATGCTCGGCGACCTGCCGGCCAGCTGGGTCGCCACGAAGCTGGGCGAGAAGCGCGCGATCATCGCGGCCTGCTGCTGGGACTTCTGCTGGCTGTCGGTCGCGTTCCTGGCGCGCGACCTGGCCGTCCTCAGCCTCGCCGTCTTCTGTTTTGGCTTGTCCGGTGCGGTATTTGGCCTGGCGCGGCAGACATTCGTCACCGAATCGACACCGATCGCGCTGCGCGCGCGGGCGCTGTCGAGCCTGGGCGGCACGCAGCGCGTGGGCTACTTCATCGGCCCGCTGGCCGGCTCGGCGATCGTCGCCACGTACGGCCT
>JGI20172J14457_10000010_pt1 | contig 14314 bp, 10 predicted proteins | sample TergutNc150P5_FD_14457 | JGI IMG/M metagenome (IMG submission 14457)
CCCGAGGACGAGCAGGAGGGCGATCAGCCCGAGCCGGTGCCCGACGTCGAGGACGATCCGGACGCGCAGGCCGCACTCGCCGATCTGCGCACGCAGCTGATCGAGAAGCCGGGTGACTGGTACGTCGTCCACACGTATTCCGGCATGGAGAACCGCGTCAAGCAGAACATCGACTTCCGCGTCAAGACGCTCAACATGGAGGATTACATCTTCGAGACGGTCGTCCCCACCGAGGATGCCATCGAGATGCGCAACGGCGCCCGCAAGACCGTCACGCGCGTGTTCACGCCCGGCTATGTGCTGGTGCGCATGGACCTGACGGACGACTCCTGGTCGGCCGTGCGCCACACGCCGAGCGTCACCGGCTTCGTCGGCCACGCCAACCAGCCGGTCGCGCTGGGTCTGGACGAGGTGGAGCGGATGCTCACCCCGAGCGTGCTGGCGCGGGTCGCGGCGACACACGCCGATTCGCCGGTGCGCCGCAAGCGCAAGGTCGAGGTCGTCGACTACAAGGTCGGCGACGCGATCGAGATCATCGACGGTCCGTTCGCCACGATGCGGGCGACGATCACCGAGATCAACACGCGCAACCAGCGGCTGCGCGCCAACGTCGAGATCATGGGTCGGGAGACCCCGCTCGATCTGGCGTTCCCGCAGATCCAGAAGGTGTAGCCGACTCGCCCCATCGGGCGGGAAACGCTCCAGCCACAACCACACAGATAAAGGAAGAGGACCCGACTTATGGCTCCCAGGAAGAAGGTGGCGGCGGTCGTCAAGATCGCCATCCAGGCGGGTGCGGCCACGCCCGCTCCGCCGGTTGGTACCGCGCTCGGCCCGCACGGCGTCAACATCATGGAGTTCGTCAAGGCGTACAACGCGGCGACCGAATCCCAGCGTGGCACCGTGATCCCCGCGGAGATCACGATCTACGAGGACCGCACGTTCACGTTCATCACGAAGACGCCGCCGGCGCCGGAGCTGATCAAGAAGGCGGCCGGTGTGGCCAAGGGGTCGGGCGTGCCGAACAAGGAGAAGGTCGGCACGATCACCAAGGCCCAGGTCCGCGAGATCGCCGAGATCAAGATGCCCGACCTGAACGCGAACGACGTCGAGGCGGCCATGAAGGTCGTCGAGGGCACCGCCCGTTCGATGGGCGTCACGGTCGCCGCATAGGCGTATCCGTCCAACTGAATACACACACTCTGGCAGGGGCGACCCGGACCAGAACTGGTGGAGCAGCCTGCGAGGCTGCCACGAGAAAGGAACCAGCAGATGAAGCATTCCAAGCGATATCGCGCCGCCGCGGGGCTGCGCACCGAGGCCAAGAACTACGCGCCGGACGAGGCGATCGCGCTGATCAAGCAGTATCCGGCCGCGGGTTTCGATGAGACGGTCGATGTGGCCGTGCGGCTGGGTGTCGATCCCCGCAAGGCAGACCAGATGGTCCGTGGCACGGTCAACCTGCCGCACGGCACCGGCAAGACGGCCCGCGTGCTCGTCTTCGCGCAGGGCGCCAAGGCGACCGAGGCCACCGAGGCCGGGGCGGACGAGGTCGGCAGCGACGAGCTGATCGAGAAGGTTTCCGGGGGCTACCTGGACTTCGACGCCGTCGTGGCCACGCCCGACCTGATGGGCAAGGTCGGCCGTCTGGGCCGCATCCTCGGCCCGCGCGGCCTGATGCCGAACCCGAAGACCGGCACCGTGACGATGGATGTGGCCAAGGCCGTGTCCGACATCAAGGGCGGCAAGATCGAGTTCCGCGTCGACCGGCACGCGAACCTGCAGTTCATCATCGGCAAGACGTCGTTCTCGTCCGAGGCGCTGCTCGACAACTACCGCGCCACGATGGAAGAGATCGCGCGTCTGCGCCCCGCGACGGCCAAGGGCCGCTACGTGCGCAAGATCGCACTGTCCACCACGATGGGCCCGTCGGTCCAGGTGGACACGGTGGCGAGCCGTCCGGCCGACCGCACGGCGTAGTCCGCGTACATCGCGAATGCCCCCGGGCTCTCACCCGGGGGCATTCCCATGTCCGCGCATCGCGAACGACCTTGGCGTTGCGTCCGTCCTGAAGCAGCTGTGACAAGCGCGTTTGGTTTGATTGGCTAAGTTATTAGATGCCTGTGCATATGCCGTTCCTCCGCTCGATCCGGGAACCCCGGCACTAGGATGGACTCACTTGTGAGCACTGAGGATTGGGCACGTCATGCCAGGGACGAGCAGATTCGACGAGTTTGTCGATATTGAACAGCTGGCGCGCGCCCAGCAGGCGTTCTCCAACGCCACCGGGCTCGGCACCGTGACGGTGGACAACCTGGGCAATCCGGTCGTGCCGGCGTCCAACTTCTGCGAGTTCTGCAAGCGCATGCGCGCGCTGCCGACGACGAGCAAGCTGTGTCGGCTGTGCGACGCGCACGGGACGTGCCAGTCCGCCGTCAACGGGCGTCCGTACATCTACCGCTGCCATGCCCGGCTGATCGACCTGTCCGTGCCGCTCATCGCCGATGGGCTGTACATCGGGGGGATCGTGTGTGGGCAGGTGCTGCTCACCGACGGCACGGCGGTGCCGCCGTCGCTGGTCGCCGCCGACAACCGGTGGCGCGCCGATCCCGCGTTGCGTGAACTGTACGACCTGATCCCGCGCGTGAGCGTGCGCAAGATCCAGGGGGCCGCGGAGGCGCTGTTCGACCTGGCCCGCGAGGCGACCGAGTCGGTCGGACGTCCGATCAGCGTCAGCCTGCCCGCGGTGCCGATCGTGCATCGGGGCAAGGATCCNCGGATGCAGGCGATGCTGGATGCGGCGCTGCGGGCCGACCTGCCCACGGCGATCGACACGCTCACCGGGCTGCTCGACGAGATCTGGGCGACCTGCTCGACGCAGGAGCGCATGGTCGCCGTGCAGGCCGTGCAGCGCGAGCTGATTGCCGTGGTGGCGCAGGTGAGTGCGGACGACCTGCCGCGCTGTCAGCAGCTCAGCACGGACTGGTGCCAGCAGCTGCCGGTCGACCGGCTGTCGGCCCAGGTGGTCACCGAACAGCTGGCGGACGCGATCGTTGCCGCGGCCGAGCGCGCATCCGGACGGCCCGTGGCGACCATCGGCACCATCCTGAATGCGCTGGCCCGCGATCCCCTCACCGACATCGACGTGGAGCGGGCCGCTGAGTCGCTGTCCATGTCGACCAGCCAGTTCTCCCGTTCGTTCAAGCGGCTGACCGGGCTGACGTTCGCCACGTACAAGGTCGATCGCCGCATCCGCCGCGCCAAGCTGCTGCTGTCGCAGACGTCCCTGCCCATCAGTGGCGTCGCCGCGGCCACGGGCTTCACGCGCTCCGGCTACTTCGCTCGCGTCTTCCACTCATCGACGGGCCAGACCCCGCACGAGTGGCGCCGCCACTCGGTTTCCATCCCCGTGGCGCAGCCCATCCCGGTCACCTACGGCGCCCACTCCGATGTGCGCGAGGTGTCCCTCGACGCTCCGCAGTGAGCGCTGCGCGGCACGCGGCCGCCTGAGACGGCACGACAAAGGGGGCGGGACGACCGGATGGTCATCCCGCCCCCTTGTCATGTCAGGGGATCATGCGATCACTTGACGTCCTCGTCCACCCAGTCGAAGGTCTTGGTGACGGCCTTCTTCCACAGGCGGTACAGGCGGTCGCGCTCGGCCGGCTCGGCCTTGGGCTCCCAGCGCTTGGCCATGGCCCAGTTGTCGATGACGTCCTGCTCGCCCGACCAGAAGCCGATGGCGATGCCGGCCGCGTACGCCGCGCCCAGCGCCGTGGTCTCGGCGACCTCGGGAAGGACGACCGGCACGCCGACCTGATCGGCCTGGAACTGCATCAGCAGCTCGTTGGCCGTCATGCCGCCGTCGACCTTCAGCTCGGACAGCTTGACACCGGAGTCGGCCTCCATGGCGTCCAGCACCTCGCGGGTCTGGTAGGCCACGGCCTCCAGCACCGCGCGGGCGATGTGGCCGCGGTTGACGTAGCGGGTCAGGCCGACGATCGCACCGCGGGCGTCCGAACGCCAGTACGGTGCGAACAGGCCGGAGAACGCCGGGACGAAGTACGCCCCGCCGTTGTCCTCGACCGACCGGGCCAGCTCCTCGATCTCGGGCGCCGAGGAGATGAGCTTCAGGTTGTCGCGCAGCCACTGCACCAGCGAGCCGGTGACGGCGATGGAGCCCTCCAGGGCGTAGACCGGCTTGGCCTCGCCGAGCTTGTAGCACATCGTGGTGAGCAGGCCGTTCTTGGACGGCACGGGCTCGGTGCCCGTGTTCATCAGCATGAAGCAGCCGGTGCCGTACGTGTTCTTCGCCATGCCGGGCTGGAAGCACGCCTGGCCGAACGTGGCGGCCTGCTGGTCGCCGAGGATTCCGGCGATCGGCACACCGGCCAGCGAGCCGGCCTCACGGACGTAGCCGTAGATCTCGGAGCACGAGCGGATCTCAGGCAGCATCGACATCGGGATGGTCATGTCCGCAGCGATCTCGGGGATCCACGACAGCGTCTTGAGATCCATCATCATCGTGCGGGACGCGTTGGTCACGTCGGTCGCGTGCACGCCACCGTCCGGGCCACCGGTCATGTTCCACAGCACCCAGGTGTCCATGGTGCCCATGAGCAGCTTGCCGGCCTCGGCGTCCTCGCGGGCCCCCGGCACGTTGTCGAGGATCCACTTGACCTTGGGGCCGCAGAAGTAGGTCGCCAGCGGCAGGCCCACGCGGTCCTTGTACTTGTCCTGGCCGATCTCGCCACCGAGCTCCTCGATGATCTTGTCGGTGCGGGTGTCCTGCCACACGATGGCGTTGTAGACGGGCAGGCCCGTCTCCTTGTTCCACACCACGGTGGTCTCGCGCTGGTTGGTGATGCCGATCGCGGCGATGTCGTGCTTGGTCAGATCGGCCTTCGCCAGGGCGATGCCGACGACCTCGCGCACGCAGTCCCAGATTTCCATCGGGTCATGCTCGACCCAGCCGGCCTGCGGGAAGATCTGCGTGAACTCCTTCTGGCCGACGCCGACGATATGGCCGGTGTGGTCGAAGATGATCGCGCGAGCGCTCGTGGTGCCCTCATCGAGGGCGACGATGTAGTTCTTCTCTGTCATATTTCTTTTATCTCTTTTCGGTTATCGGGGTTAAGCAGGAAGCAGAACGCCGGCCAGCAGGCCTGCGATGATTGCGCCGATGATCGGGCCGACGATCGGCACCCACGCGTACGGCCAGTCAGCGCCGCCCTTGTTCGGGATCGGCAGGAACGAGAACGCGATACGGGGGCCGAGGTCTCGGGCTGGGTTGATTGCGTACCCGGTCGGGCCGCCGAGCGACAGGCCGATGGCGACGATCAGGAAGGCGACACCGAGGGCGCCCAGCCAGCCCAGTCCTGCAGGCGTCTGGGTGTTGGAGTTGCCCCAGTGGCCAGCGGCCAGGATGACGAAGACCAGCGTGAAGGTGCCGATGGCCTCAGTGACGACGTTCCATCCGTAGCTGCGGATCGCGGGACCCGTGGAGAAAACGCCGAGCTTGGTGCCTGCGGGGGCATCCTCGTCGAAGTGCTTCTTGTAGGCCAGCCAGACGATGCAGGCGCCGATGATGGCGCCGATCAGCTGTGCGCCGATGTAGGTGAACATCGAGGCCGCATCGACCTTGACCAGGCAGCCGCTGGGGCCGGAGACGTAGCAGGCGACGTGGGACGAATCCTTCGCCTTGTCCATCAACTGCGAGATGGCGACGCCGATCGTGACGGCCGGGTTCAGGTGGCCGCCGGACTTGTAGGAGACCAGCACGCCGCAGAAGACGGCGAGGCCCCACCCGAACGCGATACCGACCCAGCCCGCTCCCTGGCCCTTCGACTTGCTGAGCGAGAGGTTAGCGCAGACGCCGGCGCCGAAGATGATCAGGACACAGGTGCCCACGATCTCTGAGAGAAATACAGTTCCCAGACTCATGTGTATTCACTTTCACTTTTTAAGTGGCAGCAATGCCACAGCTATGACCTGTCCCGCTCCTGCGCCAGGAAGGCCCTCGTCCTCGAGATTCATCGTCGTGGAACGGCTCCGAACCCCGAACAGCCCAACGATAGGACCTCATCCTTGGCCTGTCAGGCATCTTCGCGGACGGGCATATATGCGGCCGCTATGTGCACATTTCCGACAGGTATGTGCACATTTCCGGCACCGACGCTCGCCGTGGGGGGACAGTCCGTCCGGGCTGCTCATTCTGGACGGAAGTGGGACGTGTGCGCCGTTCGCTCCAGATCCTGACATTGAGTGGGAATGCGCTTGCGAGACGCACAGTTGCGGTATGTTGGTCGCGGTTGCGTCCCCCGCACGAGGGCGCGTCCTACGAGGGTGGACGGCTCGCAGCGGGCTGGGCCACAACAGGTCCATGGACGACGGTGTCTGGTAAGGGGGCATGCGGTGCGGAAACTGTCAGCAGAGGTGGTCGTCATCGGTGGCGGTGCGACCGGCGTCGGCGTGGCCCGCGACGCGGCGATGCGCGGGTACTCCACGATCCTGGTCGAGCGCGCCGACCTGGCCCAGGGCACGACGGGCCGGTTCCACGGCCTGCTGCACTCGGGCGGGCGCTACGTGGTGTCCGACCCGGAGTCGGCCACCGAGTGTGCCGAAGAGAACGCGATCGTCTCGCGCATCCATGCCGACGCCGTCGAGCGCACGGGCGGGCTGTTCGTGTGCGCTCCGGGCGACGACCCCGGATTCGCCGACAAGTTCCTGGCCGGGGCCAGCGCCCAGAAGGTGCCGGCCCAAGAGATCACGCTGTCGGAGGCGCTGCGCCGCGAGCCGCGCCTGAACCCCGGCATCACCCGGGCCATCGAGGTGCAAGACGGCACGGTCGACGGCTGGCGCATGGTCTGGGGCGCGGCCGAGTCGGCCAAGGCCCACGGCGCCACGGTGCTGACCTACCACGACGTCACCGCCATCCAGGTCGAGGACGGCCACACGCAGGCCGTCTTCTGCCACAATCGCAAGACGGGCGAGGACGTGACGATCGACTGCGGCTTCGTCGTCAACGCGGCCGGCCCCTGGGCGGGCCATGTGGCCGCGATGGCCGGATGCCACGACGTCGAGGTCGTGCCCGGCCGGGGCATCATGGTCGCGATGAACCACCGGCTGGTCAACACCGTGATCAACCGCTGCATCTACCCGTCCGACGGCGACATCCTGGTGCCCGTCCACACCGTGTGCATCATCGGGACGACCGACCACCCGGCCGACGATCCCGACCACCTGGAGATCCCCGCCGACGAGGTGCAGCAGATGCTGTCGGCCGGCGAGGTGCTGATCCCCGGCTTCCGCCAGTCGCGGGCCGTCCACGCCTGGGCGGGCGCCCGTCCGCTGGTCAAGGACCACCGCGTCTCGGCGTCCGACACCCGGCACATGAGCCGCGGCATGGCGATCCTCGACCACGACGCGCGCGACGGCGTCAAGGGCATGGTGACGATCGCCGGCGGCAAGCTGACGACCTACCGCCTGATGGCCAAGAACACCGTCGACCTGGTCAGCGAGCAGCTGGGCGACAACCGTCCGTGCACCACCGACCAGGAGCCGGTGCCGACCGCCACGTCCGGCATCAACTACACGATCACGCACCGCCTGGCCGACCGCGAGGCGGAGCGTCCCACCGGACCGCTCGGCCAGCAGACGCCGAACGACCTGGGCCACCAGGTCGTGTGCGAGTGCGAGCTGGTGTCGCGGGGCATGCTCGTCGACACCATCGCGGCGCACCCGGACGCGCAGTTCGACGACTGGCGCCGGCTGCTGCGCATCGGCATGGGGCCGTGCCAGGGCGGGTTCTGCGCGCTGCGCACGACGGGCATCGCGGTCGAACGCAAGGCGATGGACGCCGCGGCGGCCACGGCGCTCATGCGCCTGTTCATCGCGCACCGGTGGATCGGCCTGTGGCCCATCCTGTTCGGCGCGCAGGTGCGCCAGACGGTGCTGGACTCGTGGATCTTCTCCGGGCTGCTCGATCTCGATTCGGTGCCCGTTCCCGCGGTGCCACCGGCGTTCACGCCGCCGGGCGAGGCCGCCGCAGCAAAGACCGCAACCGCAACTGACAAGGAGGTGGCGCGATGAGCCGCACCGTTTCGTCCGCGACCGTCGTGATCGGGGCCGGCCTGGCCGGTCTGACGTCGGCCATCGCGCTGGCCAAGGCGGGCCAGGACGTGACGCTGATCACCAAGGGCCTGGGCGGGCTGACGCTGTCGCAGGGCAGCATCGACATCTGGGGCCGCACGGGCGCCGGGCTGGTGACCGATCCGGCGCAGGCCGTGGCGGACGCGCCGGCCGGGCATCCCTACGCGGTGGCCGGGGCGGACGCCGTCCGGGCCGGTGCCGAGGCGCTGTGCGGCTGGCTGGACGGCTGGTTCGAGGGCGACCTGCACCACACGCGCCTGGTGCCGACGGCTGTGGGCGCGTGGCGTCCGACGTGCCTGGTGCCCGCGGGGCACACGGTGCAGCCGGCGGCGGGCCAGCGCTGGGTGGTCGTCGGCCCCCGGCGCATGAAGGACATTCAGCCCGAGCTGATCGCCGGCAATCTGGCGCGCACGCCGCTGCCGGACGGCGGGTTCGTGCGGGCTCGGGGCGTCGGCATCGACATCGCCGCGCGGGCCCACGAGGTGGATTCGTCCGGCGTCGCCTACGCCCGGGCGCTGGACGAGCCGAGCTTCCGCGCGACGTTCGCCGAGGCCGTCAAGGCCGTCGTGCACGAGGGCGAGATCGTCGCGCTGCCCGCCATCCTCGGGCTGAACGACCCGGAGGCGTTCGCCGACCTGAGCAAGCGCATCGGGCACCCGCTGTGCGAGATCGTCACGCCGCCGCCGTCCGTGCCCGGCATGCGCCTGGACCAGGCGCTGCGGGCGTACGCGCAGCAGGCGGGGGTGCGCATCGTCCTCGGTGCGGCCGTGCTGTCGGCGACGACGGACGGCGACCGGGTCGTCTCGGTCGACGCCGACACCGCCGGGCACGTGACCACGTACGCGGCTGACGCGTTCGTCCTTGCTGCGGGCGGTTTCGAGAGCGGGGCGCTGGAGTACGACTCGACGGGCACGCTGTCCGAGACGATCTTCGGCCTGCCGGTCACCCGCGCGCCGGGCGCGCCCGTCGTGGCCGACTACTGGGCCGACCAACCGCTGTTCGAGGCGGGGCTGAGCGTGGACGCGTCCATGCGCCCGCTCGGGCAGGCGGGCAAGCCCGTGTGCACCAACCTGCACGCCGCCGGCGGCGTCATCGGCGGCGCGGTGCGCTGGCGGGAGAAGTCGGGTGAGGGCATCGCCCTGGGCACGGCATGGGCGGCCGCAACGGCCATCGAGGAGGCAACGAAATGAGCACACCGATCGCCGCGGCCGGGCTGGGCTTCGCCGGGCATGAGCTGGCCAGGGCCAGCCTCGACCAGTGCCTCAAGTGCACCATCTGCGAGACGCAGTGCCCGGTGGCGCGGGTCACCGACCTGTACCCCGGCCCGAAGTTCATCGGGCCGCAGGCCGAGCGGTTCCGCCACGGGCAGTCCGTCGACCACTCGCTCGACTACTGCTCCAGCTGCGGCACGTGCACGCTCGTGTGCCCGCAGGGCGTCCAGATCGCCGAGATGATCTCGCAGGGCCGGGCCGTCATGAAGGCCGGCCACATGCCGCTGCGCGACAAGCTGATCTCGCAGACCGTGCTGATGGGCAAGGCCATGACGCCGGTGGCACCGCTTGCCAACGCGGCGCTCGGCATCAAGCCGCTGCGCGTGGTGGTCGAGGCGACGTTCGGCATCCACCGCAACGCCCCGATGCCGCACGCCCAGTCGCAAAGCTTCGAGGCCTGGTTCAAGAAGCACCGCCCGGCGCGCACCACCGAGGCCACGCGCGGGAAGGTCGTGTTCTTCCACGGCTGCGCGGGCAACTACTTCGAGGTTGCCACGAGCAAGTACGCGGTCGAGGTGCTCGAACACCTGGGGTATGAGGTGCTGGTGCCGTCCCACGGCTGCTGCGGCCTGGCCCAGCAGTCGAACGGCCTGTTCGACGGGGCGACGCACGACGTCCTGAAGTTGTGCGACGACCTGCGCAGCGCGGGCAAGGGGCTGACGATCGTGTCGGCGTCCGGCTCGTGCACGGGCATGCTCAAGCACGAGGCGCACGAGATCATGGGCGTCAAGGACGAGCGACTGGCCGATGTCGGGTCGCGCATCGTCGACATCATGGAGTTCCTGTGGACGCTGCACCAGGCGGGCGAGCTGCCGGAGTTCGCGCCGATCAACCTGTCGGTGCCCTACCACGCGCCCTGCCAGCTCAAGGGGCAGCGCATGGGAATGCCGGCGTTGGACGTGCTCGGATTGATCCCCGGACTGACGGTGCGCGAATCCGGTCAGCCGTGCTGCGGAATTGCCGGCACGTATGGCCTGAAGAAAGAGAAGTACGCGGTCGCGCAGGCTGTCGGAAAGCCGGTCTTCGATCACATGCTGAAGGACAATCCGGGCTTCGGCCTGTGCGACACCGAAACGTGCCGCTGGCAGATCGGTAAGTCCACCGGCCTGCGCATGGAGCACCCCATCTATCTGGTGCACCAGGCCCTGGGGTTGTCGCCGGTCTCGACCGCCGCGTGAGGTCGTTCCCGGCGTCGCTCACCGCGCCGGGAATGCGGGCGTGACGACGGTGGACACCGCCGTCGTCCGCCCGGTGCGCGATCGGGCGCGCGACCGTCCCTCAGCCGGGGACGTGCACAGGAAGATATGGGGGTGGATCGGGCGCGCCGACCCGAATGCCCTGCTAGACTCGCGCTCATGAAGAAACTTATTAATGCTGTTGACGATGTCGTCAAAGATTCGCTCTTCGGTGTCGAAGCTGCGCATTCAGATATCGTCGCCGTCGACCATGACAACAATGTCGTCTATCGCATCGATGCCCCCGTCGCCAACAAGGTGGGCATCATCTCCGGTGGTGGTTCGGGCCACGAGCCGCTGCACGGTGGATTCGTCGGGCTCGGCATGCTCGACGCGGCCTGCGCCGGTGAGATCTTCACCTCGCCGGTGCCCGACCAGATGTTCGCCGCCGACAAGCTCGTCGATGGCGGGCGTGGCGTGCTGCACATCGTCAAGAACTACACGGGCGACGTGATGAACTTCGACATGGCCGCCGAGATGGCCGCCGCCGAAGGCATCCGCGTCGAGTCCGTGGTCGTGGACGACGACGTGGCCGTGCAGGATTCGCTGTACACCGCCGGGCGCCGCGGCGTGGGCCTGACGGTGCTGCTGGAGAAGATCGTCGGCGCCGCCGCCGAGGAGGGCAAGGACCTCGACTACGTGGCCGACCTGGCCAAGCGCGTCATCGCCAACGGCCGCAGCATGGGCATGGCGCTGTCGGGCTGCACCGTCCCGGCCGCCGGCAAGCCGAGCTTCGAGCTGGCCGACGACGAGATCGAGGTCGGCATCGGCATCCACGGCGAGCCCGGGCGCGAGCGCCGCCAGATCGGCACGGCCGCCGAGATCGCGCAGATGCTCGTCCGTCCGATCCTGGACGACCTGGACTACCGCGGCTCCGAGGTCATCGCGTTCGTCAACGGCATGGGTGCCACGCCGCTGATCGAGCTCTACATCATGTACAACGAGGTCGCGAAGATCCTGCAGGCCGAGGGCGTGCGCGTCGTGCGCAACCTGGTCGGCAACTACATCACGAGCCTCGACATGGCCGGCTGCTCGGTGACGCTGCTGCGCGCCGACGACGAGATGCTGCACCTGTGGGATGCTCCGGTCGTCACCGCCGGATTGCGCTGGGGCAAGTGATGGCGCTCGACGTGGCGGCCGCGGCCGCCTGGATGCACGACTTCGCCGGCGTGATCGATGAGAATGCCGAGCTGCTGACCGACCTCGACCGCGAGATCGGCGACGCCGACCACGGGTTCAACATGGATCGCGGCATGAAGGCCGTGGCCGCGCTGGATCCGTCCGCCTTCGCGAAGGGCGGCGACTACCTCAAGAAGGCCGGCATGACGCTGGTGTCGACCGTCGGGGGCGCGTCCGGGCCGCTGTATGGCACGTTCTTCCTGCGCGTCGGCGGGGCCTGGGCGGACGACATGGACGCCGCGGGCCTCGGCAAGGCGCTGCGGGCGGGGCTGGACGGCATCGTCCAGCGCGGCAAGGCGTCGGTCGGCGAGAAGACGATGGTGGACGCGCTCAGCCCCGCGCTGGACGCGTACGACGCCCATGCGGGCGAAGGGGTTGCGGCGGCGCTGGCCGCGGCGGCACAGGCGTGCGCCGCTGGGCGCGACGCCACCATCCCGCTGATCGCGCACAAGGGCCGCGCCTCGTACCTGGGGGAGCGCAGTGCGGGCCACCAGGATCCGGGCGCGACGTCGGTGACCATGCTCATCGAGGCGGCCAGCCGCAACCTGGCCTGACAAGCAACTACGAGTGGGCGGGTCGGGCACGCGTGGCCCGGCCCGTCCGCATATCAGGGGGACATCATGATCGGGATCGTCGTCGTCTCGCACTCCCGGGCACTGGGGCAGGCGGTGGCCGCGCTGGCCGCCGAGATGGTGCCCGAGGACGCCCGTCCGGCGCTGCGGGTGGCCGCGGGGCTGGACGAGACCACGTTCGGCACCGACGCCGCCGCCATCGCCGAGGCGATCGAGCAGGTCGACTCGCCCGACGGCGTGCTCGTGCTCGTCGATCTGGGCAGCGCGGTGCTGTCGGCGCAGATGGCGCTGGAGTTCATCGACCCGGACCTGGCCGGGCGCACGCGGGTGTCGTCCGCGCCGCTGGTCGAGGGCCTGATCGCCGCGCTGGTCACCGCGAGCACCGGCGCCCCCCTGGACGAGGTCGCCGCGGAGGCGCGGCACGGCCTGGTGGGCAAGCAGGAGCAGCTGGACGATGCGGACGGGGCCGCGCCCGGGGCGGCGGCGCCCGCCCAGGCCGTGGCAGATCCGTCCGCCCGCACGTTCACGTGGACGATCCGCAACGCGCACGGGCTGCACGCGCGCCCGGCCGCGGCGCTGGTCTCGGGGCTGCGCGGGCTGGACGCGTCCGTCACGCTCAGCAATGCGACGCTGGGCAAGGGGCCGGTGCCGGCGGGCAGCCTGACGTCCGTCCAGACGCTGGGGCTGCGCAAGGGCGATGTGATGACGGCCGTGATCACCGGCGCGGGCGCCGAGCAGGCGTGCGACCGGCTGGCCCAGCTCGCGCAGGACGACTTCGGGGAGCGCGAGGCGCCGGCCGCCGCGGTGGCGGTGGCGGCGACGGGACATACCGGCCGCCAGATCGCGATCGGGCCGGTGCGGCATGTGGCGATCGACCCGGACACGAGCGGATATGTCCCCGGCGCGGCGGCGGTCGAGGCCGACCGGCTGGCCGCGGCCGTGGCGCAGGTGGAGCAGGTGCTGGCCACGGGCGCGGGCGGGGACATCTATGCGGTGCAGGGGCTGATCCTGGCCGACGAGGAGACGCAGGCGCACCTGCGGGCGGCGATCGGACAGGGCAGTGCGGCCACCGACGCCGTCCGGGCCTGGTTCACCGCGGCGGCGGACGGGCTGGAGGCGCTGGACGATCCGTACCTGAAGGCGCGGGCCGAGGACCAGCGCGGCGTGCAGCGCATGCTGCTGCGGGCGCTGTGTGGGCAGCAGGTGGCGCCGGGGGCGGCCGAGGGCATCCTGGTGCTCGACGAGCTCGACCCGGTGACCGCCGGGTCGCTGGATGCGCAGCGCTGCCAGGGCGTCATCACGCTGGCGGGCGGTGCGACCGGGCACGGTGCGATCTTGGCGCAGGCCAGGGGCTTCGCGCTGGCGACCGGACACGCCGAGGTCGCGGGCGTGCCCGACGGCACGGTCGTGGCGATCGATCCGGTGGACAACCGGGTGTGGGTCGATCCGGACCAGGCGCTGCTGGACGACCTGCGGGCCCGGCAGGCCGCGCGGGAATCCGAGGCGGCCGATGCGGAGCGGCTGGCGGCGCAGCCGGCCCTGACGCGGTCGGGACGCCGGGTGCTGGTCGAGGCGAACCTGTCGTCGGTGGCGGACGCGGTGGCGGCGAGCGCGGCGGGTGCCGAGGGCTCGGGCCTGGTGCGCACCGAGGTGCTGTTCGGCGGCTGGGACCACGCGCCGAGCGCGCAGGAGCAGGCGGACATCTTCGTCCAGATCGGCCGTGCGCTGCCGGCCGGGGTGATCACCGTGCGCACGTGGGATCCCGGTGGGGACAAGCCACTGGCGTTCCTGCCGCAGGATCCGGAGACCAACCCGATGCTCGGCGAGCGCGGTGTGCGCGCGATGCGGCGGCTGCCGCAGCTGCTGGACGAGCAGCTGACCGCGATCCTGCTGGCCAGCCGCGAGG
>JGI20172J14457_10000011_pt1 | contig 14132 bp, 10 predicted proteins | sample TergutNc150P5_FD_14457 | JGI IMG/M metagenome (IMG submission 14457)
GTGTTGCCTGTCGGCAGGCTGGATGAGGCACGACGTGGGCTGTGTTGGGCTGCGCCTTGTGGATGCCCGATCCACGGCGGCTTGCCCGCCTTGCCCACGCCGCGCTCAGGTGTTGGTGTTGCCTGTCGGCAGGCTGGATGAGGCACGACGTGGGCTGTGTTGGGCTGCGCCTTGTGGATGCCCGATCCACGGCGGCTTGCCCGCCTTGCCCACGCCGCGCTCAGGTGTTGGTGTTGCCTGTCGGCAGGCTGGATGAGGCACGACGTGGGCTGCGTTGGGCTGCGCTGCTCCTACTTCTTCTTGTCGGTGTCGCCCTCGGTGGTCAGCGCGGCGATGAAGGCCTCCTGCGGCACCTCGACGCGGCCGATCATCTTCATCCGCTTCTTGCCTTCCTTCTGCTTCTCCAGCAGCTTGCGCTTGCGGGTGATGTCGCCGCCGTAGCACTTGGCCAGCACGTCCTTGCGGACGGCGCGGATGGTCTCGCGGGCGATCACGCGCGCCCCGATCGCGGCCTGAACCGGCACCTCGAACTGCTGGCGCGGGATCAGCTTGCGCAGCTTGGTTGCCATCTCGACGCCGTAGGCGTAGGCCTTGTCCTTGTGGACGATCGCGCTGAACGCGTCCACCGGGTCGCCGTTGAGCAAGATATCGACCTTGACAAGGTCGGACGGCTGCTCGCCGGCGTCCTCGTAGTCGAGGGACGCGTAGCCCTTCGTCCTGCTCTTGAGCGCGTCGAAGAAGTCGAAGACGATCTCGGCCAGCGGCAGCGTGTAGATCAGCTCGACGCGGTCGGACGACAGGTAGTCCATGCCGATCTGCTGCCCGCGGCGCAGCTGGCACAGCTCCATGACGGTGCCGATGAACTCGGACGGCGTCAGCACCGTCGCCCGCACCACCGGCTCGGCCACCTCGGCGATCTTGCCGTCCGGGAATTCGGACGGGTTGGTCACCAGGTGCACCGTGCCGTCCTCCATCGTGACGCGGTAGACCACCGACGGCGCCGTGCTGATCAGGTCGAGGCCGAACTCGCGCTCCAGGCGCTCCTGCACGATCTCCATGTGCAGCAGGCCGAGGAAGCCCGCCCGGAAGCCGAAGCCCAGCGCGCTGGACGTCTCGGGTTCATACGACAGCGCGGCGTCGTTCAGCTGCAGCTTCTCCAGCGCCTCGCGCAGCGCCGGGAAGTCGTTGCCCTCGATCGGGAAGATGCCCGCGTAGACCATCGGCTTGGGGTGCCGGTACCCGGCCAGCGGGGCCTTGGCCGGGCGCACCGCCGAGGTGACGGTGTCGCCCACGCGCGACTGGCGCACGTCCTTGACGCCGGTGATCAGGTAGCCCACCTCGCCCACACCCAGCGCGTCGGCCGGCACGGGTTCGGGTGAGATCACGCCGACCTCCAGCACCTCGTGCGTGGCCTGCGTGCTCATCATCTGGATGCGCTCGCGTCGGCTCAGCTCGCCGTCCTCGACGCGGACGTACGTCACCACGCCGCGATAGGTGTCGTAGACCGAGTCGAAGATCAGCGCCCGGGCCGGGGCCTTGGGGTCGCCGACGGGCGGCGGCACCTGCTCGACCACCGCGTCCAGAAGCTGCGCCACGCCCTCGCCGGTCTTGGCCGAGACGCGCAGCACGTCGGCCGGGTCGCAGCCGATGATGCCGGCCAGCTCGGCCGCGCACTTGTCGGGGTAGGCACCGGGCAGGTCGATCTTGTTGAGCACCGGGATGATGTGCAGGTCGGCGTCCAGGGCCAGGTACAGGTTGGCCAGCGTCTGCGCCTCGATGCCCTGCGCGGCGTCCACCAGCAAGATCGCACCCTCGCAGGCGGCCAGCGCGCGGCTGACCTCGTAGGTGAAGTCGACGTGGCCGGGCGTGTCGATCATGTTGAGGATGTAGTCGCGGCCCTGATGCGACCACGGCAGCCGGACGGCCTGGCTCTTGATCGTGATGCCACGCTCGCGCTCGATGTCCATGCGGTCGAGGTACTGCGCCCGCATCTCGCGCTCGGACACGACGCCAGTCAGCTGCAGCATGCGGTCGGCCAGCGTCGATTTGCCGTGGTCGATGTGTGCGATGATGCTGAAGTTGCGGATGGACGCCGGGTCGGTGTGGCCAGGCAGGGCAGGAGGCATCGCGTTCAACTCGCTGATCATGAGGCGCCGCCGAGCGCGGCGCAGTATGTCCAATTCTGCCATGCTGGCGGACGCGCGCCTCTGCCGCGCGACACAGCGATGTGGGCCGGACGTCCATGGGCCGCAGGCCAGCGCGGTGAGCCGCCGGGTGACCGGCGGCCCCGCGTCATCACGCTCGATTGGTGCCCATCGGCTCGCCCCTGGTAACCTTGTACGTCGCACGTCGTGTGCGCGCCGTCGTGGTGCGCGCCGGGGGCGAACCCAGTCATCGACCTGAAGGACGAAATCCGTGGCGAATATCAAGTCGCAGAAGAAGCGCATCAAGACCAACGAGAAGGCGCGTCTGCGCAACAAGGCTGTCAAGAGCGAGCTGCGCACGCACGTGCGCGCGTTCCGCAAGGCCGCCGAGGCCGGGGATGCCGATGAGGCCGCCAAGCTGGCCCGCGTCGCGACCCGCGCGCTCGACAAGGCTGCCTCCAAGGGCGTCATCCACAAGAACCAGGCCGCCAATCGCAAGTCGGCCGTCGCGGCCAAGGCCGCCGCTCTGGTTGCCGCCTGATCTCACCTGACTTCTGGACGCCGCCTGGTCTCTCCAGGCAGCGCACAGGCACAGCGCCTCAATCCCTGACTGGGGGATTGGGGCGCTTCGTTGTGTGCTCGACACGACGTGGGCGGCGTTGCCCGGCGCCTTGTGGCCGTCCAGGCCACGGCGGCTTGGGCGCCTTGCCCACGCCGCGCCGAGATGTCCGTGTCGATGTGGGCGGCGTTGCCCGGCGCCTAGCCCAGATGCCACACCTATCCGGCCCGGCGCATGCGGTCGATCGACAACACCAATCGCTCCAGCGCGTAGTTGGGATCGGTCGCCGCGCCCTTGACCTGCGCGTCGGCCTGCGCGACCGCCTGGATGGACGCCGCCACCGAGCGCGGGCTCCAGTCGCGGGCCTGCACGGCCAGATCCTTGAGTTTCCACGCCGGGACGCCGACCTCGCGGGCCAGGTCGTTCGGGCTCAGCCTCGCGCTGCGCAGCTCCAGGTATTTGCCCAGACTGCGCAGGGCACCCGCCATGGCTGCGGTGATCATCGCGGGGGCCGCACCTGTGCTCAGCGCCCAGCGCAACTTGCTGAGCGCCTGGGTGGGCCGCCCGCGCATGACGTCGTCGGTGACGGCGAAGCCGGTGACCTCGGCGCGTCCGGCGAAGTACCGCGCCACCATCGACACGTCCACATGCTCGCCCTCGAAGTCGCTGCCCAGCTGGGCGACGGCCGCGCTGAGCGCGCGCAGATCGGTGCCCACGGCCTCGACCAACCCCTGCGCCGCAACCGCGTCCATGCGCATGCCGAGCCTGCGGGCCTCATTGCTGACATAGCCGGGCAGCTGGTAGGCCTTCACCGGATCGACGCGCACCTGCTGGGTCGCCGCCTTGGCCACGCGGTCGAGCAGAGATTTCCCCTTGACACCGCCCGGATGCGCGACGATCAGGCACAGATCGGCACCGGGGGCCTTGACGGCCTCCAGCAGCGCGGCCGACTGCTCGTCCGGGACGGCGGTCAGATCGCGCACGACGACGATGCTGCGCGAGGCGAACAGCGACCCGCCCATCGCCTCCAGCAGGCGGCCCTCGCCCAGTTCGGGCGCGCCCAAGTCGGCCAGCTCGGCGTCCGCACTCTCGTGCCGGGCCTTCCCGACCCACTCGTCCACCTGCCGCTCGACCAGCAGCGGCTCCGCGCCGACCACCAGCAGGCTTGCTCCGAAGACCGATCCATCCACGCGTCCATCGTGCCATGCGCCGCCGACACGCGCCATTGCGGCGGTGGACGCGCGCCGAGTTGCCGTGACCATGCTGCCGGGCGCACCCCCCCTTGACAGGGGCGCAACGCCCGGCAGTTTGCTGCCGTGGTCGTCGAGCGGATGTCCCCTCCGTTGGGTGTGAAGACGGCGGCTGGCACCCTCTTTGCTCGTCGCCGTGTGTTAGGCTCCAGATATGCCGGATGGCCCCCCGTTTAACGGGGGTTTTCCATCCGGCATATCTATGCCGTCAGTCTGATCTCGTGCAGCTGGCCCTGAGACATGACCCAGAGCTGAGATATGCGAGCTTGGCTCATGCCCACGTTGATCCCCGACAGATCTGCTTCCAGATCGGCAGTCAACGGCGCATCGCCGATGTCGATCAAGAAGTTCTCTTTGACAAAGCCATGATTCGCTGCCCTGCTGGCGGCATCCACGATCCGACCATGAATGGTCAGGTACCGGGCCTTGGTCGTCTTCAACTCGAACTCACGGTTCCCGAAGTCGCGCCAGATGAAATCGTTGGTCGGAAAATGGATCCGCCGCTTGATCCACTCCGGGGTGTGCCCCAGCGCGAGGAACTTCTCGCAGAACTCGATCTCCTGCCGGGTCAGGGTCTCACCGTGAGTTTCTATTCCGAGCCCGGCTTGGCGGGCGGCGCGCTCGGCCTCGGTCCACTCGCGGGCGGTCACGGGCCGGCCCGCTGGGCGGTGACCTGGATGACGCCGTCCACCTTGGCGATGGCGACGCAGCCGCGCTGGTCGGTGCGCCAGACGCGCATGCCGTCGCCGGTCAGCAGCGAGACCGTACGCGGGGCGGGATGGCCGTACGAGTTGTCCGCACCGACGCTGATCACGGCCACCGGGGCGTGCGTGCCCGTGATGAAATCGGCCGACTGTCGCGCCGAGCCGTGATGGGGCACGGCCAGCACGTCCACGGCCGGATCGAGGCCGGACGCGACGACGTCGGCCTGCTCCTCGGGCTCGGCGTCGCCGGTGAACAGCACCCGCAGGCCGTCCAGTTCCAGCAGCCCGATCGTGCTGGCGTTGTTCTCCTGCGGGTCTTCGCCGTCACCGTCGCCCGGATCGTCCANCTGAAAGACGGGGCCGGACGCCAGCGTCGTCCAGCTCGCCGGGCCCACCGACAGGCGCTGTCCGGGGCTGGCGCGCACGATGGGCACGGTGGTGCTGTCGATGAACTGATGCATCTGGGCCACCGTGGCGTCGGACAGCCCGGCCCGCACCATGACCTCGCCCACCTGGTAGCGGTCGGCGAGCCCCTCGGCGCCGTCGATGTGGTCGGCATGCTGATGCGTGAGCACGACCAGCGGCAGCTGCCGCACGCCCAGTGCGTCCAGGCAGCGGTACAGCGCGGGCGGATCGGGCCCGGCGTCCACCAGCAGACCCGCGTGCGGCCCCACATTGGCGACGGCCGCGTTGCCCTGGCCGACATCGCAGAACACCACCGTCCACTGGCCCGGCCAGCCCGGCGTCGGCATCGGGACGAGCACGGCGACGACCAGTGCGGCGCACGCCAGTGCGGACGTCCAGGCGCGGGACAGCACGTGGCGCACGCCCCAGGCGGCGATCAAGCTCAGCACCCCGATGACCGCGAGAACGGGCGCCGAGGCGCCCACGGGGATCGTCGCTCCCGGCAGCCCCGAGCCCAGGTGGGCGGCCAGCAGGATCGGCTCGGCGCACCATCCCGCCAGCCAACCGAGGACGTGCGCGGCCGCGCTCGACACCGGCGCCACCAGGCATGTCGCCAGGCCGAGCACCGTCACCGGGCCGACGAAGGGCCCGGCCGTGAGGTTGGCGAACGGGCCGACAGCGCTGACCTGGCCGTTGAGCGCCGTCACCAGCGGCTGGGTGGCTAGTTGGGCGGCCAGCGGCAGGCAGATCGCCTCGGCCAGCCAGGGCGGGGTCCACGCCATCGCCTTCTGCCAACGGCCCAGCCACCACAGGATGCCCGCCGTGGCCACGGCCGACATCGCGAACCCCCACGAATGGGACATCCACGGCGAGATCAGCAGCAGGGCACACACGGCCACCGCCAACTGGCGCAGGCCGCGACGGCTGTCCCGCGTCACTCCGGCGGCCGTCAGCGCCACCAGGCCCATCGCCGCCGCGCGCAGCACGCTCGGCTCTGCCCGGCACAGCACCACGAACCAGATCACCGCCAGGCCGGCCAGCCCGCGCAACCACCACCCCCGCACGCCGACGGCCCGGGCCAGCGCGAGCACGAAGCCCAGCATGAGCGTCAGGTTGGTGCCACTGACCGCCGTCAGATGCGACAGGCTGGTGGCTCGGAACTGGTCGACCACCTCGGACGGCAGCGCGGACGTATCGCCCACCACCAGGGACGGCACCAGGCCGGCCTGGTCGGGTTGGCTGCCGGACATGGCGTCGTGCAGCCCGGCCCGCAGCGCCGTGATGGCTCGATCGAACGGCCCGGGTTGGCCCGTCACCGAGAGTGGGCCGGCCTGGCGCAGTCGCAGCGCCAACCCACTGCCCGCATCGGCCGGGGAGGCCCGCGCCGACACCGCGATCATCTGCCCGACGGCCACCATCTGCGCGTTGCTCGCCAGCACCAGCTGGGCGTCCAGCCGCATGGTCACCGTCTGGCCGCGCGCCTCGACCTGCCGCACCTGGATGGCCACCACCGTCTGTGCAGGCAGGATGCCGCGTGCCGGGTAGGTCACCGGATCGGCGCTCACGCGCGCCTGCACCCGCATGATGACCTGGCTTTGGGCCCACCCGGGCAGCGGGCCGGAGTCGGTCGCCCACCACGCCAGTCCGCCGACCACGCAGGCCAGCAGCCCGGCAGCCGCCGCAGCGACCGGCCAGTAGATCCTCTGCGTGGTAGCGGCGCCTGTGTGGTGTCGCAGGACGATGATCGCCGCCGTCAGCGCCGCGGCGAAGAGGATGACCGCCCCGGCCAGCCACGCCGGGCCATGCGTGGCGCACCAGCATCCCGTCCAGACGCAGACCGCCACCGGGACCATGCGCAGATCCGGCGCCCGCTCGGGCACGTCGCTTCCGGACGCCGGCTCGTTCCCGCTCGTGCGCAGGCCCGCGGCGATGCGCCGCGTCAACGCGCCGGCCCACCGGCGCGGGGCGCCGTCCTCACACCGTGACATACGGCTCCAGTTGGGCGAAGGTCTTGGGGCCGATGCCGTCCACCTCCTGCAGTTCGCTGACACTGGTGAACCGCTTGTTCTGATCGCGCCAGGCGATGATCTTCTGCGCCGTGACCGGCCCGACGCCGGGCAACTGCTCCAGCTGGGCCTGCGAGGCCGTGTTCAGGTTGATGACCGCTCCGGAGGCTGCGCCCGTCGCCGCGCCCGCCCCGGCGGCCTCGGTGCCGTTGATCTGGCCCTGGGGGTCCTGCTTCGTTCCGATCACGATCTGCGCGCCGTCGGCGACCACCGCCGCCAGGTTGAGCTGCGCCGGGTCGGCGTCGCCGCGCAACCCTCCGGCCGCGGCCAGCGCGTCCTCGACGCGCGACCCCGGCGCCAGCGTGACGACGCCGGGTGAGGCCACGGCGCCCAGCACGTGCACCTTGATGGGGACGACGCTGGGCGAGGCCGGGTTCGCCGCGGGGGATGCGGAGGCTGCCGCCGACCCGGACGCCACGACGGCGACGCTGGGTGAGGCCACCGCCTCGGGCCGCGACCGTGTGGCCTGCACGATGGCGAACACCACGGCCACCGCCAGCACGACCAGCAGCACGCCCATGTGTTCACGTGCGAAGCGCCACACCGGATGGTCCGCCGGCGTTTCGTCCTGGGGCAGCGGCGCGGTGGCCCCGGCCTGCCGCAGCGCCCGGGCGAGTTCCGCGTCGGTTTCATCCCACGCGGGCGCGCCATCCACGTCATCCGCGACCCCGTCCACGGTGGGTTCTGCGGGCGCGAGCTGGCCCGGCAGCGCCCAGTCGCCGCCGGGATCGGACAGCAGCCGTTCGCGTCCGGTCACCGCGACCAGCCGTCGGCGCGCCACGTCCGCACCAGTGGGCTTGCCCCGTCCTTCGTCATCCGCCGAGAGCTTCATACCCCCACTCTGCTGAGGCGGTGCGGGCGTCGTCCGCCCAGTCGCTCAGGCTGTGGACAATTCCTCGACCGGGCGCCGGATGTGGATAACCGGACAGGCTCGCTGGCAGGCGGCCTGGCGCGATCTGACTACAGCAGGGCCGTGGGCGGGAACGGCTGCATGTCGTCGTAGTCGCGATTCTCGCCCGCCATCGCCCACACGAACGAGTACGCGGCGGTGCCGACACCGGAATGCACCGACCAGCTGGGCGAGATGACGGCCTGGTCATTGGCGACGATGAGGTGCCGGGTCTGCTGCGGCTGGCCGAACAGGTGCACGATGCGGGCATCGTCGGGCAGGTCGAAGTACAGGTAGCACTCGGTGCGACGGATGTGTGTGTGGGCGGGCATGGTGTTCCACATGTTGCCGGGGTGCAGCGTGGTGACGCCCATGACGACCTGGCACGACGAGACGCCGTCGGCGTGGATGTAGCGGTTGAGGGTGCGTTCGTTGGACGTGAGCGGGGCGCCGAGCTCGCGGATGTCACCGGCGCCGGGCTGGGTCAGCGCGGTGGGGCAGGCGGTGTGCGCCGGGGCGGAGAAGACGTAGAACTTGGCAGGCTGGTCGGCGTTGTCGCTGGTGAAGACGGGGTTGGGTGCGCCGCGTCCGATGTAGAGGCAGGCGCCGTGGACAAGGCGGAAGTCCCGATCGCCGACGCTGACGACGCCATCGGCGCCGACGTTGACGATGCCGGCCTCGCGGTGCTCGAAGAACGTGGCGCTCCGCAGCAGGGCGGGGGCCTCCAGCGTGAGCGGGGCCGGGCCGGGGCACGCGCCGCCGAGCACGATGCGGTCGTGGTGCGTGTAGACGAGCCGGATCTGGCCCGGCGTGAAGACATCGTCAATGAGGTATCGCGCCCGGGCTTCCTGGGTCGTCATGGTGGCGATCTGGTCGGGATGGGTGGCGTAGCGCTCTTCGATTTCCATGGGTGGTTCTCCTTGTCGAGGTGGTGATCAGCGGCACAGCCAGCCGCCGTCGACGACGAGCACGGTGCCGTGCACGTAGTCGGATGCGGCGCTGGACAGGAAGATGACGGCGCCGGCGAGGTCGGCGGGGGTGCCCCAGCGCCCGGCGGGGATGCGTTCGCCGATGGCGGACGAACGCGCCGGGTCGGCCCGCAGGGGAGCGGTGTTGTCGGTGGCCATATAGCCGGGGGCGATGGCGTTGACGTTGACGCCCGCGCCCGCCCATTCGTTGGCCAGCGCCTTGGTCATGCCGGCCACGGCATGCTTGGCGGCGGTGTACGCGGCGACGTTGATGCCTCCCTGGAACGACAGGGCCGAGGCCACGGTGACAATCTTGCCGTGGCCCTGCGCGACGAACCGGCGCCCGGCGGCCTGGGTGAGCCAGAAGGCCGCATCCAGATCGACGCGCAGCACGTCGTCCCAGTCGGCGGGGTCGATGTCGACGGCAGGGGCGCGCCGGATGATCCCGGCGTTGTTGACCAGGATGTCCACGTGCCCGAGCGCGGCGACGGCCTCGTCCACCACCTCGCGCAGTTCGCCGACGGTCGCCTGGGCCAGGTCGCACGACAGCGGCAGCGCGCGTCGTCCGCACGCCCGGATGGCCTGGACGGTGGCGTCGGCGGGCGAGCGGTCGAGCGTCGCGACGTCGGCGCCGGCCTGGGCCAGCGCGATCGCCATGCCCTGGCCCAGGCCCCGGCTCGTGCCGGTTACGAGGGCCACCTTTCCCGTCAGGTCGAACAGATCGGTCATGTCGTCTCCTTTTTCATGCTCACCATGGCAGCACGCACGCGGGGTGCGTCAGCCGGGTCAGCGCCTCCAGATAGAAGTAGTCGCCCCACAGCGTGGCCTCGTCGATGCCCTCGCCGCCGGGCAGGTTGTAGACGCCGTGCAGCAGCAGGGCGTCGCTGCCCGCGGGGGCGGCGCAGTGGTCGATGAGGGACGTCACGAGAGCCTCGGCCTTGCTGCGGGCGTCCGGGCTGGCGATGGCCAGCTCCAGCAGGCCGCAGGCCGCGATGGCGCCGGCAGAGCTGTCCCGGGGCTGGGAGGAACCGTCGGTGAACACCAGGTCCCAGTAGGGCACGCGGTCGGAAGGCAGGCGCACCCAGAACGCGTCCGCGCATCGCTTCGAGGTCTCCCAGAAGAGCTGCTCACCGCTGTGCCGGTGGGCCAGCGCGAACCCGTAGATCGCCCAGGCCTGCCCGCGCGCCCAGCAGGATGCGTCATCGTGGCCCTGGTGCGTGGCTCCGCGCAGCGGCGCACCCGTGCCCGGATCCCAGAAGAAGGTGTGATAGGTGGTGCCGTCGGCCCGCACGATGTGGTCGCGCAGCTGGCGGGCGTGCCGCGTCGCGGCGTGCGCATACCGCGGGTCGCCGCTGGTCTGGCTGGCCCAATACAGCAACGGCAGATTCATCAGCGAGTCGACGATGGCGCGGCCGCGCTGGGCCGGGTCGTCCAGGCTGCCCCACGCCTGGATGATGCCCGCGGGCTCGACCACCCGCGTCAGCAGGCGGTCGGCTGCGGCCAGGCCGACCTGGCGGGCTGCCGCGTCCCTGGTCAGCAACCAGGCGTTGACGCAGGACAGGCTGTACAGGAAGCCGAGGTCGTGTGTGTCGAGCTCGACGCCGTCGCGCAGGCGGGCGGCGAAGCTGGCGACATCGGCGGATGCCGCGTCTGCGAAGCGCTCCTGGCCGGTCACCTGCGCGCACAGCCACAGCATTCCGGTACGAAAGCCCGTCGTCCAGCCCAGGTTCGCACCGTCCGGAAGGCCCGCCGCGCCGGGCCGGTGCCGGTACCGTCCGGCGAGCGTGCAGTCGCCGGGGAAGTCCGTGCCGAACTCGTGGGCGCACGTCTGGACGGCCCGGGTTGCCCGCGCCAGCGCGGCGTCGAACGGCTCGCTCATCGTCCGTCCTCCGTTCGGGGCAGTGCAGCGCGCGTCGCGTGCCCATCCGGCCAGGTGATCCGCACCTCGCCGTCCGCGCAGGTCACCGTGGCGTCGTCGGTTGCGTCGTCGCTTGTCAGTGTGAGAATTGTCCAGATCCAGGTGTCCGGAAGGATCGGCAGCGTGACGCTCGGCACCCGCGCGGGCGTCCCCAGCGGGCTGGCGTCCGGACGCTCGTCCCAGGTCGTCGGCGTGCCGTCCAGGGCGCGCAGGCCGCTGTGCGGTGCGGACGGCCCCGCCACGGCCCAGCCGCCGACGCGCAGTGCCACGGCCCGGGGGGCGGGTTCGTGGACGCGGACGCCGCGCACCTCCCAGGGACCGCGGACCACCGAGACGGTCAGCACGTCGCCGGCGGGCTCGGCGGTGCCGGCGAGTCCGGAGCCGTGCCGGGTCTGTGCGGGCGCCGCGTCGAGCCAGTGCGCGTGCGCGAGCGAGACGCCCAGGCCGGCTCCGTCGTCCAGCACTCGGCAGGCCAGCGTCTCGAACCCGGCCCGGTGTGAGCACCGTCCGTCCGCGTCGATCAGGCAGATCGATTGGTCGAGGGGACTCGTCCAGGCCGTCTCGTCCAGCAGCGGGGCGGTGGCGGTGGAGTAGCCGAACCGGGCGTACAGCGGCGAGTCGCCGACGGTGTCGCCGACGCACGCGTGGTCGGTGCCGTGATTGGCGACGCGGACGATGCCGTCGGCGTGCGTGCCCGTGACGATCCAGCCGGGTGCGCGCAGGGTGCGCACGAAGTCGCCCTGCTCGACGGGCAGGGGCTCCTCGGGTGTCGTCCAGGCCGGGTCATCCGGCGGCAATGCCAGACCTAACAGGCCTTTGACGGCCCAATACGGCGAGCCGGGGCCCGAGTACGACTGCGCCAGTTCGCGCCAGGGGCCGAACCAGCCCATCGTCAGCAGGCCGCGCTCACCGGGCACGCCGTGCTCGGCGAAGTGTCCCACGATGGCGGACGCCGCGTGGCGCAGCAGTCCCGGCGATGTGGACGGCACGCGGGCCAGCGCGCCCACCCAGAACGGGGCGGCCGCGGCGAAACGGTAGATCAGCGAGCGGCCCTGCACCAGGGGGCCGCCATCGGCGCCGACCAGGTGGACGGCGTCGAGCAGGTAGCGGTCGAGCAGAGCGCGGTCGCGTTCGCGGCGCTCGTCGTCGGCGAGGTCGCGGGCGCCGGCCATGCGCTGCCACAGCGTGGGATACAGCTGCAGCGCCCAGCCGCTGTAGTGGTCAAAGGAGCGCCCGTCGCCGTCGGCGAGCCATCCGTCCTCGCGGACGAAGCTGTCGTGCAGCGCCAGGTCGGCGGCGATGTCGTCGGGCGACCAAGGGCCGCCGACGCTGCGCAGGAAGGTCTCGACACAGATCCGGAACCACAGCCAGTTGTTGCGGGGATAGGTGTCGTCGCCGACCACCTCGGCCAGGTAGTCGATCACGCGGGCCTGGACGGGCGCATCGAGCCTGTCCCACAGCCAGGGGCGCGTCGCGTCGAGCGACAGCGCGATCGAGGCGGCCTCGACCTTGGCCTGGCTGTGTTCGGTGGGGCGCACCCAGCGATGGGGCGAGGCGGGGTCGACGCCGTCGTCCACGCCCTGCGCGTACCAGGCGGCCAGCCCCAGCGGGTCACGGCCTTGCAGGCCGGCCAGCCGGAATCCGGCGAGCAGAAACGTGCGGGCGAAACCCTCCAGGCCATCCACGTCGTGTCCGTAGCCGCCCACCGCGCCCGGGATGTAGATGCGGCCGTGTCCCGGCGCCGCGTACGGACGGACCGCGGTGAGCAGCGTGTCGGCGTAGCGCTCCCACCGCTGTCGCGGCCAGCTGTGCGTGGACGTGTCGTCCATCGTGCCTCCTCGGCTGCGGGTCCTTTGATGGTGCAATAGGGAACATAATAGTACATCGATGTGCCGCCGGGCTGGCGCGTCCAGATCGGTTCCGCGTCGCTTGATGGCCAGCGGGAATGGGGGGACGATGGCGGATCGCCACGGAGCGCGTGAACTTGCGAATCTGTATCTTGATGTGCGTTATTGTGCTAGCGTGATCGTACCAACGATCACGGAGGCGTCTCGGGGCGGAACGCGCAGGATCGACTGACCCCTCCACCATCCACGCGAAGGAGACAAGGACATGAGGAAAGGCAAGCTGTTGGCCACCACGGCGGTCGTGGCGGTTCTGGCGATGGCCATGGCGGGGTGCAGCAGCACGTCCTCGCCCACGACCCCGGCCGGCACGACGTCGGCGACCGGGCCGGTCACGCTGACGATGTCCGGATGGTCGCTCTCGACCACGCCGGAGTTCCAGACGTTGGTGAACGGGTTCAAGACAAAACAACCCAACGTCACCATCACCATCAAGGAGTACGACCCCAACACCTACGAGCAACTGCTGCTCACGGATATGACCGCCAAGAAGGCGCCTGACATCATCACGATCAAGCAGGCCAAGTACACGTACCAGTGGGCCACCGCGGGCCAGCTGATGGACATCACCGATCTCGTGTCGGCGTTGCCGAGCTCGGTCAGCGGCGCGGGGTCGTATGCCGTCAACGGCAAGAACTACGGCATGCCGTACCGGCAGGATTCCTGGCTGTTGTTCTACAACAAGGACCTGTTCACCAAGGCCGGCGTCACCCCGCCGAACGGGCAGTGGACGTGGACGGACTACGTGAACGCGTCCAAGCAGGTGACGACGGCGCTCAAGGCGGCCGGTGTCAACGCCAAGGGCGACTACCAGCATTCCTGGCAGTCGACCACGCAGGGGTTCGCGAATGCGCAGGGCGGCGAGCTGGACAACCCGTCCGGCAAGTTCTTCTCCGGTGACTATTCGTACATGCTGCCGTACTACCAGCGCTCGCTCGATCTGCAATCCAGCGGCGCGCAGGAGACGCGCGGCAACATCACGACCAACAAGCTCACCTATCAGGCCCAGTTCGGCAAGCAGTCGGCCGCGATGATGCTCATGGGGTCGTGGTACATCGCCACGCTGACCACGCAGCAGGCCAGCGGCGATGCCGATCAGTTCACGTGGGGCATCGCCCCGGCTCCGCAGGTCGATTCATCGACGGTTTCGATGCCGGTCACGTTCGGTGATCCCACGGGCATGGGCATCAATGCGAATATCGACCCGGCCAAGGCGCAGGCGGCCAAGGATTTCTTGAACTACGTGTCGTCGCAGGATGCCGCGCTCGCGCTCGCGGGCATCGGCATCACGCCCGCCATGTCCTCGGATGCCGTCACCCAGGCCG
>JGI20172J14457_10000015_pt1 | contig 12833 bp, 9 predicted proteins | sample TergutNc150P5_FD_14457 | JGI IMG/M metagenome (IMG submission 14457)
GCCAGGAACAAGCCCGCCCGCGCGCGCTCGTCCACCGTCAGACCGGACAGCTCGACGCCGTCCAGGGTCACCGAACCCGAGACGATGTGATACTTCGGGTGGCCCGCGATGGCGTACGCCAGCGTCGACTTCCCCGAGCCGTTCGGCCCCATGATCGCGTGGACCTCGCCCGAGCGCACCGTCAGGTCGACGCCCTTGAGGATCAGTTTGGGGCCCTGTTCGGTCTCGATCTCGACGTGCAGGTCGTTGATCGCCAGTTCGGCCATGCTTCAGTTCTCCTTGTTCTGGGTGGTGCCGCTTGGGATGGACGGATGTGGGGCGGACGCGGCCAGCGCGTCCAGTTCGGCGTCGACCATGCTGGTCAGGTGCGCCTCGACGACGGGCACGCCGATGCGGCGGATGATGTCCTGGAAGAAGCCCTGCACGATCAGGCGCCGCGCGAGGTCCTCCGGGATGCCCCGGCTCTTCAGGTAGAACAGCTGCTCCTCGTCGAAGCGCCCGGTGCTGGACGAGTGCCCCGCGCCGATGATGTCGCCGGTCTCGATCTCCAGATTGGGCACCGAGTCGGCCACGCAGCCGTCGGTCAGCACCAGGTTGCGGTTCTGCTCGTAGCTGTCGATGCCGACCACGCCGCGCCGGATCAGCACGTCGCCGACCCACACGCTGTGCGCGCCCTGGCCCTGCAGCGCGCCGCGGTAGTCGACGCGGCACGTGGTGTGCGACTGGTTCTGGTCGATCCAGAGCCGGTGCTCCAGGTGCTGGCCGGCGTCGGCCAGATACAGGCCATACAGCTCGGCGGTGCCCCCGGGCCCGGCGTACGACAGGTCGTTCTGCATCCGGACGAACGCGCCACCGAAGCTGACCGCGACGTGCCGGTAGTGCGCGTCGCGCCCCACGCTGGCCTGCGTCAGGCCCGCGTGCAGGCTGGTGTCGTCCCAGTCCTGCAGGCTGACCACCGTCAGGTTCGCCCGGTCGCCCACGAGCACCTCGACGTTGCCCAGGTGCTGGGCCAGTCCCTCGTGGTGCAGCACGACGATGCCCTGCGCGTCCGGTCCCGCCTCGATCACGAGGTGCGAGTACGACCGGTGCGCCGCGTCCGTGCCCTGCAGCCGCACCGTGACGGCCTCGCTCAGGTGCGCGCCGTCCGGGATGCGCACGTACAGCGCGTCCGCGACCTTGGTCTCGACGAGGGCGCTGGGACGGTCCACGGGCACCAGCACGGCACCCCACGGGGCCTGGCCGGTGTTGAGCACCTGCACCGACACGCCGTCGGGTGCCTGCACGCCCAGCCGCATCGGCGAGGTGGCCGGGTCGTCAGACCGCTCGCCGACCAGCGTCATGATGGGTTCGGACGGTGTGAAGCGCCAGATTTCCTCGTGCCGGTCGGGCAACGGGTGGTCTTCCACGCGGAAGCTCGACACGGGCGCCAGGTGCGAGCCTTCGAGGTGGCTCGTCTGTTCCAGCCCAGCCTGCACTGCTGTGGTCGTCTCTGCCATGTCGCTCAGCCCACCGATCCCTGCATCTGCAGCTCGATGAGCCGGTTCAGCTCCAGCGCGTATTCCATCGGCAACTCCTTGGCGATCGGCTCGATGAAGCCGCGCACGATCAGCGCCATGGCCTCGTCCTCGCTCAGCCCCCGGCTCATCAGATAGAACAGTTGATCATCGCTCACGCGCGACACCGTGGCCTCGTGGGCCATCGACACCTCGGGCTCGCGGATGTCCTGGTAGGGGTACGTGTCCGAGCGCGAGACGTCGTCCACCAGCAGCGTGTCGCATTTCACGTTGCTGGTCGAGTGGTGCGCCCCCGGCTGCACCCGGATGAGCCCGCGGTACGCCGTCCGTCCGCCCGACCGGGCCACCGACTTGCTGATGATCCGGCTGCTCGTGTGCGGGGCGAAGTGGATCATCTTCGAGCCCGAATCCTGGTGCTGGCCGGGCCCGGCGAAGGCGATCGACAGCGTCTCGCCGGTCGCATGCTCGCCCATCAGCCACACGGCCGGGTACTTCATGGTCGTCTTGGCACCGATGTTGCCGTCGACCCACTCCATCGTCGCGCCCTCGGCGCAGGTGGCCCGCTTGGTCACCAGGTTGTACACGTTGGCCGACCAGTTCTGGACGGTGGAGTAGCGCACCCGGGCGTCCTTCTTGATGATGATCTCGACGACGGCCGAGTGCAGCGAGTCGGAGCTATAGATGGGTGCCGTGCAGCCCTCGACGTAGTGCACGTAGCTGCCCTCGTCGGCGATGATCAGCGTCCGCTCGAACTGGCCCATGTTCTCGGTGTTGATGCGGAAGTACGCCTGCAGCGGGATGTCCACGTGCACGCCCGGCGGCACGTAGATGAACGAGCCACCTGACCAGACGGCCGTGTTCAGCGCGGAGAACTTGTTGTCGCCGGCCGGCACCACCGTGCCGAAGTACTCCTGGAACATCTCGGGATACTGCTTGAGCGCCGAGTCGGTGTCCAGGAAGATGACGCCCTGGCGCGACAACTCCTCGTTGATCTTGTGGTAGACGACCTCCGACTCGTACTGCGCCGCGATGCCGGCCACCAGGCGGGCCTTCTCGGCCTCGGGCAGCCCCAGCTTGTCGTAGGTGCGCCGAATGTCATCGGGCAGGTCGTCCCAGCTTGTCGCCGGGCGATCGGTCGGACGCACGTAGTACTTGATCTGGTCGAAGTCGATCTGCGACAGGTCGGGGCCCCAGGTCGGCATGGGCTTGTGCCCGAACACCTCCAGCGCGCTCAGGCGGCGCTGCAGCATCCAGTCCGGCTCGTCCTTGAGGTGCGAGATGCCCCGCACGACCGCCTCGGACAGGCCGCGCTGCGCGGTCGCCCCGGCGGCGTCGGAGTCGTGCCAGCCGTACTTGTAGGTCGACATCTCGTCGAAGCTCTCGCGGGTGTCCGCCTCGATGAGGTCAGACTTGTACACAGGCTGGCTCATCGGGCCGCCTCCAGGTTGGTCACGCGGTCATCCTTCCTTCGATGGGTGTCGGCAAGCGGCGTCGGAATGTGCGTGGTGCACACGCCGTCGCCGTGGGCGATCGTCGCCAGCCGCTGCACATGGACGTTCAGCAGGTGGGCGATCAGGTCCGTCTCGATCTGACAGAGCTGAGGGTACGCCCGCGCGATATCCGCGACCGGGCAGTGGTGCTGGCACAGCTGTTCGCCGTTGGGCGAAGGGACGATCGACGCGACGTAGCCCTCGCGGTCCAGCGCCGTGGCCAGCACCGTGCCGGGGTCGGACTCGCCATCCTGGGCAACCAGGCGGCGGTATTCCGCATCGATCGGCGAGAAATGCCTGGTCGCGACGCGATCGAGCCCAGACGGGCCGACGCTGGCGACCAGCTCGTCGATGGCCTGGCGGGCCAGCTGTCCGTACGCCTTGCGGTGACGCTCGCGTCCGGCATCGGTGACGACGAACGCCTGCGCCGGTCGGCCGCGGCCGCGCGGCCCTCGCCGGATCTGCTCGCGCGATGCGATCAGGCCCTCGGCCTCCAGCGCATCCAGATGTCGGCGCACCGCGGGCGTCGTCAGGCCCAGGCGGGCGGCCAGCGTAGCCGTGCTGATCGGGCCGGACGCCAGCAGTTCCGCGAACACACGGTCACGGGTCGACACATCGGGTTGCGCAGCCACCGGCCGCGCGGGCGACGCTTTTGGCTCCGCCACCCCGTCCGTGTCGTTTTTCACAACACCATTGTTTCCTAATTCGCCGGGCAGTGCAATCCGGGCGTGTCAGCGGGCGAGGCCGATCAGCCACACGGCCAGCAGGCACACCGGGTACGCCACGTAGAAAACGTACTTGCCCGGCCGGGCCAAGCCCTGCTCGTCGTTGCGGAAGTGCAGCACGACCATGCCCATCGCCGGGACGACCAGCGCGATCGCGCCCACCAGAGCCCCGACGATGGCCAGCACGTTGTCGCGGCCGTCCAACCAGTAGAAGATGAGCACGAACAGGTAGATCACCAGCCCGCCGGGCATGATGCTCAGGCGCAGGCCGACGCTGAACACCAACACCCAGATCGCCCCGGCCACCACGACCAGCGCGCCGAGCAGCACGAACCCTCCCCGGTACGCCTGCCGGAACCGGTCGAGCGCGCACAGCACCACCAGCGCGATCAGCAGCGCGAACACGGGGTTTTGCGAATGGATGTCCCACGCGCGTCCGGACGTCACCAGGTCGTACGGCACCTCGGACACCACGGCCAGCGCTGCCAGCCGCAGGCCATAGCGCACGACGTCGTGCGTGTGCCGGTAGCCCGTGTAGAGCAGCCAGGCATAGATCGGGAACCCGACCCATGAGACGGCCTCGCACAGCACGACGCGGGTCAGCGCCAGCATGCTGGCGGTCGCCAGATCGGCGGGCAGGCCGCGGCCCCACACGGCCGTACCGGCCGCCGACGCCAGCACCAGCAGCAGGCCGATGACCTTGAGGGCGCCGCTCGTCAGCCCGCGCGAACGCACCATCTACCCCTTGACCGCTCCGGACATCGACTCCTGGTAGAACCGCAGCATCAGGATGAACAGGATCGCGATCGGGATGGACACGCAGACCGCGCCGGCCGCGAACCGCGCGAACCACTGGGCGATGTACTCCTTCTGCAACATCTGCCACAGGCCCAACGACACCGTGTAGTTGTTCTGGGTGGTCACGATGGTCTTGGCTGCCACAAAGTCAAGCCACGGCGTCAGGAACCCCACGAGAGCCTGGTACACGATCATCGGCTTGGTGATCGGGATCGTGATGCGCCAGAAGATGCCCAGCCGGGAGCAGCCGTCCAGCATGGCCGCTTCGTCCAGCGACTTCGGGATGGTGTCCATGTAGCCCTTGAGCACATAGAACCCCGCCCCGGCACCGGCCGAGTACACGAAGATCAGCGCGATCACCGTGCCCCACGAACTGGTGGTCAGGCCCAGGGCCTTACAGATGTAGTACAGGGCGATCACGGCCATGATGCCGGGGAAGATGCCCAACGTCAGCCCGGCGTTCATGAATGCCCGGCGCAGCGTGAATCTCAGCCGACTCATGCAGTAGGCCACCGACAGCACCAGGAACAGCTGGATGACGCACACGACGATGGCGATGACCAGCGTGCGCAAGAACATGCTCGCGAAGTTCATCACGTCCGTCTGGGTAAACAGCTGGACGTAGTTGTCTAGCGTGTACTTGGTCGGGAAGAAGGTCGTCGTGAACGGCGCGGTGTTCTGGTTGAAGCTCTCCATCACCACCCAGACGATCGGGATGATCCAGATGATCGCCATGATCGTCAAGAAGACGTGTGTGACGACATTGCTCACGGTTCGCCGGATGCGCATGCTGTGGCCGAAGGCGGGGCGATCGGACGCCTGCCCCGCGGACAGACCGCCGTCGGCAACATCCCGGGTCCTCTCCCGAGTCACTGCTGCGATGAAATTGCCACTCATCAGCGGAACTCCTCCTCGTCCTTGTACGACCCGCTGCTGCGGTAGACGATCAGCGCCACGATGGCCATGACGATGAACGACAGGATGCCGATCACGGCGCCGAGGTTGTAGTTGTTCTTGTTGACGGTCAGCTGGTACAGCCAGGTGATCAGCAAGTCGGTCTGACCCGCCGACTGGCCGACCGGGTTGGGCGCCCCGTTGGATAACAGATAGATCACGTTGAAGTTGTTGATGTTGTTGATGAACGTGGTGATCAGGTAGGGCGTCATCACGAAGAAGATGAACGGCAGCGTGATGTTGCGGTAGATCTGCCATCCGGTGGCGCCGTCGATGTCGGCCGACTCGTACAGCTCGCTCGGCACGTTCTGCAGCACGCCGGTGATCTGCATGATGGTGTACGGGATGCCGATCCACAGGTTGACGATGACGACGGTGGCCCGGGCCCACCAAGCGTTGGTGAAGAACGGCAGCGACGTGTCGATCAGCCCCCAGGCCTTCAGTGTCTGGTTGACGATGCCCTGGTCTTGCAGCATCTGGTTGATCACCAGCAGCGACACGAACTGCGGCACGGCCATGGACAGCGAGAAGAACGCCCGCCACATGTTCTTCAGCCGCGTGCCCTTGCGCAGGATGATCATCGACATGAACATGCCGAGGAAGAAGTTGAGGAACGTGGCCAGGATCGCCCAGACCAGCGTCCAGGCCAGCACCCGCAGGAAGAGGCCCAGGTTGACGCCGACGGCGACGTTGCCCGTGCGGCTGAAGACCGAGGCGAAGTTGTCCAGCCCCACCCAGTTGAAGGCCGGGATGTGGTTGCGGTCAGACGACGTAAACGCCAGGCAGATCATGAAGGTCAGCGGCAAGACGGTGAAGATCAAGATGCCCAGCGTCGGCAGGGTCATCAGGGTGGTCTGGATGCGTTCGTCGCGCAGGGCCCTCAGGTCGTCGCGGAAGGACGGCGTCCGTCCGGTGATCTTGGTGAGCACCTGCGCCTGATAGGCGCTGCGCACGGCGGCGGCCCACCAGACGATGAAGCCGCCGATGAGGAAGATCCAGGCCACGCCGTACAGGAGCACGACGATGGAGTTGGTGGGGTTGACGTTGATGAAACGGCCGTCGGGGGTCCAGTCCTGCGTCGGCTCGGTCACCGGCCCGAGGTTGCCCAGCCCGGCGAGCGTGGACACGCCGTGCTGCACCAGCATGATGAGGAAGACCACCTCGACCGCCAGGTACATGAGCCCCTTGACGATCTGGCCCCGCACGATATTGCCCAGACCCAGCACCACAGCCGAGGCCCAGGTGAACACGTCGCCATGCCGGAAGGCGGCCCACAGCGTGATCTTGCCCGCCGAGGCGAGGTGCTGCGTGGTTGCCGCGGGGAACCCGGACTCGACCACTCCGGGAGAAAGACTCTGCATCGTTGCTCGATTCTTGGGGGATGTGCTCAGACTCGGGCCGAACCTGGTGAACGGCTGCCAGCCGGGTCTCCCCCGCTGGCAGCCGTCACCATCAGTTCAGCTGTCCGTTACCGGTGAACGGACTCACTTGCTTGCGGCGTAGCTGGCGTTCCAGGCCGCGGTCTTGTCCACGGCGTTGGCCTCCGTGACTTCCTTGCTGACCAGGGCCTTGCCGAACGCCGTGGCCGGATCCCAGAAGTTGCCCATCGCAGCCAGCGTGGGCTGCAGGATGGACGCGTTGGACACCGTGTTCATCTGCGCGGTCGCGACCGGGTCGGCCGTGACGGAGGCATCGGTCGCCAGCGACTTGTCGGACGGGATGATGCCGCGCATCGTGTAGTGGTCTTCCTGCGCCTGCTTGGAGCCCAGGAACGCGGCGAACTGCGCCGCGGCCTGCGGGTTCTGGGCATTCGGGTTGAACGCGACGGCCTTGGAACCGGCGAAAGCCTTCATCTGCACGGCGCTGCCGTTGAGCGTGAAGGTCGGCGGCTGCGCAGCGCCCATGTTGTCACCGAGGGCCGTCTTGACCGCGGCGGCATCCCACGAGCCGGAGAAGTACGCGTCGATCGTGCCGTTCTGCAGGCCAGCCAGGCCGGCGCCGTTCGCATCGTCCACGAAGTTCGGGTTGGCGACCATCTTGGCCAGGTACGCGGTGACGTCGGAGGCCTTCGTGCCGCTGAAGTCGAGCCCTGCGGACGCGTCCGTGCCGTCCGGCCCGAACAGCGTGCAGCCGTTGCCCACGTAGAACGACGGGAGGTACCACGCGGTGTCCAGCGGGAACGCGATCTTGCCCTTGGACAGCATCGTGTCCAGGTTCTTGACGTCGTCGGCCGACAGCTTGGCCTTGTTGTAGTACAGGAACCACGTGTTGGCCGTGTACGGGACGCCGTACAGCGAACCGTCGGTGCCCTTGACCGAGTTGACCATGACGTCGGTGTTCTGCTGCTGCACCTGCGTCACCGACGCCGGCGGCAGCTTGCCGATGGCGTTGGCCTGGATCAGCGTGCCCAGCTGGTCGTTCGCGAACATGTAGACGTCGGCGGCAGCGGTCGGATCCTTCTGGACGGTCGTCGCGGCGTCGCTCTCGCTGACCACGGAGTTCTTCCACGTGATCTGATACTCGGGATGTGCCGCCTGGAACGCGGCCTCCTCCTTCGGCAGCCACGACTGAGCGTCCGCCTGGTCCTCCCGGGGGCTCCACACCGTCAGCGTGACGGGCGTCACCGTCGTCGGCGTGGCTGCAGGCTGCGTCGTGGTGCCCGTGTTGCCGCTGCACGCGGTCAACGAGAGCGCGAGCAGACCAGCTGCGATGCCCGCNGCATAGGGGTACAACTTCATCCGGATCTCTCCTTTTATTCTGTGATTTCTGTTGTGGTGATCTTTGATGTTNGGTTGTGGTATTTGTGTNNTTTCTGGGGCTGGCGCACGGATGCCGAACGCCAGGCCACGCAACGATGCGCGCACGCCCATCTCCCGGCACGCAAGCCAAAAAAGCAGGGTTCTCATGAAGGCGAACCCCCATGCGGGGCTGGGCGATGATCCCCTTGATCCCTGGTGGTTATGGAGTTGTGCACCGAGTCTACACGAGGCCTTCCCCGCGCCAGAAACCGGCCGTCATCAGCCGATTCCACCCATCGCGGCCTGCCCCGTCCATCCGTCCCCGAGGGTGGGCACCCACCGTCGCAGCAACCTCCGTCCCTGCACGGGACCCTGCGAAATGTTCCAGGAAAACTGCGCGGGACGAGCGCTAACACGCTAGCGTGGAAACGTTCGGCTTCGTGCGGCTACGCTGCGCGAACCGGACGCGGACCCCCTCTGAGGCCCGCCTCGTATTCATCCCTAAGATGTGGAGTGATTGTGACGTGTAGGCAGATCTCCCACGGCTGCAAGGCCACACGCACCCGGTGGTCCCGGCTTGGACTCGCCCTGGCAGCAGGATTGGCTGCGCTCGGCCTGACCGGCTGTGGTGCCACGGGTGGTGGCAGCGGTGTCGAGTCCGAAGCCAATCTCAAGATGCCCGACCTGTCCCAGGCCGCGTTCTTCGGCGGGCACATCGACGGGCGCCAGCTGCTAGCGCTCGGTTTCATCGTCTGCGTGGCAGCACTCGTCTTCGGAGTGGTGACCTTCTTTAAGCTACGCAAGATGCCCGTCCACACATCGATGCGTGACATCTCCGAACTCATCTGGGAGACCTGCAAGACCTACCTGCAGCAACAGGGCAAGTTCCTGATCGGCCTGTGGGTCGCCATCGCCATCGTCTCGTTCATCTACTACGAGTTCCTCACCAGCCTGGGCACCGGCAAGGTCATCATCATCCTCCTGTTCAGCATCCTCGGCATGGCGGGCTCGTACGGGGTCGCATGGTTTGGCATCCGCGTCAACACCTTCGCCAACTCCCGCACCGCCTTCGCCTCGCTGCGCGGCAAGCCCTACACGGGCCACGCCATCCCCATGCAGTCCGGCATGAGCGTCGGCATGATGCTCATCGGCACCGAGCTGCTCATGATGCTGTTCATCCTGCTCGTCCTGCCCGCCGACATCGCCGGCTCCTGCTTCATCGGCTTCGCCATCGGCGAGTCGCTGGGCGCCTCGGCGCTGCGCATCGCCGGAGGCATCTTCACCAAGATCGCCGACATCGGTTCCGACCTCATGAAGATCGTCTTCCACATCAAGGAGGATGACGCCCGCAACCCCGGCGTCATCGCCGACTGCACCGGCGACAACGCCGGCGACTCGGTGGGGCCGTCCGCCGACGGCTTCGAGACGTACGGCGTCACCGGCGTCGCGCTGATCACGTTCATCATCTTGGCCGTCAACCCGACGCAGGGTGGACACTTCCAGGCGCAGCTGCTCGTCTGGATCTTCGCCATCCGCGTCATGATGGTGATCGCCTCGTTCTGCTCGTACACCATCAACTGGGCCATCACACGCGCCCGCTACGCGAACGCCGACGACATCGACTACGAGGCCCCACTGACCACCCTGGTCTGGATCACCTCGATCATTTGCATCGTCTTCACGTTCCTGACCTCGTACGCCCTGATCCACGACATGGCCAATGGCATGTGGTGGAAGCTGGCGCTGATCATCACGTGCGGCACCATCGCTGGCGCGCTGATCCCCGAGCTGGTCAAGGCGTTCACGTCGACCAAGAGCAAGCACGTCAAGGAGGTCGTCGTCTCGGCAAAGCAGGGTGGCCCCTCGCTCGACATCCTGTCCGGCGTCGTCTCCGGCAACTTCTCCAGCTACTGGCTGGGCACCGCGATCGTCGCCCTCATGAGCGTCGCCTACCTGATCTCGACCACGGCCGGGTTCGCCTACGATGCCGCCACCGGCACGGGGCTGATGTACGCCCCGGCGATCTTCTCGTTCGGCCTGGTCGCCTTCGGCTTCCTGGGCATGGGCCCTGTGACGATCGCCGTCGATTCGTACGGCCCGGTCACCGACAATGCGCAAAGCGTCTACGAGCTGTCGACCATCGAGGACATCCCCGACGTCGAGAAGGACATCAAGCGCGACTTCGGCTTCGACGTCCAGTGGGACAAGGCCAAGCACTACCTGGAGGAGAACGACGGCGCCGGCAACACGTTCAAGGCGACCGCCAAGCCGGTGCTGATCGGCACGGCAGTCGTCGGCGCGACCACGATGGTCTTCTCCATCATCATGAGCCTGACGCACGACCTGCAGAACACCGGCGCGGTGAGCAACCTGTCCATCCTGCACGCCCCGTTCCTGCTCGGCATCATCCTGGGCGGCGCGATGGTTTTCTGGTTCTCCGGCGCCTCGATGCAGGCCGTCACGACAGGTTCGTACCGCGCCACCGAGTTCATCCGGCAGAACATCAAGCTGGACGGCTCGGCGACCCGAGCGTCCACCGCCGACTCGAAGCGCGTCGTCCAGATCTGCACGCAGTACGCACAAAACGGCATGATCAACATCTTCATCGCCGTGCTGTTCGCCACGCTGGCGTTCGCATTCGTGGGCCCGTTCCTGTTCATCGGCTATCTGATCGGCCTGGCGGTGTTCGGCCTGTTCCAGGCCATCTACATGGCCAATGCCGGTGGCGCCTGGGACAACGCGAAGAAGATCGTCGAGGCCGATATGGGCGCCTCGGGCACGCCGCTGCACGACGCCAGCGTCGTCGGCGACACCGTGGGCGACCCGTTCAAGGACACCTCGTCGGTGTCGCTGAACCCGATCATCAAGTTCTCCACGCTGTTCGGCGTGCTCGCCGTGAGCCTGGCCGTCTCGATCACCAACCCCTGGATCACCGGGGTGCTGGCGGCCGTGTTCTTCGTGATCTCCGCCACCTTCGTGTGGCGCTCGTTCTACGCCATGCGCATCGGACTCGGCCTGGACGCTGTGGAACAGCAGCTGAAGGACGACAGGTTGGCCGCCGAAAAGGTCAGCGCCTAGTTCTGACACGACATACCGACGGCGGGTCTGGCACGAGCCGGGCCCGCCGTCGGCGCGTCCTCGGCCGTGCGCATCATGCGTATCTATGGAATTCGCCCGCGCAGATGCGTCAGATCCCAGCCCCGGCGCGCCGGGCGCACTAGAGTGAAGAGCGTTCCCTGGCATCCAAGGAGGCTGACCATGAACCCACGTCTGGCGGCGCTGCACAGCGCCGGCGTGTCCATCTGGCTGGACGATCTGTCGCGCGAGCGGCTGCGCAGCGGCAATCTTGCACAGCTGATCGCCGATGACAGCGTCACCGGCGTCACCACCAACCCGACGATCTTCGCGGCGGCATTCGCGGATCTGAGCCTGTATGGCGAGCAGCTGGCCAGCCTGGCCGACGCGCCGCTGGACGAGGCGATCCGGCAGCTCATGGCCGCCGATGTGAAGCAGGCCTGCCAGCTGTTCGCGCCGGTCTACGAGGCCACGCACGGCTACGACGGCCGGGTCTCGATCGAGGTCGAGCCGGGCCTGGCCCACGACGCGGCGGCCACCATCGCCCAGGCGGCGCAGCTGCACGCGCTGGTGGACGAGCCCGGCGTGCTGATCAAGATCCCCGCCACGCGCGAGGGCCTGTCGGCCATCCGGACGACCATCGGCGCCGGCATCAGCGTCAACGTCACCCTGATCTTCTCGCTGCAGCGCTACCGCGAGGTCATGGACGCCTATCTGGGCGGCCTGGAGGACGCGCTGGCCGCCGGCCACGACCTGTCCACCATCCACTCCGTGGCGTCGTTCTTCGTGTCGCGCGTCGATACCGAGGTCGACAAGCGGCTGGCCGCCATCGGCACCCCCGAGGCGCTGGCGCTGCGGGGCTTGGCCGCCGTGGCCAACGCCCGGGCGGCGTTCGCCGAGTACGAGCAGGTCTTCGCGGGCGAGCGCTTCGCGGCGCTGGCGGCCCACGGCGCCAACCGGCAGCGCCCCCTGTGGGCGTCCACGGGCACCAAGGATCCCGCCTACCCCGACACGCTGTACGTCGCCGATCTGGTCGCCGACCCGTGCGTCAACACCATGCCGGAGAAGACGATGCTGGCCTTCGCCGATCACGGCGAGGTCACCGGCGACACCATCCGCGCGAACATCGCGAACGCGCGCGCCACGCTTGCGGCCCTGGATGCCGTGGGTGTCAGCTACGACGACGTCGTCCAGGTGCTGGAGGACGAAGGCGTCGCGAAGTTCATCGCGTCATGGGAGGAGCTGGTCGCCGCCGTCCGGGCCGCTCGCCAGTGACAGCCATCGACCGAACCGAACCGCAGACAGGGGGCGCCCCGATGCACGCACAGGATCGCCTGTTCCGGTATCCCGACGCGCCCGAACTGATGGCTGGCGTGGCCTCGCAGCTGATTGAACGGCTCATCGACCTGCAGCGCGACGGGCGCACCGCGACCATCTGCATCGCCACCGGCACCATCGGCTCGGCACTGGGCGATGCCCTCATCGCGGATGCGCGCGTCGCCGAGCTGGACGCGTCCCGGCTGGTGCTGTGGTGGGGTG
>JGI20172J14457_10000017_pt1 | contig 12504 bp, 15 predicted proteins | sample TergutNc150P5_FD_14457 | JGI IMG/M metagenome (IMG submission 14457)
GCCACCGGATCGCCGGGCCCCGGCTCCTCGGGCAGCGCCGGATCCTTGACGCACAGCGTCGCCGAATCGACGCGCACGCCCGCCACGCCACGGTCGAACCAGAACCGCAACACATCCTCATGCTCGGCGCGCACCTGCGGATTGTCCCAGTTGAGATCGGGCTGCTCGGGCGTGAACAGGTGCAGATACCACTGCCCCGGCCGCCCATCGGGGTCGGTCGTGCGCGTCCAGGTCTGCCCGTGGAAGCTCGACTGCCACAGCGTCGGCAGTCCGTCACCGGCGGGGCCGGCGCCATCGCGGAACCAGAAGCGGCCACGCTCGGGGCTGCCCGGCGCGGCGGCCAACGCCGCCTGAAACCATGGATGCTGCGACGACACATGGTTCGGCACGATATCGACGATGACCCGCACCCCGCGCCGCGCCGCCGCGGCGATCAGGTGCTCGGCCTGCGCCAGCGTGCCGATTCGCGGATCGATGCGGCGGTAGTCGGCCACGTCGTAGCCACCATCGGCCCACGGCGAGGCGTACCAGGGCGTGAACCATATCGCATCGACGCCGAGCCTCACGAGGTAGTTCAGCCGGGCCTCGACCCCGACCAGGTCGCCGATGCCGTCGCCGTCACCATCGGCGAAGCTGCGCGGATACACCTGGTAGATGACGGCATGCCGCCACCACTGTTCCGCATCTGTCCGCTCATCCACCTCGACTCCTTCGTCGTCCGCTGCGACCAACGTAAGTCAACGACAGATGTACCGCAAGAACTCGACACAATTGTTACCAAAACGTGACATATGCCGGCCTCGTCGCCGGTGGATGGAGCTCGCCGGGACACGATGCCCCCGCACCACCCCGAATCGTCCCCCCAACGCCACATGTGGCCCACGCGGGTCGACTTTGTCCCGTTTTGTCCCGGGACCGAACGCTCAGTCCCCCTGATGCGCGGCGGTCGAGCCCCGCACGACCAGCTCGGGCTCGAAGAGCAGCTCGGCGCCGCCCTCCACCTGCGAGGCGATGAGCCGGTCGAGCGTATCGACGGCGGCCCGCCCCATGGGCTCGATGGGCTGACGCACGGTGGTGAGCGCGGGATCGGTCGACGTCATCAGCGCGGAGTCGTCGTAGCCGACGATGCTCACCTGCCCGGGCACCGCCAGCCCGGCGCGCCGGGCCGCCCGGATGGCGCCCAGGGCCAGCATGTCGGACGCGCAGATGATGCCGGTGGCCCCCGCCGCCAGCAGCTGCCCGCACGAGGCCTGGCCGGCCTCCAGCGAGTAGGCCGAGTGCGCGACCAGGTCATCCGCGATCTGCAGGCCGTGTCGGGCCGCTGCGGCCCGCGCACCGCGCAGCTTGAGTTCGGACGGCACATGGTCGCCCGGCCCGAGCAGCAGCCCGATGCGCGTGTGCCCCAGCGAGCGCAGATGGTTGAACGCCTGCTGCCCGGCGAGCACATCGTCGCAGCACACGCGCGGAAACGGCATCGTCTCGATGGCGGCGTTGATCAGCACGACGGGCAGGCCCACGGCCTCCAGGCGGGCGTAGTGACTGTGATCCGCGCAACGCTCGCTGAACAGACCGCCCACGAAGATGGCGCCAGACACCTGCTGGTCGAGCAGCAGATCGACGTACTCCCCCTCGGTGATGCCGCCGGCGGTGCGCGTGCACAGCACGGGCGTGAACCGCCGCTGCGCCAACGCCCCGGCGATGACCTCGGCGAACGCCGGGAAGATCGGGTTGCTCAACTCGGGCAACACGAGCCCAACCAGCCGACCGCGTTCGCCGCGCAGCTTGGTCGGACGCTCGTAGCCCATCACGTCCAGTGCCGTCAGCACCATCTCGCGGGTCGCCTGCGACACGCCGGGCTTGTTGTTGAGCACGCGCGACACCGTCGCCTCGCTGACGCCGACCTTCGCGGCGACCGCGGCGAGTCTTGCTGACATGCCCGTCATTGTACGCAGCCGCTGACGGACACCCTCACAGCTGCGCGGCCACGGCGTCCGTCCGGACGAGATCGGCGACCATCCGCGCGGCCTCGGCCATCTTCAGGGGGACGAACCCGGCGGCGACAGCCCGGGCGCGCAGCGCGGGCTCCTCGCGCATCAGCATGCACCCGCGGACGAACAGGATGTGCGGGGCCTTGCGGTGCTCGGCCAGATCGCGGCGCAGCCGGCGCCACCAGTTGACCAGCCTGGGCCGGTCGAGCCAGATCGCCAGCACCGGCGTGTCCCCCGCGCACTCGCGCAGGCAGGCCAGACTGGTCGCGAAGATTCCCTCGGCCACGATCGCCGGGGCGTCGCCGATGTCGAGGCGCTGCGTGCGGACGGCCCGGTTGGCGGCAATGTCGTAGACGGGCGTCTCCACCGCCCCATCGCGGGCCAGCGCGACCAGTGCCGCCGCGGCGGCCTGCGCGTCCCACGTGGCGGGGTCGTCCCAGTCGATCACCCCGGACGGCAGCCGCGGCAGATCCGGAGCGTCATCGTTGCGGTAGAAATCATCCAGGCGCACACTCGGCAGCCCCGAACGGCGCGCCAGCCGCGACTTCCCGCTGCCGGAGGGGCCAGCAAGCAACACGATGGTGCGGGCGGCTGGCTGGTTCACGCAGCCATCGTAGCCACTGATGCCGAATCGTCCCATTTCGCGGATCGCGCACCCGGCACGACGGCCACCCACCGCGATCGGTCCGTGCGGCCTGACCCGCGGCACCCGGGTATGCCAAAGGGGCCGCCGGCGACCCGGCGACCCCTTCGGTGTCACTGCTTACTTGTCGGCAGCCTCGTCCGCATCGGACTCGGTCTGCTCGCTCTCGGCCGCCGCGTCGGACGACTCCTGCGCCGCCTCGGCGACCTCGTCGGCCTTGATCTCCTGCGCGGCCTTGTCGGCCTCGGCCAGCGCCTGCTGCGCGGCCATGATGTCGGCCACCGCGGCCTCGTCCGCCTGCTTCGACGCCGCCTTCGCGGGGCGCTTCGACGCGGCCGGGCCGCCCTGCATGATCAGCTCGATCTGCGCCATCGGCGCGCCGTCACCCTGGCGGGTGCCGAGCTTGGTGATCCGGGTGTAGCCGCCCTCGCGGTTGGCCATGGCCGGAGCCACCTCGTCGAAGAGCACCTTCAGCACGACGTTGTCGCGCACGGTCTTGGCGACGACGCGGCGTGCCGCCACGTCGCCCCGCTTGGCCTTGGTGATCAGGTGCTCAGCGAGCGGCTGCACCCGCTTGGCGCGGGTCTCCGTTGTCGTGATCTTGCCGTGCTCGAACAGCTGGCTGGCGAGATTGGCCAGGATGATCCGCTGGTGCGCGGGGCTCCCGCCGATGCGGGGACCCTTGGTTGGCTTGGGCATTTCGTGTTCCTCAGTGTTTCAGGAGGGCGGGGCCCTCAGCGGATCAGTACTGGTCGTCCTCGGTGTAGTCGCCGAAGTCGTCCATCTCGTCGTAGGCGTCGGCGGCCGCGACCGGGTCGAAGCCCAGCGCGCCGTCGTCCTTCAGGCCCATGCCGAGCTCGGCCAGCTTGGCCTTGACCTCGTCGATGGACTTGCTGCCGAAGTTGCGGATGTCGAGCAGGTCCTGCTCGGAGCGGCTCACCAGCTCACCGATCGTGTGAATACCCTCGCGCTTGAGGCAGTTGTAGCTGCGCACGGTGAGCGAGAGCTTCTCGATCGGCAGGGCCAGATCGGCGGCGAGCTGCTCGTCGATCGGCGACAGGCCGATCTCGATGCCCTCCGCGTTGACGTTGAGCTCGCGGGCCAAGCCGAACAGCTCGACCAGCGTGCGCCCGGCCGAGGCCACCGCATCGCGCGGCGAGATGGCGGGCTTGGTCTCGACATCGATGATCAGGCGGTCGAAGTCGGTGCGCGTCTCGACGCGCGTTGCCTCGACCTTGTAGCTGACCTTCATGACCGGCGAGTAGATCGAGTCGACCGGGATGCGGCCGATCTCGGCCTCCGGGTTGTCGTTCTGAGCCGCCGAGACGTAGCCGCGGCCGCGCTCGACCGTCAGCTCCATCTCGATCTGGCCGTCGTCGGTGAGCGTGGCGATGTGCAGGTCGGGGTTGTAGACCGTCACACCGGCGGGCACCTGGATGTCGGCGGCCGTGACCGCCCCGGCACCCGCCTTGCGCAGGTACATCTCGACCGGCTGATCCTCTTCGCTGGAGAGCACGAGGCCCTTCAGGTTCAAGATGATCTCGGCGACATCCTCCATCACGCCCTTGATCGTGGTGAACTCGTGCTGCACGCCCTCGATCTTGATGGACGTGACGGCAGCGCCGGGGATGCTGGACAGCAGCGTGCGGCGCAGCGAGTTACCGAGCGTGTAGCCGAAGCCCGGCTCCAGCGGCTCGATGACGAACCGCGACCGGAACTCGCTGGCAACCTCTTCAACCAGGGTTGGACGTTGTGCGATGAGCATTCTTTGTCATTCCTTTCCGCGCCGCCCGCTATATGACGGACGCGATCTGCCCCGGCGTCAAGACCATCTCGCCGCCGGGATGAGGCTCACTTCGAGTAGAGCTCGACGATGGCCTGCTCGTTGACGTCGATGACGATCTGCTCGCGGACGGGCAGCTGGTGCACCAGGATGCGCATCTTGCCGGTGCGCGCGGTCAGCCAGCCGGGGACGTCGCGCGAATCGTGCGTCTCGCGCGCGATCACGAACGGGGTCATGTCCACCGACTTCGGACGCACGTCGATGATGTCGAGCGGTGCGACGCGGTAGCTGGGGATGTTGACCTTCTTGCCGTTGACCAGGAAGTGGCCGTGGCTGACGAGCTGACGGGCCTGGCGGCGCGTGGCGGCGAAGCCGGCGCGGTAGACCACGTTGTCGAGGCGGCTTTCCAGCAGCTGCAAGAGCCGGTCACCGGTCTTGCCGCTCATGCGGGTGGCTTCCTCGTAGTAGTTGTGGAACTGCTTTTCGAGCACGCCGTACGCGAAGCGGGCCTTCTGCTTCTCCTTCAGCTGCCCCAGGTACTCGGAGTCCTTGGTGCGGCCGCGGCCGTGCATGCCCGGCGGGTACGAGCGGCGCTCATATGCCTTGTCGTTGCCCACCAGGTCTGTCCCGAGTCGACGGGACTTCTTGGTGATGGGTCCGGTGTAACGGGCCATGGTGAATTCGTCCTTTGCTGTCGTGGGTGGTGCGCGCGGGCATCATCGTCCCTGGTGGGGACGGACACCGCCGCGCGCGATCGGGTTGGGTTAGACGCGGCGCCGCTTGGGAGGACGGCAGCCGTTGTGCGGCATCGGCGTGACGTCGCTGATCGCGCCCACTTCGAGGCCCACGGCCCCCAGGGAGCGGATCGCCGTCTCGCGGCCCGAACCGGGGCCCTTGACGAAGACGTCCACGCGCTTCATGCCATGGTCCATCGCCCGGCGCCCAGCGGCCTCGGCGGCCATCTGCGCGGCGAACGGGGTGGACTTGCGGGAACCCTTGAACCCGACCGTGCCCGCCGAAGCCCACGAGATCACGGCGCCGGCCGGATCCGTGATGGCGATGATCGTGTTGTTGAAGGTGCTCTTGATGTGGGCCTGTCCGGCGACCACATTCTTCTTTTCCTTGCGCCGCACCTTTGTCTTGGCGGCGGCGGCTTTGCGGCCTGCAGTAGCCATAAGCTTTGTTCTCTCCTGGAATCGGTTCAGTGATGGGAGCCGGTCCGCGCGCGGCGGATCAGCGGGCCTTCTTCTTGCCGGCGACGGCCTTGCGCTTGCCCTTGCGGGTACGCGCGTTCGTCCGGGTGCGCTGACCGCGCACCGGCAGGCCGGAGCGGTGACGACGGCCCTGATAGGTGCCGATCTCGACCTTGCGGCGGATGTCTGCGGCCACCTCGCGGCGCAGATCGCCTTCGACCTCATAGTTGGCGTCGATGAAATCACGCAGCTTGACCAGCTGCTCGTCGGTGACGTCCTTGACACGGATGTCACCGCTGATGCCGGTGGCTTCCAGGGTTTTGACGGCTCGGGTCCGCCCGATGCCGAAGATGTACGTGAGTGCGATCTCGAGGCGCTTCTCGCGCGGCAGATCGACTCCTTCGAGGCGTGCCATGTGGCCATACCTTTCCGTTGGGTCGTCCCCTCCCAGGGACGCGAAGGTGTGTGGCGTGAGGCGTTCCCGTTGTTCCCCCGCTGTGGGGGCGGGCCCCGGCCTTCGTCCGGGGGTGGTCAGCTCCGTCAAAGGCGAAGCTGTTGCGCTCACGTTGTTCTCTATGTGTCACCGGGCCTGTGCCCGGGAGTTGTCGCTCCCAGCCTCGCGGCTGGAGGGTATGTACTTGTCAACAGGGTTCTGTGCGGGTACTAGCCCTGGCGCTGCTTGTGGCGGGGATTCGTGCAAATGACGCGCACGACGCCACGGCGACGGATCACCTTGCAGTGCTCACAGATCTTCTTGACGCTCGGCTGAACCTTCATGCTGAGTGTCCCCTCATGTTGTTGGTGCCCTCGCAGGCGCGCAATGTGCCCCGTGCAAGGACTGGTTTCGGGTGAACCGCCGGGCGGTTCACTTGTGACGGTAGACGATCCGTCCGCGGGTCAGGTCGTAGGAGGACAGCTCAATGACCACGCGATCCTGCGGAAGGATGCGGATGTAGTGCTGCCGCATCTTGCCACTGATCGTGGCGAGCACACGGTGCCCGTTGTCCAGCTCCACGCGGAACATCGCGTTCGGCAAGGCCTCGACCACCGCGCCCTCGAGTTCGAGGACGCCCTCTTTCTTCGCCATTCGGCTCCTGATTCGCTGCGGACGTCCCGCGGGACGCCTCGGATCGACTTCACTGCCGCGCAGGCACGCGACAGCCACGGCATAAAGCCGCCTTGCAATGATAGTCCGCCGCGTGGGCGTGCCCAAATGGAAGGGGCACTCTACAGGATCAGCGCCAGCGCCACGATGATGATCGCGACGATGAGCACGCCCGCAACGATGACCGCGGCACGCTGTGCGGAGCCGTGCGCCACCGCCCCCATTCCCGCGGGCTCCAGGGCACCGGGTGCGTCGAAGGTCTCACCGCCCACCGCCGGTTCGTCGGCGGCCAGGGACGCGGGCAGCGCCCGGGCCACCGGCACGAGGTCGGCGTTGTGCTGGGCCTTATATACCTGGTCGAGTAGCTGCTGGTAGTCGTCCAACTCCAGGGAACCTGCGGCGTAAGCCTGGTTGAGCCGGGCGCCGACGTCCTCGCGCTCCGCATCGCTCACCGCGGCCTGCGGATCGTTCGAGAATCGTGCCTCGATGGGCATTCCGGACATGCCTCCAGCCTATCGCAGGCCCACGATGACCCTCGGAACGCCCACAAATCAAAACATCTTATGGTTTCAGGCAAGGTATCATGGTGTGGTTCGCGAAGGATTCGCGAGTTCGTCGATTCGACAGGAGCTGTCCCATGTCCCACCGGTACGCGTTGAGCGGCCTCGTCTTGCTGGCCGGAGCGGCCCTGCTGCTGTCCGGCTGCTCCCCCGATGCGACGTCGAGCCCGTCGACCGGCACGGCTGCGTCCTCCGGTGCCGCGAACGTCCAGCTCGTCAAGCCCGGCACACTGACCGTGTGCACCAATCCGCCGTTCAAGCCGATGGAGTACGACGACTCGACCGGCCAGACCGTCGGCTTCGACATCGACCTCATGCAGTTGGTCGCCGACAAGCTGGGCGCCCAGATGTCCGTCCTGGAGACCGACTTCTCGCAGATCACCTCCGGTGCCGTGTTCGCCGCCCGCCAGTGCGACATCGGCGCGTCGGCCATCACGATCACGGACGCCCGCAAGAAGGCCGTTCTCTTCTCCACACCGTACTTCGCCGCGACGCAGGCACTGGTCGTCAAGACCGACTCGGGCATCAACGACCTGTCGGGCATGAAGGGCAAGACCGTCGCCGTCCAGACCGACACGACCGGCAACGACTACGCCAACTCGCACGCCAGCACCGACGGCTATCAGGTCAAGGTGTTCGACGACGCCGGCACGGCGCTCAACTCGATCCTGGCCGGCAGCGCCGATGGCTGCCTGATCGACCGCGCCATCGCGTACTCGTTCGTCGCGGACAACCCGACCACCAAGGTGGTCACCGAGTTCCAGACCGGCGAGCAGTACGGCTTCGACGTCTCACTGGACAACACCGCACTCATCAACGTCGTCAACCAGGTACTCACCACGGCGAACACCGATGGCACCTACCTGTCGCTCTACAAGAAGTGGATCGACCCCAGCGCCACCTCGGCATCCCTGCCGACCGCCACTGCCTGAACAGGACACCATGACGCAGCCTGACCACAGCGCCGCTGCGGCGCTGACCACCCCATCGCCGTCCAGCCCGCTGACTGGCCTGGACGCCGTCGCCGCCCGCAAAGGCATGTCGCCGCGGCAGAAAACGCTGGTCGTGCGCATCGTGCAGTACGTGGTGTTCGTCGGCGTCGTGCTCGCCGTGGTCTTCACGGCCAACTGGCACCAGCTGGGCCAGGTGTTCGCCCGGTCGGACGTGCTGCGCATCACGTTCACCAGCACGACCGACGTGACCCTCGGCACGTCCAAACACGTTATCAACGGGCTGTTGCTCGCCCTGTGCAACACCATCGTGTACAGCGTCGGCGCGTTCATCATCGGCCTGCTGCTCGGCACGGTGCTGGCGCTGATGAAGCTGTCGAGCGTGGGGCCGTACCGCTGGGTGGCGACCATCTACGTCGAGCTCTTCCGCGGGCTGCCCGCGCTGGTCGTGCTGCTGATCTTCGGCATGCTGCCCGTGGCCTTCCCGGGGCTGCAGTTCCCGCTGGATCCGTACGGAACCGTGTGGCTCGCGCTGGGCATGGTGTATGCGGCGTACATGTCCGAGACCATTCGCGCGGGCATCCAGGCCGTGCCGAAGGGGCAGATCGAAGCGGCGCGCACGTTGGGCATGCCCGCGGGCATGGCGACGCGGCGCATCGTGTTGCCGCAGGCGTTCCGCATCATCACCCCGCCGCTGACCAACGACCTCGTGTCGCTGGTCAAGGACTCGTCGCTGGTCTACATCCTGGGCCTGACCGCGCAGGGCTTCGAGCTGACCAAGTTCGGGCGCAACCTGCAAAACGCCAACGCCAATCTGACCCCCATCGCGCTGGCGGGCCTGTGCTACCTGGTGATCACGGTGCCGCTGGGCTTCCTGGTGCGCCACATGGAGAACAAGTCGGCGACGAGGGCGGGGGCACGATGAGCGAGACGACCGCGGGCGCCGGCCCGATGATCCGCGTGGACGGGCTGCACAAGAGCTTCGGCGAGCTGGAGGTGCTCAAGGGCATCGATCTGGCCGTCGATCCCGGCGAGGTGCTGTGCATCATCGGGCCGTCCGGCTCGGGCAAGAGCACGCTGCTGCGCTGCATCAACCTGCTGGAGCAGCCCACCGAAGGCGACGTCTGGGTGCATGGCATCAAGCTGACCGACCAGGATGTGGACATCGACCGGGTGCGCGCGCACATGGGCATGGTGTTCCAGAGCTTCAACCTGTTCCCGCACCTCAATGCGACGCAGAACTGCATGCTCGGCCAGACGGCCGTCCTGGGGCGCAGCAAGGCCGAGGCCAAGCGCATCGCCGAGCACAACCTGGTCAAGGTGGGCCTGTTCGACCGCATGGATTACTTCCCGGCCCAGCTGTCCGGCGGGCAGCAGCAGCGCGTCGCCATCGCGCGGGCCCTGTCGATGGACCCGCTGCTCATGCTGTTCGATGAGCCGACCAGCGCCCTGGACCCCGAGCTCGTGGGCGACGTGCTGTCCGTGATGCGCCAGCTGGCCGACGACGGCATGACCATGGTCGTGGTGACGCACGAGATGGCCTTCGCCCGCGATGTCGCCGACCGCGTGATCTTCATGGACGAGGGTGTCATCGTCGAGCAGGGCCCGGCGGCCCAGGTGATCGGCGCGCCGACCCAGGAGCGCACCCAGGTGTTCCTGCAGCGCGTGCTCGACCCGACCCATGTCCGCGAGATCGGCGAGCTCGAACCCATCGACGTGGCGCCGGCCTGGACCCACGCGTAGCCACAGGTGCTCCACGCCGCGCGCCGCGGCGGGCGAAATGGGACAGAACTGCCCCTGAACATCGACCGGGCGCCTCTTCATGCCGATGTGCGATCGCCACAGACCGATCTGTCCCGTTCTGGAACGGCGCCACGGCTGCCCCGATCAGCCACTCCCGGGCCATCTGCGGGACAAGACTGACCTCAAACCTCGGAAACGGCACCAGATCGGCCAAAAACCGACGTCTGGATGCGGTCTTGTCCCAATGATGGGGGGCGCCGCCGCCACCGAATCGCCCATCCACCGACCGCGGCCCGGGGCCTCTCAGCTGCGGCGCTGGTAGTGGACCAGGAAGTCGTCGCGGAAATCCTCGAAGGTGCCGTCGACCAGCGAAGCCCGGATGTTGTCGACCAGGCGGACGGTGAAGCGCTCGTTGTGGATCGTCGCCAGCGTCGCGGCCAGCATCTCGCGGGCCTTGAACAGGTGGTGCAGGTACGCCTTGGTGTAATGCTGGCAGGTGTAGCAGTCGCAGCCGTCTTCCAGTGGCTCCAGCACGCCGCGGCAGCCGGCCGTGTCGACGTTGTAGCGGCCGCGCGCGGTGTAGATGGCCGCGTTGCGGGCCACGCGCGACGGCATCACGCAATCGAACGTGTCGGCGCCGCTGGCCACCGCGGTGAAGATGTCTTCCGGCTCGGAGATGCCCAGCAGGTGTCTGGGCTTGTCTTCGGGCAGTTCCTGCGCGCACCAGCCGACGATCTCGCCGATCGCGTGCTTCTCCAAGGCTCCGCCGATGCCGTAGCCGTCGAAGCCCGCCTCGCCCGATCGGGTCGCGGCGAGCCCCTGGCAGGCCTGGCGGCGCAGGTCCTCGTACTGGGCACCCTGGACGACGCCGAACAGCGCCTGATACGGCTTGCCAGCCCGTAATTCGGTGAGCCGGACGTGCTCATCCAGACACCGCTGCGCCCAGCGCTGCGTGCGCTCCACCGACCGCTCCTGGTACTCGCGCGTGTTGCGCAGCGTGGTCAGCTCGTCGAACGCGAACATGATGTCGGCCCCCAGCTGGTGCTGCACGCCCATGCTGACCTCCGGCGTGAACCGGTGTTTCGAGCCATCCAGCGGCGAGCGGAAATCGACGCCGTCCTCATCGACCCGCGACAGGCGCTTGCGCCCGCGCGCGCTCGCCTTGTCGTCCCTATCGAGCTCGGACGCCTCCATCGCGATGACCTTCTTGAACCCAGCGCCCAGGCTCATCACCTGGAAGCCGCCGGAGTCGGTGAACGTCGGGCCGGGCCAGTTCATGAACGCGCCCAGGCCCCCGGCCGCGTCCACGATCGCCGGGCCGGGCTGCAGATACAGGTGGAAGGCGTTCGCCAGCACGGCCTGCGCCCCCAGCTGGGCCAGCGACTCGGGCAGCACGGCCTTGACGTTGGCCTTGGTGCCGACCGCGATGAACGCGGGGGTGCGGATCTCGCCGTGCGGCGTGTGGATCACCCCGGCCCGGCCCAACCCGTGCCGCGCCTGGATAGAAAACCCGAAGTCGCTCACCGCGTTCCCCCCAACCGCGCCATCGTTTGCAGCTGCGCCAGCCCCACCAGCCCGGCGTTGGCCGAGCGCAGCACGTGGTCGCCCACCAGCACCGGCGTGGCCCCGGCTTCGGCAAATGCGGCCAGCTCGTCGTCGGTGATGCCGCCCTCGGGGCCCACGATGAACATGACCTCGCCCGCCTCGACGAGCGTCTGGTCGGCCAGGTATCCGGTCGCAGACTCGTGCAGCACGAACGCCTGCGCGCACGCGCGGACGCGGTCGAGCACCTCGGACGTCGGCGCGTACCCGACCTGCGGCACCACCAGCCGGCGCGACTGCTTGGCCGCCTCGCGGGCCGTCGCCCGCCAGCCTTCGAGCTGCTTGTCGAGCTTGTCGGAAGTCCAGCGCACGATCGACCGAGATGCCGGCCAGGCCAACACCTCGTCCACGCCCGCCTGCGTCATGGCATCCAAGGCCTGCTTGTCGGCGCCGCCCTTGGCCAACGCCTGCACGGCCGTCCAGCGGTACGGCCGCTCCGGCTCAGCCAGCGCCTCAGCGACCTCGACACAGATTCCGCCCTTGTCAACGGCGACCACCGGGCCACGCACGCCATGGCCGCGTCCGTCCGCGATCACGACACCCTCGCCCACCTGGATGCGCCGCACCACGGCCGCGTGCCGGCCCTCGGGGCCGTCCAGGCGCAGCACGCCGCCCACCGGGACCGCGACATCGTCGGCCAAGAACAGCGGGGCGCTCATGCGGTGAACGAGTCCTTGAGCCGTCCGAAGAAGCCCTTGCCCTGATCCTTGGCGACGATCAGCTCCGGATGCGTTTCATCGCGCAGCTCGGCCAGGTGCACCAGCAGCTCGCGCTGCTCGTCGTCCAGCTTGGTGGGCGTCTCGACCAGCAGCGTGACGCCCAGGTCGCCGCGGCTGTTGCCGCGCAGTCGCGGCACACCCTTGCCGCGGATCACCAGCCGCGTGCCGGCCTGCGTGCCGGCGGGCACGGCGAGCATGGCCGTGCGGTCGTCCTCGGC
>JGI20172J14457_10000018_pt1 | contig 12138 bp, 6 predicted proteins | sample TergutNc150P5_FD_14457 | JGI IMG/M metagenome (IMG submission 14457)
GGGGAAGGCCGAACCGGCGGCCTGGCGGGTCAACCTGCCAATCGGCAGCCCGGCACGGCAGCCCGCGCCGACCAGGTTTCCGAAGCGGCGCCCCTTGAAGACGGCCGGTTCGGCGCTGAGGCTGGCCTGGCCGAACACCTCGACGACGCCCGCCATCAGGCGGCGTGACCATGCGAAGGGCCGGTCGTCCACCAGGTTGGCCAGCAGGGCGCCGTCGGCGTGCAACACGCGCGCCACGTCGGCGAAGAACTCGACGCTGACCAGCGAGGCGGGCACCTGGCCGTCCGCGAACGCGTCCAGAATCACCACGTCCGCATAGTCGTTCGGCAGCTGGGCCACGCCGGTGCGTCCGTCCAGGGCCCGCACCTTGATGCCGCTGTGTGCGGACAGCGGCAGGGCTTCGCGCACCTGCGCGGTCAGCGCCGCGTCCGGCTCCAGCACGATCTGCGGGCTGGTGGGGCGCGTGGCGGCGACGTAGCGGGCCAGGCTCATCCCGGCCCCGCCGATGTGGATCACGCGCAACCGCTGCCCGGCCGGGGCGTGTGCGTCCAGGTGCTGCCCGATGCGCACCATGTAGTCGAACTCCAGGTGCTGGGGGGCGTCCGGGTCGACCCAGCTCTGGTCGATACCGCCGATGCGCACGAACCAAGCGCCGGGCTCCTCACGGTCGGGCACCAGCTCGGCGGGCTGCAACGTCATGTCCCCATCGTGCCACCGTCCCAGACATGGCGGACGGTCCCGCCCACGATGGGTCGGGACCGTCCGGTCTGGGGGGTTGGGATCAGTTGGCCTGGGCCGCCCACGCCGCGTCGCTCGTGGCGCGCAGGCACTCGTCGATGCTGAGTTTGGACAGCTCGATCACACGGTCGACGTCGAGGCCGAGCGCCTGAGCGATGCGCGTGCCGTACTCCGGATCGGCCAGGTAGCAGTGCGCCGCATGGCGGTACTTGACGTTGACCGTCGCCGGGCCGATGTCGGCCTTCGTGTTCGAGATGAGCGCCGCGCGCTGCGTCTCGTCCATCAGCCGGTACAGGTCGCCCGCCTGGTAGAAGCAGTCGTCATCGGCGGTGTGCTGGCTGTAGTTGTCCATGGCGCCGTCCAGCGCCAGCGCCGGATCGGCGTACTGCGGCTGTCCGGCCCACTCGCCGAAGCCGTTGGGGTAGTAGCCCTTGGTGGCGCCGTAGTTGCCGTCCACCCGCATCGAGCCGTCGCGGTGGTACGAATGCACCGGGCAGACCGGCTTGTTGACCGGGATGGACGCACTGTTGACGCCCAGGCGGTAGCGCTGCGCGTCACCGTAGGCGAACAGCCGGCCCTGCAGCATCTTGTCGGGCGAGAAGCTGATGCCCGGGACGACGTTGGCGGGATCGAACGCGGCCTCTTCGACGTCGGCGAAGTAGTTCTCCGGGACGCGGTTGAGCTCCAGGACGCCGACCTCGATCAGCGGGTACTCCTTCTGGCTCCAGACCTTGGTCAGATCGAACGGGTTGTCGCGGTGGTGCCGCGCCTGCTCCTCGGTCATGACCTGGATGTACATCGTCCAGCGCGGGAAGTCGCCTTTGTCGATCGCATCGATCAGGTCGCGCTGCGCGCTCTCGCGGTCGCCGGCGACGATCGCCGCGGCCTCTTCGTTCGTCAGGTTCTTGATGCCCTGCTGCGTCTTGAAGTGGAACTTGCACCAGACGCGGACGCCGTCCGCGTTGATGAGGCTGAACGTGTGGCTGCCGTAGCCGTTCATGTGGCGATAGCCGTCGGGCAGCCCGCGGTCGGACATGACGATCGTGACCTGGTGCAAAGCCTCAGGCAGCATCGTCCAGAAGTCCCAGTTGTTCTGCGGCGAGCGCAGGTTGGACCGCGGGTCGCGCTTGACGGCGTGGTTCAGGTCCGGGAAGTGGATGGGGTCGCGCATGAAGAAGACCGGCGTGTTGTTGCCGACCAGATCCCAGTTGCCCTGCTCGGTGTAGAACTTGATGGCGAAGCCGCGGATATCGCGCTCGGCATCGGCCGCGCCGCGCTCGCCGGCGACCGTCGAGAACCGCAGGAAGATGTCGGTCTTCTTGCCGATCTGGCTGAACAGCGCCGCCTTGCTGTACTTCGTGATGTCGTGGGTCACGGTGAACGTGCCGAACGCGCCGCTGCCCTTGGCGTGCATGCGCCGCTCCGGGATGACTTCACGATCGAAGTGCGCCAGCTTCTCCAGGAAGAACACGTCCTGGAGCATCATCGGGCCGCGCGGGCCGGCGGTGATGACGTCATCATGGTTGGGGACGGGGGCGCCGTTCTCCCTGGTCAATCCCTTGTCGTTGTCACTCATTGCGTATGTGCCTTTCCTTGGGGGTGCGGCGCATTTCTTGGGCGCCGCGCTGCGTGCGACGCCGGCGCAGGGGGTCTGGCCGGTTGCACCACCAACGCTACGGGACTTTGACCGTCCTCGCTGGGGACACAGGCAAGCTACAGCTACGCTGAGAGTGGACAGCCTCTTGACAGACAGGCCGATCAGCTGGCACCATGTCATCCCGCATGCGATGCAGGCGCCGCTGCGGGCGCCGGTAGGGGGGCGCGATCACCGGCGATGAGGCATCGCTGCGATCCGTGCGAGCCGTCCGGCCAAGGGGGGCCGGTGTGCCGTGAAGGCGACAGCGAACAGGAATCCCGTCATGGCGGTCATGGCCAGCAGTTCTCCGCCGTCCTCCACGGGGGCGAACGGCACGTTGAACGACAGCAGGTCGAGGAACATGTGGTGCGCGGCGTCCAGACCCACCGCGAACACGCCGAGCACGGCAAACAGCGCAAGCAGGACGATGCAGACCCTGCGTGCCTCAACCGGTGAGTACACGTAGGTGAGCAACCCGAACGCGCCGAAGAGGATCGCGATGCCGAAGATCCACAGCAGCTCGCCCGTGTGGACGGCGAAGATGCCCATGTGGGGGTTGGCCTCGCTGAAGGCCGATCCGAACTGCTCGTGGAACATGAACCAGTCATCGAAGAGCATGGAGAGGAAAGCGAGCGCCCCGATGAGAAAGACGGGTGCACGATCGCGCACCGTCAGCAGGATCAGCATCGCCGCCGACCAGATCATCTTGACGCCGTTGATGATCTCGGCGTAGCTCCGGTCGATGGCCAGGTCGAAGGGGCCACCAGGCGGTTCGCCGAGGATCTTGCGGACGACGTGAATGCCCACCAAGAGCACGTCCACCAGCAGAAGCAGGCAGAGGAACGCGGCGGCGGGCCGATGCGTGAGCCCGAGTGTAGAAAGCAGCCGCATCGTGCGTGATTGCTGTGGAGTCACCGCGGGTTCTCCTCGTCGGCGGTGGGCAGGGGCTGAAGGAACCGACACAGGGAGTTTCCAGTATCACCACCGACGCTACCGTGAGTGGCCGGTGCGCGCACGGCGCCACAGGTACATCACAGTCATGGTGAGGGTGGCCGAGTCCGCGGGACAATCCTGCCCCGGATCGAACCGATCGGCCGGATCGTCGGCGTTTGTGCGGCGACAGGGGCCGATTTGTCCCACAATGGGCCGCGACCCGCCCGCGCGGGCCGCGTGATCAGGCGACGCCGGTCATGCGCAGGCCGTCGTGCGCGTCGGCGACGTCGAAGGTGACCCTCGCCCCGTCGGTCACGGCGCCGGACAGCAGCTGGCGGGCCAGCGGATCCTCCAGGTGCGTCTGCAGCAGGCGGCGCAGCGGCCGGGCGCCGTAGACCGGGTCGTACCCGGTGGCTCCGAGCCAGGCCTTGGCGGCGTCGGTGAGGTCCACGTGGATGCGCCGCGGGGCCAGCCGCCCGTTCAACTTGTCGAGGCTGATGTCGACGATCGCGTTCAGATCGGCCTGTGACAAGGGATCGAACAGCACGATGTCGTCCAGCCGGTTCAAGAATTCGGGACGGAAGCTGCCGCGCACCACGTCCATGACGGCGTTGCGCTTCATCTCGGGCGCGAGGCTCTGGTCGGCCAGGATGTTCGAGCCCAGGTTGCTCGTCATGATCAGCACGCACGAGCGGAAGTCGACCGTGCGCCCCTGGCCGTCGGTCAGCCGGCCGTCGTCGAGCACCTGCAGCAGGATGTTGAACACGTCGGGGTGTGCCTTCTCGACCTCGTCCAGCAGCACGACCGAGTACGGACGACGCCGCACGGCCTCGGTCAGCTGGCCGCCCTCCTCGTAGCCGACATAGCCCGGGGGCGCTCCGACAAGGCGCGACACCGTGTGCTTCTCCATGTATTCGCTCATGTCGATGCGGATCATCGCCTGCTCGTCGTCGAAGAGGAACCACGCCAGCGACTTGGCCAGCTCGGTCTTGCCGACGCCCGTGGGCCCCAGGAACAGGAACGAGCCGGTGGGGCGGTTCGGGTCGCTGATGCCCGCCCGGGCCCGGCGCACCGCGTCCGACACCGCCTGGACGGCCGCGTGCTGCCCGATCAGGCGCTCGCCGATGCGCTGCTCCATGTGCAGCAGCTTCTCGGTCTCGCCCTCCATCATCTTGCCGACGGGGATGCCCGTCCAGGCGCTGACGACCTCGGCGATGTCCTGGCTGGTGACCTCCTCGGAGACCATGGACGCCACGGCCGCGTCGGCCTGCGCCTGCGCCGCCTGCGCCAGCTCCTTCTCCAGGCCGGGGATCTGGCCGTACAGGATTTGGGACGCCCGTGCGAAGTCGCCCTCGCGCTGGGCCCGGTCGGCGTCGGTGCGGGCCTTGTCGATCTCCTCCTTGATCGCGCCGACGCGGTTGAGCGCGCCCTTCTCCTGCTCCCAGCGGGCCTCCAGGCCGCGCAGGCGCTCCTGCGCGTCGGCCAGTTCGGCGTTCAGCGCGTCGAGCCTGGCCTTGGACGACGGGTCGTCCTCCTTGTCGAGCGCGAACTGCTCCATGGTCAGGCGGTCGACCTGGCGGCGCAGCGCGTCGATCTCTTCGGGGGACGAGTCGATCTCCATGCGCAGCCGCGAGGCGGCCTCGTCGATCAGGTCGATGGCCTTGTCGGGCAGCTGTCGGTTGGTGATGTAGCGGTTCGACAAGGTGGCGGCGGCGACCAGCGCGCCGTCGGTGATGCGCACCTTGTGGTGCGCCTCGTAGCGCTCGCGCAGGCCGCGCAGGATGGCCACGGTGTCTTCGACGCTCGGTTCGCCGACGAAGACCTGCTGGAAACGGCGCTCCAGCGCCGGATCCTTCTCGATGCGCTCGCGGTACTCGTCCAGCGTCGTCGCGCCGATCATCCGCAGCTCGCCGCGGGCCAGCATCGGCTTGAGCATGTTGGACGCATCCATCGCGCCCTCGCTCGCGCCCGCGCCGACCACCGTGTGCAGCTCGTCGATGAAGGTGATGACCTGCCCGGCGGCGTCCTTGATCTCGTTCAGCACGGCCTTGAGGCGTTCCTCGAACTCGCCGCGGTACTTGGCCCCCGCGACCATCGACGCCAGGTCGAGTGCGACGACGCGGCGTCCCCTCAGCGAGTCGGGCACGTCGCCGGCGACCACGCGCTGGGCCAGGCCCTCGACGACGGCCGTCTTGCCGACGCCGGGCTCGCCGATCAGCACGGGGTTGTTCTTGGTGCGCCGACTGAGCACCTGGACGACGCGGCGGATCTCCGCATCGCGGCCGATCACCGGGTCGAGCTCGCCCTGGCGGGCGCGTTCGGTCAGGTCGACCGAGTACTTGTCGAGCGCGGATTCGCCGCCCTCGGTCTCGGGTGAGGTGACCCGCTGGCTGCCGCGCGCGGCGTTGAAGGCCTCGGTCAGTGCCTCCGGGGTCGCGCCGGACTGCGTCAGTGCCGGCTGGATGTCGGACGGGATCGCGGCAAGCGCGATCAGGAGGTGCTCGGTGGCGATGAAGCGGTCGCCCATGGCGTCGGCGCGGGTCTCGGCATCGGCCAGCACGCGGGCCAGGCTGCCCGACAGCTGCGGCTGGGCGACCGACGACCCGGTGCTGCGCGGCAGCTTGCCCATCGCGGCCTGGGCGGCGGCGTCCAGCGTCGTGGGCTCAATGTTGAGCGACGACAGCAGGGCCGAGACGGTGTTCTCGGGGGTCAGCAGCAGCGCGTGCAGCAGGTGGGACGGCTCGGCGCTCGGGTTGCCCGCGGACAGCGCCAGCCGCAGCGCCGTGCTGACGGCGTCGCGGCTCATCGTGGTCAGTTTCTCGGTGTTCATGTGGTTCGATTCTGTATCGGAAGACTTGAGTGTACTGGACTCAACTCTATCGCGGGTTTGGGTATTCCACCTGTTTGCCCGAGACTCCCTGCTGTGATCCTGCGCTTTGGTACCGTAGGTGCTGTGTGAGGGTCCCCATGCCCTGTACTACCGATGACGCACCCCGCGTGCAGACCGTCAGATCCGCATATTCACAGGAGAAATCGATATGACCTCCCGGCATCGCATCTGTGCAGGCGTCGCAGCCTGTGCCACCCTCGTCGTCCTCAGTCTGTCGTTCCTGGCCGGCGTCGCCCGCGCCGATGGGGAGGACTCATCCGGCGATGCGGTTGTGCCCGTAGAGGCGTCGCAGGCGGACGATGCTGCGACGCCGTCCGCAGCGGACGATGCCGTGACGCTGCCTGCAGCCGACGATGCCGTGACGCTGCCTGCAGCCGACGATGCCGCCACGCTGCCTGCAGCCGACGATGCCGCCACGCCGCCCGCAGCCGACGATGCTGCCTCGGCGGTCATGACAGTCTCGTTGACTGCCGATCCGCGAGAGGTCCGGGTCGGATCCTCGTCCAAACTCACCGCTACGGTGCGCAACACGGGCGAGGTCGCGTTGGCTGCCGTGGTGATCACATTCCCGGCGCCGTCCGGGTTCGGCACGATCTCTGGCCGGGCCATCGAGGCGTCCGGGAAGCAGACGTGCGATCCTGTCACAACCGTGCCCATGGCGGGTGGGCAGCAGGAGGCTGCGTCCGACGGCTTGGGATCGTCCGGCGGTCTGGCGGCCGATGGGAAGTCGCTCCAGTTCACGGTGACCGACCCAATTCCGGTGGGCGGGGAGTTTACGTGCAGCATCTCTTTCCAGCCGACTCGTGCGGATGCGGGTTCCTTTGTCACGGCCACGGCGTCGGTCACGGCCACCGGACCAGACGGCACAGCCGCCGTGTTGGCCGGTGATGCGCAGCTCAGTACGGACCTGTGGGTGCCGCTGCTCTCGGTCGGCCTGTGGAGTCAGATGTGGGCGTCGCCCATTCTTCCCGCAGGCAACGAGGTCCTCGTCGGGTTCGGGCTGAGCAACACCGGCAACTATCCGGTCAGCGGCATCAGCGTCGCGGGCCAGCTTCACCATGGCGCCGGGACGCTGTCGCAGATGGAGTGCTCGGTGGTGCGGTCTGGGGTTCTCGATGTGGTCAATGGCACAGATGGGTCGCTCACGCTCGATCCCGGCGAACACGTCGCCTGCCAGGGGATCTACACCATCGCCGCTGCTGATCGTGCCAGATGCATGGCGGCGGACGGGGTCTATGCGGGGGGCGTGCCCGCCGACCAACTGCCCGTGACGTACGACGTGACGGTGTCCGGCGCCACGGCTGTGGTGGACGGCAGGACCCTGTCCGTCGGCCTGATGTCGGATCCGGAGGGTCGAACGTCGGTCACGTCCGTGCAGGTGTTCACGAGCGGGCTCATCTGTGACGACTCCGACAGCGGCGGCGACACGCCGGGCCCGATCGTCGATACCGGTGGCAGCACGGCGACCGGTGGCCGGGCGGGCGTGACGGTCGTGCTGCTGGGCATCGGCCTGGCCACCCTGGCGGTCTGGCGGTGGCGCGTCCAGCATCTGGACGCATCTGCTCGGATCGTGGCACGCACATAGGGTTGTTGGCATGTCACGTACCGCAGCTGCTGGCGCCCGGCGCCCGCGCGGTGCGTGTGCGTCCTCGATGCGAATGCGGTAGACGCAGAGGTGCGTCCCGCCGCGTCCGTGGCGTGGTGTCGGCCCGTCTCTGCGTCTGACTAGCCTGTACCCAGCGCATCAGAGAGGAACCATCATGTCTGACACTTCCCAGGGTCCGTCCCGGTTCACGCGCGCCGTGCGCGCCGGGGCCGCCACCGAAACCTACCGCGACCTCGTGCCGCCGATCCACCTGACCAGCACGTACGCGTTCACCGAGCTGGGGCAGACCCCGCAGTTCGACTACTCACGCTCGCACAACCCGACGCGGGAGGTGTTTGCCCATGCCGTGGCTGCCCTGGAGGGTGGGTACGACGCGGTCGTCACCGCGTCCGGCATGGGGGCGCTGACCGCGTGTGTCGAGGCCATGGCGCCCGAGCGCGGGCTCGTCGTGGCGCCGCGCGACTGCTACGGCGGCACGTACCGGCTGCTGTCCGCGTACGCCGCCAAGGGCAGGTTCGACGTGCGGTTCGCCGACCTGACCAACCTGGACGAGGCCGCGAAGGCCGTAGTCGGGGCCGGGTTGGTGTTCGTCGAGTCGCCCAGCAACCCGCTGCTGCGGCTCACCGATATCGCCGCCGTCACCACGCTCGCGCACGCGGCCGGGGCCCAGGTGGTCGCGGACAACACCTTCGCGACGCCGGTCTACTGCCGTCCGTTCGAGCTGGGCGTGGACGCCGTCGTCCACTCGGCCACCAAGTATCTGGCCGGGCACTCCGATGTCATCTTGGGCGTCGCCGTCTCCGGCACGCCCGAGCTGCAGGCCAAGCTGTACGACTGGTGCAACACGCTCGGCCTGACCGCCGGGGCGTTCGACGCGTATCTCGGGCTGCGCGGGGTGCGCACGTTCAAGCTGCGCGTCGAACAGGCCAGTGCCAATGCGGCGGCGCTGGCCGAGTCGTTGCGCGGGCATCGGCTGGTGGAAGAGGTGTTCTATCCCGGATTCGGCGCCATGGTGTCGTTCCGGCTGCCGTCGTTCGAGGCCGCCCGCGTGTTCACGTCGGCGCTGCACCAGATCAACCTCGCCGAGTCGCTGGGCGGGGTCGAGTCGATCATCGCCCACCCCGTGACCATGAGCCACGCCGACGTGCCCGAAGCGGCCCGCCTGGCGGCCGGCATCACCGACGGCACGCTGCGCCTGTCCGTCGGCGTCGAGGACGTCGACGATCTGTGGAGCGACATCCGTCAGGCCCTGGACGCCATTCCTAGCTGACCCCGTTCACAAGCAACTATTCCTGTCATCTTTGAGAAAGAGAACACCATGTCCGTTCAGCACTCCCATTTCGACCAGGTCGGCTCGTACCTGCGTCCGCCCGCCCTCAAGGCCGCGCGGGCGGCGTATGCCAACGGCGAGATCACGCACGACCAGCTGGTGCAGATCCAGCGCGAGCAGATCGCGTTGCTCGTCCCGCAGGAGGTTGCAGCCGGCCTGCCAGCCGTCACCGACGGCGAGTTCAACCGCTCGTGGTGGCACCTCGATTGGCTCGGCGGCCTGACCGGCGTCGGCACCTACAACCAGGACGAGTCGTACAAGTTCCTCGGCGCCAAGACCCGCACGACCAACGTCGAGCTGACCGGCAAGGTCGCATTCAACCCGGATCACCCGTTCTATGACGACTTCCGGTATCTGCAATCGATCCTGCCGGCGGGCGCGCAGGCCAAGGCGACCATCCCGTCGCCGACGCTGCTGTTCCGGGACAACCGCTCCGACCGCTGGGCCGAGCACTACCCGACCTGGCAGGCGTATCTCGACGAACTCGCCCAGGCCTACCACGACAGCATCCTGCACTTCTACGACCTGGGCGCTCGCTACGTGCAGCTGGACGACACCACCTGGGCCTACCTGATCGCCAAGCTGACCGCGGGCGAGGACGTCGCCAAGCACGAGCAGCTGGCGCGCGACAGCGTGTCGCTCATCAACGCGGCGCTGGACGGCCTGCCCGCCGACCTGCGCGTGAGCACACATATCTGTCGCGGCAACTTCAAGTCGACGTACCTGTTCGAGGGGTCGTACGCGCCGGTCGCGCAGTATCTCGGGCGGCTGCGCTACGACACGTTCTTCCTGGAGTACGACGACGCGCGTTCTGGAGACTTCGAGCCGTTGTCGGCGATCTGGAACGGGCGTGAGGACGTGTTCGTCGTGCTCGGCCTGGTGACGTCCAAGTCGGGCGTGCTGGAGAGCCCGGACGCCGTCAAGGCCCGCATCGCCGACGCGGCGACGCTCGTCCCGCTGGCCAACCTGGGCCTGTCCACGCAGTGCGGCTTCTCGTCCACGGAGGAGGGCAACCTGCTCGCCGAGGCTGATCAGTGGGCCAAGCTGGCGCTCATCCGGGGCATCGCCGCGGACGTCTGGGGCTGACGGACGCCGTCGTCGGGAGCCGGGACGTAGGAGTGGCATCGCCCGGGAACTGACCCTTGCGGCGCATCATCCAGATGTGCCGTCGCGCCGCGGATCGGCGCGCTAGGGTGGATTGCGACAACCGCTGGGCCCCGCCCGCCCGGCGCGGCGTTCGATGTGGCACGTTGACCAGGCGAGAAGCGGGAGCCTTTGATGCAGTTCGGCCACTTCGACGATGGGGCCTGCGAGTACGTGGTCACCACGCCCGACACGCCGCTGCCCTGGATCAACTACCTCGGCAGCCAGGACTTCTTCAGCCTGATCAGCCACCGCGGCGGCGGCTACAGCTTCTACCGCGACGCCAAGCTGCGCCGGCTGACGCGGTTCCGCTACCAGTCGATCCCGGCAGACAACGACGGCCGCTACCTGTTCATCAACGACGGCGGCGACGTCTGGACGCCGACGTTCGCGCCCGTGCAGGCCGCCCTCGACGAGTACGAGTGCCGCCACGGCCTGGGCTACTCGCGCATCACGGGCGCGCGCGGGGGAGTGCGGGCGTCGATCACCTACTTCGTCCCGCTCGACGCCGCCTGCGAGGTGCAGCGCGTCCGGCTGACCAACACGTCCGACACCCCTAAAGACCTGACGCTGTTCAGCTACGTCGAGTGGTGCCTGTGGGACGGTCTGGACGACCAGCTGAACCTGCAGCGCAACCTGTCCCTGGCCGAGGTTGAGATCGACGGTTCCACGATCTACCACGTCACCGAGTATCGCGAACGCCGCAACCACTACGCCTTCTACTCGGTCAATGCGCCGATCGAGGGCTACGACACCGACCGCGACACGTTCATCGGTGGTCCCTGGAAGGCCCTGGCCGACGCCGCCGTGCCGCACGCGGGCCGCCCGCAGAACTCCCGCGTCGCCGGGTGGTACCCGATCGCCTCGCACTGCCTGCGCGTCGCGCTGGCCCCGGGGCAGTCGCGCGACCTGGTCTTCGTCCTCGGGTATGCCGAGAACCCGAACGACGCGAAGTGGGCCGCGCCGGGCGTCGTCCGCAAGGACGGTGCGTTGGCCTTGCTGGCCAGGTTCGACACCGCGCAGAAGGCGGACGCCGAGCTGGCGAGGCTGCGCGGGTATTGGGACGACCTGCTGGGGCAGTTCCACCTGGAATCGGCCGACGCGCGCATGAACCGCACGATCAACGTCTGGAACCAGTACCAGTGCATGGTGACGTTCAACCTGTCCCGCTCGGCCAGCTACTTCGAGACGGGCATCGGGCGCGGCATGGGCTTTCGCGACTCGAACCAGGACCTGCTCGGCATGGTGGCCATGGTGCCCGACCGGGCCCGGCAGCGCATTCTTGACCTGGCCGCGACGCAGTTCGGCGACGGCTCGGCCTACCACCAGTACCAGCCGCTGACCAAGCGCGGCAACCACGACCTGGGCTCGGGTTTCAACGACGATCCGCTGTGGCTGATCTGGGGCGTCTGCGCCTACCTGGACGAGACCGGCGATCTGTCGATTCTGGACGAGCAGGTGCCGTTCGACAACGACGAATCCCAAGCCAGGCCCCTGATCGACCACCTGATCGCATCGTGGCGCCACGTGATCGACAATCTCGGGCCAAACAAGCTGCCGCTGATCGGGCGCGCCGACTGGAACGACTGCCTCAACCTCAACGCGTTCACCGACACGCCGGGGGAGAGCTTCCAGACGACCACCAACCGCGAGGGCCGCGTCGCCGAGAGCGTCTTCATTGCGGGCATGTTCACGGCCGTCGGGCCCAGGTTGGCCCGGCTGCTGGACGACCGCGCCCCGGGCTTGGCTGCCGACGTCCGTGCCTCGGTTGCGGCCATGCACCAGGCGATCCACGACCACGGCTGGGACGGCGCGTGGTTCCGGCGGGCGTACGACGCGTTCGGCCAGCCGGTCGGGTCGGC
>JGI20172J14457_10000019_pt1 | contig 12004 bp, 3 predicted proteins | sample TergutNc150P5_FD_14457 | JGI IMG/M metagenome (IMG submission 14457)
GGCCGTCCAGAAGTCGTGAGCGGTGCCGATGGCCTCTTCGGCGCGGTTGTTGAAGTTGTTGCCGAACGATGGGCCGACCTGGCTCTTCAGCTCGATGGCAGCGAGCAGGTGCGTGCCGTTGAGGATCAGCAGGTCCCAGTTCTTCGTGGCGCGATAGTAGCCGGGAAGCGTCAGTCTCGCTCGCTCGGTGCATACTTCGGCGTCGACCAGCCCGTTCGCGCGGGCCAGTTCGGTCAGCAGGTGGATGAAGCCGTCCATGTTCTTGCCCGCCGTGACGCCGGCGCGCTCGCCCTGATCGGCGTTGCCGCTGGCCTGCTGTCGGGCGGCTGCGTCGGTTCTGGTGGCCCAGAACTGGGCGACCGCGTTGCCCGCGCCGCGCTCGAACGGACCAAGGTCGAGACTCATTGCCATTCCTCCATGAAGCTCAGGCATCCCGCATCAAGACCACACATCGCCTCGACTGCGGATGGTATCAGCTTGGTGCCTGCGGTCCCGGTGGCAACCAGTTCGTCCTGCTGATCGTGGGAAAGCGCATCCCAGCGGGGGATGCGGATGCGGCGCAGGTACTGTGCCTGGAACCGCAGATATCCACCACCGATCTTGACGGCGTAGGCGTCCACAAACAGATGGGCCAGCCCCGACCGGAGCAGGGCCTGCAGCGCCCGCAGATCCCACAGGTTGGAGGTGATGTGGTACAGGTTGTGATGCGGATAGACGGTGCCGTCGTCGTAGGCGATGGCGTCTCCGTCGCCACGGATGTCCGGGATCAGGAGCTTCGGCTGCCACGTCAGTGATGCCGTGATCCGGTCGATTGTCTTGTACCAGCGCCTATCCGGGTCGGCCTTCGCGGTGTGCCGCGCCGCGAGACGCTCACGGTGCGGGCGTAGATAGGCCGCCAGCCGTGGATAAGCGCCGAGGTCGACCAGGCCGCCCGTCTCGTTCCACGGGTTGAGGACGCCCATGCCGTGCCAGTTGAACTGTCCGGCGCCGACATCCTTGTTTATGGCAAGCGGCAGTTTGCGGTCGTCCTCGACGGGCAGATCCTCGTACGGGCCGACGAACACGCGGTCTGCCCCTGTGGCCACTCCGATGCCGACCCGGCAGCCTGCGTCCTCCAGCGTCGGGCAGCGCTGCTCCAGCAGGCGTACGGCTTCCTGCCGCGTCCCACCTCGCAACAGCCACGGGCCCCCGCCCGACGCCAGGGCGGGCAACGTCCGCACCTCCGCGCCACCGCTAGTCAGCGATGCAGCCAGCGTGGTCAGTTTCTCGGGGTCAGTAGACGATGCCCTCGCCGTCCGGACGGGGCCTGCCGGGCGGCGCTCGATCAGCGTGATGGACGGGTATGCGCCCACGTCCGTTTCGAAGGCATCGAGCCCGTACATGTCCACGTAGACGCGCAGCGCGTACCTGTCTGTCACCAGGCGGCGTAGCTCGCGCCCGTAGTCGTTCCGCGTCCAGGCGTCGGCGCAGATGAAGCACAGCTTGCCGCTCGGCTTGAGCAGATCCAGCGAACGCTCGAAGAACGCCACGTACACGTCCGCCCGGCCGACCATCGTCGGATACGAGCGCCGGTACAGCGCCAACCGGCCTGGCGGCACCAACTCCTGGCGGATGTACGGCGGGTTGCCCACGACCACATCGAACCCTGCCGTGATGCTCGTGGTCAGGAAGTCTTCGTTGACCAGCCATTTCCTGACGATGCGGGCGACCGACAACTCGGACACACCCTCGGCTATCAGCAGCTCAGTCAACGCCCGCTGCGTGCCGCGGAACGTTCGAGCGTCCAGCTCGACCGCGCGCACCGCGTCGTCCAGAACCGTGTCATCCTCGCCGCCGCGCTTCCAGGCGTGCAGAAGCCGCCTGGCCGCTGGCAACAGGAAGCTCCCGCTGCCGCACGAAGGCTCCAGTAGATGCAGCGCATACAGCGGCGCGTCCTCGGTGTACCCGGCCAGATCCAGCATGAACTCCACGACGGCGGGCTTCGTGAACACCGCACCACGGGCCTTCTCGTCCAAGCCGGCGCATGAGCCGTCCGCCGAAGGCGGATCCACCTCCGGGACATCGAAGAGAACTGGCTGAACGGGCATCGTGACTGGAGTCTATCGGCCCGCACCGACAGGAACCACGAGGCGTGACGGCCGCATGACTACCGGACCAGGTACACGGCAAAACCTCGGGCCTGACCGTCGGCGACGCAGCGCAGTACACCGTCACCCCAGAACTGCGGGAGATCCTCGAACATCTCGGGGTAGCCCCAGCGGGTGTCCTGTCTGATCTCGTCCGGATGCGTGATCGCGAGAACATACTGCTCATAGCGCTGGTCGCCCTGCGCGTCCAGACCTCTCCGGAAACGGACAACACGGCGCGTCCGCCACGACCCGGGGGAGCACACTGGAGCGGTGAGAATTCTGCTGCTCGGCGGCACTGGCTGGTTGGGACGGACGGCCGCAGAGCTCGCCGTCGCGGCCGGGCACGATGTCGTGTGCGTATCGCGACGGTCGGCGGCACCGGCAGGTGCGCGGCACATCCGAGCCGACCGGGATGCCGATGATGCGCTGACGGCGGTGAACATGCTCGACTGGGATGCCGTGATCGATGTGGCCACGCATCCGGGCCACGTGCGCCGGGCCGTCCGCGATCTGAGCACCCGAGCCGACCGGTACGTCTACGTGTCCTCGTGCAGCGCCTACGACTCGCCGACGGCCGAGGAAACGGGGGAGGACGCCCCCTTGTATGCCCCGCTGGCCGCGGACAGGATGACCGCACCGCAGGAGTTCGGGCCCGCNAAGGTCGCCTGCGAGCAGGCGGTGTTGGCGGGCTTCGGCGCCGATCGCTGCGTCATCATCCGTCCCGGGCTGATCGGCGGTCCGGGGGACACGACGGGCCGCAGCACCTACTGGCCGTTGCGGTTTGCGCGGCCGTCCAACCCCCAGGGACGCGTGTTGGTGCCCGACGCGGGCGCCCAGCCCACCTCGGTGATCGATGTGCGCGATCTCGCCGCATGGATGATCCGGCTCGTGCAGCACCGCGCCAGCGGCATCTTCAACGCGGCAGGCGATGTCATCACACTCAGACAGCACCTGCAGACCGCCCGTGCCATCACGGCATCGACGGCGTCCGTCACGCCCGCCTGCGCGCCGTGGTTGCGCGCACATGGCGTCGCGGAATGGATGGGGCCCCGGTCGCTGCCCTTGTGGATCGACGATCCGTCCGAAAGCGCGGCGGGAACGCCCTCCAGCGCCCGGGCGCGGGCCGCCGGGCTCACGCTGAGACCGCTGCGCGCCACGCTCGCCGACACGCTTGCCTGGGCCGTCCGCGAGGATGTCCCCACCGCGAACGGGGCGGGGCTGACCGACGATGAGGAGCGTGCGCTTCTCGCCGAGTGGGACGGACGACCCGGCGCGACTGACCAGTGACGGCCACCTGGAAACGGTGCGACCGCACCATCCCTGAGGAAGGTGCGGTCGCACTCCAAGCGTCACAAGAGCACAGAGGCTCATGCCGGATCAGGCCGGCGTGCGCTCCACGCGCAGGATGCACTGGGCGCCAGCGGCATCGGTCGCCAGCGAACCCTGCCACTGCTGCTGCGCACCGCCGGCGACGTCATTGACGTCCACCTCGCTGATGCCCAGGGTCTTGGCGTTGCTCACCAGCGAAACGTAGATGCGGTACGACTGGCGGGTGCCCTCCGGATTCTGAACGGTGCCCGAGAACGTGGCCGGATCCTTGGACGTGTCACAGTTGGCCACGGTCACATCCTTCAACGCCCCCGTGTATCCCTGCGACAATCCGGGCTGGGTCTTGACATCGGTGACCAGCTCGCTCTTGGCGGAAGCACTCGGCGCCGCCGGAGTCGTGGCATGGTGCGACGACGATGTGGGCGCCGGCGTCGGGGTGTCGGAGTTGGTGCTGCAGCCAGTCGATGCCGCTGCGATGGCGATGGCAGTGACCGCGATCGGGACAATTCTCTTGGCGAGTGGCATTGGGGCCCCCTTAGTTCGTGATACGTCGTATGGAAGGGTGCAAACACCCCTTGTTAGCCCGTTCCGACTTGATGCGGTGGAGCTGTTCGGCTCAATCATACGGATGGGCAAAAACCCCGGATTGGACGGTCCTTGCGCCCCACCCCCGTCCGCCCTGGCCGACCGGGCGACCGGGCAGTAACAGCGCTCACAATCCGGCATTCGTATCCTCAATTCCTGCTGAAAGAGCGTGGTTTACGGACGACCGCGGATGGCCCCGGGGGATTCGACCCAACAGTGCGCGTGCTCATTTTTGGGCCCCAGGTACTCTCCCGTGAGGATTTCGTGTCGATGCGGCACGCTGGGCTGATGTGAGCCCTGCACCTCGCACCCGGCACGGCTGTTAGGGGGCAACGATGAGGCACAGGACTGAACCTACAGGACGTCACTTCCACTGGGGTGCGGCGGGTACTCCGCCGCGCCGTGCCCTGGACTATGTGGCCGGTCAGCGGGCCCGTCGCAGGCTCGGCAAACGCTTCACGGTACTCGCCACGGCGATCGCGCTGACGATGGCAGGTGCAGCCATGACCTGGCTTGCCAACGCCCCGCAGGCAGAGGCCGTCGCCCCGTTCCCGATCAACGACCCGACCAACGGCACCCCGGGTGCCAGCGACCCCAACTGGAGCTCGCAGGTCAACGGAAACAACGTCGGCAACACGTACACCAGCGACGGCTGGCTACGTCTGACCGACAACGGCACCAACGAGGCCACCAACATCTTGAACGACACGGCGTTCCCGTCGTCGACCGGTTTCGAGGTGAGCTTCGACTATCGCCAGGCCGGCGGCACGGTGTTCCCGACGTCCAATGGCGGCAACGGCCGCACCGGTGACGGTTTGGCGATGTATCTGGTGGACGGATCGCAATCTTCGGTCACTGTCGGCGCCCCCGGCAATGGCCTGGGTTACGCCAACGGCTCCAGCGACGGCCAGACCTGTACGTCCAGCGGTGTTCAGGGCGGCTATCTGGGCCTGGGCTTGGATGTCTACGGAAACTACGCCACTTCGAACAAATGTAACTACAAGGGCAGCACGACGCTGGCGAACAACGGCGGCATCGGTTTGCGAGGTTCAGGCCCGGGAACCTACAGCGGCGGAATCTCGTCCGCGCCCAACAACCAGTACCCCTGGATCGCCGGCTCCGACGGCAGCAATGGCAACGCCACGATCACGGGCTCCCAGCTGTGGACCGGCACGGCCGGCAGCAAGTCCGATCCCGCGTCGGTGTCGAATTCGCAATACCGTCGGGTCGTGATTCGGGTCATGCCTCAGAACAGCAACATCCAGGTCACGGTGTACATTTCAGCGGCCGTGGCCAAGAGCCAGTCCCCGGGGGCCTTGACGCAGGTGTTCTCCTCCACCCTGAACGCCGCCAATGTGCCGGGCCAGGTCGCGCTGCCGAGCACGCTGAAGCTCGGCTTCTCGGCCTCGACCGGCGGATCGTCCGACTACCACGACATCCGCAACATCGCCGTCACGGCGCTGACGGACGTCTCGCTGACCAAGTCGCTGTCGTCGTCCACCCCCGGGCACACCGGCCTGGCGGCCGGAACGTTCGAGCCCGGCGACCCGATCTCGTTCACCCTGACGGCCACGAACAACGGCCCGACCACCATCGGCACGCCCCCGACGGGTGTCTCGCGCGTCTACGATGACCTGACCTCGCTGCCGATCACCGGCGTGACCTGGACATGCACGGCGGCCGGGGGAGCGACCTGTGCCTCATCCGGCGGCACCGGATCGACCGTGGCCCAGGACTGGTCAGGCCCAGCGGGGTCCTCGGTGACCGTGACGGTCAGCGGCACCGTGTCCGGCAGCCCAGGCACGTACACGAACACCGCGATAACGCCCACCGACTTCACGGCAAACACCATGGACGTCAACTCGGGCAGCATCGAGAGCGACGGCGGCCTGACCGACACCAACATGTCCAACAACACGGCCAGCGCCAACTTCACCGTGGTCGCACCCACGTTCACGCAGACCAAATCCGCGAATGCGTCGACGTACGAGGTCGGCGACCCGATCACCTACACGGTGAACGTCACGAACACCGGAACAGGCCCGGGCACGGCGACGCTGTCCGATCCGGTGCCGGCGGGTGTGTCCGTGTCCAGCGCGACCTGCACCGGAAACGGCGGCGCGACGTGCAGCGCGTCCGCAAACGGCAATGCGGTCTCTGGCACCGTGACCGCCCCGGCCGCNGGAGGCGGCGCGGTCTTCACGATCAGCGGCACCGTNACGGGTGGCACCGACCTGACCAACACCGCCACCGTCACGCCCACCGTGCCCAGCTGCCCGAACACCACCTGCGGCGGCGGCACGGCCACCACGTCGTCCCTACCGGTCATCGCCCCAGGTCTGTCGCTGCAGAAGACCGCCACGCTCATGGGCACCGACGGTGTGACGCCCCTGTCCGGTGACGCCGTGCCAGGCGACACGATCGCGTACTCGTTCCTGGTGACCAACACCGGAAATGTGCCTGTGACCAGCGTTTCTGTCGCCGATCCGCTGCTGACGAACGCCGGGACGCCCCTGTCGTGCGCCGTGCAGACGCTGGCGGCGAAGGCGTCCACGACGTGCCAAGCCACGTACACACTGACGCAGACCGACATCGACTCCGGCTCGGTCATGAACTCGGCCACGGCGACCGCCACCGATCCTTTGAACCGGCAGCTGAGTGCGCCCGCCTCGGCGACGACACCGTTGACGCCTGATCCTGCGATCAAGGTTGCCAAGTCCGGCACCTTGACCGGCCCGGACGGCAAGACGGCGCTGACGGGGACACCGACGCCGGGCGACAAGATCGCCTACACCTTCCAGGTGACCAACACGGGCAACGTGACGCTGAACAAGGTCGCCGTGTCGGATCCGATGCTCACGGGGGCGAAGGATCAGGTGACATGCGCCGCATCCACGCTGGCGCCGCAGACGTCCACCAACTGCACCGCCACGTACACGGTGACCCAGACCGACATCGACTCCGGCTCCGTCGTCAACACCGCGACGGCGACCGGCACCTCGCCGGGGGGAACGTCCGTGTCGTCGGATGCGAACGACCCGAACGCCATGGTGACGACACCGCTGGCACCGGCCCCGAGCATCGAGGTCGCCAAGTCGGCCACCCTCACCGATGCCAACGGCAACGCCGTGACCGGGGCAGACGTCGCCGGTGACCTCATCTCGTACCGGTTCACCGTGACCAACACGGGCAACGTGACGCTGCACGGGATCACCATCAACGACGCCCTCTTGGGCACGAACGACCCCGTGACCTGCCAGGCCACGACCCTGGCGCCGGCCGGAGTCACGATGTGCTCGGCCACGTACACGGTCACGCAGTCGGACGTCGACGCGGGTTCGGTCGTCAACTCGGCCACCGTCACGGGCACCCCGCCGACCGGAAGCGCCGTGACGTCCAACCCGAACGATCCGGCCGCAACGGTGACAACCACCCTGAAGCAGGACCCCGGCATCAAGGTGAGCAAGACCGCCTTGCTGACCGATTCCAAGGGCGTCGCCCGGACGGGCGATTCCGTGGCGGGTGACCTCATCCAGTATTCGTTCCAGGTGACCAACACCGGCGATGTCACGCTGCACGGCATCACCGTGGACGACGCGCTGCTGACCGGGCCCGGCGACAAGATCACGTGCGCGGCCACGACGTTGGCGCCGCAGACGTCCACCACCTGCACGGCGACCTACACGGTGACCCAGGACGACCTCGACGCCGGCTCCGTGGTCAACGCGGCCACCACCGACGGACAGACCCCGTCGGGCACCAAAGTTACGTCCGACCCGGACGACCCCGATGCGACGGTGACCACAGAGCTTCCGTCCGCCCCCGGGATCCAGGTGGCCAAGACCGGCACGCTCACCGACAAGACGGGCGCCACGCTCAACGGCGCGCCGTCGGCGGGCGATTTGATCAAGTACATGTTCCAGGTGACCAACACCGGTGACGTCACGCTGCACGGCGTCACCGTCTCCGACCCGCTGCTTTCCGGCGCGAACGACACGGTGATCTGCCAGAGCTCGACCCTGGCGCCGCAGGCCTCGACCGGCTGCACCGCCACCTATACGGTGACGCAGGCCGATATCGACGCCGGCTCGGTCGTGAACGTCGCAACCGCGTCCGGCACTCCGCCGACGGGCAACGCGGTCACGTCCGACCCCAAGGATCCGGGCGCGACCGTCACGACGCCGCTCACCACGGCACCCTCGATCACACTCGCCAAGACGGGCACTCTGACCGACGCCAGCGGCAACGCCGTGTCCGGCAGCCCGGCGGCGGGTGACCTGGTGAAGTATGCGTTCCAGGTGACCAACACGGGTAACGTCACGCTGAGCGGTGTGAAGATTACGGACGGCCTGCTGGACACCGCGAAGGATGCCATCACGTGCCAGGCGTCCACGCTGGCGCCGCAGGCCTCGACGGCCTGCACGGCCACGTACACGGTGACGCAGGCTGACGTGGACGCCGGTTCGGTGGTGAACACGGCCACCGTGTCGGGCACCCCGCCCACGGGCAGCCCGGTGACGGGCACGGGCGCTGCGACGACACCGCTGGCGTCCACCCCCGTGATTGCGCTGACCAAGACGGCCGCGCTGACGGACGCGTCGGGCAACCCCATCTCGGGTGCTCCGGTGGCCGGCGACCTGGTGCAGTATTCGTTCCGGGTGAGCAACACCGGCAACGTGACGCTCGACAAGATCGGCATCACCGATGCGCTGCTGAGCAAGGCTGGTGACCCGATCAGCTGCCCGGTCTCATCGCTGGGCCCGAACCAGACCACCACCTGCACGGCGACCTACACGCTGACGCAGGCCGACATGGATGCCGGATCGGTCGTGAACACAGCGACCGTGTCGGGCACCCCGCCCACGGGCAGCCCGGTGACGGCCACGGACGCGGTCACGGCCACGCTGGCCTCGGCCGGCTCCATCAAGGTCGCCAAGACCGGGTCGCTGACCGACGCCTCGGGTGCCGCAGTCTCGGGCGCCCCGGTGGCCGGCGACCTGGTGCAGTATTCGTTCCAGGTGACCAACACGGGCAACGTCACGCTGAGCGGTGTGAAGATTACGGACGGATTGCTGGACGCGGCGAAGGATGCCATCACCTGCCAGGCGTCCACGCTGGCGCCGAATGCTTCGACCACCTGCTCGGCGACCTATACGGTCACGCAGACCGATATCGATGCGGGCTCGGTCGTGAACACGGCGACCGTGTCGGGCACTCCGCCCACGGGCAGCCCGGTCACGTCGGATCCGAACGATCCGGCGGCGAAGGTCACGACCCCGCTGGCCGCCACCCCCAGCGCCAAGGTTGTCAAGACCGGCACGCTCACCGACGCCCAGGGCAACGCCTTGACCGGTGCGCCGGTCGCGGGTGACCTAGTGAAGTACGGCTTCACCGTCACCAACACCGGCAACGTCACGCTCACCAACGTGACCGTCAACGACGCGCTACTCGACACCGCGAAGGACGCCATCACCTGCCAGGCTTCGACGCTCGCGCCGAACGCCACGACCACCTGCTCCGCGACCTACACGATCACCCAGGGCGACGTGGACGCGGGCTCGGTGGTGAACACGGCCACCGTCACGGGCACTCCGCCCAACGGCAGCCCGGTCACGTCCGATCCGTCGTCGGTGACGAACGCGCTGACCTCGGCGGGTGGCATCAAGGTCGCCAAGACCGGGACGCTGACCGACAAGGACGGCAACGCTCTGACAGGCGCCCCGGTGGCGGGGGACCTGGTGAAGTACGGCTTCACGGTCACCAACACGGGCAACGTCACGCTGACCAAGATCGCGGTCAACGATGCCCTGCTGACGGGCGCTAACGACCAGATCACCTGCGCGGCTTCGACGCTGGCCCCGAACGCCTCGACCACCTGTACGGCGACCTACACGGTCACGCAGACGGACGTGGACGCAGGCTCGGTCGTCAACACGGCCACCGCCACGGGCACTCCGCCCACGGGCAGCCCGGTCACGTCGGATCCGAACGATCCGGCGGCGAAGGTCACGACCCCGCTGACCGCTGATCCCAGCGCGAAGGTCGTCAAGACCGGCACGCTCACCGACGCCCAAGGCAACGCCCTGACCGGCGCCCCTGTCGCGGGCGACCTGGTGAAGTACGGGTTCACCGTCACCAACACCGGCAACGTCACGCTGACCAAGATCACCGTCAACGACGCACTGCTGACCGGCGCCAACGACACCATCACGTGTGCCGCCTCGACGCTCGCACCGAACGCTTCGACCACCTGTTCGGCGACCTACACGGTCACGCAGAATGATGTCGATGCGGGCTCCGTCGTCAACACGGCAACCGTGTCGGGGACTCCGCCGACCGGTGACCCGATCACCTCGGATCCGTCCTCGGTGACGACACCGTTCACCGCGGCGGGCGGCATCAAGGTCGTCAAGACCGGCACGCTGACCGACGCCCAGGGCAACGCCCTGACCGGCGCTCCGGTCGCGGGCGACCTGGTGAAGTACGGCTTCACCGTCACCAACACCGGCAACGTCACGCTCACCAAGATCACCGTCAACGACGCACTGCTGACGGGCGCCAACGACCAGATCACCTGCGCGGCTTCGACGCTCGCACCCAACGCTTCGACCACCTGCTCGGCGACCTACACGGTCACCCAGGCCGATGTCGATGCAGGCTCGGTCGTCAACACCGCCACCGCCACCGGCACTCCGCCCACCGGCAGCCCGATCACCTCGGATCCGTCCGCGGTGACGACAGCGTTCACCTCGGCGGGCGGCATCAAGGTCGCCAAGACCGGTTCGCTGACGGACGCCCAGGGCAACGCCCTGACCGGCGCGCCCGTTGCCGGGGACATCGTGAAGTACGGCTTCACGGTCACCAACACCGGCAACGTCACGCTGACGAAGATCACCGTCAACGACGCACTCTTGACGGGCGCGAACGACCAGATCACCTGCGCGGCTTCGACGCTGGCCCCGAACGCGTCCACGACCTGCTCGGCGACGTATACGGTCACGCAGGCCGACGTGGACGCTGGCTCGGTCGTCAACACCGCAACGGTGACGGGCAACCCGCCGACCGGCAACCCGATCACCTCGGATCCGAACGATCCGGCAGCGAAGGTCACGACCCCGCTGACCGCTGATCCCAGCGCGAAGATCGTCAAGACCGGCGATCTGACTGACGCCCAGGGCAACGCTCTGACCGGTGCCCCGGTTGCGGGCGATCTGGTGAAGTACGGGTTCACCGTCACGAACACCGGCAACGTCACGCTGACCAAGATCACCGTCAACGACGCCCTCCTGACGGGCGCCGACGACACGCTCTCCTGTGACGCGTCGACGCTCGCGCCGAACGCCACAACCGAGTGCGCCGCGACGTATACGGTCACCCAGAATGACGTGAATGCGGGCTCGGTGGTGAACACGGCGACCGTGTCAGGCACTCCGCCTACCGGCAGTCCGGTCACGTCGGATCCGTCCGCGGTGACGACAGCATTCACCTCGGCCGCCGGCATCAAGGTCGCCAAGACCGGCGATCTGACCGACGCCCAGGGCAACGCCCTGACCGGCGCGCCGGTTGCTGGGGACATCGTCAAGTACGGCTTCACGGTCACCAACACCGGCAACGTCACGCTGACCAAGATCACCGTCAACGACGCACTGTTGACGGGCGCCAACGACACCATCACGTGTGACGCTTCGACGCTCGCACCGAACGCCACGACCAACTGCACCGCGACCTACACGGTCACGCAGACCGATGTCGACGCGGGCTCGGTCGTGAACACGGCGACCGCTACCGGCACTCCGCCCACGGGCAACCCGGTCACGTCGGATCCGAACGACCCGGCGGCGAAGGTCACGACCCCGCTGACCGCTGATCCCAGCGCCAAGGTCGTCAAGACCGGGACGCTGACCGACAAGGACGGCAACGCTCTGACCAGCGCCCCGGTGGCGGGGGACCTGGTGAAGTAC
>JGI20172J14457_10000020_pt1 | contig 11871 bp, 12 predicted proteins | sample TergutNc150P5_FD_14457 | JGI IMG/M metagenome (IMG submission 14457)
CATCCTGCTGGGCCGTCTTCCCACGGCCGGCGGGCTGGTGCGCAGGAATCTGGTTCGGGCCCGGGCGCGGCAGGCGCTGGCCCGCGTGGGCCTGGACGACCTCGACGTCGACCAGCCGATCGGCGAACTGGGCGTCGCGCACCAGCAGCTGATCGAGATCGCGCACGCGCTCGACGTGGATGCCACGCTGCTGATCCTGGACGAGCCCACGGCGGCGCTGACCGGGACGGAGATCACCACGCTGTTCTCGATCATGGACGACCTGCGGGCCAAGGGCGTGGCCATGATCTTCATCAGCCACCACCTGGAAGAGGTCGCCGCCATCGGCGACCGCGTCGTCGTGCTGCGCGACGGCGACCTGATCGACACCGTGCCCGCCAGCACGCCGCAGCCCGAGCTGGTGCGGCTGATGGTCGGGCGCGACATCACCGAGCAGTACCCGCGCCGGCACGAGTACGACGGCCCCGACGAGGTGCTGCTGTCGGTGTCGCACCTGAACCAGGGGCACACGCTGCGCGACATCAGCTTCGAAGCGCACGCCGGCGAGATCGTCGGGCTGGCCGGGCTGGTGGGGGCCGGACGCACCGAGCTGCTGCGGGCCATCATCGGCGCCGACAAGTACGACTCGGGCGAGATCGTCGTGGACGGCAAGCCGCTGCGCGGCGGACAGATCCGCCGGGCCATCACCGAGGGCATCGGGCTGGTCCCCGAAGACCGGAAGGTGCAGGGGCTGGTGCAGCTGGCCTCCATCGAAGAGAACATCGGGTACGCCACGATGGCCAGCACCGCGCACGCGGGCGTCGTCGACCGGGCGGGCCAGCACAAGCGCGGCGCCGAGGTCGCCGCACGCCTGCGCGTGCGCATGCGCGACCTGGCCCAGCCCGTGCAGGACCTGTCCGGCGGCAACCAGCAGAAGGTCGTCTTCGCGCGCTGGGCGCAGGCCGGGTCGCGCGTGCTGCTGCTGGACGAACCCACGCGCGGCGTCGACGTGGGCGCGCGCGTCGAGATCTACGAGTTCATGAACGAGATCACCAAGGCCGGGGCGACCGTCGTCATGGCCTCCAGCGACCTGCCCGAGGTGCTCGGCATGAGCGACCGCATCCTCGTGATGAACACCGGGCGCATCGCCGGGGAAATGCCGGCCAGCGGCGCCACGCAGGACGCCGTCATGAACCTGGCCGTGCGCGATCTCGAAGCCGCCGACAGCGATGCCGCCCCCGCAAGCCCGGACGCCGGACCCGTCCCCCACCTCGCCGCAGATCAAGGAGAACACCGATGAGCACGCCGTCCGCCAGCCTGTCCCCCACCTCGCTCCCCGCGCCGCGCAGCGTCGGGTCGGCGCTGGGACGCTTCGCCTCCAGCAACGGGCCGCTGATGGGCCTGATCGTGCTGTGCATCATCTTGGAGTTCGCATCCGGACGAATCTTCCTGACCAGCGACAACCTGTCCAACGTGCTGGTGCAGGCCTCGACGATCGCGGTGCTGGCGTTCGGCCAGACGTTCGTCATCGTGGCGGCCGGCATCGACCTGTCGGTCGGTTCGGCGGCCGGCATCACCGGCATGGTCGCGGCCTGGATGTTCACGTCCGCAGGTCTGCCCGGCGGGGTCGCCCTGCTCGGCGGGCTGGCCTGCGGACTCGTTGTGGGCATGGTCAACGGCATCGCGGTCGCCTACGGCAAGCTGCCGAGCTTCATCGCCACGCTGGCCATGCTGTCGGTGGCGCGCGGGCTGACGTACGTCATCTCGCAGGGCCAGCCGATCGCCACGCCCTCGGCCGTGTCGTTCTTCGGCAAGAGCCTGGGGCCGATCCCGGTGCCCATCATCGTGCTGGTCGTGATGGGGCTGATCTGCGCATTCGTCCTCAACTACACCGTCATCGGGCGGTCCATGTACGCCGTCGGCGGCAACATGGAGGCTGCCCGGCTGGCCGGCCTGCCGGTCAAACGCATCCTGGTCACGGTGTTCGCACTGTCGGGGCTGTTCGCGGCCGTCGCGGGCATGATCGTTGCCGGACGGCTCGACTCGGCGCAACCCTCGGGGGCGTACGGGTATGAGCTCAACTCCATCGCCGCCGTCGTCATCGGCGGCGCCTCGCTGGCCGGCGGCGTCGGCCGAGCCAGCGGCACACTCGTCGGCGCACTCATCCTGACCGTCATCAACAACGGTCTCAACCTGCTGAACGTCAACTCGTTCTGGCAGCAGGTCGTCATGGGCCTGGTCATCGCGATCGCCGTGCTCATCGATGTTATCCGTCACAAGGGCCTCAGCCACTGAGGCATCAGATCCCCGTCACCTCTATGAGAAAGGCACACCAATGAAGTCATCCATCAAGTGGGCGGCGGCCGCGCTCGCGGCCACCTCGGTGCTCGCATTCACCGCGGGCTGCACCAACAACACCTCGACAACCCCGGGCGCCACGACCAACGGCAGCGGGACGATCACCCTGCTGCTGTCCACGCTGGACAACCCGTTCTTCGTCTCGATCCAGCAGGGTGCGCAGGCCGAGGCCAGGGCCGAGGGCCTGACGCTGACCGTCCAGAACGCCAACAACGACGCGACGACGCAGGCCAACCAGATCCAGACCGCCGTGGCGAGCAAGACCAAGGCGATCATCATCAACCCGGTCGACTCCGACGCGGCGCAGGCGGCGATCCAGCCGGCCCTGGCCGCCAAGATCCCGGTCGTGGCCGTCGACCGCAACATCACCGGCGTCACCGTCAACTCGTTCATCGCCTCCGACAACGTGACCGGCGGCAAGCAGGCCGCCGACGCGCTGGCACGGGCAATCAACAGCACGGGCAACATCCTCGTGCTCGAAGGGACGCCCGGCGCGTCGTCCACCCGCGACCGCGGCCAGGGCTTCACCGACGAGATCGCGAAGTACCCGGGCATCAAGATCGTCGCCTCGCAGACGGCCAACTTCGACGAGACCGACGGCCTCAACGTGACGACCAACCTGATGCAGGCGCATCCGGACGTCGTCGCCATCTACGCGCAAAACGACGAGATGGCGCTCGGCGCCGTGGCCGCGCTCGGATCGAAGGCCGGCACATCGGTCAAGGTCATCGGGTTCGACGGCTCCGACCAGGGGCTGGCCGACGTGAAGGCCGGGACGATCGCCGCCGACGTCGCCCAGCAGCCCGTGCTGCTCGGCAAGCAGGCCGTCGTGACGGTCGGGCAGATTCTCAAGGGACAGACCGTGCAAGAGACGCAGTCGATGCCGGTGCAGACCATCACCAAGGACAATGTGGACGCATTCATCGCGTCCAACAGTTCGGCGGCGAACCCCAGCGCGGCCGCAAGCAGCTAGAATCTGTGAAATGGCTAGTGAACCACTGATCGTTGTCGTGGGGTCGGTCAACGTGGACCTCGTGGTCCGCGTTGGCCGGCGCCCCGTGCCGGGCGAGACCGTGATCGGCGATTCGTTCGCCATCTCCCCCGGCGGCAAGGGCGCCAACCAGGCCGTCGCGGCCGCCCGGCTGGGCGCGAACGTGGCCATGGTGGGCGCGGTCGGACACGACGAGTACGCCGAAATCGCGCTGCGCGGCCTGCGTGAGGCCGGCGTCGATCTGACCCGGGTCGCCACCGCGCGCACGTCCACCGGCATCGCCGTCATCACCGTCGCCGGGGATGCCGACAACTCGATCGTGGTGGTGCCCGGCGCCAATGCGACGGTGTCGGCGCGGGCGGTGTCGGCGTGTGCCGACCTGCTGGCAGCGGCCGACACGGTCATCGTGCAGGGCGAGATCCCGCGCGACGGCGTCGAAGCGGCGTCCATGCTCACCGCCGGACGGCTCATCGTCAACCTCGCCCCGGCAATCGGGCTCGACCCGGATGTGGTGCGCCGGGCCAATCCGCTGGTGGTCAACGAGCACGAGGGCGTCACGGCGCTGGCGCTGCTGGCCGGCCCGTCCACCGGTGCGCGGCCCGAGTGGGTGAGCGGCGCGCGGGCCGAACGGGCGACCGTGCGCGGATTGCTGGACGCGCGCGTCCCTTCCGTCGTGCTGACCTGCGGCTCGGACGGCGCGATCGTCGGCATGCGGGGCCCCGGCGGCGTGCCCGTGCTGGAGCACGTGCCCGCTCTGCCCGTGCACGCAGTGGACACGACCGGCGCCGGCGACGCGTTCGTCGGGGCGCTCGGCCGCGCGCTCGTGCGGGGGGACGACCTGCTGGCCGCGGCCCGCTACGCCACCCGTGTCGCCGCGTTCACCGTGCGCTCGGCCGGCGCGCAGCCGTCCTATCCCGACGCGGACGACACGCTGCCGGGAGGCGACTGACATGAAGCGGAACGGCATTCTGAACGCGCCCCTGTCGGCCGGNNTNGCCCGNCTGGGCCACCTGCAGTGGGTCATGGTCACCGATGCCGGCATGCCGCTGCCGTACGCGACCCCCACGGTGCCGATCGTCGATCTCGCGCTGGTGGCGGGCATCCCGCGGTTCACGCAGGTGCTCGACGCCGTGCTGGCCGAGCTCGCGGTCGAAAGCTGCGCGGCCGCCAACGAGGCGCGCGGCACCGTCGTCCAGGATTGGCTCAGCCAGCGCGGGCTCATCCCCGCCTGGGCCCCGCACGATCAGATCAAGGCCCTGCTGCCCCAGTGCTCGCTGGTCGTGCGCACCGGCGAGACCACACCGTTCGCCAACGTCGCCCTGAGCTGTGGCGTGACGTTCTAGCTCGTGCGTATCCCGGCACCCAGACGGGCCACCGCGTCGAGCACCTGGGCCCAGAAAGCGTCGGTGCGACAGGCGGTGATCACGCGGGTGTTGGGCGCGTGGCCCAGCTGGCCGCGAAAGTCGGTGACCGTCTGGCCGTACGTCCAGGTGCCGTTCAGCTCAACGGCGACGAACGCGTCCTGGAATGTCATCAGCGACGGGTCGGCGACCGCAGCGACGGCCACCGGGTCGTGCACCGGCGGATCGGCGAAGCCCTGGGCGCGCCGGTAGGCCTCGCCGTACGACGTCAGCGCCGCCACGACGAACCGCCCCAGATCGGAGTCGAGCCCCCGGAAGCGGTCGAGAACGTCGGGCGTGGCGCGCACACAGTGCGTGACATCCAGGCCGGCCTGCATGATCGGCCAGCCGGCTTCGAAGACGATCGCGGCGGCCTCCGGATCGGCCAACACGTTGAACTCGGCCACCGGGCTGCGGTTGCCGCGCCCGAACGCGCCNCCCATCAGCGATACCTGCTTGACGCGCTCGACGATGCGGGGCTCTTCGCGGACGGTCAGCGCGATGTTGGTCAGCGGGCCGGTGGGCACGAGCGTCAGCGTCTTCGGCGGGCGGGCCATGATCTCGTCGATCAGGAACCGCACGGCGTGGCGCGGGTCGACGTCGCGGTCGGGCTGCGGCAGCACCGGACCCTCCAGGCCCGAGGCGCCGTGGATGTCGGGCGCGACGATCTGGTCGCGCACCAGCGGGCGCGCCGCGCCCTGAGCCACCGGGACGTCCAGCCTTGCCAACGTGCAGATCGACAGCGCGTTGCGCGTGACCTTGTCGATCGTCTGGTTGCCGGCGACGGTTGTGATGCCCACCAGATCGATGTCTGGATGCCCGGCCGCCAGCATCAGTGCGATGGCGTCGTCGTGCCCCGGATCGCAGTCGAGGATGATCGATTCCGGCATCAACGCTCCAGACCGGCCATGAGGCGGCGGTGCTTGAACGCGAGGGCGGTGACCGCCACCGCCGTCCCCGCCAACGAGCAGAACAGCGTGGCGAACGTGATGGCCTCGGGCCAGCCCATGCGAGAACGCGTCATGTCTGCCAGCCTAGCCCGCCGCCGGCGGGTCGGCCGGAACCCGCCCCAGCACACACCGCACGGCGTCCACCAGCGAATTGCACACCGGGAAGCCGCTGCCGACGAACCGATGCGGCGCCGTATCGCCGGTGCCGACCAACACCGCGCGTGCCCCGGCCCGGCAGGCCGCCTCGGCGTCGTCGAGCATGTCGCCGATCATGACCATGTCGGCCGTGGGCACACCCACCTGCTGCGACAGACCACGGATCAGCGTCGCCTTGACGAAGGGCTGGCTCAGGTCGTAGTCGCAAGCGCAGCCCACAATGCTGTCGAAACACGCGGCCACGCCCAGCGCAGCGGCGTGCGAGCGCACCTCATCCTGCGGGTGCATCGAGACGATCGATTGGGACACCCCAGCGTCGCGCACCAGCTGCAGCGCTTCGCGTGCGTCCGGCGCCAGCCCGACATCGTCCAACCCTGCCAGGTAGGCGCGCAACCAGGTTCGTCCCTCCGTCGCCAACTCGTCGGGGCTCAGATCGCGTCCCACCAGCCGCTGGATCGCCAGGCTGATCGGACGATCGGACACCTCGCGCCAACGCTCGACACTGATCGACACCGGCAGCCCGACCGCGGCCAGCGCGACCTCCTCCGCGCGCGCCGTCAGCGCCGTGTCGGCCAGCAGCGTGCCGTTCCAATCCCACATGACATGCCTGATCACCCGATCAAGCCTGCCACATCGCGCAGCACCCAAGATCTCACTGTCCGGCACCGACAGGCCAACGCAAACTCAATCCCAGACTGGCTCCGCATCTCGCCCTCAACGTTCCCGCACCGTCAGTGCACCAAGCCCGAAGCACACCGCACTCAGCATTCACCTCTCTCCAGCCCGATCAGTGTGCCGCACTCCAAGCCACCGACAGGCCAATCATGCGCCACCACCACCGCCAGACCGCTGCGGCTCCACATCCGGATATCCTCGCACAGCCTCATCACGCTCGCGCCATCCAGCCCCTGAAACGGTTCATCCAGGATCCACACGCTCTGACGCACAGGCCAACACATGAACAGCCAAAGCTTGCGTAAGCTTCCAGCAGAGAGGTTCTTCGCCCGCTCTCTGACCCAATCACTCAACTCGTATCGTTCGACCCAGTCCATAGCGGCCGCTCGCTCCCAGCCACGCAACGCACACGTCAAGTTCACGTGATCCAACACACTCATCTCAGGGAAGGCAGACACACTGCTCCGACACACCGTTCGGCGAGTCATAGCAGCCCTGGAACCAGCCGGCAATCCGTCCACATAAACGCACCCCGCCATAGGCTCAAGATACCCACTGCAGAGCTCAACCAACGTTGACTTCCCCGCCCCATTCGGCCCATCCAGCCGGACAACTCCCGGCCCAGCAACATCCGCAGAAACCCCCTCAAATACGGGCCTATTCTCCACCCACCCTCCAGTCACATCCTCTAGAACCAGTGACCCACAACTCACGATTCCTCCATCACCCAAATCACCCGAATCCACCTACAACACACCCAATACGCACACAGAACTTCCAACACCAGCCACGCACTTAACCCCACGACAGACCACCAGTCGTACGCGAAGTACACAGCGACCGCCATTGCCCCGCCAAACAGGACAAACGAAATAACCGCAACGAGCGGATCGTCGACCACGCTCCCACCGGGTGACTCAACCGGCCTAATGAGCCCCTCCCCCAACAACCCAGACACAGCGCACACCACTGGTGCCTCAAGCGCCAAAACTCCAGCGATCGGCATCTTCAACACAAACAGCACGATGCACAGTAAGCACGAACCCGGCACCATCACCATGATCGCTCCAGCAGTCTCAGCCACAGCAACCACGCGCACTGACCCCATGGATTCCGCAAGCCACCGAAGTCGTCCTCGATTTGCATGTATCCCAATCCCAAGAAGCACGCTATCCATCATTCCAAGAACAGCCATGGCATCAGCTGCGATCACTACTTGAGTCGTTAGCAGACCCCCCATCACGCCTCCGCCAATCAGCCACCCACTCAACCCACTCGGCAATAGAAGCACAACCGCCAATCCGCGCCAATAAGACATCGCAACTTGTGACCGACGCATCTGACTCAGCACAGCTCGACCAGCGCTTGGCAATGTTCTCCCAGCGACCGCCCTGCACGGTGACATTAACCCTCGCGCCCCCCGCGCCATGCCATCAAAGAGCCCAAGCTCATCCCGTCCAAGCAGTCTGACCGCACTCACAGCCAACACACCCGTCAGGAACACCAGGCAAACTAGGCCGGCAACGAGAACCGCCGTCGACATAGACCACACACCATCAAAACCGCGCCCCGACCAAGCACCTGCAACAATGCCGCCGATAAACCCCATCGGAGACAATATCACCCATAGCCAGGCCGGCCGACTCGAACCCTTCATACATGCGACGCAGCCAACACTGAACGGAAGGATCAAAGCACATAGCCAGGCCATAACCCAGACTGAAATCGTAGACCATGCCCCCCAAACTACACCGCCCACCGACACGAACGAACCTACCAGACTTAGCGTAACCACCCAGCCAGGAATCAGGGTCATCCCCAGCCACACAATCAGATATCGACTTGGACTCACATCCATTGCCCTCAACACACTGAGTCTCCCTTGTAGATCCCTCAGCTTCGGCGCCATCTGCGCGATGCGAAACGACTCACCCACAGCAATGTATCCCAATCCGCATGCCAGAACGACTGATACCCCTGCCAGGCCTCCTTGAGCACCCCACCTCAGCAAAAGTAACCAGAGCACCCGGAATATCCCGGCCGCACCAACGCCCGCCAGAACAATAGCAAGAACGAAGATCCTTCGGAGCGCAGAGACGGAGACCGGCAGCCTGTAGTTGAGCCTAATCTCCCAAATGAACAAATTCACCAGCGTTCGGAGTTCACGTTCTCTATTCCGCACCAACTCGCCTCGCAGCAAAGTATCCTCAGTCACATTCCGCACAACCCGCACGCACCGCCTCTCAACTCAGGAACGGATTTGACTCTGCGTTCCGACCAGAGTCTTCGGACATGTGTCCCGCGGCCGAATCGCCGACGGCCCCACTCTTCGATCGAACCAACGCGGATATCGACATCAGAAAGACCGTGATGGCAATCACGCAGACCCCAACGCACATCACACGAGACACGTGCGTCCCCAGCAACGTACTACCCCCAACCCCCCCCAACACCATCATGATCACTGCCCCTACACAACTCGCACCCAAAGCAATCACCCTTCTCAACCAACAGAGCAAACCAAGCACGATACACAGAATCACACCTAGTAACCCTGCTATTCCAGCCATTTGCGCGAATGTGTGGGCGACCCCATCAGAACTAGTATCCTGCCAGATGATCAGGGCACTCAGGCCCCATAACAAGGCGAGCAAGAAAAACCCACATGCCAACCAATGACTACTTCGCCGTGCCATGTTCGACCTACACTAGGCTTGCTACCAGAGCGAGGGCTCCAGCTGACAGCATGCCGATATTCGCGCGGCGTCGCCCTGATGTTCGACGGATCTGCGCCCGAACGGCAACTGCGCCGGTGATGGCCAGTACGAGCGGAATCACGAAGATACCATGCTCTACCGACCAAACTGAATATCCAAGAATCAGACGGATGCACGATGCACAGGTTACGTTCACGATGACCGTGATGAACACCCAGCTACTCTGCCACCAACTGCGTCCATCGACCAACATTATTTTGGATTTCTTCTCCAGCCATCGAACGATGAGGAGTATCACCAATAGAAATGCGCATCTTAGGAGACCACCAAGGAACGCGCCAACCGACACGGCGCCTCGCATGAGGTCAGGATCATTCAGCTGGCCCGCAAACACGTCCCCTGCCTGCGCAACGAGGGCCGGAACTGACCGATGGACCGCCATCATCATGAGTAGCGCATTGATGACGAATCCGAAAAGACACGGCCATACACCCGTGGCGGTGTACTCGAACCGCGACGTCGCAGCCTGGCCATGATGATTCACCTCGACCATCGCCGTTCTACCTTCCTGATCATTTCTCATAGAAATCTGCCACATTACGTTAATTGGATGCGCGGCACCGTGATGCTCACCGGAGGGACAGAAAACCTTCCGTGACAGCCCCAACGCACAGGAATACAAGCGCACATGCGAAGTACGTCAGTGCCGCGCCGGCGGCAGTGTAGTAGGACGCAAATCCATTTGATTGCCGGCGCCTCCGGCGCAACAAGAGATCAAGAATCGGATACACTCCCCCCATTGCCGCCATCGTGAAGCCTGCGAATTCAAACACTGAATACTGCCACGTCGTGGCCACGACCGTCGCCACGCCACTATCGTGGATTGCCAACGAAATTGCCATGCCCATGTAGGCCCCGACAGTGAAGCACCCCAGCACTGTGGTTAACCCTCCTGTGACTACCCCGGAGAATAGAAGCATGGCGACCGACGCGTTTCGAAGCAAGATCCCAGTCCGACTGTGCGGGATGAGACCGGGGATACCCTGCGATGAGGCACCGTTGACAAACCAGTCAGGATTAGTCAAAAGACCAATGACCACAGCCGTACCAACCAGCAAAACGGCAGTGAGTGCGAACGCAATCACATTCACGGCAGCGCTATGCGCGCGTTCGCACCCAATGTCGTTCTTGTCGACGGTCTGTTGGAACACGGCCATCTCAGGAGATCAACTGCACTCTAGGCGACGGCCATGGTCGCGAGCCTCTTCGCCAACAGGCCTCGCACGGTGGCGATGATGGCACCGCCGATGCCCAGACCGAAGACGATGCCGACCACCGTCAGGGCCCATCCGCCGACTTGGATCGCGGTCACGATCTGGCTGGCCGCAGCCGCCGAGATCGCCAAGCAACCGGCGATCCATGAAGCGGCACCAATTCCGATGAACAGCGCTGCCGCGGCGATGGCGATAGCAAGCACTGATCGGATGTTCTGCTGCTTCGTCATGTGATTCGTCCTTTCCGAGACTCCGGACGTACGCCCGGAGGCACTTTGACGAGCCCGAGGAGACAGCCAGCAACTGGACAGGCTGCTGGCTCTCCGGACCCATGCAAAGAGCGTAGGACCCGTCCAGCACATGTCAAGGGATGGTGCCGATATGTTCCATTGCGTGGAACAGCTCGTTCGGACCGGGCGCGAGGGGCGCTCCGAGGCTGTCCGACGATAGATGCAGTGATCCGACAGTGGAGGTGACCGTAGGTCGGTGAGCCCATCACACGTGCGCATGGTGCCGCGCGGCATTCACCGCGCGCGCCGTCAGCGCCGTGTCGGCCAGCAATGTGCCGTTCCAATCCCACATGACATGCCTGATCACCCGGTCAAGCCTGCCACATCGCGTGGGTGAGTTGGCTCACTCGCCAGCAGCGGCAGCTGCCTCGTCGTAGTCGGGCTCCTGCGTGATCTCGGGCGACAGACGCGTGTAGCGCACCGTGCCGTCCGCGTCGGCGATCACGACCGAGCGGGCCAGCAGGCCGCGCAGTGGGCCATCAGTCATCGTGACGCCGAAGTCCTTGCCGAAGTCGGCGCGGAAGGCCGAGGCGGGGATGACGTTCTCGATCCCGTTGGCGGCACAGAACCGTCCCTGCGCGAACGGCAGGTCGTTGGACACGCACAGCACCGTCGTGTTGGGCCACTGGCTGGCCAGCTGGTTGAACCGGCGCACCGACATCGCGCAGACGTCGGTGTCGATGCTCGGGAAGATGTTGATGACGAGCCGGCGCCCCGCCAACGATTCGCTCGTGACATCGCCGAGATCGCCCCCCGTCAGCGTGAACGCAGGCAGCTTGCTGCCCACGGCGGGAAGCTCGCCGATCGTGTGGACGGGAATACCGGTGAATGTCGTGGTAGCCATGTTTTCAGTGTATGGCCCGGCTGCCGCTGGTGTTGCCCGTGCTGCGCATCCGCCCACGGCCAAGCGGCGCGAACGCCACGCCAGCCCGACAGCCTCACCGAAACGATCACCGCACGCCTCGAACACTCACGCGGCCTCGTCCTCGGCCTCAGAAACCTCACGACCGATCGATACCTGCCGGCCCCACGTGTGCGGTCAACGCGTCGCCGATGGCGGCGACCGCACCCCGATCCAGCC
>JGI20172J14457_10000021_pt1 | contig 11755 bp, 9 predicted proteins | sample TergutNc150P5_FD_14457 | JGI IMG/M metagenome (IMG submission 14457)
CGACGCCGACGGCGAGGCGGCGCTCGATGTGGCGGTGCGCCAGATCATCTCGGAGCACATGGCGGGCGCGGGCGTCATCGACATCTTCGCCGAAGCCGGCCTAGCCAAGCCGGACATCTCGGTCATCGACGACGACTTCCGACGCGCCTTCGAGACCAGCGAGCACAAGAACCTGCAGCTGGAGGCCGTGCGGCGGCTCATCTCGCAGGAGGTGCGGCTGATCGGCAAGCGCAACGTCGTGGCCGGTCGCAAGTTCTCGCAGATGCTGGCCGAGGCGCTCAACCGCTACCAGAACCGCACCATCGACGCCGCCCAGGTGATCACCGAGATCGTCGAGATCGCCAAGGCCATCCAGGAGCAGCGCCGCCGCGGCGAAGAGACCGGCCTGTCGGACAACGAGCTGGCCTTCTATGACGCGCTGGCGAGCAACGAGTCTGCCCGGATCGCGATGCAGGACGACACTCTGCGCGCCATCGCGCACGACCTCACCGCCATCGTCCGCAATGACGCCAAGACCGACTGGCAGGTCAAGGAGACCGTTCGCGCCAAACTGCGCACCCGCATCAAGCGCCTGCTGCTCCAGCACGGCTACCCGCCCGACCAGGAGCCTGCCGCCACGGCCCTGGTCATCCAGCAGGCCGAGGCCATGGCCGAGGAGGAACAGTGACCACACCCTGCGCCATTGGTAGCTACACCCGTCGTCACCGCACGTATGCCAGGAGGTCGTCATGGCAATCGTAGGTTCGGCGCCGCACCCGCGAATCCTCTTCGTCGGCTGGGCAGAAGATGATCCCGGGCTTCAGGAGATGACTGAACTCATTCCAACTTGGAAGATATGGGACGGCAACCTCCAGTCAATTCGTTGGGCGGATTGGGATGCCCTCGTAAGCTGCCAGAAGTTCGACTACCCAGACCCCTTCAGTCACCCCACGCAGCACCGCATGCCTGTTCTCGCCTTCCCTCATTCCACTCTTCCGATGTGCCGGACAGCGAACGAACAACTCATGTCGGTGTATCCGGATGCTTTGAAGCAACCTAGCACAGAAATGGAAATCAACGACATCCTGCCCGCACCTCTCAAACAACTTGTGCAACGCGAAATGATTCCCTGGCTGCAGAAACTCCCAGAACGACCCCTGCTTGAACACACCTATTCAACGCCGTCAGGATTTTGCACACGGGGATTTCAGACTGATATGGATGGAAACTCACCGTATTGGTTCGTCCGGGACGCCGATCATGTCATGATTGCAGGAGCATACCGCACTCGCCACAATGAATCCGTGTGGTGGATCCCCTTCATTCCTGATTATCCAGCCGAATGGCTATCCGCCGCCATGGAAGCATGGTCAACCGAGCTGCCAGACCAGTTTCCACCCCGATCTCCGTGGCGCACGCAGCCTCGATGGATGACGCGAGACGAGTTGCGCACAACCGAAGAGATTACCCAAAAGGAGGCTGCTCTTCGCGCACTGACATCGGAGCGACAAGAAGAGATCGCACAGCTTCAGAGCAAGCTGAGCGGTGATGCGGCGCAAGCCGATGCTGGCCTGCGGCGCCTGCTCACTGCCCAGGGCGCCGAGTTGGAAGACGCGGTGGCCGACGCGCTCAGGTCACTCGGATTTGATGTCGTGGCCGTCGATGGCACAATCCCGAAGGGACAGGCACGGAAGGAGGATTTCAGAGCCAGCCTCCCAGAGAGCGGCACTGCGCTCATCGAAGTGAAGGGATACAAGGAGGGCGCGAAGCAGAGCGATCTTCTCAAGATCGCCAAGTACGCCACACTCTATGAAAGCGAGCAGGAAAAAGCCCCCGAGCGCCAATGGTATATCTGCAATCAGTTCCTTGACGTCGACCCGAACACCCGCCAGGAAATCCTGGCCGGCGCAGATGATTTTCTCGGCGACTTCGCCAAGGAAGGCGGTGCCGTTATTGACACCAAAGAACTGTTCCTGCTCGTTCGCCAGGTTGAGGATGGCCAACTTTCGCCGGAAGGCGCAAGAACAGCCCTGTGGAATTCCCCGATGAGATTTGTGGCCCCGAAACTGGCCACTGCGCCGTAGGCCACCAACTCCGGCAACCAGGAACGCAGAATCATGAGCGTTGGCCGTGCCTGATCTCTTCCAGTGCCGACATGAACTCATCGGTCGTCAGGTCGAACGTGCCGTCTTCGAGCAGCTTGACCAGAGTCACGCGTGACACGTTGAGGATCTCGGCGGCCTGAGTCGTCGTCAGCATCGCCGCAAGAGATGCGCTTCGCGGCACGGAGTTATCCACAGATCAGGCACCTTTTTGCCCCGCGAGTGCTGCACCTGTGTTTGACTATGCAAAGACCACTTGGCCCCCGTGGAAAGGCCCCTCGATGATCGAAAAACTGGAACCCCCTGCGTCCACCGATGCCCCGCCGACACCAGCGCCACTCGAACCGCCTCCCCCACCCCCGACGAAACGCCGCCGCCACTGGTCGGCCATCGTCTGGGTGATGGCCGTGCTGGCCTTGGCACTTGTCAGCTGGATGTTCGTTCCGCCTCGAACGGCCCCGGCTCCAACCCAGGCCTCAATCCCCCACCAGACCACGCACCTGGGCGTCCCGGATATCACCACCACGCCCACGTGGGCCGACCCCATCAAGGTCGCATCGCCGGACAACACCGACATGTTCCATATCAGCGCCACCCCGTCAATCGACATCGCCCTGTTCGCCTGGTCCAACTCCGATGACACCACCCACTACATCGGCCCGCTGGTCGCCGTCAACCTGAAGACGCAGACGGTCGTGTGGACGAAGGACCTCGGTAGCTACCTGTTCCACACCAACACCCAAGACCTCATCATCACATCAGGCGACACGATCATGTCCGTCGACCCGACCACGGGCACAACCATGTCGCAGGCCACGCTCCCCGCCGATGCGCCCGTCATCGCGGATGCACCCGGCATCGTCGTCACCCGACAGGACGATCGAATGTGCGCCCGCTCTGTCGCGCATCTGGACGGATGCCTGTGGATTGCGGCCGATTCCGGCTACGGAATGATCTTCGGCGACAGCCACTGGATCGACACCGGAGACGGCGTCCTTGATCTACACACAGGCAAACCGGCACCATTCGGCGCCGACGCAGGACAGGGCAGGACGTTTTACAGTGGCCCTCGACCGTCCGAAGTCTTTCGAATGACACGCGACACAGAGGGCAACGACACGCTGCAGCGATGGGACACCGCAGCCGACAAGGGCATCGGCGACCCCATGGCCTACAAGGGCTTCCTCGACAGTCTCGGCATCAACGCCTTCGCCGTCCGGCGAGAGGTGAACGACTCGATGGACTCCGTCCAGGCATACTCGTGGCAGACGGGCGAACCGCTGTGGCAGACCGCGGACGTCTCAGCCGCCTTCACAGGCGGCACCGACAGCGCCGGCCTGGCGCTGATCGCACCCATCTCCAGCTCCACGGCAGGCTGCTTGGCCCTGGACGCCGGCACCGGCGAACACATCTGGACGGATCCCGCCTGTGCCTATATGCTGGCCGGCCGCCGGATCGCCTATGCGGTCGCCGAGTCCGCGCCACATACACCCACCACCGTCGAAGCGCACGACGCGATAGCATCCGGCTTCCCCACACTGTGGTCAGTCGACGTACCCCGAGGCCGCCACAGATATCGGGGGCGCTGCCGATCACCTGGTCGCCGTCAGCGCCGGTGACGGCTCCGGCTATAGCTTCGTCTGGGTGGCGAAGCCATAGCAGCACCCGGTCAGCCGTTCACCGCCGCCCTGAGGCGATCGAGCTGGGCGCGCACCTCGTCCGGAATGTGCTTGCCGTCGGTCTCCAGGCTGTCGAACCACTGCTCGACCAGCGGAATCTCCTTGGCCCAGGCCGCCGGGTCGTACCTCGTCAGCTGGTCGAGGACGTCGGCGTCCAGGCCGAGGCCAGCGACGTCCAGGTCGTCGGGGTCGGGCAGCCAGCCGATGGGCGTCTCGACGGCCTTCGCGCGACCTTCGATGCGGCGGGTGATCCAGTCGAGCACGCGGACGTTGTCCCCGAAGCCCGGCCACAGGAAGTGGCCGTCGGCGTCCTTGCGGAACCAGTTGACGTAGAAGATCGCCGGCAGCTTGTCGGGCGTCGTGGCGGCGGCCACGTCGAGCCAGTGTTGCAGGTAGTCAGCGACGTGATAGCCGATGAACGGCAGCATCGCCATCGGGTCGCGGCGCACGACGCCGACCGCACCGGCGGCCGCCGCGGTGGTCTCGGACGAGCACGTGGCCCCCAGGAACACCCCGTGCGTCCAGTCGCGGGCCTGGTTGACCAGCGGGATCGTGGTGGGACGGCGCCCGCCGAAGATGATCGCGTCCACCGGGATGCCGTCGGGCAGGTCGTACTCGGGCGCCAGCACCGGGCACTGGTCCATCGGCATGGTGTAGCGCGCATTCGGATGCGCCGCCCGCACGCCCGTGCGCGGCGTCCACGGGAAGCCGCGCCAGTCGGTCAGATGCTCGGGCTGCTCGGGCGTCATGCCCTCCCACCAGATGTCGCCGTCCGGAGTCAGCGCCGTGTTGGTGAAGATCGAGTTGCCCCTGACCATCATGGCCATCGCGTTCGGGTTGGTCTCGTCGGACGTGCCGGGCGCCACGCCGAACATGCCGGTCTCCGGATTGACGGCATACAGGCGTCCGTCCGGGCCCGGGCGCAGCCAGGCGATGTCGTCGCCCAGCGCCTCGGCCTTCCAGCCGGGCAGCGTCGGCTGCAGCATCGCCAGGTTGGTCTTGCCGCACGCGCTGGGGAACGCGCCGACGATGACGAACGACCGCCCCTGCGGGTTGGTCAGCTTGAGCAGCAGCATGTGCTCGGCCATCCAGCCTTCCTCGCGGCCGATCACCGAGCCGATGCGCAGCGCGAAGCACTTCTTGCCGAGCAGAGAATTGCCGCCGTACCCCGAACCGTACGACCAGATTTCGCGCGTCTGCGGGAAGTGACAGATGTACTTCTCGGGATTGCAGGGCCAGGGGACGTCGCTCTCGCCCGGCGCCAGCGGCACGCCCACGCTGTGCAGGCCGCGGACGAACGACGCCTGCGTCGCCGCCATCGCCTCGGCGACCGCCGCACCCATACGCGTCATGATGTGCATCGAGATCACCACGTAGGCCGAGTCGGTGATCTCGACGCCGAACTGCGGATGGCTCGCCTGCAGCGACCCCATGCAGTACGGGATGACGTACATCGTGCGCCCGCGCATGCAGCCGTCGTACAGCGGCGTCATCGTCTGCTTCATCTGTGTCGGATCGACCCAGTGATTGGTCGGGCCGGCCTCGGCCTGCGTCGGTGCGCAGATGAACGTGCGATTCTCGACGCGTGCGGTGTCGTCCGGATCGGTGCGCGTCAGGAACGAGTTGGGCTTTCGCTGCGGGCTGAGCTGAATCAGCGTGCCGGCCGCCACGAGCAGGTCGGTGAGACGCTGCCACTCCTGTGGCGAACCGTCACAGAACTCGATCGCGGCGGGCTTGGTCAGCGCGGCCACCTCGCGCACCCACGCGCGCAGCGCGGCATGCTCGGGCACGACCCCCCGCACCGGGATGTCGTCATAGCTTGTCAATTCGGTAGTGTCGGGGACTGTCTGGCTCACGGGGCACTCCTGTGTCGTCATCGGGTTGGCGCATGATCAGTGTAGACAACGATCCTGAACCCCTCACAGGTGGTCCACTCAGCCCACGGCCGAATCGCACCCCCGAGCGCCTAGAGACTCAACTCCGCGGGCACACGGCCCTGCTCGTGCAGCAGACAGGCCACCTGACGGCCCTGATCGCCGACAACAGCGGACGGACGCAGCGCGGGCGAGGCAGCCAGGCACGCATCCTGGACGAACTCGCACCGCGGGGCGAACGGGCATCCGGGCGGCAGCGCGGTCAGATCCGGGGGCGCGCCCGCGATGCCACCGAGGTCGCGCTTGGGGCCGTGCAGCGGCGGGAACGAGCCCAGCAGCCCGCGGGTGTACGGATGCCGCGGGCGCCGGTACAGCTGGTTCGCCGGCCCCGACTCGACGATCTCGCCCGCATACATGATCGCGATGCGATCGGCGATCTCGATCAGCAGCGACACGTCGTGCGTGATGAAGATCACCGAGAAACCCAGCCGCTCGCGAAGCTCCGCGATCTGCTCGACGATCTGGCGCTGCATCACCACGTCGAGCGCGGTGGTCGGCTCGTCCATGATCAACACCTGCGGCTCCAGCGCCAGCGCCATCGCGATCATCACGCGCTGGCGCATGCCACCCGACAGCTGGTGCGGGTACGACGACAGCCGGTCGGGCGCGATGCCCACCATCGTCAACAGCTCCCCCGCCCGCTGGTGCAGCGCGTGTCGCGACGCGTGCGGCGTGTGCGCGGCGATGCCGTCGGTCAGCTGCCGACCGACGGTGTAGACGGGGTTGAGCGAGTTCATCGCGCCCTGGAAGACGATCGCCGTGTCGACCCAGCGGCTGGCCCGCAGCTGCTGATCGGTCATGGTCAGCACGTCGCGGCGCTGTCCATCGCGGCTTGTCAGCCACACCTGTCCGCCCGTGACCAGCCCCGGCGGGGGCAGCAGCCGCAGCGCCGCGTACGCCAGCGTCGACTTGCCGCAGCCCGACTCCCCGGCCAGGCCGAGCACCTCGCCGCGTCCCAGGCACAGATCGACCCCGCGCAGCACGCGCGTCGGGTTGTCGGTGTAGCCGTACTCGACGCACAGGCCCTTGATGTCCAGCACCGGTTCGGTCATCATGCCCTCTTCTCCACAGGACGTACCACCGGCGTGAACCCGACGCGCGGACGGACGCGCAACCGGCGCAGCCGGGCGGCGTTCATGCCGGAGTTGCGCAGCCGCGGATTGACGAACTCGTCGATGCCGAAGTTGATCAGCGCCAGCGACATGCCCAGCAGCGCGACGCACAGGCCGGCCGGGACGAACCACCACCAGGCGCCCTGCATGAACGCACCGCCGGTCTGGGCGAAGAACAGGATCGTCCCCCAGTTCCAGTCGGACAGCGACGCGACGCCGATGAACGCCAGCGTGACCTCGCTCAGCACCGCGGCGATCACCGTGTTGATGAACGTGGACGCGATGATCGCGGTCAGGTTGGGCATGATCTCGAAGACGATGATCCGGATGCTCGACTCGCCGTTGGCCCGCGCCGCCTCGACGAAGTCGCGGTGGGCCATCGACAGCGTCTGGCTTCGCATGACGCGCGCGCCCCAGGCCCAGCCGGTCAGCGCGATCACCAAGATCACGGTCCACTTGCTCGACGTGGCCACCATCGACGTGATCACGATCATCAGCGGCAGCGCGGGGATCACGAGGAACACGTTCGACAGCATCGATAGACCCTCGTCGCCCCAGCCGCCGAAATACCCGGCGCTCACGCCGATCAGCACGGCCAGCGCGGTCGCGATGATCCCGGCCGACAGNCCGACGATCATGACCCCGCGCGTGCCGACGACCAGCTGCGAGAAGATGTCCTGGCCGGTCTGGCTTGTGCCCAGCAGATGGTGCCACGTGGGCCCCGACAGCGGCGTCGAGCTGGTCGCGTTCGGGTCGTACGGCGCGAAGATGGGCCCGAAGATCGCCACGAGCACGAAGAACGCCAAGATCACCAGGCCCGTCAGCGACTTGCGGTTGCGCAGCACGACGAACCGCTGGCGCTTGGGGGCGGACGACGGCGCGACCCCAGCGGGCGGCGCGGAAACAGGAACGCTCGTCATCGCTCAGTCCTTCCGGGTCCGGGGGTCGAGGACGGCGTACACGACGTCGGCCAGGATGTTCGCCACCACCACCGAGATGGTGATCACCAAGAAGATGCCCTGCATCAACGGGTAATCCTTCGAGCCGACCGCCATGAACAGCAGATAGCCGATGCCCTGGTAGCTGAACACCTGCTCCATCACCAGCGTGCCGCCGACCACGAACCCCAGCGACAGCGAGAAGCCCGAGATCTGCGGCAGGATCGCGTTGCGCGCCGCGTACCCCATCATGACGCGCCCCTCGGACAGCCCCTTGGCCTGCGCGACGGTCACGTAGTCTTCACTGGACACGGTGATCATCATGTTGCGCATGCCGAGGATCCATCCGGCGATCGAGCTGATCACGATCGTGAACGCCGGCAGGATCGCGTGCTCGACCACCGAGCTGATGAACGGCCCGTCGAACGCCGGGATCAGCCCCGGCGAGTACGACCCGAAGAACGGCAGCACCGGGTGCATCACCCCGAAGAACATGATGAACACCAGCGCCAGCCAGAAGTACGGCACCGACGAGAAGAACGTCGTGAACGGGATCAGGCCCTCCGTCCACGTGCCGCGCCGCCAGCCCAGCCCGATGCCGAGCAGCGTGCCCACCGTGAACGCGATGATCGTCGCGATGCCGACCAGGCAGATCGTCCACGGCAGCGCCTGGCCGATCAACGTCGTCACCGGCGTCGGGTATTGCCGCAGCGACAAGCCAAGATCGCCGTGGGCCAACTCGACCCAGTACGAGCAGTACTGCGACCACAGGCTGCGCGTCTGGTCGAGGCCGAACAGCGCATACAGCGACGCCTTCGCGTCGACGCTGATCTGGCCCTGGTAGCGGTTGATCAGCGACTGCACCGGGTCGCCGGGCATGAACCGCGGAATGAAGAAGTTCAGCGTGCACGCCGCCCAGACGGTCACGAGATAGAAGATGATCTTGCGAATGAGGTTTTTCATGCACCCAACCCCCCAACGGCCTGCGGACGGACGGGCGCGCCCGGCTCGTCGGTGTACGCCCAGCACGCGGCCGCGTGTCCGTCCGACACGTCGGCCAGGTGCGGCACGCGTTCGCGGCAGATCTGCGTGGCCAGCGGGCAGCGCGGGTGGAACCGGCACCCCGGCGGCGGGTCGATCAGGCTGGGCGGCTCGCCCCGCGCCCCGATCGCGACGTCGCCCAGGTGATCGGGGTCGGGCGCCGAGGCGACCAACAGCCGCGTGTACGGGTGCGCCGGCCGCTGCGTGACGGTCTCGGAATCGCCGCGCTCGACGATCCGTCCGGCATACAGCACGATCGTCCGGTCGGCGAAGTACCGCGCCGAGGCGATGTCGTGCGTGATGTACAGCACGGCCAGGCCGAGGTCGTCGCGCAGCTCGCGCAGCAGGTTCAGGATGCCCAGGCGCATCGACACGTCCAGCATCGAGATCGGCTCGTCGGCCAGCAGCACCTGCGGCGAGGCCGCCAGCCCGCGCGCGATCGACACGCGCTGGCGCTGGCCGCCCGACAGCTCGTGCGGGAACTTGTCGATGAACGCCGACGCCGGGGTCAGCTTGACCTGTTCGAGCAGCTGCTCGATCATCGCGGTGCGCTGCGCGCCCGACAGCTTCGGGTGGTGGATGCGCACGGCCCGGCCCAGGATGTAGCGCACCGTGTGGATGACGTTGAGCGAGGCGAACGGATCCTGGAAGATCATCTGCACCTCGTGGCAGTACGCGCGCAGCTGGCGACCCGTGCGGACGTGCACCGGGGTGCCGTTCAGCTCGATCGTCCCGGCCGTGGGGGGCAGGATCTGTGCCAGCAGCCGCGCCACCGTCGACTTGCCCGAACCCGACTCGCCCACCAGCGCCACAACCTCGCACCGGTGCAGCTCGACCGAGAAATCCTCCAGCGCGTGCACGCTCTTGGTGCGGCGCACCATGCCCGTCCGGAACAGCTTCGTCAGCCCCACCGCCCGCATCGCCGGCGTCTCGTCACCCATCTGTTCTCCCTCGTCACACAGCCAATAACCATGGCTATCCCCCGTCCCCGGTCGGCACCGGGAACGGGGGACGCCCTTTCACCTGCGGGTTACGAAACAGGCTTCAGTTTGGTCAGAACCAACGTGGCCGACGGCAACGTCATGTTGATGTCGGCGTACGGGTTGTCCGGGCCGGGCCAGCCGGTGTAGTACTTCTCGGAGTACTGACCCCAGCTCGGGCGCTCCAGCAGCGGGATGGCCGGCACCTGCTCGACGAAGATCTTCTCGATCGTCGCCATCGCGGCGGTGCGGTCGGCGTCGGACGACGCGTTCGCGTACGTCTGCAGCGCGGCCGTCGCATCCTTGGAGTCGAACCGTCCGTAGTTGTAGTTGGCCTGCTGGCCGATCGGCACCAGATACGAGCCGTTCATGATGCTCGAATACAGGTTGAACGGCGTGGGCCCGCCGTCGGTCCAGTGCAGAACCGCGTCGAAGTTGCCGTTGTTGACGTTGTCACCCCAGGTGTCGGCGGTCGGGTTCTGGACGTTGACCTCCATGCCCAGATCCTTCTTCATGGCGTCGCCGATGAGCTGCAGCTCGGCCTGGTAATCGTTCCAGCCGGCCGGGACGGAGATCGTCACGGACACCTTGTTGCCCTTCGGATCGGTCAGCGCCGTCCCCACGCCCGTGTAGCCGGCCTGCGTGAGCAGCGCCTTCGCGCCGTCCACATCCACCGAGAACGTCTGGCCCTGGTAGTCGGACGAGATGTACGACTTCAGCGACTCAGGCAGGCCGGTCACCGACGTCAGCGGCGCGGCCGCGCCGGTCGAGCCGGACGTCGACAGCACCTGGCGGTCGATGATCATCGAGACGGCCTTGCGCAGCGTGACGTCCGTGAACGGGCCCTTGGCGCAGTTGAGCCACATGGCGTCCATGCCCAGGCCCGACGGGAACCACGAGCGGTACGCCGGATCCTTGTCGGTGAACACCGTCTTGTAGTTGGCGATATAGCCCCAGCCCCACTGCACCTGGCCTGCGACAAGCGCATTCGTCAGGGCCGTGTTGTCGTTGAACGACTGGTACTGGATCGTCTGCACCGCCGGGACGCCGCCCCAGTAGTTCGGGTTGGCGGTCAAGATGACGGCCTGCTGCGTCCACGACTTCAGGATGTAGGGCCCGGTGCCGACCGGGTTCTGGTTGAGGTCGGTCATCAGATCCTTGCCCGGGACGTCCCAAATGTGCTTCGGGATGACGAACAGCCCGTAGACCTTGCTGGTGTTGACGTACTGCGAGTCGGTGAACGTGACGGTCACGGTGTTGCCGGACGTGGTGATGTCCTTGTACGGCAGCGCCTCGCCGTTGAGCGCCTGGTTGTCCTTGCGGATCTGGATCGAGTAGGCCACGTCGTCAGCCGTCAGCGGCTGGCCGTCGGTCCACTTGACGTTGTCGCGGACGGTGAACGTGATGGACGTGTAATCGGTGTTCCACTTGTATGCGCTTGCCAGCCACGGAATCGGGGCCTGCGTCGGGTCGATGGTGTTGGCGATGACCAGCGGCTCGTAGATCGCGTACAGGTAGCCCAGATCCTTCGCCGCCGAGGTCGGTGCGAACGGGCTGGAGTTGTTGGCCAGCTGGCCGTCCGGCTTGCCGAACGACAGCACCACGCTCGGCTGACCGCCCGAGCCGGACGCGCCCGGCGAGTTCGGGCTGTTGCTGCTGCAGCCCGACAGCGCCAGGCTGGCAGCCACGACGAGCGCCGCCACGCCGGCGAGGCCCTTGGTGATGGGTTTCATTGTCTATCCTCCTTGATACGGTTGCGCACCGTTGGTTTGTTTACTTGTGTGATCGAGGGGTTGCCGCTTCGGCATCCGTCCACTGCTGCATGATGCGCACGTCGTCCAGGTCGTGGGCGATCAGGACGTCGTACGTCGTGGCGGGGCGCGCCCAGGCGTGGGCGGTGGCGTCCCAGACGCGCAGGGTGCGGGACGGGACGGCGATGCGAACGGATCGCGCCTGTCCCGCCGGGACATCCACGCCCGTCTGGCCGCCC
>JGI20172J14457_10000022_pt1 | contig 11746 bp, 7 predicted proteins | sample TergutNc150P5_FD_14457 | JGI IMG/M metagenome (IMG submission 14457)
TTTAAAAAAAAAAAAAAGTATTATCACCTGCCAATTACATATCACACAAACTTAGCACATATTACATACCACAATTTCATTTTTTACTGCAACAAAACTGAATGATGATGGACTCTCACCTCCGTGGTGTGAAGGGTGAGTATCCAACTCACCATCAGAAATAGGTTCCTCTTTATGATTTCATTGTGCTCTACAACAAAGGATTTCAACAATTCAACAAATAGCTACAATCTTCTTGGGAAAACAGCTGCATATGTTATGAGTTTGGCAGAGAATTTTGGAGACATGCCCTGTCTCCACCATCAGGAAATGATGCAGTGGAGACAGGCATGAAACCACACACAGCTTGTCTTTGTGTTCTTGTTTAACCTGGCAGTAACATATTGGGCAGCTGTCATTGGAAGCACTGCAACCTATTCAATTCTGGTGCCATCAGACTGCTGCCGAACCAACTCCCCAGTCAACTCTGCCCTACCCAGTTTTGTTTCATTTCTCCTTTGGGCATATTCTGGCACTCTTTAGCATGCTGGTGCATGAGCACCGCATGTGACTTAACATGAGACATTATCTCCAGTGAAATTATTGTTATGCAGCAGACCTCAACAGCCTTTCACTACATGATCCAAGTACACCACTGTTCCACCTATTAGTCATTTCCATAAACTGTATCATGTCACCTTTTTTTATAACATGCTTTCCTTCTGCAGATGTAATGCTGCAATTTTGGAAATAACGTTAAAATGTGAAATTTTGAAGTACTGCTGCGAGTTGGGTTTGATAATGGTTGAAATGATGTAAGAGTTGGGAAGTTAAGGAATTCCAATATGCTGGTATGAGGTGCTGATATGCAAAGGCCAGAACATTAACATGTTTTGAGGAATCCGGAATATGTAGATCGAGGCCGGTAACTGCCAAGACACACGGACAGCAGGAAGGGAATGTCACATAATAACACTTAAATAATTTTGAAATACTAAGCAATGTGGGGTGAGCAGAATGAGAGGTTACTGGAAACTATTTCAGAGTTTATAAACCCTGAGAAAATTACAGACAGACAGACAGTTTGACATTAATTTTTTGTATAAAAAGCCCAGGATAGTTTGTTTGTCATTCTGAATGTAGAGGTGGTTTGGAGAGGCTTGTAGATAATGTCAGAGTTATCCAGAGACGCGTAAAGAGACATGGAGACTGTTCACCAGGAAGAAGAGCAAGGGACAGGATTGACAAAATGGAGGGGGCCATTTTGATGGTGACTACCATACTGTCTGCTGTTCATTCAGATATGTGAATTCTCCAACAATAATCCATTGCAAGCAGTTCCAAAATAATACAAATCTGACAGACTTAATGGGATTTTGGAAATAGTCAGTTGATGCACTACAATTATGCAAGTATTAGGAAATGAGTTACCAACAAACTTATCATAAAATTGCTTGATAATACAACTGGTGTTATGGTCAAGCCTTCAACATAATTTGGCCAATGGATATCTCTCCTCCATTTTCCCCCCGCAAACCCCCAAGGCCTAAAAGGATATCTGTAACTGCATGAGAGACTTCTTAGGTCAGGCCTGCCTCAAACAACCTTATCCCTTTAACATCTAGCCCATAAAACTGTGAGATAGTGGCAGCTGCCTGTGTAGAGGGTTGACCCACTACATGGCAGCAGACTTACCAGGTTGGCAGAAGCATAAGTCATGTGCACCCACAGTGCATCTGGCTTCTACAGCGCACCCTTACCACATTAACTTTTAAACAGACTGGGTTAGTATTTATATTTTTGTGCACTGTATATGAAAAACATGAACATTATTTGAATAAAAAAAGATAAAACTATAAAATAAAAGGCATTTGGTAGGAAATAAAACAGAGATTATGTGGTATGTCTTAAAAAAGCAGTAAAATTTCCTTGGTGCCTAAAATATAAAAAAGGAATTTCTAGGGTTGTTCTTTACGTGTATTCACCTATGTAAATATAGATCTTTTAAAGGTTAAATAATGAAGAACTGGTGACAATGTGATGGGCTTGCACTTGACTCCAGCTATTGTCCTTCATAGTTGTCGTGTTTTTCTTAAAGACAAGGCCTTGGGAATATGAGTAGGAACATACGAACCCACACATATGTATATATACACACACACATACCCATATATATATATATATGCATGCAGGTGTCCACTGGAATGTGGAACTCGTACACAAAATCTACAAGCGTCAGTTACTCCATAACATATGATGTAATGTGTGGAAAGAAACTATTTAACATTTGGTTAGCGTTTAGAATTTTGGGACTTGAAATGAATTTTGATAATTTTATAGGTGTAACTAGCATTTTGTGTTGGTATATTGGAAATTTTAAATTTGCATTTAGATATAAAACTGGTTGAGCAAGTTGCACACATTAACAACAGGAAGACTGTGTCTGCAGAATTCCTTAGTAACAGCACATTCCTTTATGCCTACATATGCTGTTGCTAAATGAACTCAATGAACTTGTAAGCGCTGAGCTATGAGTTTTATGAACTGGTGTACCAGCCTGTAAGACTCACGAGAGCATCTTTGTGATAAAACTTTCAACGTGAACAAACGCAAAGAACACGGTGCTCTAGGCAAGGCCTCAAAATGAGCCTTACACCTCAGATATTCCTGTTCATACCTGGTGAGCGGTGCATAGTTCATCTGTAACTAAAGACAAAAGGTAAACGATTGAAAAGTAGTTTATTGGTTTATTTCGCATTTTCCAAATTTATATAGATGAGAAAATTGAAACCGCACAGATGATCTGCCTCTATATTGCTATGCTAAAATCTGATAGAAGATACAAGGTGTGTTCAAAAAGTATCGTACCTTTGGTTGGCAAAAATACAATTATTTATTTGGATGTCTGAAACCCTAATCCCCTTCAAAGTAATCTCCTTGGTAATGCACACACTTCTTCCAGCAGTCCTGCCATTGTTGGAAACATTTCTGGAAAGCTTCTTGTGGAATCATGTTCAGCTGGGCTGTCATGTTCTGCATAATGTCTTTTCTTGATTCAAACGGGTCCCTTTCAGGGGCACTTTCAGTTTGGGGAACATCCAAAAATCACAGGGGGCCATGTCGGGAGAGTAGGGAGCCTGACGAATCAGGGGAATGTTGTGTTTAGCCAAAAAACCTTGAATCAGATGCGAAGAATGGGCAGGTGCATTGTCGTGATGGAGCTGCCAAGATTTTGCTGCCCACAGGTCCGGTCGTTTGCGCCGCACAGCATTACGAAGGCGACAAAGTACCCCCTAGTAGTACTCTTTGGTGACGGTTTGGCCTTGTGGTGCGTATTCGTGATGCACCACCCCACAGGAGTCAAAAAAAAAAAAAATGGTCAACATAACCTTGACGTTGTTGGGGACCTGCCATGCTTTCTTTGGCCTCGGGGATGATGGATGTTTCCATTGTGAGTACACTGCGCCTTTGTTTCTGGGTCGTACCCGTAAACCCACGACTCATCACCAGTGATCACGATGTTCAGGAAGTTGGAATCACTTTCTACGCAGTCCAGCATGTCTTGTGCGATTTCCAGGCGAAGCTGCTTCTGCTCCATCATTAGCAGCTTCGGCACAAATTTCGCGGACACTCTCCTCAAGCCGAAATCCGCAGTCAAAATAGTATGTACCGATCCGATGCTTACCCCCACCTCGTCTGCCAGTTCTCGGACAGTGATACAGCGGTCCTGCATGAGCAAAGTCCGCACTTGGTTGATGACATTGTCATTTCGGCTAGTTGAAGGCCTACCGTGACGTGGTTCGCTGTCCACCAATGTGCTGCCATCTTTGAAGCGGTTGTACCACTCTTTTATTCTTGTGATACTCATGGCATCGTCCCTGAAAGCCTGTTGGATCTTTCGAATAGTTTCCACTTGGGTATCGCCAAGCATTTGGCAAAATTTGATGCAATACCGCTGCTCAAATCATTCCATAATTTTGCAATAATTCACAATCTGACGAGTGTTCACAACACTTACAAAACCATCGACCGACTGCCGGCGACTGACGCTTTCTACAGGCGGGAAAAAATTCGGGCTTGCGCTTAAATGTGCCCTCCACATCTACAATGATGGACACTTCCCGTGCTTGATTTGTTTATGCGGGAAAAATTAAGGTCCGATACTTTTTGAACACACCACGTATTCAGGTTGTGCAGATATAAGTTAATTATAGTGTAGATTTGTTGAAAATACGCATTATATATTTTACTAGAAAGATGTAACTCGTATTCTCCCTCTGATCTGCTGGGACGTAAGCTGTGATGAAGTTTAGATATGACCTAATCCCAAGTATTCCCCTGAATTAATTGTTTTATGAGTTTGAGCCCGCTCAACTAAAGTGCTACGTGACCACAGCGGATGGATTACTATATCCATAGCCAATGTAAATTACGACCATAGATAGAAACGGCAGTAGTGGTCAGCAGTCTGCCAAAATTACAAATACTGACCTGGTGGCAGCAAAATTTGAGATTGCGAAAGCTAAGACGAAAAAAGTGGGAACGTCGCTCTCTCACATCGTATAGTACCTGTCCGGATAGGAAATAGTGGAAGTCTAACCGTTTTCCGAGAGGTACTACAAAATTGGTGACCGGTGGGTTCACAACCCCCGTAGTCACTACAAATTGGTGGCATCGGTGGGTTCACAACCCCCATAGTCACTACACATGCAGGTGTCCATTGGAATGTGGAACTCATACACAAAATCTACAAACATCAATTACTCCATAACATCTGATGACAGCCCCACTCTGCCATACACAGTTCTGCATTAAAAAAAAAAATTCTGTGTATGCATGCATGCAAGTGTGCATATGTGTGACCAACATTCTTGATGACAGAAACAGGACAGGTACAGAAGAAGTTGTAATTTTTAAATTAACATCTAATTCTAAGCACCCTCAGTCTCATATCAATAGGCTTAAAAATGATTAGCCCTGATCTGATATGTTCACTAACAATAAAGCCTGTCCCAAAAATATTTTCATCATTATAGTTGTATTATATTTCCCCAGCCACCTTACTTCTTGTACTGCTAACAAATCAATCTTATAGTCTTGTGTTACTTCGATCAAGTTCTGCAGTGTGCCACTTCTACACAGAGACTGCATGTTCCACATTTCCACTTGTTAATCCTTGTTCATGCTGTGTCCTCTTTGTTGCCCCCGTCCGGTTTCCAATTTTAGAATTTGCTTAACAAATGTAAGTTTTACGGGGTGAGATTGTCAGCCTCACGCCCAACCCCCAACCTGGAGGACCAGGGTATCCCTTTTTGTCTGGGTCATCACCTTTGACCTGTCTGGCATATGATGCCGTACCAGTATCATCACTACGCCAGCACAGCTCTCAGGATCATTTGACCACGCAAGCCCCACCACTACGTCAAAGTAGGGATACCTTTGGTGGGGTGCAGCAGTTACAAAAATGTTAAAAATTTTTCAATTGTCACAAATACTCTAAAAACAAAACACTGAATTTCAGAAGCACCTTCAGGTGAAACCACTCACCTGAAGATGGTACCAATGGAAAACATCTGTGTAAATGCTGCTTACATAAAGCGATACAAATTTATTATAATAATTATGATAAGGGTTACCAACAGATGCCACTTTCTTTTGTAATATTTCTTTATTTACACGTCTCTTCCCTACATGTTTTGGGCTTTTACCAGCCCATCATCAGGGGTATCCCCAGCTGTTGCTTATTTGTTACCACTTGGTTCATGTAGTGCTTAGTCGTTTGTCCGCGTGCGTCTACGTCTGTGGGCTGTTTTGATGTGGGGATACCCCTGATGATGGGCTGGTAAAAGCCCGAAACATGTAGGGAAGAGACATGTAAATAAAGAAATATTACAAAAGAAAGTGGCATCTGTTGGTAACCCTTATCATACTTAAAGGATGCACGGTATGAAAAACCTAAAGTTATTATAACAATTTTAACTTTTTTTTTTCTACAGTTGTACCGTGCATCCTGATGTGATCCAATCTCTTATTAGTCCAACTAATGCACAATAAATCTGCTTTAAAACATTAAAATTTACATTTAAATATATAACAAATGCTTCTACATGTTTCGGTTTAACTAGACCATCATCAGGGAGCTTGCAGTCTGTGCTTTGCTAAAGCTACAATATTGGTATCAGTCAATATACTTCATTATTAAACTGTTTGGTTGTGTGGCTGCATGTTAATCCAGTATCATTCTGCACTGTGCATTTGGTTTGACTAAGAAGAGAGTGGATTATTATAACAATATTACAATCAACAGTTACTAATTTAAAATAAAGTATATACATTCATCTAACACATCTATAAACACCTCCAAAAAGCATCCACTAGGGTACATGTTTCGGCCCAACCGGGCCATCATCAGGCCTCACTACAGGAACAGGTTCGTTTGACTACAGTACATTTTGGGATCCCAAACTGTTTACAAAGGTGGTATTATAATGCTGTGTATTGCTACTGAGTCATACTACGATGCACAGATCCATGAATATTAAAAATATAATTTTCTTAATTGATATTTGTCTTTTTAACATCTGTTATAACCTTCATATATCATTTAGCACACAGCATTATAATACCACCTTGTAAACAGTTTGGGATCCCAAAATGTACTGTAGTCAAGCAAACCTGTTCCTATAGTGAGGCCTGATGATGGCCCGGTTGGGACAAAACATGTAGCCTAGTGGATGCTTTTTAAAGGTGTTTATAGATGTGTTAGATAAAGGTATACACTTTATTTTAATATGGAACACATCGGGACTAATATAGTTAAGTTACTAATTTATAAAAAAAAATGCCACCACCAGCAGCGAAACAGCCACCGCAAACACAACCGCCACCGGGTTCTTCATTTTGCCAAGGAGGGCAGATTCCACTTCTGCCTTCTCATTGTTTGCATCTTGAAGTGTTTCACTGAGTTCCTTAAGGGCAGCCAAAACTTCTTTATTGTTCCTGTTGGTTTTTTGAAGTCTTGACAATTCCTTATTAAATCTATTCACTCTTTCTCTCTCAACACGGATGTCTTGACATCGGCGATGAAGGGTCGTTTCAAGTTCTCTCACGTCTCTCCTTCTGTCTTCAAGCTTCTTTTTCAGTGTGTTAATTTTGATATGAAGACAACTTCCCACTTCTATATAAGACGAAGCACATTTTCGCAGTTGCATCTTGTAATGCTCCATTTTGTTACGGATGTCGGATTCTGTTTCCTCCTTGTCCGTGTTTGTATTTTGAAGCTGGATGGTGGCTTCAAGTTCTCTTACGACTCTGTCTTTTTCTTCGAGCTCTTTCCTTAGTCCGTTAACAACATCTTTCACTCTGTCACTTTCTTCACGTCGGGTGGCTTCAAGTTGCAGGTTCTTCTTAAGTTCCACGATTACTTCGGCATCTGTGCACAACCTTTTATCTCTTTCTTTCAGTTCCTCCTCGAGTTCGGTTATACGACCACGCAATTTGGCCTCACCTTGCTCCCTGTCAATGATCTGTTGTTCCAGGTCCTTCTCCAGTTCCTTTACACGACCACGAAGGATGGCTTCCGACTGCTCCTGGTTGGCTTGTCTTTCCTCCAACTGTTTGTGAAGTTCTTCAATATGTTTCTGAAGATCAGCTTTCACATCTCTCCTCTTCCAAAATTTAACCTTCTTCCACCAACGCATGTTGTATCAGTCTTGTCTTCAAAGGAGCAACACACTACACTACGATTCCACCACAACGCCAGTGTGCAGTGGAATAAAGCCACGTAGGCACAACATCACTTATATAGCATCGTTAATGATAACGCTGATTGGCCGAAGAACACGTGAGTAAACTGCTCTGTATTATTGGTTGATCCTACGTCTCATGCAACGTGGAGTTTTGCTATTGGTCGATATGGTGTATCGTGTATCGTCTGTGACTGGTCAGAATAAACTGACCTGTGATTGGTCGAAATAAACTGACTTGTGATTGGCCGGACTGGCCTGTGGCTTGAGGCACTGAAATGGGCCGTTCTTATATTTGTAGGGTGCTTGCGTAAGGTCCTGAAAAGGGCCGTTCTTATTTTGTGGGATGTTCCCAAATCGCACTCGCTCCAAAGAAAACATGCCAGCATGTGCATACGGAGCAGTGCTTTAAAGATTTTTAATACCTATAAAATACTAGATAAATTAAAGTACAGTCTTAGTGAATTATGCTTTGTACAGTAGTTTCTCTGTGGTCCAGCTATACCGATGACCTGTGGCCACTTGAACCTCTGAACCCAGCGGACCAAATAAAAGGAGACCGCATGGGTCTGTAAAATCAGTGTAATTCCAGTACCAGCTTCACTTCGTTCTCCCTGCTGTTTGGACGGTGTAAACCGAATCGTGTTAATAAATACTGTTGTCATTGGAGTACTGTTGTTGTACATCAAGCAACCCTACGGTATCCCACATTGGTGACCCCGACGAAGAACAGAAATCAGAATGCAGGGGGCTCCGGACAGCTCCCAGGGAGAACACACCTACAGGGCGGCCGTGCGCCTTCCGGCCCGGACTGTGGTTCGCCCAAGCTGAGGCTCAATTCGCCCTCGCCTCCGTCACCAGCGAGAAGAAGAAGTTCAACTACGTGATATCCCAGCTGGAGTACCGACACGCTGCAGGGGTCGAGGACAAAATCATTGGTGCTCCAAGATGGCCGCCAGCGCATTTGCCATCGGAGACTACGATATTTCCGTGATGATAAGAGCAATTTTGTAAGTTGGTAGTGGTGTGGCCGGGTGGTGGGGGAACCCAGAGGCCATCCGAGATAGCTTTAGCCGTCTCGGATGGCTACTGCGCTGGCCGCCATCTTGGCTTACGAATGAAGCACTTTATTACGGCGAAAAGTGACGTGGAGAAACTTACAATGAATGACGTTCTAATAATTTGCAGTGGAACAAATGATATTGACAGGAATTATTCTAGTATTGCATTTAAGAATATCACTAATTTTGTCAAGAGTGTAAATCATACCAATATAATCTTAATAAGTGTTCCAACAGACATGATTTGACGGAGTATACACACGTCAACAGTACAATCAAATCCTTTAATAGTAAGTTACTTAAACTTGCTAAAATTTTCAGCCATGTTAGCACAATTGAAATTGTCAACGATAGACTTTTATTTACGAAGCATGGACTGCATCTAAATGAATCAGGTAAAGAACTATTATCAAATCAATTAGCACTACATATATTTTCAATACTGGAAGAAATTGTTAATGCCATAATTCTTGGATGGTATAACAAGAATCTACAAGTCAGTTATTCTTCAATAGCTAAGCCTTCCCGTGTACTTACCGCTATTAAGTGCCAGCTGTCAACTGATCAAGCACCTAAACGCATTAAGAAATTGCCTGTAACTAGGAAAGATCGTTTTTAATGGGAAATTTAAGAGAGGAATTAGAATCTGGTAGTGCATTAACCTAATGAGTTAAAACATAATAAGAACCAAAGTCATGTAGGAAATCTTGATATTTTTATTTTTTTATTCCTAAATTTTTTTAGGAAAGATTTTGCTATTTTTCACCAAAACATTGGAGGTTTCAACATCAACCAACGCGATGAATTATTTGTTTCTCTATCTGCATATGCATTATATGCTTAACAGAACATCATTTAGGTATAAATGAAATAGATACAGTTGTACTGAAAAATTACAGTCTTGGAGCTAAATTTTGTTGGGATACTTTTAAAATTGGAGGAGTATGTATTTTTCCTCATGAATCTATTCAGTTTACCAATATAAACTTAAATAAATTTTGTAAAGAAAAAGACTTGGAGACGTGCAGTTAAATTGCACCTTCCGTCTTATGAAGTATGTATTATAACTATTTACAGATCTCCATCTGGAAACTTTCAGTACTTTATAGATAATCTTGAAAAAATTCTAAGCATGATTTGTAGTAACACTATTGAAATAATACTATGTGGAGACATTAACGTAAACTATCCTATTGATTCCACACACACAAACAATTACTAGATTCATTATTAGCCTCTTATGTTCCATGCAGCACAGTTCAATTTCCCACTAGAATCCAGAAAAACTCTCACTCTGCCATTGACAATATTTTTATTAATACATATAAATTTAGTAACTATTCACTGTACCCCATTATAAACGGGCTGTCTGATCATGACGCTCGGAGCATAATAATGCGTAAAATATTTGAACAGAACTGCAATACTTATTTCTACCTTATTTGAAAAATCGACAAATTTTCAATTATTGATTTCTATACCAAATTAAGCTATGAATTATGGGGAAATATATTTGCCGAGGATAATGTAAACACTGTTTTTAACAATTATCTGAATATGTATTTAAGAATATTCTACTCTAGCTTTTCTCAAAAAAAGAGTCCATTATAAATCCTGTAACAAGGCATGGCTAACACCAGGAATTAAGATTTCATGTATAAACAAAACGAAGCTTTTTTTAATTCAAAGAAACAGTATTGACCCTAACTTGACAAATTATTACAAGAGATATTTTAGAATTCTAATGAATGTCATTAAATTAGCTAAACACAGATACTATAACAGCATTCTAACCTGTTCTAATAATAAAACTAAAACTACTTGGAATATTATCAAGAATACCTCAAATATGAAACCAAATAATTACAGCATAACCTCAATTAATATAAATGGTAACTTATCTCTTTAACGGTCAAATTGTTGCTGAAACGTTTGATAAATATTTTGTGTCAGTTGCCCAAAATATTCATGAGAATAATCACAATGTTAATTCTTTATCTAATCATGATAATCCTATATCTTACCTATTCAGGGCATTTAATCAACCATTTCCTACTATTAATCTTAAAAGTGTATTGTCTAAAGAAATAGAAGACATAACAAAGTCTCTCAAAACAAAAAATTCACATGGATATGATATCAACAACAATTCTAAAATCGAGTATTCATTACATTTCTTCGCTTTTAACTTACATACGTAACAGAATGAAATCTTCTGGCATTTTCCCAACAAGAATAAAATTCTCAGAAGTAAACCGATATTTAAAAAAGGAGATAAAAATGATCCATCTAATTATAGACCTGTTTCTCTGCCTACATCATTTTCAGAGATTTTTGAAAATGTTATTTATAATAGATTATATCATCATCATTAATAATTATCAATTTCTTGCTAATGAACGATTTGGCTTCAGGCATGCATCATCAACAGATATTGCATCCTGTAAGTTGACCAGTAATATACTGACAGCATTAAACAATAAACTGCTAGTTGGGGGCATCTTTTGTGACCTTTATAAGGCATTTGACTGTGTCAATTATGACATTTGCTCTCTAAAATGGAATTTTATGGTATTTCTGGAAAAGCAAATAACTTAATTAAATCCTACCTACAAGGTAGGCATCAGAGAGTATTGATAGACTTTGAATGAATAAAATACTACTCTGAATGGGAAGCTGTTACAGATGGAGTTCCTCAGGGATCCATACTTGGTCCACGGCTTTTTCTTATATATATTAATGACATACCAAATGTAATATCTGACATATCTAACCCAGTCTTGTATGGTGACGATACTAGCTTGATAGTTACTAATTCTGATAGCCAAATGTTTGAAAAAGACATAAATACTGCAATTGAATAGATGGTTTAACCCTTAAAAGCCCGAATTAAATCCCATCTGCTATTTGCTGGCATTATTAGGAGCTCACCATTTTCTCCACGTTAGCAGGATAAGGGTT
>JGI20172J14457_10000023_pt1 | contig 11530 bp, 9 predicted proteins | sample TergutNc150P5_FD_14457 | JGI IMG/M metagenome (IMG submission 14457)
CTCGAATTAATTTGGAATACAGAAAGTTAATTCAGTCAATTCGGCTTACCTTGTAGTATGATGAAACGATGCCACATCGTTATCGATATTACAGTTTGTCAATTATTATTCTCAGAGTCTTGTAGATACGTAGTGACCGGGGAACAGCGATTCCTTCGAGTAAATCCCGTGTCAGCAAAAAGCGGCGTTTTATATTAGAGCAAAATGAAACAATTTCCAATTTTGACAAACGGATCGCGTCAACGTTGGGGGTTAAGCTCTCCAAAGAAATGGGGAACTGATATTTAAGTGCTTAGTTGCAACTGTGACCGATCGTTTGTTTTGCAATGAGGAAGTTTATGAAACCTAACTGTTTCAACATACAATTCCAGAAAGTACCAAAACTAATATGAGAAATATAACATACAATAATTTACATTTTACACTCGTTACAATCACCCGTGGGAAGACGAGATTTGTGGTTGTAAGGTTACGTCCATCAAATCTTAACGATCAGAGAAAATAGAACCTGTAACGAATGTACAAATGAATATGATATAGAATACAATGTAAATCATACAAGTAAAACAATGAAGTACGAATCAATTGTTGGGTACACGTAACAGTGAAACGTGCGTAATATCTCACAGCAATGCGTACTTGGTTGGTACTACAACGTTCGTCTATTTAGTACTACTGGGTGTTGGATTTTGCAGCGTTCGCTAAAACTGGAGACGCGATCTCAGGGTCACTCTGATATGCGTCCAGTGCGGCTCTGTCAGCTCACGTGTTGTAATTGGTAGTTTGAAAACACGACGTTCTGTTCTGTCTCTCGGTCGTGGCTCTGGAGTTCGATGCTGTTGAGGGGAGGTAGCACTTTCAGTGTCTAGTGTTTTTGTGGCGGCACACCGCAATTTGTCGAAGTGTAATCGTAATAGAAAATATCCTGATTCTAATATAGTAGTCAAGATAATAGCAATTTTGTGCCAACGTATTTCAGTTTGTGAGCTTTGTGAACTTTGATGCATGTGCATTAAAGAATCAATGTCTATTGAATGCAGAGGCGTTGCGAGACGAGATTGTATGTTGTCCAATTCTAGCAGTGTCGGCATCGTTATCTCGTGTAGCTGTTGGGACCCGTACAGTGAGATTATCGGAACTTTATCAGGCAGGAAGATATGTGGAGTGTAAAGTTCCGTCTGCATAGATCCACGGAGCAAATCCTCTGTGGACACATGGCAGGCTGATGCGTTGATTAGTAGTCCGGCGTTCCCGAATACGTGTGTGGGGAGGACTGGCTTCGTTCCCCGGGCAGCGTACTGTCAATTGCCGTGGCGTTGGGAAGCGATATATCCAGATGTTCTGGCGCTGTATCATCGTTGATTGTTGAGAAATAAATTTCTCTTACATAGTTGTTGGCTGTTTGGACTCTGGAAGAATAAACTAGGGACACAGGTAAGTCTTTGTGTATTAAATATCGCTGAATCCAACGGGCATACTGTTATGCTACTTGTAACGCATTTACTATAGTCTTTCTCTGTGAGTTATATAGCCGTGTTGACTGACTTGTATCGCCAAATATGGATAATCAATAGCATACTGAACAAATTTATCTGGAAATATTCTTTCAGGCAAGATAATTATTTTATATAGCGTGAAGCTGTGATCTGCAGAGTTAAGGGGAATATGTAAAATGAGTATAATACTGTGGGAATTTGCAACAATAGACACTAGACAATTTATAGTATTGATGAATATCTTCGGTTCTAGTGCCGACTATCGGTTCGTATCCCTCTGGCAAATGATGGGTTATGTTTACATGTATATTCTGCTTTGACCCAAATATGTAAGATTAAACCAAAATGGAACTCGTGTAAATTTCTGATATTGTTCCCATATACTGCAACGCGCCATTGATCGTTTGAAAAGATAACATCCATCTCCTTCATAAATATGACACTGTGATTAAGTGGCTGGACATGTAACTCTGCTAACGCGATAAGTATAAAGCACCCTGTAACACACAAAGTAGCACATATATTACATGTTTTCAGCGTCTTGAGACAGTCTTCGCAAGCAACCTAGTGAGCGGGGGTTGTGTCCTGGAAGTCTGGAGTTCACGCCTAGAGGGGGCGTGTTGGGATGCTGATAACTGGGAACGTTTCGTTCGGAAATTCGCGTCTCGATAGGCTGTTGGGTGAGGTCAGGGGTGTCTGGACTGTGGTCAACTAGTGGTTCGTGTTCGGTTCTAGTTTCGGAGTTTTGTGGGCACGCTAGTGGGTATGGTCCAATTTTAAAATCACCCTGTGAATTTCCGTTTGCGTTCTGTTTTGCTAATCTCCTGGGTGCATTTCTCTGTTTTGTGCCTCGGTTTGGGATTCCATAATTCCGGATGAAAATACTTCTTAAGGCGATTAATGTGCACAACTTCACGTCTGCCTTTTTCATCCACTATTTCATATTTCAGTTCTGAAATTTTCTTGGTAATCCGACAAGGGCCTATCCACGGTTTTGCAAACTTCCGGGTCAAACCAGGCTTAAGGGCAGGGTTATACAGGTACACCAAATCCTGTACTTCAAATTCCCGTGGTATGGCTTTTCGATCATAAAGCCGTTTATTGTGTAGGTGTGATTTCCTATTGGCTTTCGCTGCTAGCCTGTAAGCTAATTTCAGATTGGATTTCATGTTTTGCAAGCGATGGTCTTAGTCCGTGTTATCCTTAGGGAGGCGGGTCTAAATTTTTGGTACTGGGCAGAACCATTTCCCTCCCATGCAATAAGTAAAATGGACTGTAACCCATGGTTGTGTGCGGGGTTGCTCTGTGTGAAATGAGGTAGTAAGATACAACTTTGTCCCAATTTTTATGATATGCATTTACGTAATGCGAGAGGCCTGAATGTAGGGAACGGTGGAGCCTTTCCACCATTCCATTGGAGGACGCATGATAGCTGGAAGTACGCACCCTGCGAACTCCTAAGATTTTGCACGTTCTTTGGAAGAAATATGACTAATTCTCTGCCTTGGTCAGTGATCAAGTTCGAACCTGAACCATGACGCGTAACGATTTGGCTAGAGTACACCCTAGCACATGTTTGGGTCGTGTGATCGGGGATTGGAAACGCTTCAACATACTTCTTCAGGTGATCAATAAAAGTGAGGAGATATTTATTTCCTGGTGGCGTTGTTGGATATGGGCCAGTTATATCCATCGAAGTGACTTCGAAGGGAATTTTGGACTCCTCTACATCGCCAANCGGGGCATTCGTTTCCCAGTTCTCTTTCCTTCTCTGGCAAGGGTCGCACCTTCTTACATACTGCTCTATGGTTTCCCTCATTTTAGGCAACCAGTAATTTAGTGAAATGAGGCTTACGTTCGCTTAATCCTAGGATGTGCCACGTACTTTGGATCGTGGTTTTCTCTAATAACATCTTGGATTAAAGTTTGAAGGACCACTAGCTGATGTTTCCCGTTTTGCTGATGTTGGTACATGACGTCATCTCTATCCATGAAGAATTCACTCTTACTGTTGTAAGTCCCAGGGTTTTGTCTGCGACAGAAAACATCCTTACTTTGTTCCTGTTGGATACTCTCTCGGCTTAGGGGATCTGGGTTCTCGTTCAGCTGCTTGCGATCTGAAGCTTCATTTTTCTTTTTCCTCTGAGGCCTAATGGCGAATGGAAATTTAATTCTTTTCGTTGATTTATCCTGTCTATCAACGGCTCTGACGCTTCTTCCGCTATACCAAGAACGGTCGACTTGGGAACGGTCAGTGTTTGGTCGCTGAAGTTAGCGAGCATGACGTATGCGCTCGTGTTAGGCGCCCTGACAGCCTTATGGTCAGCCCGTGACGTCATGAGCGACGCCTTATTGGGCTGCACTCTACCCGTGTGAGTGAGCGTGCAGGGAGGACTCCTTCAATGGGGATGTGCGCGGGCTCAATGCTCACAGGGGGTGATGGTTCCTGCTCGAGTTCTAATTTATCACCACTTGTTGGCTCCTAGGTGCTATAGTGATGTTATCCTTGGCTTTCATTAGCCAAGCTCTACCTGGGTTACAGGTTCTCTCGCGAGGGGCGTCGGCTGGGACCTGCTTGTCAATACACCGAGCTTCCTCTCGGGTGGGTTGAGGGCTGTGTCCCTCTTTACCCTCCATAAAAACCGTGAGTGCAGTGCCTTTATTGAGCTTCGTGCCATTCGCTCTGGGCAATTTCCCTGTCTGCGACATTTTGTTGCACTCTAGGTCCACTATGGCCCCCGGACTCTTTTAAGAAGTCCATGCCTAGATCATCCGCTTCGGTGGGGAGAGAACACACCTAAAACGTCTGGTGGAATTCCCGCCCACCTAACAAAAAGGAGAGAGCCTGACGTCCCTTAACGTCTAGGGTTTCTCCCGTTACTCCGAATGGTCGCATGTCAGTGTGTCTTATTTCACTTTCGATATGCCTGGTTGCACTATCGAAATGTTAGAGCCGGTGTCAATAATCAAGACCCGAACTTCTCCTATTCGCACCGAAATAGAGGGAGTACCCTGCTCCAACGCGACCGAAACTGCGGGCCTAGTGACAGCATTTACTGTGGCAACAAGGCGGGAAGAGCTGTCTTCCTTCATGCCTTTTCTGCCGTTTCCCGAATTATTTTATTCTCTCCTAGAATTTTATTTGGTCGTGTTTGGGGTTTTCTTGCCTGGAGAACCGAAACGTCTTGAACGCTCGGTCTGCTTCTTTCTCCCGCGCTGTAGGGAGATGTCGTGTTCCCTTTTTAGCCTGGAAGGACACTCCCTAGCGAAGTGCCCTATATATTCGCATGCGTAACAGCGTAGGGCAGCCTTGGTCTGCGCGTTCCTAGTGCTCGAGGCTCTAGCTTTGTCGGCACTCCTTGTAATCTCCGTGCGTCGACCCTCTGCTTGGCATGCCGTGCGTGAACCGACCGCGTTGCGAACTGCTGTCGTTACGCGTTCTATTATTAATTTCTCCAGCCACTCGGCTTCTTGTACCAAAACTGCAATTCGTATAGCTTCCTCTACTGAAACCGGAGATGCATAACGAACTTGCCTACCCGGAACAATAATTAAACCCGCCACGTAGCTTGCTAAAAGCATGCGTTCCGCATGTTCTCGATACACTGCCTAAGCTAATGGATCGTCAGACTAGCACGTTATGCTTTGAGCTAACGCCCTACACCTGTCTGCGAATTCTTGCGGGCTTTCTTTTCTGCCTTGCCGAGCCATCTGTAGCCTCGCGTAATGGTACTGGTCCGTATGGACGTCCTTGTACCGTTTCGTGAATACCTCTTTAAAAGTATTCCACGATGCGTATCGCGTGTGGAGTTCTGTGCATCCCTGATAAAATAATCGAGCTGATCCTTCTAATTTTAACGCTATTTCAACCTATCTTTTTGTTCCCACCTGCCAATTCGTGCGAAAGCTTCGAGGGTTGAAATGAATTCTTCTAAAGAATTCGTCGAATCCTAACCTGACCACCTCGGGATAGGCGAAAATAATGAAAGTTCCTAGTGAACTGTCGGTGTTCCCAGGGACATCCACTCTCTAAGTCTTTGAATTTTTGTTTTAGATTTTTCTAGTTCATGTAGTGCGTAAGCCATCGTTTTACAATACAAAAAGATTTTTGACAAATCAACCACAAAAGGAAACGAAAAAAAATTTGATCTGTTCGTGGTCTAATTACGTTTACGTATTTCTTCCTTGACTCTCCCGTTAAGGTACATATATCAACCACTTAATTACAGGACCTGTACTACCGTACTGCGCACACTTGATTCGCGTGATGCTATCCTGTCTGATAAATACACCGCCGCTATCAAATTTAGTAAAATCCCAGCGCTGCCAACCATTTGTAATGCTCTAAATCGAAGGGGACTCGGTTTTACTAGTGATACCCTGAGACATAAATACACAAGTAGCGTGTGGAGTTCGTAACGTGATACACTGATAAAGGGTAGAAACTGCCACCAGTCAGTAAATACTGAGTGCGCTATAAGGGCGTATTACTGACAAACAACTGATCAAACACATTTGACTGCAGACTGTCCAAATATATTGTAACTGAGTAATGAAGATAATATAGAACAGAAATGAAGGGGATGATAAATGGCAATAAAAGAAAGATAAAATTATTATCTTGCTCTCGTATAAACCGGAATAATTACGAATTTAAAATTTAGTTCAAATCGTCCGAATGATATTACTGAAGTGTTCCACTCGAATTAATTTGGAATAATGTCAATTCGGCTTACCTTGTATGATGAAACGATGCCACATCGTTATCGATATTACGCTTTGTATAATAATCATTCTCAGAGTCTTGTAGATACGTAGTGACCGGCGAACAGCGGTTCCTTCCAGTGAATCCCGTATCAGCAAAAAGCGTCGGTTTATATTAGAGCAAAATGAAACTTAAACATAATTTCCAATTGAGACAAACGGATCGCGTCAGAGTCGGGCCTTAAGGTTTCCAGAGGAATGGGGAACTGACAATTAAGTGCGTTGTGAACGATCGTTTGTTTCGCAATGAGGAAGTGTATGAAACTGACATGTAACTGTACCAACATACAATTCCAGAAAATACCGAAATTAATGAGAAATATATACAATAATATAAATTTACATTCGTTACATGGGCTCTAGTCCTTAGGTTGCGCCACTTCATGAAAGACAGATACGGAAAATCTGAGCTGAATAAGTGCTCGAACATGAGTCACAAGTAATGTAACCTACTTATAGGCTGTCGAAGTATCACTGCTAAATATGGGGACCAAACATTCCCATCAAGAAATTCCTCTATTTGTTGTCGAAATACCACATATCAGATCTCAATATGTGATAGAAAATTGGATTGAGAAAAAATGAAGTATTTAGCCTATTAGCACTATTTTTGTTCATAATGAGAATTGCGCCAAGTAAAGAAATTCGTGTACTGGCTCCTACTTGTGCTTAGTATGGGATTGAAACATCACTCTCCCATGTTAAAAATATCATGTATTGACGTTTTTCGTGAAGGCCATATCTACTGAATATGTTGCCCAAGCTTGAATTCAACGAACTAAAGAATTTCGTGTAATACCGTTTTAGATACAGCCCACTGTTCTATTTTTGGGTTCTAAAATGACTCACGACAAATGAAGAAATTCGTATATTGGAAGTCGGAATGCTGGCTGTGCTAAAAATGAGTAACTATGTTATTAGTGCCATAACAAGGAATTCTTATTTGAACTTCACCTACGTTATATATGCACCGAAACTTCACTTGTGACATATTATGTAATTCCCGTATTGATCTTGGACATGGAGACTACTGGTACTGAATACATGCTAAAAGCATGATTTCGCGACTGAAAAACTGTCTATAGTGTTAGAATTGCTGCTTATCTGTGCTTCATAAGGGCTCGAAACGTGACACTTGGCAAGAGGTATGGTCCGTTGAAATGCTGACAATGCACAACAATTAATTGTGTCAATAAAACATTCGTGTATTGGCGTTCGTCCTACAGCTATTAAATATTGAATCGAAACACGACTTGAGGGAAGTGATGAAATGAGTACTGAAGCAGAACATGCAGGCTAGCTGTGCTAAAATGCGATCCAATCCTAACTTACAACTCAAGGAAACCGTGTATTTTCCATCTTATCAGGCGGAATGTAAGATACAAACAAGACAAGTGGTGAAATTCTTGTCTTGATGTGGATCACGCTAACTTTATGTGAAAAATAAACACTACAAACGTAACTTGCTGCAACAGAGTTCGTGTGTTTGCCCTAGACATGAACATGAGCTCGAAACCTGACAAAACAAGTGATGTAAATGCACTTTTCTAGTTCGTCATAAAGCCCATCACCAATGCATTATGCCCTTGGAACATGGCTTTTTCCAACTGACCACAATCATGAATTTGTGATCTAGATAGGGTTTGTGTGATGAATAAGAGCTCACAAAATGTCTCGCGTCAAGAGATCAAATGCATGTATTAGCGCTAGAAAATTAACCTATCTGCGCTATTAGCTCCAAGACATTTGCCTAATCAAGGTGAGCGTGCATCAGCGCTACGCCTACTGTGTACTTGTGTTGAATTAAACCTCGAGTCATGTATTGCACCCCTTGAAGAAAGTCGTGTCTTGGAAATCGAGAATTTCTGCGCAGAATATGGGTCATAAATTTTAATTTAGACAAGTGATTTATTTCATGAGTTGGAATTCATCATGCAGCAAATCTGTACTAAATGTGGGCTTTAGAACATACTTTGCATCATTTAATGAAAGACATATTAGAGTTCCACTTAGGGACTATCTGTACTGAATAAGGGCTCGAACATGAGTGACGTAACTGGTGTATAGGCTGTCAAAATATGCTACTAATGGGGACCAAATATTTCCTGTCCCACTTCAATTATTCCACCATTTATTTTTTAAATACAATATATCTGAGCTCAATATGTGATCGAGACTTGAATCGAGATATAATGAAGTATTTAGCCTACTGGCACTATTTTTCTCCTAACGAGATTTGCGCCAAGTGAAGAAATTCCTGTACTGGCACCTACTTATGCTAAGTATGGGATTGAAACATCACTCGCCCATGCTATATATGTTGAATATGGTGTTCAACGGACTAAAGTAATTCGTGTTGTAACGCTTCAGATACATTCGACTGTTCTATTTTTGAGTTCCAAACATGACTCACGACAAATGAAGAAATTCGTGACTTGGAACGAATTGCAGGCGGTCTGTGCTCAAAATGCGTAACAATATTATTTGTGCCAAGACGAAATTCTTATTTTCGCTTTCCCTACGTTTTATATGTTCGGTATAAAGCCTCGAAACGTCACTCGCGACATTTTAATTCGTGTATTGATCATGGAAAAGGAGACTGTGCTGAATAGATACTAAAAGCATGATCTGGCCACTGAAATATGTGTATTTTGTTAGAATTGCTGCTTATCTCTACTGCATAAGGGCTCGAAACATGAGTCGTTGCAAGATGTAACATTCGTTGACATGCTGCCAGTTTGTTGTCAATATTGTTTGGAACATGCTTTGCGACAACAGTAAAATTTTATATTGCTCTTAGTCATACAGCATTACCCTGAAGAAAATATGGTGTCGAAACGTTACATTGAACCAAGTGACAAAATTGCTGTACTTCTCTACCGCATGCAAACTACCTGGGCCGAATATGGGCTCCAAACTTCACTAGCACAACTTAAGGAACACGTATATATTCACTCGACCAACATTCTATGTTCTCAATATGGGCTCGAAACATTAAGTAATATGTTTTGGAATTAATGTACCGCTGCTGGGCATGCTGACTAATTATGCAATATTAATGGCGTCCAAACAAGACTTCGCGCCAGCTCAAGAAATTCTGATAAAGCATCTCGAGCCACAGACTATCTCAGCCGAATACCGTCACGAAACACCCGAGCCAAGTAAGAAATTTAATGAACTGACCACCCAACATGCAGTCATTCCATGAAGAGTAAAGGCTTAAAACATCTTGCGCCGATTGTTTAAGTTAGCGTATTGGCGGTAGACATGTAACAAATCTGTTCTCAATAACAGCCACAAAATTCAGTTGTTCCAATAAAACACGATCGGGTATTGGCACTCTACCTGCAGCTATTCAATATTGAATCGAAACATGACTTGCGGGAAGTTACGAAATTTGTGTACTGAAGCTGAACAAGCAGGCTGGCTGACCTTAAGTGGAATCCAAACATAACCTACATCTAATGAATTTCGTGTATTTTCATCTTAACATTGCGTAATGAGATAGAAAGAATACTTGAGATAAGTGGTGAAATTCGTGCCTTGAAGCCGTTCACGCTACATATATGTGAAGAATATAAACTACAAACGTAACTTGCGGCAACAGAGAAAGTTCGTGTGTTTGCCCTTAACATGCAGCATATGTATACTGAACGTGAGATCGAAATCTGATGATGCAAGTGATGAAATTCGTGTTTTCGAATTTGTCATAAAGCATATCTCTGCTAAATATGCCCTTGAAACATGACTTGCTCCAGGTGACTAGAATCATGAATTTATGATCTAGATACGTCTTATGTGTAATGAATTTCGGCTCAAAACGTCTCGCGTCAAAACATGAAATTCGTGTACTACGGCTTGAAAACAACCTACCTGTGCTAACTATGGGCTCCAATCAAGACTTCTGCCAAATCAAGATGATGCGTGCATAAGCGCCTAACCTACTGTGTACTTGTGATGAGACAAAGAATCATGAATTGCGCCTTTTGAGGATATTTTTGTCTTGGAAATCAAGAATTTCTGCGTTGAATATGGTTCTTAAGTTTTAAATTATCCAAGTGATTTATTTCGTGACTTGGAAATCATCATCGGAGGGGACTACGTTTTACTAGTGATACCCTATGGGACATAAATACACAAGTAGCGTGAGGAGTTCGTAACGTGATACACTGATAAAGGGTAGAAACTGCCACCAGTCAGTAAATACTAACAGTGCGCTATAAGGTTGTAGTACTGACAAACAACTGATCAAAACCACACTTGATTGTACACAGTCTAAATATATTGTAACTCAGTAATAATATAATATGGTACAGAAATGAAGCGGATGGCAAAACAAGAAAGATAAAATGATTTTCTTGCTCTGGAATAAACCCGAATAATTACGAATTTAGAATTTAGTTCAAATCGTTCGAATGATATCACTAATGTGTTCCACTCGAATTAATTTGGAATACAGAAAGTTAATTCAGTCAATTCGGCTTACCTTGTAGTATGATGAAACGATGCCACATCGTTATCGATATTACAGTTTGTCAATTATTATTCTCAGAGTCTTGTAGATACGTAGTGACCGGGGAACAGCGATTCCTTCGAGTAAATCCCGTGTCAGCAAAAAGCGGCGTTTTATATTAGAGCAAAATGAAACAATTTCCAATTTTGACAAACGGATCGCGTCAACGTTGGGGGTTAAGCTCTCCAAAGAAATGGGGAACTGATATTTAAGTGCTTAGTTGCAACTGTGACCGATCGTTTGTTTTGCAATGAGGAAGTTTATGAAACCTAACTGTTTCAACATACAATTCCAGAAAGTACCAAAACTAATATGAGAAATATAACATACAATAATTTACATTTTACACTCGTTACAATCACCCGTGGGAAGACGAGATTTGTGGTTGTAAGGTTACGTCCATCAAATCTTAACGATCAGAGAAAATAGAACCTGTAACGAATGTACAAATGAATATGATATAGAATACAATGTAAATCATACAAGTAAAACAATGAAGTACGAATCAATTGTTGGGTACACGTAACAGTGAAACGTGCGTAATATCTCACAGCAATGCGTACTTGGTTGGTACTACAACGTTCGTCTATTTAGTACTACTGGGTGTTGGATTTTGCAGCGTTCGCTAAAACTGGAGACGCGATCTCAGGGTCACTCTGATATGCGTCCAGTGCGGCTCTGTCAGCTCACGTGTTGTAATTGGTAGTTTGAAAACACGACGTTCTGTTCTGTCTCTCGGTCGTGGCTCTGGAGTTCG
>JGI20172J14457_10000024_pt1 | contig 11398 bp, 11 predicted proteins | sample TergutNc150P5_FD_14457 | JGI IMG/M metagenome (IMG submission 14457)
GGGAGCCACTGATGAAGTACGAGCCGCTGCTCGATCGATTCCTGGGATACGTGCGGGTGAATACGCGGTCCGACCCGTCCAGCGGACGGACGCCGTCCACCCCGTCGCAGATCGAATTCGCGCACCGGCTGGGCGACGAGATGACGCGCATCGGCGTGGCCGACGTGCATTACCTGGAGAGCAACGGGTACATCATCGGCACCATTCCGGCGACCATCGACCGCCCCGTCCCGCGCGTCGGCTTCATCGCGCACATGGATACGGCCGACTTCAACGCGGACGGCGTCAACCCGCAGGTCGTCACGCAGTACGACGGCGGTGTGGTGCCGCTGGGCACGAGCGGGTTCTCGCTCGACCCGGCGGTATTCCCGCGCATGCGCCGTTATGCCGGTCAGACGCTCATCACCACCGACGGCACGACGCTGCTGGGTTCGGATGACAAGTCGGGCATCGCCGAGATCATGACCGCGGCCGAGCACCTGCTGGCACACCCCGAGATCGGGCACGGCGTCATCCGCATCGGCTTCGGGCCCGACGAGGAGATCGGCGTCGGCGCCGACAAGTTCGANGTNGNCGANTTCGACGTCGATTACGCCTACACGCTGGACGGCGGGCCGCTGGGCGAGCTGTCGTACGAGACCTTCTCGGCCGCGGCGGCGACCGTCCATGTGCAGGGCCGCGACGTGCACACCGGCACGGCCAAGGACGAGATGATCAACGCGCTGCAGGTGCTGATCGACTTCCACGACGCGCTGCCGGCCCACGACCGTCCCGAATTGACGGACGGCCGCGAGGGTTTCTACCACCTGCAACACCTGGGTGGCACGGTGGAGGAGGCCGAGTCGGGCTACATCATCCGCGACTACGAGGACGACGCGTTCGAGGGGCGCAAGCAGCGCATGCGCGACATCGCCGCCCGGATGAACGCGGGTTTCGGGCAGGATCGTGTGCGCGTCGAGCTGCACGACCAGTACTACAACATGAAGCGCGTGCTGGAACAGAACATGGCCCCCGTGCACCTGGCCCGGGCGGCGATGGACGAGCTGGGCATCCCGGTCGACATCATGGCCGTGCGCGGGGGCACGGACGGGTCGAAGATCTCGTTCCTGGGCATTCCGACGCCCAACCTGTTCGCGGGCGGGGAGAACATGCACGGGCGTTTCGAGTACGTGCCGCTGGAGTCGATGGAGAAGGGCGTCGACCTGGTCATCCGCATCGCAGAAATGACCGCGCGTTAGACAGGCGTAAAACGTGGCCTGCTAGGATGTTGGCATGGCACGAGAGGTGATCGGCTTCCGGCCCACAGATGCAGACCGTCGCGCGCTCGCGCGCACGGCGCGGCCCGGCGAGACCACGTCGGACACCATCCGGCGGGCGCTGCGCGTGCTTGACTACGACGAGTGGCTGGCGCGGGCGCGGGAGGACATGCTCCGGGCCAAGGACGAGAACCTGGCCGACGAGCCGGATGCGTGGTGACACGGTGATCCGGGGGGCGGTCTATCCGATCGATCTGGGTGTCCCGCGCGGCCATGAACAACGCGGCAGGCGATATGGCCTCGTCGTGTCGATGTCATCGGGNAACTGGTCCGNGGCGACGGTGATTCCCACGTCGACGGGAGCCATGGCGACGACCTTCCGCCCCGAGCTTGAGGTGGCGGGGCAGCCCACGCGGTTCCTGTGCGACCAGATCCGCAGCATCGACACCGACTACATCCTGGGCGACCCGGTGGGCTTCCTGTCCCGCGACGAGATGGCCGAGGTCGAGTTCGCGCTGTCGCGCTACCTCGGCCTGGTGCCCAGCCCGGACGACTACCCGCGGGGCTGAGCCTCACCAGGTCGGGAACGGCGGGTGCGCGAGCAGCACGCCGCGTCCGCCCTCGAAGGTGACGCCGACGAACTGCGGGCCGCGCTCGAGCTGGCGGAAGCCGGCGCGCAGGTGCAGGTCGAGGGACGCCTGGTTGGTCGCGTTGCAGATGCTGAACAGGGTGGCGCCCGGGTCGAGGCGGGCGACGCCGTCCGCCACCGCGGCGAGCAGCTTGAGCGCGGTGCCGTGCCGGTGCCAGGCGGGGCTGACCTCCAGGCCGGCGACGTACCAGCCGTCGGGGCCCGGATGACGTCCGGCGATGATCTGCGCGCCCGACCAGCCGATGATCATGGCATGCGCCTGCGCCACCACCACGACCGGCAGGCGGTCGAACAGATGCGTGGCCCGGGTCAGGTGGTCGGTGTGGTGGAAGCCATCGCGTGCAGACATGACGTGGGCGATCTCGTCCGCATCGCGCAACTGTGCGCGGCGCGCGGTGATCGCATCATCGGGGACGCCATGGCGCTCGGGTTCGTACGCCGTGAACATGACGACGATCATAGGCCGGACGCGCCGCGCGCGGGGTGAGGTGCGCGCAGCGCGTCCGGGGTAAATGTGCGGTGGCGATCAGCGGTGCGCGAACCGCCGGCTGCGCAGCCGCCCGCCGAGCAGGGCCAGCCCGGCCAGGCCGGTCGTGGCGGCCAGCACCATCGCCGGGGTGTTCGTAAAGGAGGCGACGGTGCCGCCGGTGGCCGCCGAGGCCGTGACATGTGTCGGCGTGGGGGCCGAGGGTGCCGTCGCGGTGGCGTCTGTCGCGGTGGCGGGCTTGCTCGGCGCGGTGGGCTTGTTCGGTGCGATGGGCTTGTTCGGCCCCGTCGGCGACGTGGGCTGCGGTGCCGGTGCGGGCGCAGGCGTCGGCGCCGACACCGGGCCCATGCTGGCCGAGGTGACGGTGGCGGACGCGTATCCGCTGGCCTGCCCCTTGACGGCGACGGTGATGGTCGCGCCCTGTTGCGCGTCGGTGAGCACCAGTGTGGAGCGGTTCGCGCCGTCGATGGCGGTCCCGTTGGCGTACCACTGGTAGGTGAACGTGGTGGTGAACGGCGTCCAGGTTCCGGGATCGGCGGTGAGCGTGTGGCCCACCACGAACGTCCCGCTGATCGTGGGCGAGCCCGCGCTCACAGCGCCGGGCGCGATGGTGCCCGTGGGCGCCGAGGTGGTCGTGGCGCTCACGTAGCCGGACGCGGTGCCGGTCACGGTGACGGTCAGGGTGGCGCCGAGGTCGGCGGCGGTCGGCGTGTACGTCGCGCGGGTGGCCCCGGGGATCGGCGTGCCGTTGCGGCTCCATGTGTACGCGAGCGTCGCGTCCGTGGGTGAGATGCCGTGTGCCACCGCGGTCAGCGGCATCCCGACATGGGGCGTCCCGTCGATCGTCACGGCATCCAGCGATACCTCCAGCGCGTTGATCATCTTGATGTCGTAGCTGGCGATCGTGGCCGCCCGGGTGGCGGGCGTGATGGTGACGTGGTAGTCATCGGTGGTTCCCGAGACCGGGGCCGTCAGCGTCGGCATGTCCCAGCCGAGGCCCGAGGTGCCGTTGGCCGCGTTGACGGCGTTGGTGACCGGATAGGTGTGGGTGATCGCCAGGGGCGTCCCGTTCTTGGTGACCGTCACGGTCGCGCCGGCGGCGGTGCCGGTCTGCGGGTAGTACGACCACCGGGTCGCCGACGCGGTGGCCAGCTCGTAGGGGAAGTAGCCCGCCGAGGGCCACGAGTACGACGTGGAGGCGCTCGCCGAGCGGTCGAAGAGCATGTGCATGGCGTTGTAGTCGGCGGCCGATCCGGAGCCGACCTGCGTGGTCTGCGCGGACAGCACGGCGGCGCGGTGTCCCATCTGCTCGTTGTTGGCACCCGGGTCGAGCATGTACATCGGGACGGCCTTCGCGTTGCTGACCGGGGCGAGGATCTCGAAGCCGTTGCTGGGCAGCGACGCGCCCCGGGGCGTGTAGCACTGCCAGGTGCTGGGCCGGTCGTGGCTCATGGTGTCGGCGGCCTGCAGCATCAGCGCGGCCTGCTGCGTGGTGGCCGATTCGTCCGTGTCCTCGCTGACGCTCGGCAGTCCTGCCATGGCGCGCATGTAGTTGACGCTGGTGATGATCGCGGTCTGCGCGGCCGACGAGGGGGCGCCGGCGTCGCACCCGTTGACTGAGCCGGTCCAGCCGGTCGGCACGTTCTGCGTGGGCAGGTACACGTTGAGGTAAGCGTTGCGGACGGACGCCGCGCTGGACGTATCGATCGCGGTGGTGACCGTGGCGGCTGAGGCGTCGGGTGTGGCGACCAGGGCGATGCCGCTGGACACGGCGATCGTGGCCGCCGCAAGGGCGATGAGCTGACGGGACAGGGTGTGTTTCATCGGTGACTCCATACAGACGGGTGCGTAACCTTTGATCGTACCCAGCGCCACCAAGGCGCCTCGTATGGAAGTCCTCGTCAGTTCCTTACCTTGTCAGCCTCGCTTTGTCGGTTCGGTCAGCGATGCAGGCGGCGCAGCCGCTGGTGCAGGGTTGTCGCCAGGGCCAGCCCGGTGAACCAGATGGCCACGATGGCCGCGAAGTCCGGCGCGAGCGCCGCCGGGGTGCCGCCCGTCTGGGTGGAGGCGCCCGTGGTGGTCGCATCGGTGGTCGTGGCCTTCACGGTTCCGGACGTGGTGGTCGCCGTGACCGTGGGCCGCGTGCTTGCGGACGGGGTCGCCGCGGTCGCGCCCGTGGACGGCTGGTTGTCTGGCTGCGTGGCCGGGGGAGTGGGCGTCTCCGTGGGCGGCTTTGCGACCGGGGCGGGCGCGGGTGCGACCGGCCCTGTGGTCGTGGCGGCGTACGCCGTCGTCGTGGTCACGTATCCGGTGCGCGTGCCCGTGACGGCCAGGCCGATCTGTGCGCCCTCCTGGGCGTTGACCAGGCGCAGCGTGGCGGCGGTCGCCCCGGCGATGGGCTCGTCGTCGGCGTACCACTGGTAACTCAGCGCGACCCCGGACGGTGCCCACGTGCCGGCGTGTGCCGACAGCGTCTGCCCGACCATGGCCGAGCCGGTGATGCTGGGTGTGCCCGGGGTCATGTCCCCGGCCGCCACCGGCCCGGTGGGCGCCGAGGTGGCCTCGTCGTCCGCGTAGCCGGGCAGCGATCCGGTGACGGTGACGGTGAGCACCTTGCCGAGTTCGGCGGCCGCGGGCGTGAAGGTGGTGCCCGTTGCGCCCTCGATGGGTGTGGGCATCGCGCGGGCCGCCCGTCCGGTGGGCGCGTCGCTCTCGTACCACTGGTAGGTGAAGGTCACCCCGGCCGGGTTCCACGTGCCGGGATCGGCAACCAGCGGCTCGCCGACCTTGGGCGTGCCGGTGATGGTGGGCGTGCCCGCGTCCAGGTTGCCCTCGGTGCCTGCGGTGGGCGTCGAGTTGAGCGTCGCGGTCGTGTACCCGTCCAGCGTGCCGGTCACCTGGAACGCGATGGGTTTGCCCATGTCGGCCTGTGTTGGCGTGTAGGTCAGGCCGGTGGCGCCGGTCACCGCGGTGCCCCCGACGTACCACTGGTACGTGAGTGCAACCCCGGTCGGGCCCCACGTGCCGGTGGAGGCGACCAGCGGCACGTCCACCTCCGGGGTTTCGGCGATGGTGGGCTTGGTCGTGGTCAGCGTGCCGGGCACGATGGGGGCGGACGTCGCGGACGTCGCCGACGCGGTCGTGTACCCGGCCAGCGTGCCGGTGACCTGGACGGTGAGCTTCTGCCCCATCTGGGCGGCCGTGGGCACGTAGGTCGTGGCGGTGGCGCCGCCGATCGGCACCCCGTCCGCCGACCACTGGTAGGCGAGGGCGACACCCGTCGGCCCCCAGCCCGTGGTGCCTGCGGTCAGCGTCGTCCCGACCGCGACGGTGCCGCTGATGGTCGGCGTGGGCGCGGTGATCGTGCCGGGCTGCACCGCGGCCGACGCTGCCGACGTCTGGGTGGCGGTCGTGAATCCCGATCGGGATCCGGTCGCGGTGACGGTCAGCGTGGCGCCGACATCGGCGGCCACGGGCGTGTACGTGGTGCCCGTGCCCACCTGCGTGGTTCCGCGGAACCACGCGTAGGTCACGGAGGCGTTGGACGGCGACAGGCCCTGGGCGGCCGCGGTGAGCGTCGTCCCGACCTTCGGTGTGCCGCTGATCGTGACCGCATCGATGGACACCTCGCTGGCGTTGAAGATCTTGACGTCGTAGCTGGCCGGCACGGGCCCGCTGATGGTCACGTGGTAGGTGTCCACGGTGCCGGCGGCCGGGGCAGTGATGGCCGGCATGTCCCAGCCGAGCGCGGTCTGGACGCCCAGTGCCGCGTTGACGGCGTTGTAGGCCGGGTAGCTGTTGGTGATGGCCAGCGGCTGCCCGTTCTTGGTCACCGTGACGGTGGCGGTCGAGTCGTCGCCCGACTGCGGGTAGAACGACCAGCGGGTCGCGGCCGTCGAGATGAGCTCGTACGGGAAGTAGCCGGGTGCGGGCCACGAGTACGACGCCGCCACGGCGGTGCTGGTGTTGTTGAAATGGATGGCGTTGTATCCGGTGGTCGAGCCCGAACCGATCTGTGTGGCCTTGGCCGCCAGGACGGCGGAGCGGTGGCCCATGGGCTGGTTGCTGCTGCCCGAGTCGAGCATGTACAGCGGGATGGCCCGGGCGGCCATGCCGGCGCTGGTCGTCGCGATGATCTCACCGCCTCCGGACCAGTACTTGTTGGCGCCGGCGGGCGTGTAGCACGTCCAGGTGCTGGGACGGTCGTGGGCCAGCGTCGCGTTGGCCTGCATCATCAGCGCGGCCTGCTGGACGTTGGCCGATTCGTCCGCGTTCAGCGTCACGGCCGGCAGCCCGACCATGGCGCGCATGTAGTTGAACGCGGTCATGATCGCGTCCTGTGCCGCTGCGGAGGGTGCGCCCGCGACGCATCCGTCGACCGTGCCGGTCCACCCGGTCGGGACGTTCTGCGTCGGCAGGTACACGTTGAGGTAGGCGTCGCGCACGGCGTCTTCGTTGGACGTGTCGATGGTGACGGTGACAGGGGCGGCCGAAGCGGTGGGCGCACCGATCAGCGCAAAGGCGCCGACCGTGGTCATCACGCCCGCGACAAGGGCGGTTATATCGCGAAACAGATGCCTATTCATTTGTCTCTCCAGGCTAGTTGGGGGCGGTCCATAGACCTTGAAGATGCTTCCAGGGTAGGGCGGCGAACTTGCCCGGTGCAAGCTGTCGGCCAGGTCGGCGGGCGCCGAGGCCCGATGCTGTGGCGGAGGTCTGCGTGATCGGTGCAGTCCGTGGCGTCTCATGTTTGCCGCGCCTCGCTGACGGGCAGCCGAACGACCGGTCAGCGACCGATGACTCCTGGTGGCCGCTCAGTGAGGCGTCGTCGCCCATAAGTGCTCGTCGCACGTTGATGTGCGGGCACAGGACGGCACTCAACCCGTAGATTCGCAGTGCTCAACTCGTCGTTTCGCAGCTTGCGGAGCGGGCTATCCGTGCAGGACGGGCCAGATGTAGATCACCACGCCGACCACGAGTATGACCATCTGTCCGATGAAGTTCAGCATCATGCGCTTGCGGTAGCTGAGCGCAGTGACGGGGGNGGCNGCCAAGCACCTGATCAAGCCCCTGATACGGGGCATGAGCGCCCAGGTGGTGAGCCCGACGCACAGGCACAACCCGCCGAGAGAGGTTACCGTTTCGACGACGGATAACCCGTATTCCATGGCGGCTCCCACGATGACGGCTAAGGCGTTTCGCAGCCAGAACCCGAGCGGTATCCCTACAAAGAGGATGCGCGACCACAACGGGTATGACCGTTCCGGGGTAGCCGGTGGGCTGTTGGGCTGAGTGTCGGTCATGAGCTCAGGCCCAGCCTGTAGATGCACACCAGGCCCGCGACAAGAACGATTACCTGTCCGGCAAAGGCAAGCAACACTCGCGCGTAGTAGCGGGGGACAGGTCTGCCTGCGGCGTCCACCTGAGGACGATTCTGCGGCAACGTGTCCTTTCGGTGTGGAATGAACGCCCAAAGCATGAGGCCGATTGACAAGCAGAGCGGGATAATAGCGCTCAATGTCTCGCTCACGACGAATCTTTGCGCTGCGGAGCATTCTTGGATCGAGTCGATAGTACGAGGAACCCAGACCAGGCATGGCATGCCGAGGAACCCAGCGAACGACCATTTCTTGTATCGCGGCTTGGCTGGTGGGAGACTGGGCTGGGTGTCGGTCATGAGTTCACGCCCAGCTGGTAGAGGAACACCAGGTCGGCTATGAACACGAACACCTGCCCAAAGAAGGCGGGAATGAACCGTGCATAGAATCGCGGCATGGCTCTGCCCTTGCTGTCGAGAATCGGCAGTGTCTGTGGCAGCGAGTCCTTCTTGTGCGGCAGAAGCGCCCACAGCGCGAGGCCGATCGACAGACAGTCTGCAACCACGGGGACCGCTACTTTGGCTGAGAGCGGCTCGTCGGCCAAGACATTGTCAAGAACCGAATTGATGCTTATGAATGTCCAGAAGAGACACGTCGATGCCAGAAGAAAGCCCAACGTGCGCCGCCGATGTGGCGGCAACGGAGGAGGATATCCCTGCTGTGTTTCGGACATGTGCTGTTGACCGCCTATTTGTCATGATTCTGCTGCGTGGAACGAAGGAGCGGGTCGGACGCCAAGAGACTGCGGGCATGTTCTTGAGCCTGTCGATCCAGTTCGGCCTGTTGCTGCGCAGACATGGCATTTCGCTCCTGTTCGTACATCGCTCGTCCGCGCTGCACCGCATCCACGATGCCGGGGGCCCGAAGGATGTCGCGCATATCGCGCCTCCCCCACCTGCAGCATCATCGACACCTAGCATGTTGAGCAGCTCGAAGAACAGATCCGGAATGGCCTGCCCGTTGTGGCCCTGCGGGCTCTCGCGAACCCAGGCGTCGGCGTAGGTGGCACCCTTGCTGGCGTCACCGGCAAGGGCCGCGAGCTGGTCGACGAATGCCTGCATCTGGGCGGGGTTGTATTCCAGGGTCATGATTAGGGCCTCACTCCTGCGCCGTGGTCTGCGGTCGGGTGGAGGTGAGGCGGCCGATGAGCTCGACTTTACCGCGCTCGACCTGAGGTGGGTCAAATGGCCTTGTGCCTTTCTGTTGGTCGGGTCTTGATGGCGTCGATGAGGGCTTGCTGGTCGGCGGTGTTGGATGGTGCGGGCCACGTCGAGCAGGCTGGTCGGCTCCATGACGCGGGCGGCCACCAGGTCACGGAACGCGTCGTCCCCGAGCCCGGCGAATCCCAAGTCTTCTTACACTCCCGTCACAAGGCGAAACAACAGGCCGGAACACCTGGACAGCACCTGCGGGGCCATCACCGGTTCCCGCCGCCGAACCAGCCCCGGCCCGGGCAACGACACCCGCCCCCCCGGGCTGGCGCCAGCAGTCCTGCACGCGTGACCTGGGAACGCCCGGCCAGATCAAGCTCGTGATGATGCCGGGCACCCCTCTAGCGAGAAGGAACCACTTCCGTCGAACTCCCGGACAACCCAAAGCGGGCAGCCCGAACAGCCGGTCGCCGAAGCGATAGCCGGCGGCACCGGCTGGCACTCGGCTTGCTTGAGTGCTAACGGCTGGCTATCGTGGTGGTTAGCACTCGAACACCGAGTGTGCCAGCGCTGGGGGACGGAACCGCGACGACGCCCCACACGCGCGGAAACTCAGACGAAGAAAGGGGTTTGACGTGGCAACCACGATCAAGCCGCTCGAGGACCGCGTCCTCGTTCAGCCTTTGGAAGCAGAGACCACCACCGCGTCGGGGCTGGTCATCCCGGACACCGCCAAGGAGAAGCCGCAGGAGGGCAAGGTGCTCGCCATCGGCCCCGGTCGCGTGGATGACAAGGGCGTCCGCATTCCCATGGACATCAAGCCCGACGACGTCGTGATCTACAGCAAGTACGGCGGCACCGAGGTCAAGTACAACGGCGAGGAGTACCTGCTGCTCAACGCCCGCGACATCCTCGCCGTCGTCGAGAAGTGAGACCCACATGGCAAAGGAACTGCAATTCGACGAGGAGGCGCGTCGCGCCCTCGAACGCGGCGTTGACACGCTGGCCAACACCGTCAAGGTGACGCTGGGCCCGAAGGGCCGCTACGTCGTCCTCGACAAGAAGTGGGGCGCGCCGACGATCACCAACGACGGCGTGACCGTGGCCAAGGAGGTTGAGCTGGAGGATCCGTACGAGAACCTCGGCGCCCAGCTGGCCAAGGAGGTCGCCACCAAGACCAACGACGTCGCCGGCGACGGCACCACGACCGCGACCGTGCTGGCGCAGGCGCTGGTGCACGAGGGCCTGCGCGCCGTGGCCGCCGGGGCCAACCCGGTGGGCCTGAAGCGCGGCATCGACAAGGCCGTGGACGCGGTCGTCGAAGAGCTGCGCACGGTCGCCAAGCCGGTCGAGACCACGGCCTCCATGGCCAATGTGGCCACGATCAGCTCGCGCGACGAGGAGATCGGCGCGATCATCGCCGACGCCTTCGACAAGGTCGGCAAGGACGGCGTCATCACCGTCGAGCAGTCGAACACCTTCGGCACCGAGCTGGAGTTCACCGAGGGCATGCAGTTCGACAAGGGCTACATCTCGCCGCACTTCATCACCGACTTCGACCGGCTGGAGGCCGTGTTCGAGGATCCGTACATCCTGATCAACTCGGGCAAGATCTCGTCGATGACCGACCTGCTGCCGCTGCTGGAGAAGGTCATCGCCGCGCACGGCTCGCTCGTCGTGATCGCCGAGGATGTGGACGGCGAGGCGCTGGCCACGCTGATCCTGAACAAGCTGCAGGGCCGCTTCAACTCCGTCGCCATCAAGGCGCCGGCGTTCGGCGACCGCCGCAAGGCCATGCTGGAGGACATCGCGATCCTCACCGGCGGCACCGTCGTGGCTCCCGAGGTCGGGCTGAAGCTCGACTCCGTCGGCCTGGAGGTGCTGGGCCACGCCCGCCGCGTCGTCATCACCAAGGACGCGACGACCATCGTGGACGGCGCCGGCGACAAGAAGACCGTGGCCGACCGCGTGGCGCAGCTGCGCTCCGAGGTCGAGCGCACCGACTCCGACTGGGATCGCGAGAAGCTCCAGGAGCGCATCGCGAAGCTGGCCGGCGGCGTGTGCGTCATCAAGGTCGGCGCGGCCACCGAGGTCGAGCTGAACGAGAAGAAGCACCGCATCGAGGACGCCGTCTCGGCCACCCGNGCGGGCATCGANGAGGGCATCGTCGCCGGTGGCGGCGCGGCTCTGATCCATGCCGGCAAGGTGCTGAAGGACGCGCTGAATCTCACCGGTGACGAGAAGGCCGGGGCGCAGATCGTCGCCAAGGCCATCGTCGAGCCGGCCCGCTGGATCGCGGAGAACGGCGGCGAGCCGGGCTACGTGATCGTGGCCAAGGTCGCCGAGATGGGTGCGGACGAAGGCTACAACGCCGGCACGGGCGAGTACGGCAACCTGATCAAGGCCGGCGTCATCGACCCGGTCAAGGTCACCCGCTCGGCCCTGGCCAACGCGGCGTCCATCGCCTCGCTGCTGCT
>JGI20172J14457_10000028_pt1 | contig 11078 bp, 19 predicted proteins | sample TergutNc150P5_FD_14457 | JGI IMG/M metagenome (IMG submission 14457)
CCGAACAGACGAGCTGGCTGACGACGATCACCGCGATCCGCATCGTCCTGGCCGCGCGCCTGGGCATCGACCGGGACGAGGACGAAGACCGCCTCGACGACCTGGACGACACCGACCCCACCTACTGGATGTACAACGTCTACCTCTGGCTGGCCTGGCTGCAGGAGTCGGTGGTCGAGTGCCTGATGCGCGTGGCGGACTGACCTGCTTCGTGCGCAACTGAGCCTCGTCGATCCGTCCCGGTAGACTGATGCGGCTATGACTGAGCCGACACAGACCGTTCCCGCGCGCACGCGCGTCGCCCCTTCGCCCACCGGTGACCCGCACGTGGGCACCGCGTACCAGGCCCTGTTCGATGTGGCCTGGGCCCGCAAGACGGGCGGCCGTTTCGTGCTGCGCATCGAGGACACCGACCGCGCGCGCACCGTCGAGGGCAGCGAGCAGCTGATCTACTCCGACCTGGCCTGGCTGGGCCTGGCCCCCGACGAGGGGCCGCAGAACCCGGGGGAGTGCGGCCCGTACCGCCAGTCCGAGCGCCTGCCCCTGTACCGGCAGTACGCCGAGCAGCTGATCGAGCAGGGCCACGCCTACTACTGCTGGTGCTCGCCCGAGCGGCTGGCCCAGCTGCGGGCCGACCAGGCCGCGTCCAAGACCTCGCAGACCGGCTACGACCGCTGCTGCCTGGGCCTGACCCGGGACGAACGCGCGAAGCTGCCCGGCTTCAGCCCCGACCCGGTCGTGCGCATGCTGGTGCCCGACGACGTGGATCTGGAGTTCACCGACGCGATCCGCGGACAGGTGCACACGCCGCGTCCCGACGACCAGGTCATCCTCAAGGCCGATGGCTTCCCGACGTACCACCTCGCGGTGGTGGTGGACGACCACCTGATGGGCATCACGGCGGCGGTGCGCGGCGAGGAGTGGATCTCGTCCACCCCCAAGCATCTGCTGCTGTACAAGTGGCTGGGCTGGACCCCGCCCGCGATCGCCCACATGCCGCTGCTGCGCAACACCGACAAGTCGAAGATCTCCAAGCGCAAGAACCCGGCCGCCCGGCTGGAATGGTTCCGCGAGGCGGGGTATCTGCCGGAGGCGCTGCTGAACTTCCTGGAGCTGCTGGCGTATCCGCCCGTGCACCCCGACACCGAGGTGCAAAGCTTCGACGAGTTCGTGGCCTGTTTCGACTGGGCCAAGGTCAACACGACCGGGCCCATCTTCGACCTGGCTAAGCTCAACTGGCTCAACGGCGCCTACCTGCGCCAGTTGTCCGACGACGAGCTGGCGCATCGCATCGTCACGTACTGGGAGCAGACCGGTGAGCCCGGCGCCGCCGATCCGCGGGCGCGGGCCGTGGTGGCGCAGGCCGCCCCGATCATCCGGGAACGCCTGACCACGTTGGCCGACGCCGCGCCGATGATCGGCTTCCTGCTGACGCCCGACGCCGCGCTGGGCATGGACGACGACGCGCTGGCCACGCTGCCGCCGAACGCCGACCAGGTGCTGGACGCCGCGCAGGAGGTGCTGGCCGGCCTGGACGACTTCCGGGCGGACGCCATCCAGGCGGGCTTGCGGACGGCGCTGGTGGACGGCCTGGGCCTGAAGCCGAAGGTGGCCTTCGGGCCGGTGCGCGTGGCCCTCACGGGCCGCCGGGTCAGCCCGCCGCTGTTCGAATCCGCCGAGATCCTGGGACGGGCCTCGTGCCTGGCCCGGCTGGGTGCGCTGCGGGCGCGCCTGAGCGCCTGATACGGCCACTTCCACGCGCACGCATGCTTCATAGGATTTGGTTTCATGCGGCGTCCATGGCAAGATAGTCGGGCTGCTCTGCGGCGTCGTCCGCAGCCGCTGCGCCGGTGTGAGTCCCACCAGGGGACGGCATCGACGGGCGGGGCACCGCTGGTGGGAAGGCAACTTCCCGCGGGCACGTCGCTATCAGATCGGGACTGGCAAGGCGCAAGAGCGCCGAGTATCGGGACGAACGCGACACGCCCGACAGCGTGTGTCTAGCAACACGAGCTTGACAAGGCAGAACAGGGTGGAAAAACGGCCCAACCGGGGTCGGACACGATGGCCTTGTCAACCAGGCCGGGCAACCGGACGCAGACGACAGGACAGGACAGGCGATGGCTGGACAGAGGATCCGCATCAGGCTTCGTGCCTACGACCATGAGGTCATCGATTCGTCGGCGCGCAAGATCGTCGACACCGTCACCCGGACAGGTGCCAAGGTGGCAGGGCCCGTGCCGTTGCCGACCGAGAAGAACGTGTGGTGCGTCATTCGCTCGCCGCACAAGTACAAGGACAGCCGCGAGCACTTCGAGATGAGGACGCACAAGCGGCTGATCGACATTCTCGACCCGACGCCCAAGACGGTCGATTCGCTGATGCGGCTCGATCTGCCGGCAGGCGTCGACATCGAGATCAAGCTTCCGTGAGGCGTGGGACGATGACGATTGAACGCAAGATGAAGGGTCTGCTGGGCACCAAGCTCGGCATGACACAGCTGTGGGACGAGAACAACCGCGTCGTCCCCGTGACGGTCATCCAGGCGGGGCCCTGCGTGGTGACGCAGGTGCGCACGCCGGCCACGGACGGCTATTCGGCCATCCAGCTGGGATTCGGGGCGATCAAGCCCAAGGCCGTCACCAAGCCCGATGCCGGGCATTTCACCAAGGCTGGGGTCAACCCGCGCCGGCACATGCTGGAGCTGCGCACGACCGATGCCAGTGAGTACACGCTGGGCCAGGAGCTGACGGTGGACGGCACGTTTGCCGCCGCCGATCTGGTGGATGTCATCGGCATCACCAAGGGCAAGGGCACGGCCGGTGTGGTCAAGCGGCACGGCTTCGGCGGCCTGCGCGCCACGCACGGCGTGCACCGCAAGCACCGCTCGCCGGGGTCGATCGGCGCCTGCGCCACCCCGAGCCGCGTCTTCAAGGGCATGCGCATGGCCGGTCGTATGGGCCACGTGCGCAAGACGATCCAGAACCTGCAGGTCCACGCCGTGGATGCCGAGCGCGGTCTGCTGCTCGTGCGCGGCGCCATTCCGGGCGCCAACGGCTCCCTCGTCGTGGTGCGCAACGCCGTGAAGAAGGGTGATCTGGCATGAACGAGACGAAGAAGGTGGCGGTTCTGTCCGCCACCGGCACCAGCGACACGTCGGTCGAGCTGCCGGGCGACCTGTTCGACACGCAGACGAACGTGCCGCTGATCCACCAGGTTGTCACCGCCCAGCTGGCTGCGGCCCGCCAGGGCACCCACGACACCAAGACGCGCTCCGAGGTGCGTGGCGGGGGCGCGAAGCCGTGGCGCCAGAAGGGCACCGGCCGCGCCCGTCAGGGCAGCCGTCGCGCCCCGCAGTGGGTCGGCGGCGGCATCGTCCACGGCCCGACGCCGCGGTCGTACGCCCAGCGCACGCCCAAGAAGATGGTTTCCGCCGCGCTGCTCGGCGTGCTGTCGGATCGCGCCCGCGAAGACCGCCTGGTCATCGTGCAGAGCCTGGTGACCGGTGACGCTCCGTCGACCAAGCAGGCCTGCGTCGCGCTGGCGCCCGTCCAGATGCACCGCAACAAGCTCGTGGTGCTCGACCGCGACGACTTCAACGGCTGGCTGTCGGTGCGGAACCTGCCCGATGTGCACGTGATCGCCGTCGATCAGCTCAATGCGTACGACGTCGTGACGTCCGACGTGGTGGTCTTCACGACCACGGCGCTGGAAGCCTTCATCGGCATGCCGCTGGTCACCACGACCCAGGCTCCGGCCAAGAAGGCCAAGGCCGAGAAGACGCAGGCCGCCGAGGTGGCCGACGCCGTCGCCGAGGAGCCCGAGGCCAAGCCGGCCAAGAAGGCGGCCAAGCCGAAGGCTGCGAAGGTCGAGGCGCCCGCCGAAGCCGCCGAGGAGACACCCGAGGCAGCGGCGCCCAAGGCACCGCGCACGCGCAAGCCCAAGGCGGCACCCGAGCAGACCGAGGTCGCCGAGGCGCCGAAGGATGCCGAGCCGGCCGAGGATTCCGCACAGGAGGATGACAAGTGAGCGACTTCCGGATCAACGACCACCACGACATCCTGCTCGCGCCGGTGGCCAGTGAGAAGAGCTACGGGCTGGTCGACGAGAACAAGTACACGTTCATCGTCGCGCCAGACGCCAACAAGACGCAGATCAAGATCGCCGTGGAGAAGGTCTTCGGTGTGACGGTCGTCAGCGTCAACACGTTGAACCGCCAGGGCAAGCGGCGCCGCACGCGCTACGGCTGGGGCAAGCTGCCCAACCGCAAGCGCGCGATCGTCACCGTGAAGGCCGGCCAGAAGATCGACCTGTTCACCGCTCCGGTGGTCTGATCGGGAAGCGAAGGTAGTAGAAGAATGGCTATTCGCAAGTTCAAGCCGACGACACCGGGCCGTCGCGGGTCCAGCGTGTCGGACTTCTCCGAGGTGACGCGTTCGACGCCCGAGAAGTCCCTGGTGACGTCCAAGCCGAAGACCGGCGGGCGCAACAACCAGGGCCGCATCACGACGCGCCACATCGGCGGCGGCCACAAGCAGGCCTACCGGCTGATCGACTTCCGTCGCTACGACAAGGACGGCGTGGTCGCCAAGGTCGCGCACATCGAGTACGACCCGAACCGCACGGCCCGCATCGCCCTGCTGCACTACGCCGATGGCGAGAAGCGCTACATCATCGCGCCGCTCGGGCTGAACCAGGGCGCTCAGGTCGTCAGCGGCCCCGAGGCCGACATCAAGCCCGGCAACAACCTGCCGCTGCGCAACATCCCGGTCGGCACCACGGTGCACGCCGTGGAGATGCGTCCCGGCGGTGGCGCCAAGCTCGGCCGTTCGGCCGGCGCCGCGATCCAGCTGATCGCCCGTGAGGGCCGCTACGCCACGCTGCGTATGCCCTCGGGTGAGATGCGCATGGTGGACGTCCGCTGCCGCGCCACGATCGGCTCGGTCGGCAACGCCGAGCAGTCCAACATCAACTGGGGCAAGGCCGGGCGCAAGCGCTGGAAGGGCGTCCGTCCGACCGTCCGCGGTGTCGTGATGAACCCGATCGACCACCCGCACGGTGGTGGCGAGGGTCGCACGTCCGGTGGCCGTCACCCGGTGAGCCCGTGGGGCAAGCCCGAGGGCCGCACGCGCGACAAGAACAAGGCCAGCAGCAAGATGATCATCCGTCGCCGCAAGTCCGGCAATAAGCGCTGATTGAGAGGGTGACGAATCAATGCCACGCAGTCTGAAGAAGGGCCCCTTCGTCGATGGCCACCTCGCCAAGAAGGTGGACGCACAGAATGAGGCCGGCACGCACACCGTCATCAAGACGTGGTCGCGTCGCTCCATGGTGATCCCCGACATGTTGGGGCACACCATCGCGGTGCACGACGGGCGCAAGCACGTGCCGGTGTTCATCACCGAGTCCATGATCGGCCACAAGCTGGGAGAGTTCGCACCCACGCGCACCTTCCGTGGCCACGTCAAGGACGACAAGAAGGCGCGCCGGCGCTGAGAGCCTAGTGAGGGACTGACCAGGATATGAGGAACGAAGAGAACACGCCGTCGCTGCGACGCACCCGGCTGCTCGGCGAGCGTCCCGGCGCCTTCGCGATCGCCCGCTACGTGCGGATGAGCCCGACCAAGGTGCGCCGTGTCGTTGACATGGTGCGGGGCATGGACGCGCTGGTTGCCGAGGATGTGCTGAAGTTCGCACCCCAGGCGGCGAGCGAGCCCGTGCTGAAGGTGCTCAAGTCGGCCGTGCAGAACGCCGAGGAGAACGAGGGGCTTGACGCCGGGACGTTGTACGTCTCGAAGGCGTTCGTGGATGAGGGCGTCACGTTGCGCCGCATCCGGGCCCGCGCTAAGGGGTCTGCCGCCCGCATCCTGAAGCGGGGTGCACACATCACGGTCGTGGTGGAGCCCCGCGAGGAGCAGGTGGTTGCCCCGGCCACGAAGGCGTCCGCCAAGACCAAGGCGCCCGCCAAGACCAAGGCGGCTAAGGCTGCCCCGGCCACACAGGATTCGCCCACGAGCAACGAGGAGGCCTGAGCGTGGGACAGAAGATCAATCCGACCGGGTTCCGGCTTGGGATCACCATCGATCACAAGGCACGCTGGTACGCCGAGAAGCAGTACGCGGCCCTGGTCGGCGAGGATGACCGCATCCGCAAGTATCTGACCAAGACGCTGGAGCGCGCTGGCATCAGCTCGATCGAGATCGAGCGCCGCAGCGAGCGCGTCACCATCTACCTGTATGCCGCGCGTCCGGGCATCGTCATCGGCCGCAACGGCGCCGAGGCGGAGCGCGTGCGCGGCGAACTGGAGAAGCTGACGGGCAAGCAGGTGCAGCTGAACATCTTGGAGGTCAAGAACCCCGAGATCGATGCGCAGCTGGTGGCCCAGGGCGTCGCCGAACAGCTGGGGGCCCGCGTTGCCTTCCGTCGTGCGATGCGCAAGGCGCAGCAGTCCGCGATGCGGGCTGGTGCCCAGGGCGTGCGCATCCGCTGCTCCGGCCGTCTGGGCGGGGCCGAGATGAGCCGCGCCGAGGGTTACCGCGATGGCCGGGTTCCGCTGCACACGCTGCGCGCCGACATCGACTACGGCTTCCACGAGGCGAAGACCACGTTCGGGCGCATCGGCGTCAAGGTGTGGATCTACAAGGGCGACGTGTCGGGAACCCGTGCGGAGCGCGCAGCCCAGAAGGCTGCCCGCGATGCCGCGGCCCCGAGCCGTCCTCGTCCCGAGCGTCGTCGTCCCGGCCGGGGCGGCGACCGTAACGATCGCGCGCCGCGCGGTGGCGGACGTCGCCGCGAGATGGCCGCAGAGCAGACCGCCGCCGAGCAGAGCGCGGTGGCCGCGACTGAGAACGCAGGAGCCTGACATGTTGATTCCTCGTCGAGTAAAGCACCGCAAGCAGCACCACCCGTCCCGCACCGGCATGGCCAAGGGCGGCACGAGGCTGGCCTTCGGTGAGTTCGGCATCCAGGCGCTGGAGTCCAGCTACCTGACGAACCGCCAGATCGAGGCGGCCCGTATCGCTATGACCCGACACATCCGCCGTGGCGGCAAGGTCTGGATCAACGTGTTCCCGGACCGTCCGATGACCAAGCACCCGGCCGAGTCCCGCATGGGCTCGGGCAAGGGCACTCCGGAATGGTGGATCGCCAACATCAAGCCCGGACGGGTGCTCTTTGAGCTGTCCGGCGTGAGCGAGGAGGTGGCCCGTGAGGCCATGCGCCTGGCCATCCACAAGCTGCCGTTCAAGGCGCGCTTCATCAAGCGGGAAGTAGGTGAGATCTGACATGGCGAAGGTCAAGTCTGCCGACGTCACCGAGCTGCGCGGGTTGAGCCGCAAGGAGCTGGACGATCAGGTGGCAGGGCTCAAGAGGGAACTGTTCACTCTGCGTTTCCAGGCCGCAACGGGTCAGCTGGACAACAGCGCCCGCCTGCGTGAGGTGCGCAAGGATATCGCTCGCATCTACACCGTCATCCAGGAACGCAACCTGGGTATCGTCGTCGATCCCGATCAGGAAGGGAAGGCAGCCGCATGAGTGAGGCAGTGGCACACGGCGAGTCCGTGCAGCGCGACGGGCGGAAGATCCGTGAGGGCTACGTCGTGTCCGACAAGATGGACAAGACGGTTATCGTCCGCGTCGAAGACCGCGTCAAGCACCCGCTCTACGGCAAGGTGATGACGCAGTCGGTGCGGCTGAAGGCACACGATGAGACGAATGCCGCCGGCGTCGGCGACCGCGTGCGGATCATGGAGACCCGCCCGCTGTCGGCCACGAAGCGCTGGCGGGTCGTCGAGATCGTCGAGAAGGCTAAGTAAAACCATCGAACGAGTTCCGCCAGGCCAACGTCTGCGAGGGCGTTGGAACCGGTGGGGCAAGGAGAAGAAATGATCCAGCAGGAGACCCGGCTGAGGGTCGCCGACAACACGGGTGCCAAGGAGTTGTTGTGCATCCGCGTGCTCGGCGGTTCGAAGCGGCGCTATGCCTACCTGGGCGACACCATCGTGTGCACCGTGAAGGACGCCATTCCCGGCGGCAACGTCAAGAAGGGTGAGGTCGTCAAGGCGGTCGTCGTGCGCGTCACCAAGGAGCACCGCCGCGCTGACGGTTCGCACATCCGCTTCGATGACAACGCGGCCGTCATCATCAAGCCCGACGGTGAGCCGCGCGGCACTCGTATCTTCGGGCCGGTCGCCCGTGAGCTTCGCGAGAAGAAGTTCATGCGCATCGTCTCGTTGGCTCCGGAGGTGATCTGACATGGCAGGAATGCGTGTACGCAAGGGTGACACCGTGAAGGTGATCGCCGGCGAGGACAAGGGCGCCATCGGCGAGGTCATCGCCGTTCTGCCCGAGACCGGCAAGGTCAAGGTGAGCGCCGTCAACATCGTGAAGCGCCACGTGCCCGACCGCTACAACGCGCGCACCGGCACCCAGACCAAGGGTGGCATGGTGAGCTCTGAGGCGTGGATCGACGCGTCCAACGTCCAGCTCGTCGTGCGCGATGAGCACAACAACCGCGTGGTCACGCGGGTGGGCAGCGAGCGCACCGAGGCCACCAAGACCCGTCCGGACGGCTCGACGTACTCCACTTCGCGCGGGGTGCGCATCGCCCGGAAGACCGGGAAGGAGATCCGATGAGCACCGACGCCCAGGGCGCCAAGAAGGGTGCCAAGGCTGCGAAGGCGGCCAAGGCTGAGAAGAGCGAGGACACCGCGAAGGTGACCAAGGCTTCGGCGCCGACGACGCCGCGGCTCAAGGTTCGCTACCGCGAGCAGATCGTTCCGGCACTGCAGAACGAGTTCCAGTACGGCAACGTCATGCAGATCCCCGGACTGACCAAGATCGTGGTCAACATGGGTGTCGGCGAGGCGGCGCGTGACTCGAAGGTGCTGGACGGGGCGCTGCGCGACCTGACCGCGATCACCGGCCAGAAGCCGACGGCCACGAAGGCCCGCAAGTCGATCGCCCAGTTCAAGCTGCGCGAGGGCCAGACCATCGGCGCGCATGTGACGCTTCGCGGCGACCGCATGTGGGAGTTCGCCGACCGGCTGCTTACGCTGGCGCTGCCGCGCATCCGTGACTTCCGCGGCCTGAACTCGAACCAGTTCGACGGCCACGGCAACTACACGTTCGGCCTGTCCGAGCAGGTCATGTTCCTGGAGATCGATCCGGACAAGATCGACCGCAGCCGGGGCATGGATATCACGTTCGTGACGAGCGCCGAGACGGACAAGGAGGGTCGCTTCCTGCTCAAGGAGCTGGGCTTCCCGTTCAAGGCCGTCGATGACGTCAGGGCCGCGAAGGTCGTGCGGCACACGGGCAAGAGGAAGTGAAGGGTTAACTGATGGCAAAGACTGCGCTGAAGGTCAAGCAGGCCCGCACGCCGAAGTTCGAGGTGCGCGCGTACACGCGGTGCCAGCGTTGTGGTCGGCCGAAGTCGGTCTACCGCAAGTTCGGCCTGTGCCGCATCTGCCTGCGCGAGTTGGCCCATGCCGGCGATCTGCCGGGTGTGACCAAGTCGAGTTGGTGACTCCCGCATCCCGCACAATTCCATACACACCTGTGCCGCGCGTCTGCCCCAACCAGACGCAAACGGTGCGAAAACCAACCACACAGCAGGTCTGGAATCGTCCAGAAACCGCTGTGAGAAAGAGGCTCAACAGCCATGACAATGACAGACCCGATCGCAGACATGTTGACACGTCTGCGTAACGCCAACATGGCGTATCACGACTCGACGAGCATGCCGCACAGCAAGATCAAGGCAGGCATCGCCGACATCCTCAAGCGCGAGGGCTACATCTCTGACTATCAGGTCCGGGACGCCGAGCAGGGTGAGGTGGGCAAGACGCTCACCATCACGCTGAAGTACGGCGGTCAGCGCGAGCGTTCGATCGCCGGGCTGCGCCGCATCAGCAAGCCGGGTCTGCGCGTCTACGCCAAGTCCACCGCACTGCCGAAGGTGCTGGGCGGCATGGGGATCGCGATCATCTCGACCTCGCAGGGGCTGATGACCGACAAGCAGGCACACGAAAAGTCCGTGGGCGGCGAAGTGCTCGCCTACGTTTGGTGATACGGAAGGAGACTGGTCGATGTCACGAATTGGCAGGCTTCCGATCGCCGTGCCGTCCGGTGTCGAAGTGACACTGGATGGTCGCAGCGTGCAGGTCAAGGGCCCCAAGGGCACCCTGCAGCGCACGATCGCAGAACCCATCAGCATTGAGAGGGACGACACGGGGCGCTTGATCGTCTCGCGTCCGAACGACGAACGCCGCAGCAAGGCGCTGCACGGCCTGAGCCGCACGCTCGTGGCCAACATGGTGCAGGGCGTGACCGACGGATACGACCGCCAGCTGGAGATCGTTGGCGTCGGCTACCGCGTCATCTCGAAGGGCCCGACGCAGCTGGAGTTCGCCTTGGGCTTCAGCCATCCGGTGATCGTGGATGCCCCTGACGGCATCACGTTCAGCGTCGAGTCGAACACCAAGTTCACGGTGCACGGCATCGACAAGGAGCAGGTCGGCGAGGTGGCGGCGAACATCCGCAAGATCCGCAAGCCTGAGCCGTACAAGGGCAAGGGCGTGCGCTACGTGGGTGAGCACGTGCGCCGCAAGGTTGGAAAGGCTGGCAAGTAGTCATGGCTATCTCATTGACCGTGCGCAAGAACCTGCATGCGCGCCAGGCATCGCGGCTGCGCCGTCAGATGCGGGTGCGCAAGCATGTCAGCGGCACAGCGGATCGTCCGCGCTTGGTGGTGACCAAGACTGCGCGTCACACGCTGGTGCAGGTGATCGACGACACGCAGGGACGCACGTTGGTGTCGGCATCCACGATGGAGGCCGACCTGCGCGCTGCCCAGGGCGACAAGACCGAGCTGGCCAAGAAGGTCGGCACGCTGGTCGCCCAGCGGGCGAAGGACGCGGGAATCGACAAGGTCGTGTTCGACCGCGCTGGCCATCAGTACCACGGACGGATCGCGGCGCTCGCCGACGCGGCCCGCGAAGCAGGCCTGGGCCTGTGAGCGACGAAAGGAACATCGCATGAGTGGATCACAGCGTCGCGGCACGGGTGCCGGCGAGCAG
>JGI20172J14457_10000029_pt1 | contig 10899 bp, 7 predicted proteins | sample TergutNc150P5_FD_14457 | JGI IMG/M metagenome (IMG submission 14457)
CCGACCACCCCGACACACTCGGATCCCGCAACAACCTCGCCAACGCCTACTTGCGGGCGGGACGCACCGACGAAGCGATCACCCTGCACGAGCAGGTCCTCGCCGACCGGGAACGCACCCTCGGACCCGACCACCCCGACACCCTCGCCTCCCGCAGCAACCTCGCCATCGCCTACCGGCAGGCAGGCCGCACCGACGAAGCCATCGCCCTGCACGAGCAGGTCCTCGCCGACCGGGAACGCATCCTCGGCCCCGACCACCCCGACACACTCAGCTCCCGCGGCAACCTCGCCAACACCTACCAACAAGCAGGACGCACCGACGAAGCCATCGCCCTGCACGAGCAGGTCCTCGCCGACATGGAACGCATCCTCGGACCCGACCNCCCCGACACACTCAAATCCCGCAACAACCTCGCCATCGCCTACCAGCAGGCGGGCCGCCTCGACGAGGCGATCGCCCTGCACGAGCAGGTCCTCGCCGACCGGGAACGCACCCTCGGACCCGACCACCCCAACACACTCAGCTCCCGCAACAACCTCGCCACCGACTACCAGCAGGCAGGCCGCACCAGCGAAGCCATCACCCTGCACGAGCAGGTCCTCGCCGACCAGGAACGCACCCTCGGACCCGACCACCCCGACACCCTCACCTCCCGCAACAACCTCGCCGCCGCCTACCGGCAGGTGGGCCGCACCGACCAGGCGATCACCCTGGACGAGCAGGTCCTCGCCGACCGGGAACGCATCCTCGGACCCGACCACCCCGACACCCTCGCCTCCCGCAACAACCTCGCGCTCGCCTACCAGCAGGCGGGCCGCACCGACGAGGCCCTTGCGTTGTTCCAGGCGCTGCTGCCGGATCTCGCGCGCGTGCTCGGGGCCCGGCATCCACAAACCGTCAACGCTCGGCGGCTGCTCCGCGAGCTGCAGCCCAACGACGTCACCGACATGCTGCGGAAGGCCCGCGCCGGGGACGAGGAGGCCCGCATCCGGCTGCCGCGGGAGCTGCGTCCGCTCGCGGATGGACTCTCAGCACCCGCCTCCACGAGCACGCCGTCGTCCCGATCGAAGCCTCGGTGAACTGCAGCGACCCAAGCAAGCCGAACCGCGGCGTCCACAATCTTGTCCAGTAGCGATCTACAGATTTGTAGTGTAGAAATCTACATTTTTGTATAGTAGAGGCCATGGAATACCTTCCTCGGCTTGTGGATACGCAGTTGGACGAGCTGATGTCCGGGTTGCCGGCGGTCGCCATCGAAGGCCCCAAGGCGGTCGGTAAGACGCAGACGGCGCTTCGGCGTGTCACCACCAGCATCAGCCTGGACGACGACCTGGAGCTGGAGTTGGCCCGCAGCGACCCACAACGGATCACCCGGCTGCCCCGCCCCCTGCTGATTGACGAATGGCAGCATCTGCCCTTCGTCTGGGATCGTGTCCGCCACGCCGTGGACGCCGGCGTCGAACCGGGAGCTTTCCTGTTGGCCGGGTCGGCATTCCCCCAGCAGGCACCGAAACACTCCGGCGCCGGGCGCATCGTCACGTTGCGCATGCGTCCCCTCTCCCTTGCCGAACGCGGCCTGATCGCACCCACCGTGTCACTGGCAGCGCTGCTGACCGCAGACACCCCTATCGCCGGGGAATCGACCCTGACCCTGGACGATTACGCGACACAAATCACATCATCGGGACTGCCGGGCCTGCGTGCCATTCCCGACGCACTGCGCAGCCAAGCTCTCGACGGCTATCTCGATGCCGTGGTTGACCGCGACTTCGCCGACGCCGGGCACCCCGTTCGCCGGCCCGGCACGCTGAGGGCCTGGCTCACCGCCTACGCGGCAGCCACTTCCACCACAGCCTCGTACACCGCCATCCTGGACGCCGCCACTGCGGGCCTGCCCGACAAGCCATCGCGCTCCAGCATCGTCGCCTACCGCGAGGTATTGGAGCGCATGTGGCTGCTGGACGAGCTACCCGCCTGGCCAGGACACGCGAACCTGATGTCGGCGCTGGGCCAAGCCCCGAAACACCACTTGGCCGACCCGGCACTGGCAGCCCGACTGTTGGGTGTCACCGCTGCCAGCCTGACGCGCAGCCCCGATCCCGGTTCCGTGTCCATGCGACGCGACGGCACGCTTCTTGGCGCGCTCTTCGAAAGCCTCTGCGCCCTGTGCATCCGCGTCTACGCGCAGGCGGCTCACGCCCAGGCGTGGCACCTTCGCACCCAACGCGGCGAGCACGAAGTCGACTTCATCGTCACCGGTCAAGACGGCCGCATCGTCGCCCTGGAAGCCAAGCTCGCACCCCTGCCACACCACGACGACGTGCGCCATCTGACCTGGCTGCGAGAACGATTGGGCGACCGCCTCGCAGACGCCATCGTGCTCACCACGGGCCCGACCGCATTCCGCCGCCCGGACGGCATCGGCGTCGTCCCGTTGGCGCTTCTGGGCTCCTGAGTCGACTAGCCTTGCCACATGGGCATCCACAGCGTCATCACATTCCGGTGCGCGGACGGGCCGGGGATCGTGCATGCGATCAGCGGCGCGATCGTGGCGGTGCACGGCAATATCTCGGACTCGCAGCAGTACTCGTCCCCCGACACCGGGATGTTCTTCATGCGCGTGCAGGTGGATTCCGACGCCAGCCAGGACGACCTGGCGGCCGCGCTGGCACCCGTCCAGGCCCGGTTCGACGCGCACCTGACAATCGACACGCAGGGACGGCCCGCCCGCACGCTCGTCCTGGTTTCGACGGCCCCGCACGTGCTCAACGCGCTGCTGTCGGCCCAGCGCGCCGGGGCGGTGCCCATCGAGGTGCCGCTGGTGCTCGGCAACCACCCCGACCTGGCCGACATGGCACGGTTCTACGGCGTGGGCTTCGAGCTCGTCCCGACGCCGGACGCGCCCGCGAAGGCCGCGTTCGAGGCGCGGGTGCGCGAGGTCGTCCGCGAGCACGACATCGAGCTGGTCGTGCTCGCCCGCTACATGCAGATCATCTCGCCCCAGCTGTGCGCCGACCTGGCCGGACGCATGATCAACATTCACCACTCGTTCCTGCCGGGCTTCAAGGGCGCCAACCCGTACCGCCAGGCGCACGAGCGCGGCGTCAAGCTGATCGGCGCAACCGCGCACTTCGTCACCGCAGATCTGGACGAGGGCCCGATCATCGAGCAGTCGGTCGTGCGCGTCAACCACACCAAGTCGGTCGAGGAACTGCGCCAGCTGGGCGCCGACGCCGAGTCGGTCACGCTGACGCACGCCGTCCGCCTGTTCGCCGAGCACCGCATTCTTCTGGACGGAATCCGCACCGTCATTTTCGACTGATCTCGCTACTTTGCAGACGCACCAGCAGCTCACAAGCTTTGCACACCGTCTCACATTATGGAATTTCTCGTCCACGATGTGACTAATCGGTGCAACAATGAGGGACGCTGTATCGACGGTTCCCGACCTCCCGCCCCAGGTCCGCTGCCCCAGCTGTCCCGTACCGCGGCCATCGCAAGCGCCGCACGCTTGCCACCACACCAAGGAGAATTCCGTGCAACTCACCAAGAAAGCGTTGCTCGTCACCGCGGTCGGCCTGAGTGCCGCCCTGGCCCTCACTGGCTGCTCGAAGGGCACGTCGAGCAACACCGGCGGTGCCAGCGGCACCCCCAACGGCGCCAGCAACATCGTCATCGGCACGACCGACACCGTCGTGTCCATCGACCCGGCCGGCTCGTACGACAACGGCTCGCTGAGCGTCGAAGAGCAGGTCTACCAGTTCCTGTACACGTTCATCCCGGGCCAGAGCACCCCTCAACCCGACGCCGCACAGTCATGCTCGTTCACCAAACCCACCGTCTTCACCTGCACGCTCAAGCCGAACCTCAAGTTCGCCAACGGCGACCCGCTGACGTCCGCCGACGTCAAGTTCAGCTTCGACCGCGTGCTCAAGATCAATAGCGCCGTCGGCCCAGCCTCGCTGCTGGGCAACCTGGCGTCCATCGACACACCCGACGCCACGACCGTCAACTTCAACCTGAAGCTCGCCAACGACCAGACGTTCCTGCAGGTGCTGACGACCAGCGCCGGCCCGATCGTCGACAGCAAGGTGTTCTCGCCGACGTCCCTGATGTCGGACGAGGCGATCGTCAAGGCCAACGCGTTCTCGGGGCCGTACACCATCACGACGTACAACAAGAACCAGCTGATCCAGTTCAAGCCGAATCCCGACTACAACGGCGCGCTCGGCAAGGTCGCCAACGGCGGCATCACGCTGCAGTACTTCACCGATGAGACCAACATGAAGCTGGCACTCACCAACAAGACGCTCGACATGGTGACGCGCTCGCTCACGCCGACCGACATCCAGTCGCTGCAGAAGAACTCGAACATCCACGTGTGGAACGCCAAGAGCGGCGAGATCCGCTACATCGTGTTCAACCTCAACACGATGCCCGGCAACTCCGACGCGCAGAAGCTGGCGATCCGGCAGGCGATCGCGTCGTCCATCGACCGCAACTCGCTGGCCCAAGACGTCTACCTCGGCCAGTACACGCCGCTGTGCAGCTACGTCCCCTCCGGCTACCCGGGCGCCAACACCGCGGTGTGCGACGCGTACCCGCTGAGCACCGACAAGGCGAAACAGTACCTGTCGGCCGCGGGCATCTCGACGCCGGTCGCGCTGAACATCGAGTACAACCCCGACCACTACGGCTCGTCCAGCGACCAGGAATACGGCCGCATCAAGCAGCAGCTTGAGGCCACCGGCCTGTTCACGGTCAACCTGCAAAGCGCCAACTGGACGACGTACAACACCGAACGCACACAGGACGCGTACCCGATCTTCCAGCTCGGCTGGTTCCCGGACTACCCGGACGCCGACAACTACCTGTCGCCGTTCTTCACCGCGAACAGCTTCCTGGCCCAGCACTTCAACGAGCCGGACATCTTCAAGGCGATTTCGGACGAAGCCACGCAGCCCGACAACACCCAGCGCATGGCGCAGATCGAGCAGATCCAAACCGACCTGGCGACCAAGTACCTGCCGACCATCCCGCTGCTGCAGGGCTCCATGTGGGCCTTCACGCAGACCAACATCAACGGGGTCGCGCTGATGCCGAACTCCGTGATCCCGTACGCGGCGCTGACCAAGAGCTAACGGGGTGACCGGATTGCCGGGGAGGGGGACGACGTGTCTCCCTCCCCGTCGATCTTCACGGCTTCCGGGGACGATTTCGCCCCACAGTTCGACTGACAAGGGGAACGACGCATGGCGAAGGGTACGCAATCGTCGGGCAAGGCCCTGGCGAAGTACATGCTCATCCGGCTCGTCCTGGTGATCCCGACGGTGTGGATCCTGGTCACGATCGTCTTCTTCTTCCTGCGCGTCACCGGCGACCCGATCACCGCGGCGCTGGGCGGGCGGCTGCCCCCCGACCAGCTGGAGGCCCGCAAGCAGGCCGCCGGCTACAACGACCCGATCATCGTGCAGTACGGCCGCTTCCTCGACCAGTTGCTGCACGGCAACTTCGGCATCACGATGGACCAGCAGTCGGTCTCGCACATCCTGCTGCAGTACGGCCCGGCCACCGCCGAGCTGGTGTTCTGGTCGCTGATCGTCGCGTTCCTGGTCGGCATCCCGCTGGGACGCCTGGCCGCCCGGCACTACAACCAGGTGCAGGACGTGTCGATCCGCACGTTCGCCATCATCTTCTACGCCGCCCCCGTGTTCTTCGTCGGCCTGCTGCTGAAGCTCATCTTCTCGGTCTGGCTAGGGTGGCTGCCGTCGTCGGGACGGGCGAGCCCCATGGTCGAGGCCGAGCTACAAAACGTGCCCGTCAACACGCACATCTACATCATCAACGCGTTCGAGACGGGCAACATGAGCGACGTCGTCGACGTGCTGGAGCACGCCATCCTGCCGGCCCTGGCGCTCGGCCTGCTGACCGCCGGCGTGTTCATCCGCCTCGTCCGCATCAACTTGCTGCAAACGCTGCGCACCGACTTCGTGACGGCCGCGCGCGCCCGCGGCGTCTCGGAGGGCAAGGTCGTCTCGCAGCACGCGTTCCGCAACGCGCTGATCCCGGTCGTCACCGTGATGGGCATGCAGATCGCGATGATGCTGGGCGGGGCCATCCTGACCGAGACGACGTTCGAGTGGCAGGGGCTCGGGTACTGGCTGAGCCACTACCTGAGCAACCGCGACTTCGTCGCCGTGCAGGGCATCGTCACCGCCCTGGCGATCATCATCGCGCTGGCCAGCTTCCTGATCGATCTGATCAATGCGCTCGTCGACCCGAGGGTGAGGTACTGATCATGTCAGGCATCGACCTCGTCCCCCCGTTCACCGGCGAAGCGGCCGCGCGCGGACGCGCCGAAATTCCCGTCGACGAGCCGCGGACGGACGCGCTGCCCCCCGGCGATGCGCTGCCCCCGACCCCGCCCGGGGCGGGCCCCACGCCTGCGTCCGGACGCCCGCGCCGCGGCTTCCCCGGCGTCGCGCTGATCCGCTCGACACACGGCCTGCAACGCACGATGCTGCTGATCGGCCTCGTGATCGTCGCGCTGTTCATCCTGCTGGCGATCTTCGCCCCGGCGATCGCACCGTACAGCTTCTCGACGATGTTCTCGCCCGATCTGCCGCTGTCGGCGACGCACCCGTTCGGCACGACCGTGGGCGGATACGACGTGTTCAGCCGCGTGATCTTCGGCGCCCGCACGGCGCTGGAAGTGATCGTGCTGGCCGTGATCTTGTCGCTGATCATCGGCGTGCCACTGGGCGTGATCAGCGGGTTCATCGGCCGCTGGATCGACCGCGTGCTGGTGTTGATCATGGACGCGCTGTACGCGTTCCCCAGCCTGCTGCTGGCGATCGTCGTGTGGATCGCGGTGTCGAAGAACCGGTCCGGCGCCGAGATCGGCATCATCAGCGCGGCCGTCTCGATCACGGTCGTGTTCATCCCGCAGTACTTCCGCGTGACCCGCAACGCGACCATCCAGGCCAAGGTCGAGCCGTACGTCGACGCGGCCCGCGTGGCCGGCGCGGCGTCCGGGCGCATCATGTTCCGGCACATCCTGCCGAACGTGTCGCAGACCATTCCCGTGCTGATGACGCTGAACGCCTCGGAGGCGATCCTGACCCTGGCCGGGCTGGGCTTCCTCGGCTTCGGCATCGAGCCCAGCTCGGCGGCCGAGTGGGGCTACGACCTGAACAAGGCGCAACCCGACCTGGCCAACGGCATCTGGTGGACGAGCGTGTTCCCCGGCCTGGCCATCGTGCTGATCGTGATCGGCGTCACGCTGATCGGCGAATCGCTGAACGACGTGCTCAACCCGCTGCTGCGCACCCGGGGCGGCGCGACCACCGCCGACGAGGCCGAGATCGCCTCGCTCATCCAGGCCGACGATCACACCGCAGAGCCCGCAGCGGCCGCCACCGGGGCCCCGCCCGGCGTCGGGCAACCTCCGTCCCCCGGAAAGGAGGCACAGCCATGAGCACCGATCACAATGATCAGACCGTGATCACACCTGACCAGAACGATGATCAGGCGCCCACGCTGCTGCGTGTCGAGAATCTGCACGTGCAGTTCCGCACCGACGGCGCGCCGGTGCGCGCGGTCAACGGCATCTCGTACGACCTGGCGCCGGGCGAGATCCTGGCGATCGTGGGCGAATCGGGCTCTGGCAAGACCGTCGGGTCGCGCGCGATGCTCGGGCTCCTGCCCGACACGGCCACCGTCAGCGGCGAGGCCGACCTGTCGGGCGCCGATCTGATCGGCATGCACGGCGAGCAGATCCGGCGCGTGCGCGGTGATCGCATCGCGATGATCTTCCAGGAACCGTCCACGGCGCTCGACCCGGTGCGCACGGTCGGCTGGCAGATCTGCGAGGCGCTGCGCGTGCACCAGCCGCTGTCCAAGAGGCAGGCCATGAAGCGGGCCGTCGAGCTGCTCGACCTGGTCGGCATCCCCGACCCGGCCCAGCGCGTCTACTCGTACCCGCACCAACTGTCCGGCGGTCAGAAGCAGCGCGTGATGATCGCCATGGCGATCAGCTGCGACCCCGAGGTGATCATCGCGGACGAGCCGACCACGGCGCTGGACGTCACCGTGCAGGCGCAGATCCTCGATCTGCTGCACGACCTGCGCGATCGGCTGGGCACCGCGATCATCTTGATCACGCACAACATGGGCGTGGTGGCCGACATGGCCGACCGCGTCGCGGTCATGTACCGCGGCGAGATCGTCGAGCAGGGGCTGGCCGACGACATCTTCGAGCGCCCGCAACACCCGTACACCAAGCTGCTGCTCGCCGCGGTGCCGCACCTGGGCCAGCCGCGTCCCGCGTCCATGAACACGCCCGCCTCGCATGTGGGCGACGGCGTGATCATGGAGGTGGACGACCTGTGCGTCGACTTCCCCGGACGCCTCGGCTCCGGGCCGGTGCACGCCGTCAGCCACGTCAATCTGGAGGTGCACGAGCACGAGATCCTGGCGCTGGTGGGCGAGTCGGGCTCCGGCAAGACGACGCTGGGCCGCTGCACGGTGGGCCTGCAACCGGCCACGCGCGGGGCCATCCGCGTGCTGGGCGTCGACATCGTCAAGGCACACGGCCGCGCGCTGCGCGACTTCCGGCGCCGCGTCGGGTTCGTGTTCCAAGACCCGGCCGCCTCGCTGAACCCGCGCATGACGGTTGGCGACTGCATCGCCGAGCCCATGCTGATCCACGGCATCGGCACGCCGTCCAGCCGCAACGCCCGGGCCCGTGACCTGCTCAGCGCGGTCGAACTGCCCACCGACTACGCCTCCCGCTACCCGCACGAGCTGTCGGGCGGCCAGCGCCAGCGCGTCTCGCTGGCACGCGCCCTGGCGACCGATCCCGAGTTCCTGGTGGCCGACGAACCGACCAGCGCGCTCGACGTGTCCGTCCAGGCCCGGGTGCTGGAGGTGTTCGTCCGGCTGCAGCACGAGATGGGCTTCGCCTGCCTGTTCGTGACGCACGACCTGGCCGTCGTGGACATGCTCGCCGACCGCATCGCCGTCATGCAGCTGGGGCGCGTCGTCGAGCTCGGCACCCGCGACCAGATCCTGCGCGACCCGCACCAGGAGTACACGCGCGACCTCATCGCCGCCGTGCCCGTGCCNAACCCGGCAGCTCAGACGCAGCGGCGCATCGTGCGCCGACGCCTGCGCGCCGAGGCGGCGGCGCAGGCCGCCCAGGCAGCCTGAGAACTGTTTTGGTCAACTCTTCGCCGCCACTCAGCATTCGAGGACGGGTACAAGCTCCGCGTTTTCTACGATGGCTTCATCGCCTGAACACCGCCCAAGGAGACCCAGGATGCCGTCCGCCACCTCGTCCGAAACGACGCACACAACACCGCGCTGGCTTGNGGTTTTGCTTGTCGTCGTGGCCGTAGCACTCGTGGGATGCCTGGGCTACATGCTGAGCACGCTGCACTCGTCGGTGGGCGGCAGGCCGGATCCGACACCGACCGCGTCGGCCACGCCGACCGCCACGGCTTGGTCGATGGTGGTGCGCGGTGCGGGCACGCTGACCGACGTCGCGACCGAACCCGACGGCAGCGTCGTCGCGATCGGGACGATCACATCGGCGGAGGGCGCACCCGCGTCCGACCCGACGTTCCCCGTGAGCGCGAGCGCCCAGCAGGCCATCGTCGTCAACTTCAACGCGAACGGCACGCTGCGGTGGGCGAAGGCGCTGGCCGGGGACGGGCCCGTGCAGCTCAACGATGTCGAGATCGCGCCTGACGGCAACATCGCCGTGACCGGCTACGCATCGGCCAGCCAGACGAACATCCCGAATGTGGGCACCGCGGGCGCGGATTCGACGTTCCTGGCGATGCTGACCCCCGCGGGCGCCATCACCTGGGCGACCACGCTGGCCACGCGTCCCCCGACCGACGACCTGGGCGCGTCGGGCAATCCCTTCTTCAGCGTGGCCATCGCCTCGAATGGGGCAGTCGTGGCCCTGGGCACCGACGACCTGAGCGTTGGCGGCATCAACGCCACCAGCTTCACCGCGAGCGGCACCAAGCAGTGGAGCGCCGTCGTGACCACCGATGTCTCGGCGAGCATCATCGCCGTGGCACCCGGGACGGACGGCTCCGTGCTGGCGGTCATGGCGGCAACCGTGTCCGCCGATGGGACATCGGCCCCCACGGTTGTCCCGATCGGCCCGGACGGTCAGATTGGGACAACCACCGCCCTGCAGGGCGACACCGCGATCGGCAGCGTCGCGGTCGGTTCGGATGGCACGCTCGTCACGACCGCCGCCAGCAGCAACGGCACCACGGTGACCGAACGCAGCGCGTCGGGCGTGGTGGCGTGGCAGGCGCGCGTGACCCTGCCCTCCACCTGCGGACTGCAGGCCGTCACCGTCGCCCCCGACGGCGGCGTCATCGCCGTCGGCGACACCTATTCGCCCACACACGCCAGCAACGACGCGTTCATCGTCAAGCTGACCTCGACCGGCACCATCGCCTGGCAGCGCAACCTCGGCGGCACCGGCAACGATGCGTTCAACGACGTCGCCCTCACCCGCGCGGGCACCATCGCTGTCATCGGCACCACCTCGTCCCACGACGGCGACTTCCCGCCGGCCCCCGACGGGGCCGGGGATGCCTTCATCGCCGTCCTGAATGCCGACGGCAGCCCCGCAACCCACTAGCTTCGCTTGTCAGAACGCTTCCGTGTCAGATCTGACACGGATCGTGAAAGCGTGTCAGATCTGACACGGATCGTCGCACCGCCGCCCCATACCGCGCCGCGGCACATACCCCAAACCGACGCCACCCCACAATGGGACAACCAAGCAGCCAGACGCACCAATCACCTACAAACCGAGCTCCCCGCGCACCTGGCCCCGCCGTTGTCCCACGATGCGGCGGCACCCGA
>JGI20172J14457_10000032_pt1 | contig 10828 bp, 11 predicted proteins | sample TergutNc150P5_FD_14457 | JGI IMG/M metagenome (IMG submission 14457)
GCATTCGGGCCTGGATAGACCATCCAGCAGCGCTCCCAATGAGGGTTCAGTCGCGAGACCAGCACGCAGGGACGGTCCAGCGGCAGCTTGGAGCTCTGGATTGTTTCGCCATCGACCAACTCGGGCATGGCACCCGCGTCGAATGCGGGCAGTGAGTAGTGCTCGACCGGTCCGGCGGGACGAGTCTGACTACTCTCCATGGCCGCAGCGATTACCGACAGCGGCACCGCACCCCTGCTCGTCGCTGCCACCGATCGTGCCAAGTCTTCCAGGATGGCCACCTGTGTGCGGTCGGTTTCGATGAGGTCGTCGAGGGAGCCGAGGACGGCGGCGATCCGGCGCTGCTCTGGTAGGGGTGGGAACCGCACAGGTACCTCCCGCACGTCAGCGACATTGAGGTGAGCCACCGTAGAGCCTGCCGAGCGGTCGGCCATCCATTGCTGAGCGTCACGGCCCAGTAGATAGCCGTGCAAGAAGCCATTATTGATCTGCGCAGTCTTTACGCGGACGAGAACGGTGCGCTGACCGAGACAGGTGGGCATCTGAGGATTCACTTGCGCAACCTGCCCGACAGGGGCTTCCCGAGCGAGCACAAGGTCGCCGCCTCTGAGGACGGCTCGGCGGCTCCATGATTCGAAGGTGTCGTGCGTAACCCTCTTGGCGGTGGCGTAGTTGATCCGACCGTCGATCAGGTCGGGTGTCCCCACCGAGTAGGCGTATTCCTGACCGATCGGTGCTTCTGGCGCGGTCTTGTGTTCGCAGTCGACAACGTCCGCCAAATCTCCGAGCGGCGCCTCAGCCCACTCACTCATCGCCGACCACCAGGCTATTTAGCGCTGCCAGCACTTTCTCCTGGAGTTCCGCGCGCTGGGCGAAACCCTGGCGTACCTCGTCCCGAAGCCGGGCGATCTTCTCGTCCAACGGTTCGCCGTCGTCCTCGACCTGCTCAGAACCCACGTACCGGCCGGGTGTCAGCACGTAACCGTTCTCCGCGATCTCGGCGGTCTTGACGACGCGGCAGAAGCCCGGCACGTCGTGATACGCCACAGCGGGATCACCCGTGCCGCGCCAGGCGTGGTACGTCCCGGCGACGCGGGCGATGTCCTCGTCCGAAAACGTCCGCAGGGTGCGCGTTTCCATATGTCCCAAGTTGCGGGCGTCCAGAAACAGCGTCTCGCCTTGCCGGGGCCGCGTCTCGGCGCCGTTGCGCACGGCGCGCTTGTTCTTGGTCAGGAACCACAGGCACACGGGAATCTGCGTGCCGTAGAACAGCTGCGGCGGCAGGGCGACGATGCACTCGACGACGTCCGCGCTCACCATGGCGCGTCGGATGTCCCCCTCGCCGTTCTGCTGGCTCGACAGCGACCCGTTGGCGAGCACCGTCCCGACGGTGCCGGTCGGTGCGCAGTGCCACAGGAAGTGCTGCAGCCACGCGTAGTTCGCATTCTGGACGGGCGGTGCGCCGTAGACCCAACGCGGGTCGGTGCGCAGCCGCTCCCCACCCCACTTGGAGTCGTTGAATGGCGGGTTGGCTAGCACAAAGTCGGCCTTGAGGTCGGGGTGCGCGTCGGCATGGAACGAGTCACCCCACTGCGCGCCCAGGTTGCCCTCGATGCCGCGCACGGCCAGGTTCATCTTGGCCAGCCGCCAGGTCGTCGGGTTCGACTCCTGTCCGAAAACCGAAATGTCGTTGCGCACGCCGCCGTGTGCCGCGACGAACTTATCGGCCTGCACGAACATGCCGCCCGACCCGCACGCCGGGTCGAGCACCCGGCCGTGGTACGGCTGCAGCATCTCGACCAGCAGCTGCACCACCGGACGCGGCGTGTAGAACTCGCCGGCCTTCTTGCCCTCGCGCCCGGCGAATTGTCCCAGGAAGTACTCGTAGACGCGCCCCAGCACGTCCAGATCCTTGAATTCGGACGAGGCGAGATCCTGCCGGCTGAACGTGTCGATCAGCCCGCCGATGGCCTCCGGCACAAGTTCGCGCTGCGTGTAGTTCTTCGGCAGCACCCCGCGCAGCGTCGGGTTCTCGCGCTCGATGGCCTCCATCGCGTCGTCCACCCGCTTGCCGATGTCGGGCAGCTTCGCGGCCGCGCGCAGATCTTCCCAGCGGTGATGCTCCGGCACCCAGAACACGCCCTCGGCGGTGTATTCGTTGCGGTCCTCCAGCACCGAGCGTTTCGCCTCGTCGGTGGGCATGAAGTAGTCGGACGACGACGGGTCGTTCACCAGCCGCGCCAGTTCGTCGCGGCGCACGGTGAACGTGTCCGACACGTACTTCAAGAAGATCAGCCCGAGCACCACGTGCTTGTAGCTGGCCGAATCCATCTTGCCGCGCAGCTCGTCCGCGGCGTCCCACAGCGCGGCCTCCAGCGGCTTGGGTGTCTGCGGCTTGGTCTTCCTTGGCACAGCGCTCCTTCGCTCGGATCCAGTGACGATTGTTCCATCCCGGTGGCATCTGGCGTACGCGAGCCACCGTCTCACGCCAATTTTCGTTTTGGCCGTTTCCGTGACAGGATCGCCGCATGAGCATGACGACAGTGGATCGCACCCAAGAGACGGTGCTGCCTCCCAGCGATCCGAGCCTCATCAAAGATATCGAAACGTTCCTGGCCGCTCATGGGCATGCTCGCATTATCGCGCCGGACGGCACGAGCACAGCCATTCCGGACGAGGTCTACGGTGTGTTGCAGCTGGTGGCCCAGGCGATGTCGCGAGGATCTGCGGTGACGGTCGCGCCGGTGTCCATGAAGCTGACGACGAGCCAAGCGGCTGACATCCTGGGCGTTTCTCGGCCGACGCTCGTGCGGCTCCTTGAAGACGGTGCCATTCCGTATGAGCAGCCGCGTCGGCACCGTCTGCTCCGTTTGGATGATGTGCTGTCCTACAAGCAGAGCCGAGGCGACCACCGCCGCGAGATCCTGGCCGAGGTGACAAGGCAGGCGGTTGCCGACGGACTCTACGACGACGATACGTTTGACATGTACGTGGACGCGCTGGATGAGGCCAGGCACACCGAGGCTGGGCACGCGCGGGAACCGTGATGTTCTCCGCCTTCCTCGACGCGAACGTCCTGGTGCCGGTCACGTTGACCGACACCATTCTCCGCTGCGCTGAACGAGACGTTTTCAAGCCGTTGTGGTCGGAGCAGGTGTTTCGCGAGGCACAACAGGCGATCCGCAGGGTCAGACCTGAGCTTTCGCCTGCCCGCGTCAGCTATCGATTCGACTGCATGACCGACTCGTTCCCATCGGCGTGTGTCACAGGCTATGAAGGGCTCATGGATGGGGTGGCACTGCCAGACCCTGCGGACCGTCACGTCGTCGCGGCGGCCATGAGGTCAGGGGCAGATCTGATCGTCACCCGGAACCTCAAGGACTTCCCTGAGGCCCAGTTGGTGTCGGTCGGGCTTGAAGCCGTGGATCCGGACTGTTTCTTGCAGGACATGCTCGATCTCGACCCGAAGGCCGTTCACTGGGCTGTGGCTAGTCAGGCTCTGGATGCGGGCAGTCCTCCGCGAACCGAGAGTGACATTCTGGCCGCACTGAGCCGGATCGGGCTCGTTGGTTTCGCTGCCGACTATCGGATGCGCTTCCTCACCCCCGCTGAGCAGCCCGATCCACGAACCGCTCAGCATTGACGACGACGCGGGTATGGACGCCGCGCCCGACCAGTCCGGCGCTGTCGGCGGCGCTGACCTCGAAGTCGATCTGTCGCCCGGACACGGCGGTGACCGTGGCCGTGGCCGTCACCGAACCACCGACCGGGGTGGCAGCGGTGTGTTCGAGGTCGATGCGCGTGCCCACCGACGTACATCCCTCGCCCAACGCCCCAGCCAGGCACAGACACGCCGCCTGTTCGCACAACCCGATCAGCACGGGGGTCGCCAACACCGGCAGGTCTCCGCTGCCGACCGCCTGTGCCGTGTCGGACGGCGTCACGGTCGCCGTCACGCTGGCCGTTACGCCGACGGCGAGATCGGTTCCCGGGGCGTGGGGACGCCGTCCGTCGCCCGCCGTGTGCTCGTTGTCGCCCATGTGTGCCCCTCTCCCGGGGTCGTCCGAACAACGACCCCGCCGGGTCAAGCCCCTTGTTCACAGCGTATAATAGTCATCAGGTGTTGGGTTGTTGAGCGCGCGAATCACCATTGCGGCGAGTCTGCCCCCTGGTCCTGGATCGGCGTAATACGGATTCTGCGCGATGATCCGACCGGACACCACACGCAGAGCAACCATGAACAAAAGAATGTCGATAAAACGCTGAATATGACACAGACGATGACGCACACAGAACCAACCGGTCAGACCGGCGCCGAACAGTCGGCCAGTCAACCCACCACCCCGGTGAAGCGCAAGGGCGTCGACTACAAGTGGATCGCACTGTCGAACACGACGCTGGGCGTTCTGTTGTCGGCGACGACCAGCAATATCATGCTGATCTCGCTGCCGGCGATCTTCCGCGGGATGAACGTGAATCCGCTGTCGTCGGGCGGTGTGAACTACATGCTGTGGATGCTCATGGGCTTCACGGTCGTCACCGCGACGCTGCAGGTCACGTTCGGCCGCCTGTCCGACATGTTCGGACGAGTCCGGCTCTACAATCTGGGTTTCGCCGTTTTTACGGTGGCGTCCATTCTGCTGTATTTCACCCCTGATTTCGTGCCATCGGGCGGTGGCAGCACGGGCCTGACGTTGCTCATCATTTTCCGCCTGCTGCAGGGCGTGGGTGCGGGCTTCCTGTTCGCCAACAGCATGGCGATCATCACGGACGCTTTCCGCGCCACCGAGCGTGGCATGGCGCTGGGCCTCAACCAGGTCGCCAGCATCGGCGGCACGCTGCTGGGCCTCATCCTCGGCGGCATTCTGTCGGCCATCGACTACCGTCTGGTCTTCCTGGTGAGCGTGCCGATCGGCCTGTTCGGCACGGTGTGGGCGTACGTCAAGCTGAAGGAGCAATCCAAGCCTGACAGGGGGCAACGCATCGACTGGCTGGGCAACGCGACGTTCGCGATCGGCCTGACGATCCTGCTGCTGGGCCTGACGACGGCCATCCAGCCGTACGGCGGCTCGACGATGGGCTGGAGCAACCCGCTCGTGCTCACCGGCATCTTCGGCGGCATCGTGCTGCTGATCGCCTTCGCGATCATCGAACTGCGCGTCGATCAACCGATGTTCCATCTGCGGCTTTTCCGCATCCGCGCCTTCGCCTGCGGCAATATCAGCCTGTTCCTGTCGTCGATCGCCCGCGGCGGCCTGCAATTCATTCTGGTCATCTGGCTGCAGGGCATCTGGCTGCCGCTGCACGGCTACAGCTTCGAATCGACGCCGCTGTGGGCGGGCATCTACATGTTGCCGATGTCGGCCGGATTCTTCGTCGCCGGCCCGGTGTGCGGACGCCTTTCCGACCGCTACGGCGCCCGCTGGTTTGCCACCGGCGGCATGGTTCTATCGGCCATCGGATTCCTCGCCTTGAACCTGTTGCCGTTTGACTTCAAGTTCGTCGGATTCTTCTTCATCCTGTTGATCCTGGGCCTGGGCATGGGAATGTTCGCCGCCCCCAACAGCAGCGCAATCATGAACTCGGTGCCCAATGCCGACCGCGGCGCGTCGTCCGGAATGCGCTCGACATTCCAAAATGCCGGCATGTCGCTATCCATGGGCCTTTATTTCACGATTCTGATCATCGGCATGTCGCACCATCTGCCGTCGGTGCTGCAAGGCGGACTGCTCAATGCCGGCGTCCCGGCCGTCCAGGCCGACCAAATCGCGCACATGTCGCCAACCGCCGCCCTGTTCGCCGCATTCCTGGGCTACAACCCGATGAAGACGCTGATTCCCGACAATGTGATGAGCGCCCTGCCGCAGGCGACACAGCACACGCTGCTGTCCAACTCGTTCTTCCCGGACGCGATCGCCCCGGCCGTCATGTCCAGCCTGCACATCGCCTTCTGGATCAGCGTCGGTCTGTCGGTCATCGCCGCGGTCGTGTCGTTCATGCGCGGCGGCCGTTACGTCTACAGCGAAGACAAGTCGCACGCCCACAAGCACTGACCGAACAGTCCGGACGCCCGTGCGGACGGACGACGCGCCGACGCCCGCGGTGGCGTTCCAGCCCCGCTGTCAGCAGCGAATGCCCGGATGTGCGGCGAAGCCGGGTGGTAGCATCCTGAGCTATGGGCGTCGCGCAGCTGTCAAGAACCGCCAGGTCTGACTGGCGGCGCACGGCTGTCATCGTCGTGCTCATCGCGGCGCTGGCCGCGGCGGCGGGCATCGTCATCTGGATGACCAGCCGCGCCACACCGCCGCCCGCCACCAATGCCGACCCGGCAGGCAACGCCCAGGCGCCCGTCCTGGCCGCGCCGCCACCGGCGTCCTCTGTGGCAGTGTGGGCCAGCCTGTCGCCCATTTCGACACTGCCGGGTTCGAGCGCGTCGACCGATTCGCCCGCCAGCCCCAGCGCGACGACGGCATCGTCCAGCTCCACCCAGCCGGCCGGCAACACGGCGAACAGCACGGCCTACGTCCCGCCGAACCAGAACCAGGCGGGGAACCAGAACCAGGCGGCCAATCAGAACCAGCCGGCCACCCAAAACCGGCCGGCCACCCAGAATCAGCCGGTCAAGACCACCGCCAAGGCGCCGGCAACGACGAAAGCCGCGACGACCAAGCCGCCGACCACCAAGCCCGCCGAGTCGTCCACCACCAAGCCGGTCGACGTCCCGACCACGTCGCAGCCGACGACCGAATCCGTGCCGACGACGTCCGACGGCCAAGGCGAGACGACGGGCAACGGCGAGGGTGGCGAGCAGGAAGCCGGTCAGAACGGCTGAGGGTGCTGCAGCGCCCAGTGGTACATCGCGATCGCGGCGGCCGCCCCGGCATTGAGTGAGCGCGTCGATCCGTGTTGCGTGATGGCCACGAGCCGCTCGCATACGTCCACCATCGCGCGCGTGAGGCCCGGGCCCTCGGATCCGAACACCAGGCAGCAGGCTTCGGGCAGTGCGGACGTCTCCAGCGGCACGCAGCCGGGCAGGTTGTCGACCCCGATCAGCGCGAGCTGATGGTCGGCGCACCAAGTTGCCAGCGCGGCTTCGTCCTCATGGTGCGTGACGTGCAGATAACGGTCGGTCACCATCGCGCCGCGACGGTTCCAGCGGCGCCGTCCCACGATGTGCACGCCGGCGACGTTGAACGCGTTGGCCGTGCGCACGACCGAGCCGATGTTGAAGTCGTGCTCCCAGTTCTGGATGGCCACGTGCAACCCGGCGCGGCGGGTGTCCAGATCGGCGACGATCGCCGCGACGCTCCAGTAGCGGAAGCGGTCGGCGACGTTGCGCCGGTCGCCGTTCGCCAGCAACTCCGGGTCGAGCCGCGGGTCGTCCGGCCACGGCTGCGGGCAGGGCCCGACGCCCGGATCGGACAGCGCCGCGATGTCGTCCTCGCTGAGCAGCGCGCGGGAAGCAGTGTCGTCCATGGTTGGTAGGTTACCGTTGTAGCACCATGAACGCGCTCAACGACCTTGTCGCAAACGCCGGCCTCGTGCCGATGCTGCTGCCCGCCTGGCTCAACCCTGAACACATCATCAACGCCCTCGGCAACTGGGCGCTGTGGGGCGTGGCCGTCATCGTCATGATCGAATGCATCTTCTTCCCGATCCTGCCCGGCGACTCGCTGCTGTTCACCGTCGGCATGTTCGTGTCGCTGGGCAGCATCCACTTCGGCGGCCTGGCCAGCGGCTGGGTGCTGCTGATCTGCATCGTCGTGCTGATCATCGCCGCCATCGCCGGCAACATCGGCGGCTACTGGTTGGGCAGCCTGATCGGGCCGCCCATCTTCAAACCCCGACCCGGGCTGGTCGGACGCATCTTCAACCCCGTCTACGTGGACAAAACCCACGCCTTCTTCGAGAAACACGGCAACCAGGCGCTCATTTTGGCCCGCTTCGTGCCCGTCGTCCGCACCTTCGTGACGATCATCGCCGGCGTGTCCAAGATGGGCTTTCGCATGTTCATCCACTACACCGCCATCGGCGGCGTGATCTGGGTGGCCGTCGTCACCGTGCTCGGATACTTCCTCGGCCAGGTGCCGTTCATCCATAACAACATCGAGGCCGCGCTGGTGCTGATCGTGCTGATCTCGGTCATCCCCATGGTCATCGAGTACCTGCGGCACCGCAAGGAGAACGCCGCGCAGCCCGAGGCCGCCGAGTAGGGACGGACGCCGCGGCCCGGCCCGGGTGCCGAGTTGGGCCACAGGCGCATGCGTCCACTACCATGGGACCGCGTCCCCATCGTCTAGCGGCCCAGGACTCAGCCCTTTCAAGGCTGCAACGGCAGTTCGAATCTGCTTGGGGATACTGGGTTTGTGCCTGGCGTCGTTGCAGCCGCCCTTGCCTACCTGGCGTAGGCGCCGCCCCGCGTTGGATCGCGGGGTCGGGCGTCTGTCGCCTCGCCAGACGCAAACCCAGGTGAGTCACGGGCCTGGTCGGCGGCTGCCCGGGACAAACTTGCTTCTCGGACCTCGGAATCGGCCGAAAATCGCCGATTTCGCGGTCTCAGCATCCTGTTTGTCCCTCCGGTGGGCCCTGAGCCGCCTCGTTCGTACACTGAAGGGGTAGTCAGAGGGGGCGCAACGCCAGCGGAGAGGGTGCGTGGTGACGGTGACGGGCCGGACACGGGTGTGCGCAGCCATGTGCGTGCTCGCTGTGTCGGCGCTGGTGGCGTGTGGGACAACCACACCGGCAGCGCCGGGCGTTTCACCATCGGTCAGCGCGGCGCCGGTGACGACGCCAACGCCATCGGTGCCCACTACCATGGGGCGGCTGGTCGGCGGCGTGTACACGGTGGGCGGCCCGACACAGCCCGCGACGGCCACGCCGATGCCGGCCCCGACGCCGCGCCCGATAGCAGCGACGGTGATCGCGATGCCTCAGGGCGGCACCAACGGCCAGGGCTACGAGACGACCTGCGCAGCCGACGGGTCGTACAGCCTGACACTGCCGCCAGGCACCTACGACGTGAGTGCGACGTTCGGCGCCCAGGACACGGGCCTGCACGCAACTCCGCGACAGGTGACCATCACGGCCGGCTCCACGACCCAGGTTGATCTGTCGTTCTACGTCCCGTGAAGTTATCCACACCCCTCCAGCCATTGTCGGTGCCCACCGTTAGGCTGGCTTTCATCGGGCCTCGCGTGCTGCCCGGTGGATCGGAAGCCCGTGACGAGGGAGAGCTGGGATGGAAGATGGCGTGACATGTCTGGCTACGCGGGCATGGTGGGCGACATTGTCGATGTGTTCGAGCGGGCGCGTCGGGCGGCCGCTCGGAGCGTCAACACTGCGATGACGGCGGCGTACTGGCTCGTAGGTCGCAGAATCGTGGAGGAGGAGCAAGGAGGCGCCGAACGGGCAGAGTACAGGGCCGGGCTACTGAGGCGTCTCGCATCTGACCTGACGGAGCAGCTGGGGCGCGGGTTCAGTCGCCAGAACCTCCAGCAGATGCGGCAGTTCTACCTCTTGTGGCCGCTACAGAAGATTTGCCAGACGGCGTCTGGCAAATCCGAGATCATGGTGATCGACCAGGTGGGGCCAGAGGTTGGTGTAGGCGGCGCTGCCGGTGCCCTCGCACTTCCAGACTGGGTGAAGGATGGTGAGAATCCGCCGATGGGGTTGATCGTCTGCGCAGAACAGGGTGCGGATGAGGTGCGCTACTCGCTGGAGTCCATCGGCGACCCTGTCCTGGCTACGCAGTACAGGCTCGCGTTGCCCGATGAGCGCATACTCGTCGGTGAACTGGTCCGCACGCGGACAGAACTGGAACGCCGATCGACACGAATGCCGTGACGGGATCAGCCGACGGGGCGGGTGAGGTCGTCCACCAGCTCGGCGGTGGGCAGGCTGAGCAGATCGGCGCCGGTGAGGATCAACTTCGAACGCCGCACGCCCGATCCGATCATGATTTCGGGCAGGCTGGCGATGCTGTCGTCGAGCCAGATGGGCCAGGCGGGGCCGAGGCCGACGGGTGTGATGCCGCCGTATTCCATGCCCGAGCTGGCGACCGCGTCGTCCATCGGCAGGAACGACGCCTTGTGCACATCCAGGCGCTTGCGGACGACGCCGTTGACGTCCACGCGATGGGAGCCCAGCACCATGCAGCAGGCCTGGTGCACGACGCCTTCGCGCTTGCCGGCGACCAGGACGGCGTTGCCCATGATGTCCAGCGGCAGCTCGAATGCCTCGCACAGCGCTTCGGTGTCAGACAGGCGGGGGTCGATCTCGATGACCTGGGCCGTGGGCAGGTATGTCCGCACGGCATCGAGGGTCGCGGGGGCCAGGAGCTCGGGGCGATCGACGGCCGGCTCCGGCCGGAATTGGTCGAACATGCTTCCACAGTGTAGGCGACCGAAGGTGTCGTCGGTGGGGGGCGTCGTTCTTCGGGACGACCGTGCGCAGCAGCACCGAGGAAGCATTGGCTTTCGCATGTCCTGGCTGCGGGCATGCGACCGTCACTGCGGAGCAGCAGCGACGGGCCCTGCGCCTGGATCGTCGTCGACGGGGTCGAACGCGACCTGTGGCTGACGCCCCGTTTGTGCTGCCAGTGCCCGCACTGCCGCAGCCATCTGGGCGTCGTGCGTCAAGACCGGCAAAGATCCGAGAGCGTTGGCGGTGGCCAGGTGAATCGCGTCGGCTGTGCGAATGATCGCTGGAAGCAGCACTGCGTCGTCGAGGATGGCCCGGGTGATCTCGACGCGGTGGACGCGGTCGAGCCACATCCGCGCCAGCGTCCAGTCGGCCTCGCTGCCATTGCGAAGATGCATATTGCGTAGCG
>JGI20172J14457_10000033_pt1 | contig 10766 bp, 12 predicted proteins | sample TergutNc150P5_FD_14457 | JGI IMG/M metagenome (IMG submission 14457)
CGGCGGCACGGGCCCGGTTCTCCTGCGCGGTGAGCGTGACGATGTCGTGCGCGTAGCGTTCGGCCGAGTATTCCCACACGGCCCGCCACGACCCCGGATGCGTATCACGGTCCCAGACCGGCTCTGCTCTCAGGTTGGGGTTGTTGTCACGGTTGGCGCCCCATTTCGGGGTGAGCGTGTCGATGATCTGCCCGTCAGCGAACGCGTCCCCGTGCCAACGGAAACTGCCGGCCAGGTCGATGGGGGCTTTCACCATCCGTGATCCGACGATGAACCGGTGTCCGGCCTCGTCAAGGGCGGTCAGGTTCTTCTTCGGCAGCATGCCCGCGTCTGCGACGATCACGATGTTCTTGATGCCGTGCCGAACTGGTTGACCATCGGTACGATGGTGTCCGTCTCGGGGTGTTTCCCCTCGAAACATGCGACTTCCAGCGGGAACCCGCCCCTGTCGACCAGCAGGCCGACCACGACCTGGGGGTCCACGGACCGGTCTTTGCTGAACCCGACCTTGCGGAACTCGTCCTCCTTGGCGGCCTGGGTGCGCAGGGTTTATGCCGATGTCAAGGTTATGCCGATGTCATGGTGTTTGGCCTTGTCAGATTTGGGGGCGGCAGAGTCTGTGTCGGCATTATCTGGAGAGCTGGGTGGTTCGGGGGTTTTGCCTTCGGAGGTGTTGTGATGCGTGTTGTCCAGCTGGGTGGTCCCAGGGGGCTGTTGGTTGTGGTGGTGTTGTCCAGGTTGTGGGCCTGGGTCGTTGAGCAGGGATATGCGCCCGGGTCGGGTGTCCAGATCGTGACGGTGGCGGTCTGGTTGAGCGTGTGGATGGAGGACCACGGTCTCGGCTCGTCGGCCGTGGTGGACGACGCCATGTTGGACGAGTTGGTCGGCGGGTATGCGGCAGGGGTTCTTGGCTGTGCGACGGTGGTGGGCAGGATTCCTGCGGTACGTCGGTTCTTCACGGCGCTGGGCAACCGGTGTCCGAGGATGGCTGCGCTGCCGGGGTCTGTCTGGGTGGAGGCCGAGTTGGACGCGTGGGGGTGTTGGTAGCAGCGTCTGGGCGGCGTCACGCCGAGGGTGGTGGACACGCGCCGCTGGTGGGTGCGCGGGTTGCTGGTTGGGTTGGACGACGGCGCACGGGTGGTGTGGGAAGTGTTGGATGCAGGCGTGTTGAACCGGTACGTGTTCGAACGCGCGGCCGGGTGTTCGCTGGCGTCGCGGGCGTATCTGGTCGACGCGTTGCGGTCGCTGTTGCGGTGGGCGTTGGCGGCAGGACGCGTTGAGACGGATCTGACGCCGGGGATTCTGCGCGCGAGGATGTCGCGGGCCAGGCTGCCACGCGGGCTGGCGCCGGCGCAGGTCGATGCGATGGCCGCGGCGATGAACCCGGACCCGGTCGTGGACGCGCGTGACCGTGCGGTGGTCGTGATGCTGGCGCGGTTGGGGTTGCGTGCCGGGGAAGCGGCCGGGTTGAGCCTCGACGACATCGATTGGGCTGTCGGGCGGCTGCGGGTGGTCGGGAAGAACCAGCGCCGGCTGGTGTTGCCGTTGCTGGACGATGTCGGGCGGGTGTTCGTCGCGTGGCTGCGGCTGCGCCCGGTCGCGGAGGACCGGGCGGTGTTCGTGCGGTTGCGGGCCTCGATCCGTGGGTTGAGCGTGCAGGGGATCTCTGACATCGTCAAACATGTCGCTGAGCGTGCGGGCCTGGGTTTGGCGCATTCGTATCTGTGGCGGCACACGGCCGCGATGAACGTGATCAGCGCGGGCGGCATCCTGGTCGATGCCTAGGAACTGCTCGGGCATGCCAGCGCGGCCGCCATCTATGTGTATGCGCGGGCGGACCTGGTGTCGCTGCGGGTGCTGGCCACGTCGTTCGGGAGGGTGCCGTCATGAACTGGGACGAGCATCTTTCGGCCTATCTGCGCCAGCGGCGCGGGCTGGGGTTCCAGCTGATGTCGGTGGAACGCGCGCTGCGGGGCTTCTGCGCCTGGATGGAGGCCCGCGGCGGCGCTGATGTGTTCAGTCTCGACGACGCGGTGGCGTGGGCGCGGGGCCCGGCCGGCACGACGCCGGCGTACCAGGCCGGCCGCCTGTCGATGTTGCGCGGGTTTGCTGCCTGGCTGAACACCGTCGGCGTCGACGTGCCCGTCATCCCGGCGGGCTTGCTGCGGGCGGACGCCAACAGGGCGGTCCCGTACATTTACACGCAGGCCGACCTCGACGCGCTGTTGGCAGCGTGCCCGGGTATCTCCCGGACCAGTCGGGTTGGTGTGATGATGGGCACCCTGATCGGGTTGCTGGCTTCCACGGGGCTGCGCCCCGGGGAGGCGCTGAACCTGCGCGAGTCCGACATCGACGCCGACCAGGCCGTGTTGTTCGTGTCGAAAGGCAAAGGCTCGCTGGCCCGCCGGGCCGCGCGCAGCGCGGTGCGCGTCGCCGGGGGTTCGCGTCCGGGGCCCGGCGTCACGGGCGGTCTGGTGCTGCTGGCCATCCGCCCATGATAGCGTCGCGGCCTCGCCCCGCCCGGCATCGCCGCGTCGCCGTCCCCGCAGGGGAGACGGCCATGGCCTTGGCGCACCGGCCCATGTCATGGGGGCTCATCTGTCGGCGGTGGTGACGCCAGGGATCTGCGGGCGAAGAGATGTAACGATTTGATGACGATGCCGCGAAAAGCCGCGGCAGTCCTCGCAAGGGTAACCTTGTCTGGCAACGTGAAGCTCACTGGTAGACCAGAGATTCTGAAAGCCAAATTCGAACGGCAATCGTTCGGCGAAGGCCAACAAGAATCCTCTCCGGAGAACCAGCCGATTCCGGAAACCAAGCGCGAGTGCCAGCCGCTCGACCAAGCACCGAAAGGAACCATACAATGAGAAAGATCGTGGGAGCCACTATTGGTGGCATGATCATCATCGTTGCAGTGTTGGTGGGCGCAGTTACGCCCGCACATGCGGCGACTCATCCAGACCAGAAAGACTCCTTGTCCCGGCTCGTCGAACTGAATTCCGGCATCTCCGAGAATGAGATGCTGGAAGCGATCCAGGCGGTCGCCACCCAGACAGGCATGTCCGCAGAAGACGTCATGTGCCAGGCGCTGGCTGAGCCTTGATCCACCGTTGATCAGGGTTTGACATTAGGCCCGAATACAACGGAATGACCTTCTGGCAAGGTCTAATGATGTTTAGATGACAATCATGGAACCTGCCGATAAAGGTCACTTCGCAAGTGAAAGCATACCCCAGCCCCGCGCCCGTGTTCGACGACCCGAACCTGACCGGGCAGGCCGGTCTGGGGCCCGTGCTCGCCCTGGCCGGGCGGGCCGGCCTGGAAGAAGCCCTGTCCGGGCTGAGCGTGCCCGTGGCCAACCCGGGATTGAAGGCCCGCGCCGTGCTCGCCGGGATGCTGGCCGAGGCGGACAGCATCGACGACCTGGACGCGCTCCGCGCCGGGGCGACGCCCCGCCTGGTCAAGACCGTGCGCGCCCCGTCCACCCTGGGCAGCTATCTGAGAGGGTTCACCCACGGGCACGTCCGCCAGCTCGGAGCCGCCAACACCGCAGTGCTGGCGGGGCTGGCCCGGGCCGTGGCCGCGGCGATCGCCGTGATCCCCGAGACGGGGTGGATCCCGATCCTCTACCCCCAGGCGATCTGGGACCAAGACCAGCAGGCCTGGATCTGTGACGCCGAAGTCGCCGAAACCGGTTTCACCGCGTTCGCCTCGAAGCCTGAGGCCCAGCGGGTCAACGCCCGGCTGGTCGTGCGCTGCGTCAAACGGTTGGGCCCCGAGCTCCAGGACGCGCTGCTGCCCGGCTGGCGGCATCACCCGTTCATCACCAACTCGACCCTGGACGCCGTCGAAGCCGACCAGACACACCGACGCCACGCCGTCGTCGAGCAAGTCATCGAAGAACTCAAGAATGGCCCCTGGCGCACCTGCCCTCCGGGAAATACGTCGCCAACGCCGCCTGGGCCCAGTTCGCGATCATCGCGCACAACCTGCTGCGCGCCGCCGCGGTCGCCGCCGGGATGGTCACCGCCCGCGCGAACACCGTCCGCGTCGTCATCGTCAACATCCCCGGCCGCCTGGCCGTCACCGCCCGCCGCCTGCGGATGCACCTGCCCCGGGCCTGGCCATCAGAACACGACTGGCTGCAACTCGACCGCCTGGCCAACCAACGCGAATAACCCCCGACACCCCCTGCCAACCCACGACACGAGGAAGGACAACCGAACACCGAACCCCAGCCCGGACACCGGGCCGGACACTCACACCCCCGCCCCGACGCCAGCAAGACCCATGCCTCCGCAAGAAGTCACTAACGACATCGGTGGATCAAGGCTGAACGTGACTCGTCGCAAGTGGATAGCCGCAGTCAGGATGACAGCCCATCCAGCCCGGCACTATCAGGATCAACTGGGTGGGCGACGTCGGGGTGGCTGTCGCCGGTACGGCAGGAGAATGAAGTCTTTCGGACGAGTATTATGCGGAGTACAGCCTGAAGGTGGTGACTGATATGGGTGGCGAAGTGGGCTATGTCGACTTGCTGCAGCATCCGGCGACGCAGGCGCTGGCAGACAAGGCGGGCACGGAATGCAACGCGCGCTACCCCTTGTCGGCTAATAAGGCCAAACCGACTGTGGATGCTGCGGCCTACCAGCGGATGTTGCAGACCCGGGAGTGCCTGATCGCGCACGGTTACGCCATACCTGATCCCCCGAGCGAGGTGGCGTGGATCGACGCCGGCATGTACGGGGCGTGGAATCCCTACGTGGAGTTCATCGGTTCGGGAGCGCAGTACAAGATCCCGGAGGCGACGCTGTTCGCGTTGGACGCGGCTTGTCCGCAGCCGGGGGTGAACGATCAGGTTCAGGTGCCGTCGGAAGCGTATGCCAATGGAAACGGCTGAGCCGGTGCATGAGCCCGAGCTGATGCCGCCGGCGCCTGAGCCCGGGCACGAGCCCGCCCCGGAGCCATCCCGTGACCCCGTCGCCGAGACGGCGACGCCTTCGTCCGAACCCGCGCGGCGGCATGGCTCGCGTCGTGGCGTGGTGGTGTGGGCGACGACGGTGGTGGTCGCCGTGTGCGTGGGCCTGGTGTGCGGGCGGTGGGCGTTCGGCACGCCGAAGGTGACCGCGACGTCGGATGGGCCGGCGACGGTGGCGGTGGCGCAGATGACGGTGGGGCGTTCGATCCCGGTGGCGGTGTCGGCGACGTGGAGCGCGCGCCCGTTCGGGGTGGGCGCTGCCTCGGGCGTGTTGACATCGGTGGCGGTCAAGGACGGCGCGACGGTGCACGTCGGCGATGTGCTGTACACGGTGGATCTGCGCCCGGTGGTGGCTGGGGTGGGCGCGGTGCCGGCGTTCCGGGATCTGTCGGCGGGCGCGAGCGGCGCGGACGTGACCCAGCTGCAGCAGCTGCTGATCTCGACGGGTTTCCTGCACGGCGGGGCGAGCGGGACGTTCGACGCCGGGACGGCGGCTGCGGTGCGCGCCTGGCAGGCCAAGCTCGGGGTGCCGGCCGACGGGACGGTGCGGGCCGGGGACGTCGTGTACGCGGCCCGCCTCCCGGCGCGCGTCCAGCTGGGGCAGGACGTGACGGTCGGGCAGCGGTTGTTGCCCGGCGACGTCGTGCTGTCGGTGTTGGACGGCACGCCCGAGTTCAACGCGACGATCCAGCAGGGCTCGTCGGTCGACCCGTCCAAACCCATCCAGGTCACGTTCCAAGACCAGCAGGTGACGGCGGTCGTGGCCTCGACCAGGTCGGACCAGTCGGGCAATTCGATCCTGACGTTGACCCGGCAGGACGGCTCGCCCATCTGCGGAGGCGCGTGCGACCAGGTGCCGTTGAACCCGAATCAGGCCGTGTACCAGGCGTCCCAGGTGGTCACCCCGCCCGCGACGGGGCCGGGCGTGCCGGCAGCGGCGGTCTGGTTCACCACCTCCGGCGACCCGTATCTGGTGCGCTCCGACGGGACGCGCGTCCCGGTGACGATCCGCAGCCAGGGGCAGGGCGGCGTCGTGGTGGACGGCGTGGCGGACGGCACGGTCGTCGTCCTGGCCGACCAGACCGCCCCGGCGCCCCCGGCGGGGCAGCCTGCCGAGNCCGCCCCGGCGCCCCCGGCGGGGCAGCCTGCCGAGCCCGCGTCTACGCCCTCTGCCCCCGCGTCGCCGGCAGCGTCGTCGGGGNCATGATGGGCGCGGCGCTGGGGGCGCGGGATCTGAGTTTCGCGTACCGGCGGGGCTTTCCGCCGGTGGTGTCCCAGGTCAGTTTTGACGTACCGACGGGTGCGGTGGTGGCGTTGACGGGCGCGTCCGGGTCCGGGAAGTCGACGCTGCTGTATCTGCTGGCGTTGATGATCCATCCCGGCGGCGGCGAGGTCACCTGGCAGGGCCGGGCCACGTCGCGGCTGTCAGACGCGGAACGGTCGCGGCTGCGGGCGTCCCGGATGGGGTTCGTGTTCCAGGACGCGCTGCTGGATCCGGGGCGCACGGTGCTGGCGAACGTGTGCGACTCGGGCCTGTTCGCCGGCATGGGACACGCCCAGGCCCGGGCGCGGGCCCGGGAGCTGCTGGCCCGGTTCGACGTGGCCCATCGCGCCGACCACCGTCCCGGAGAGATCTCGGGCGGGCAGGCCCAGCGGGTCGCGCTGTGCCGGGCGCTGCTGACCGATCCTGCCGTGGTGTTCGCCGACGAGCCGACCGGCAACCTGGACGACGCGTCGGCCGGTGTCGTTATCGACGCGTTCACCGACTACGCCGCCGGCGGCGGCACCGTCGTGCTGGCGACCCACGACCACGACCTGGCCGCCCGCTGCGACCTGCAGATCCGGCTGACCGGCGATGCCGACCTAGTCCTGACCGACAAGGAGCAGCTGTGAGCGGGGGCTGGCCGGGCGTCCCCCGGGTCGGGGAGTTGATCCGCGACGCCGCTTCGGCGGCCCGTGCCCAGGTGACGGCGAGCCTGGTCACCGCGCTCGTACTGGCCACCGCGTGCGCGGCGATCCTGGTCACCGCCGGGCAATCCGCCGCGACCGCGGCCGGGATCGTCTCCCAGATCGACTCGATCGGCACCCGACTGATCGCGATCTCGGACGACGGCGGCGCGTCCGGGATGCTGCCCACCGGGCCCGCCCGGCTGTCCGGGCTGTCGGACGTGTCCTGGGCGTTCGGCCTGGGCGCCGCCGTCGACGTCACCAACCCGGAGCTGCCGGCCGACCGGGCCGCCTCACGGGTGCTGGTCGGCGGGCTGCCGCCCGACCTGCCGCTCGTGCAGGGCCGGGCGCCTCGCCCCGGGGAGGCCGTCGCCGGCGTCGACGCGGCGACCGCCCTCAACCTGCGGCCCGCGCTGGGACGCGTCCAGGCCCCCGGCGCCGACCCGGTCGGCGTCGTCGGCGTCTTCCAGGCCTCCGGCCCGCTGGCCCAGCTCAACGACGTCGTCCTGATCGCCGAAGACCCCGCCCAGGTCGCCACGCTGCGCTACCTGTATGTCATGGCCGCCGACGTGAACGCCGTCGACCCCCTGCAGCACGTCCTGGCCTCCTCGACGCCCGCGCTGAACCCGGCCGCGCTGACCATCGAGGCGCCCGCCGGGGCGATCGCGCTGCGCAGTGTGATCTCCGGGCAGCTCGGCGCCGCGTCCCGCCGGCTCATGGCTCTCATCATGGCCGTCTCCGCGATCGTCATTGCCGTCACCGTGTTCGCCACCACGCTGGGACGCCGACCCGAGTTCGGGCGGCGCCGCGCCCTCGGGGCCAGCCGTTCCGCGCTCGTGGCCTGTCTGCTCGTCCAGACCGGCATCGGCGCGCTGGCCGGCGTGCTGCTCGGCGCCGCCGTCGGACTGGTCTGGCTCCAAGCCAGCGTCGGATCCCTGCCCACCTGGCAGTTCACCACCGGCGTCGCTGGCCTCGCGCTCCTGCTCGCCCTGGCCGCCAGCACCCCCGTCGCCGCCGCGGCCGCCAGCCGCGACCCCCTCCGCATCCTCCGCGTCCCCTGACACCGCGGATTGTAGAAACCGCTGCCCCGAGGCTGGGTCGAACCGTGGAGAGCGAGGGTTGTCGTATGGTGTGGTGCTGTGGGTCGAGCCGTCGTGATTCTGGCTGTGTGACATGCGGGTATGTGCTGTCGAGCTTCAGATGACATCCCAGTGCTCCCGGATCCGGTCTTCGGAACAGTCGGTGTAGCGCGACCCGTCGGAGCCACTTCAGTGGTCACCGGGATGTCCCGATGGCGTCCTGCACACAGGCGTGCAACGGCGGGCAGGACCGCGGACAGTTACACGGGGAAGCTCAACCGGTACGGTCGACTTGACTCAATCGCTGAGTTCTGCGGTTCTACACACAAACAACCGGTTGATCCGCTAATGTGAAAACAAGGTGAAGTCTGTGTTTCACCCAAGAGATGGGAGCATAATATGCAGGCATCTATGAGAAGGACCGCGGCCGTGGCGACAACCTCGATCCTCGTGCTCGGCTGTCTTGCGATTTCGGCACCGCAGGCCGAGGCGGGAAGCTGGAGCGGGTCCGTGAGTTGTCCAGGCAGCACGGTGGCCCAGTCGCACGGCACGAAGGGGGCAAGCAGCTCAATCACGCTGGGCGTCGATTCACGTTCCATGACGGACAACTCAGGCGTCACTGGGATCGCCTACACCTTCAGCGGCACGCAGCCGAGCGGCCAGTGGTTCGTCAACGGCGGAGGCGCCACCCAGGGCAATGGGCAGTGCGGAAGCTAGCGTCTGTCAGGTGGCGGCTTAGTGGCTGCATTGCTGCGGGCGCTCTGCTGATCTGTCTGGGGGGGCCTTCTGCCTGTTCCTCCGCGAGTGATCGCCAGTCCGTGCCGTCCAGTAGCCCATCTGTATCGGCCAGTGACCCAGTCGTTGACAGTTCTTGGTCGGCACCAGGCTGGATGGCGCAAGTGCGCCAAGAGAACGAGGAGTATCAGGCAGGGCAGATTGCGTGCTATGCCGACTATGGGTTCAAAGCGGTTGGGACCATGGCTGGTACCGTCGTGCTCATGGATCTTCCTCAGGATCCTGCGACGACGAAACTCGCAGATCAGGCTGCTGCCGCCTGTAACGCCAAAGTTCCGTTGCCCGAGCATATGGACAGCAAAGCACTGAATGATGCGGCTTATCAAAGAATGCTAGATCTACGAGCATGCATCATCGCTCACGGGTATGCCATACCTGCCGCTCCTTCGGAGGCGACCTGGGAGGACTCTAGTCCCTGGTATTCGGCCTGGAATCCGTACTCCGTTTTCGTAGGGCCTTCTGCGACTCTTTCCTTGTCCTCAGACGAGTTGCTCGCACTGTCAGACGCGTGCCCACAGCCTGGGCCCAATTACGTCGCCGAGACATCGGCCGAAAGCTGAATCGGAACACGAAGTTCACAGGCGGCCTTGTCATTGACGATGGGGCCAGCAGGGCGGCTTGACAGGCCGACGGTCGACTAGGACCGTCTGGCCTGAGTTGGGTCACATGGGTTAGTGCCTGAGCGAGGGTCGGGTTTTGACGGCGTCGATGAGGGTTTGTTGGTCGGGGTTGATGGCTGGTGGGATGGTTTGGGTGATGCCGTTGCTGGTGATGACGGCTGAGCGCAGGGGCCGCAGCGCATGGATCACATGCCGGATGGACTTGCCAGCACGGTGTTGGATGACGCGTGCGACGGTGAGCGCGGCGAATGTGATCGTGAGGTGGGCTTCGATCGCGTCGCGTCTGCGGGCGAAGAAGGGTCTGGCTCCGAGGTCGGATTTCGACATGCGGAAGGACTGTTCCACGTGCCATAGGTCGTGGTAGTGCTCGATCAGTTCGGGCGCGGGCACGAGCCTGGCGGGCCTTGGTGACGTAGCCTTTCAGGCCGGCCAGCTTGCGGGCCCGGGCGATGGAGGCCTCGTCGAGGGTGTATCCGGTGTCGGTGGCTTTCACGAACCGGGGCCGGCGTGTCGGCTTGTCGCCGTCGACGGCGGCACGGGCCCGGTTCTCCTGCGCGGTGAGCGTGTCGATGATCTGCCCGTCAGCGAACGCGTCCCCGTGCCAACGGGAATGGCTGGCCAGGTCGATGGGGGCTTTCACCATCCGTGATCCGACGATGAACCGGTATCCGGCCTCGTCAAGGGCGGTCAGGTTCTTCTTCGGCAGCATGCCCGCGTCTGCGACGATCACGGTGTTCTTGATGCCGTGCTGAACTGGTTGACCATCGGTACGATCGTGTCCGTCTCGGGGTGTTTCCCCTCGAAACATGCGACTTCCAGCGGGAACCCGCCCCTGTCGACCAGCAGGCCGACCACGACCTGGGGTCCACGGACCGGTCTTTGCTGAACCCGACCTTGCGGAACTCGTCCTCCTTGGTGGCCTGGGTGCGCAGGGTTTATGCCGATGTCAAGGTTATGCCGATGTCATGGTGTTTGGCCTTGTCAGATTTGGGGGCGGCAGAGTCTGTGTCGGCATTATCTGGAGAGCTGGGTGGTTCGGGGGTTTTGCCTTCGGAGGTGTTGTGATGCGTGTTGTCCAGCTGGGTGGTCCCAGGGGGCTGTTGGTTGTGGTGGTGTTGTCCAGGTTGTGGGCCTGGGTCGTTGAGCAGGGATATGCGCCCGGGTCGGGTGTCCAGATCGTGACGGTGGCGGTCTGGTTGAGCGTGTGGATGGAGGACCACGGTCTCGGCTCGTCGGCCGTGGTGGACGACGCCATGTTGGACGAGTTGGTCGGCGGGTATGCGGCAGGGGTTCTTGGCTGTGCGACGGTGGTGGGCAGGATTCCTGCGGTACGTCGGTTCTTCACGG
>JGI20172J14457_10000034_pt1 | contig 10719 bp, 11 predicted proteins | sample TergutNc150P5_FD_14457 | JGI IMG/M metagenome (IMG submission 14457)
CCTGAACCTGATGCCCTTCCAGGCACTGCCGGCGATCCCGGCCGACCCGTTCCGCTGGACGCCCGTGCTCGTCGAGTCGGGCCTGGCCATCGCGCTGACCGTGGTAGGCCTGGTGGGCTTGCGTCGCCGCGTCGTCCCGACCCTCTAGGTCAGGTGCCCAAGGTCGCCAGCGGAATCACGCAGACGCCGTCGGGCCGGGCATAGGCGTAGCCGGCCGCTGTGACGACGGCCAGGAACACCGGCTCACCGGTCGACTGTGTGTCCACCGTCTGCGCGAATTTGAGCAGCTGCGCTGCGGCGGCATCGATGACGGACGAGTCGGCGGACAGCTTGATCTCACACGCGCCCCAGCGCCGGTAGCCGCCGTCGACGACGGCGTCGACCTCCAGGCCGGAGCTGTCCCGGTAGTGGTGCACCTGCGCGCGGGCGGCGCCTGCGTAGACTCGCAGGTCGCGCAGCGCCAGCGACTCGAAGAGGAAACCGAAGGTCTTGAGATCGCGCCGCAGTTCATCGGGCCCGGCGTTGAGCAGGCTGGCCGAGATGGCCGGATCGACGAAATGGTGCGTGACCGCCTTGCGCAGCCGCGCCCGCGAGCGCAAGACCGGACTCCATGCGGTGAGCGGTTCCAGCACCATGAGGCGTTCGAGCGCGCGCAGGTAGTCGCCCACCGTGTCGTCGGTGATGTCGCCCACGTCGCGGGCCAGCGTCGCGTGTGATGCCTGCGAGGCGGTGTTGCGGGCGAGTGTGTGGAGCAGCAGCCGGACGCGGGACGAATCCCGGCGCACGCCGTCCAGCGTCCGGATGTCGCTGTTGGCGATTTCGGTGACGTAGTCGGCCACATTGGCGCTGGCGTCGCGCTGCGACAACGGCCGGTCGGCCGGCCAGCCGCCGTGGCAGACCTCCTCGATCATGTCGTTCAGGGTCATCGGCGAGGCACCGCCGCTCACGCCCTCACCCGACAGGAGTCCGGCAAGCGAGCATTCCGTGCTCGACAGACCCGATTCGGCCAGGGTCAGCGTCCGCAGGCGCATGCGCCCCACCCGGCCCGCGCCCGTGTGTCGCGTCGCGTCGTCGGACGGCGTCGCTGACCCGGTCAACACGAATTGCCCGGGTTGCCGGCGGGCGTCCGCCTCGCGTCGCACCGCGTTCCACAGCGTGGGGACGAGTTGCCACTCGTCGATCAGCCTCGGCGTCGGGCCCGCGAGCACATTGCTGGGAGCAATCTGCGCCGTCGCCAGCGCCCCTTCGTCGACGTCCAGACGGACCTGGCTGGCGCAGTGGTGCAGCGCCATCTCGGTCTTGCCGCATGCCTTCGCGCCCTCGATCAGCACGGCGCTGAGTCGGTTCAGGCGCTCGCTGAGTTCGGTTTCGGCGATCCGTGGCAGGTACGTGGGTTGGCTCATGGCACGCCCTCCTGTTCCGGCTGCTCAGGTTGGCGCTGGATACGCCAGGTACAAGCCATCTTACAGTGCAGCCGGACATTTGCAGCGTTTTCAACCGGGTATTTGCAGAGATTTCAGTCGTGAATTTGCAGAGATTGCAGTCGTCCATTTGCAGATTCGACCGTGGAGGGGGACGGCATCGGCTGGGCGCCGGGCCGGGGAACACCCCGTCCTGGGATAGATTGGTGACGACCGAAGGGGAGCGCATGGAAGAGATCGGCCGCGGCAAGCGGGCCAACCGGGTGTTCACACTGGACGACGTGGCGATCGTGCCGTCGCGGCGCACGCGGGGCATCGAGCAGATCAACCTGGCCTGGCGCATCGATGCGATGAGCTTTCAGTTCCCGCTGATCGCCGCGCCGATGGACTCGGTGATGAGCCCGGCCACGGCGATTGAGTTCGGACGGCTCGGCGGCCTGGGCGTGCTCAACCTGGAGGGTCTGTGGACGCGGTACGAGGATCCGGCGCCGCTGCTGGACGAGCTGGCGGGCATCCCCGACCAGGCCACCGCGACCCGGCGCATGCAGCAGATCTACGCCGAGCCGGTCAAGCCCGAGCTGATCACCGCGCGCATGACGCAGATTCGGGACGCCGGCGTGCCGGTCGCCGGGTCGCTGTCGCCGCAGAACGCGCGCCGCTACGGCGACGTGGTGGTCGATGCGAATCCTGATTTCTTCGTGATCCGCGGCACGGCCGTGTCGGCCGAGCACGTGTCCGACGTGGCCGCGCCCCTCAACCTCAAGAAGTTCATCTACGAGCTGGACGTGCCGGTGATCGTCGGCGGCTGCGCGACGTACCAGACGGCGCTGCACCTGATGCGCACGGGCGCGGCGGGCGTGCTGGTCGGCTTCGGTGGCGCGGCCACCTCGACGACGCGCCAGGTGCTGGGCATCGAGGTGCCGATGGCCACGGCGATCGCCGAGGTCGCCGAAGCGCGCCGGGACTACCTGGACGAGTCGGGTGGGCGCTACGTCCACGTGATTGCGGACGGGTCGATCGGCCGGTCGGGCGACCTGGCCAAGGCTTTGGCCTGTGGCGCGGACGCGGCGATGATCGGCGTGCCCCTGGCGCGGGCGTCGCAGGCTCCGGGCAAGGGGTATCACTGGGGCGCCGAGGCCTGGCACGACGAGCTGCCGCGCGGACGGCGCGTGCACTTCGATCCGGTGGGCACGATGGAGCAGATCCTGCTCGGCCCGTCCACGCTGCCCGACGGCACGATGAACATCGTCGGTGCCCTGCGCCGCGCGCTGGCCAGCTGCGGTTACACGGAGGTCAAGGAGTTCCAGCGCATCGAGCTGGTCATCCGCTGACGCCTCAGGCGCGCCGCTTCTTCTTGCGCTTGCGTTTCCCGGGCGCATCTGCCCATCCCATGCCTGTCTTCGGGAATGCGTAGCGAGTCACCACGAGCAGGATGCCGATGACCTGGACGACGACGGCCGAGTACCACAGCGTCAGCATCTGGCCGGAGACGCCGGGCAGATGCTGCATCTGTGGGCGCCACCAGGCGTAATAGAAGAAGATCAGATTGGCCAGGATCACCTCGGCGGCGGCTGCGACAAAGGCGAAGTAGCCGATCAGGCGCTTCAGGTGGATGTCGAGGACGTGCGACTGGTTGCGCTGGTCTTCGAGGAGTTCGTCGGGAGATTTCGCGTTTGCTGCCTTCTGAGAGGGGATCTGCCTGTTCCGCCAGGGGATGGATGGATGTCTGTCGGGAGACGGCTTCGATTGATCGGGCGCTCCCGAGCCGCCCGCCGGTGCGGGAGCGGCGGTAGTGATGCCGGGCGGGATCGCAGGGAGCTCCGCGAATTCGTCGATGTGTTCGGCGATCACCTCGGCATCGTAGTGATCCTCTGGCGGTGCCAACGGTTCGAGAGGCGGCCGCGATTCGACGGGTTGGTCCGGTCTGTCAGCGTCGTCTTGCAGCGAGGAGGAGTTGTCGAGGGGCATCTTTGTCGCCTAGCTGAGCAGGCCGAGCGAGCGGAGGCGGTTCATGACTGACTCCTCCGAGACGCCGAAGTCGTCCGAGAGGCGGCCGATGGTCGCGCCGAACTTGCGCAGTTTCCGGATGAGGCCTTCCGGCATCAGGAAGCACAGCATGAACTCGTCTGCATAGGCATCGCCCGGTGATGTGAACTCTCTGCGCACCTCGCGCTTGCAGCTCGTGGCCGGGCGGCCCTTGACTTCGAGGTCGTACCAGTGTCCGAACTCGTGCGCCATCGTGGTGCGCAGCCGTGGTGGGGCGGACAAGGCATTGACATAGATCGTGCCTGTGCCGCGCTCGTAGTAGCCGACGAAGTTCGGATCGTCGATGGAAGCGACCATCAGCCGAAGGTTGGCGTTCTGAACGACATCAACCATATCGACGGGATAGAGATCTTCGGTGATGTAGCGCTTGCGCGCCTCTTTGGCGTCTCTGCGCGCCTGGCGGATGGCTTCCTCGTTCGTCCGGGGACGCAGAGATTGTCCGCCACCGGTGACTGCTTGCAGCCCGTCGGTGTCCGCCAGTCTCTCATCAGATGCGATGCCGCTGTTCGCCACTGGTTCTCCTTGACATGCGTTGCGCTCCGAGGGTGCTTCGTGCGGCTCCAGCCCCGTCCCGGCCCGCGCAAGTCATTTGGTTCGCTTGGCCCCGATCATAGTGCACGCTGCCCGGATGCGGTGAGCGGCGGGGCGCATTGGCGCCAAACGCTCGCTGACAGCAGGAGAAGGACGGACGTCGTGAACCGTCCAGGCCTGTTCGCTCAGGCGCCGCGGCGGGGCGCGTCGGCGTGGGCGGGCAGCACGCGGGCGACGTCCTCGGTGTGTGAGTGATGATGCTTGTGGGGCATGGAATCGCCGTAGCCGTAGTAGTTCGCCCGGTAGTAGTAGCTGCCCGGGTCGCGCTTGACCATCGTCAAGATGATGCCGAGCACGGTGGCNTCGCCCTGTTCGACGGTGGCGACGGCGTCGTGCAGTTCGGGCACGTGCACCTTGCCGGCGGCGGCCACGATGAGCGTTCCGCTGGCGTATGAGGCGAGCAGCGTCGTGTCGGTCACCGGCAGCAGCGGCGCGGAGTCGATGATGACGATGTCGTACAGCTGGGCGGCGGTGGTGAGCAGGCGTCGCATGGCGTCCGAACCGGCCATCTCGACCGGGTTGGGCGGCACGATGCCGAGCGGCAGCACGTCCAGATGCCCGGGGCCGAGCTTGTGGATGACCTCGCTCATCTTGGCCTTGCCGGCGAGCACGGTCGTCAGGCCCTGCGAGCCCTCCAGGTTGAGGTACGACGCGACGCGCGGACGGCGCAGATCGGCGTCGATCAGCAGCACGCGCTGGCCGGCCTCGGCGTAGCTGAAAGCGATGTTGACCGAGGTGACCGACTTGCCCTCGTGCTCGACCGACGAGGTCACGACGAAGACCGGCGAGCCGGCCGATTCGAGCGTCACGAAGCCGAGGTTGGTGCGCAGGCGGCGGTACTCCTCGGCGACCGGTGAGGTCGGGTTGTTGACGATGACCAGCGGATCCTTGGGCACGTCGGCGTTGAACGGGATGCGTGCCAGCACCGAGTGGTCGGTGGCGTGTGCGACGTCCGAATCGCTGCGGATCGAGATGTCGAGCGTCTTGCGCAGCACGGCCTGGCCGATGCCGACCGCCAGGCCGATGATGATGCCCAGAGCCAGCGTCAGCGCCACGTTGGGGCTGGTCGGCTTGAGCGGGGCGATGGCCGGTGTGACGATCGTGGCGACGATCGTTGAGTTCTGATTGGCGTCGACCGGCGAAAGCTTCTTGACCGTCGCTTGCAGGCTCGACGCGGTGTTCTGCGCGATGGATGCGGCGAGGTTCGGATCGCCGTTGACAACCGAGATCGAGATAAGCGACGTGGTGGTTGGGATGGACGTCGTGATCTCGTCGGCCAACTGCTCCGCNGTGGTATTCAAACTGAGATTGTTGATGACGGCGCCGAGCACCTCAGGGGTCGTGACGAGTTTGGCATACGACTGCGCGACAGTGTTGGAGTAGTTGGCGCCTTGGACGAGGTCGGACGTCGTCGTCCCCCCCTGCACCGACAGGAACACCTGGCTGCTCGCCGTGTATTTGGGGTGAGCGATTTGGAGGTATCCGACAGCCAGTGCCGCTCCCGCCAGCAGGCAGATCACGAGGCTGATCCAGTACTTGTGTAGGACACCCATGAGGGCGCGCAGATCCATGTGGACCCTTCCGCTTCGGCCGATAGGTCATTCGTCAGCCAGACTACCAGGGCTGCTGGAATAAAGACGACCTGCGCGCGCGTGGTGGGCAAAGCCATCCGGGCAGTGCGGGTGCGGGCTGATAACGTGGAATGGTCCAGACGAGCCTGAGTCGGACGCCAGTGACGGGGGAGCGATGACGCAGCAGTTCAGCGTGCTGATGGTGTGTACGGGCAATATCTGCCGGTCTCCGGCTGCCGAGCGGCTGCTCGACGCGGCCGGGGACGGCTCGGTGATGGCGAGCAGTGCGGGGACGGCGGCGGTGGTCGGCGATCCGATCAGCCCCGTCATGGCCGACCTGCTGCGGGCTAGCCAGGTGCCGGTGGGCGGGTTCGCGGCCCGCCAACTGACGCCGGAACTGATCGATGCGGCCGATCTGGTGCTGACGCTGTCGTCGCGGCACCGTCGCTGGGTGGTCGATCGCGTGCCGTCCGCGGTGCGACGCACGTTCACGCTGCTGGAGCTGGCGCACGTGGCTGACGCGATGCNGCTGCCGTCCGGGCTCACCGATGCGGAGCGGATGATCCAGCTGGTCGAGGCCGCGCCGACGCTGCGCCTGCGTCCGGACGTGGCGTCCAAGCTGTCCGCCCAGATCGACGTGCCCGACCCGTACGGCCTCGGCGAGGAGGTCTACGACCAGGCCCTGCGACTGATCGGCGATGCCATCTACCGCATCATTGGCCTGGATCCCACGGGCTGGCTCGCCCCGGCCGAGCCCGTCGAGGATGGCGATCTGGACGACCGCCTCTTCGACATGGGCGGCCGCTGAGCGCTGCAGACATGCAAACGAGCGGGGTGTCGAATCGCTACACCATCGGTGTCAGCGCTGCCGCGAAGCGCGGTACGCCGGATCTACGGAGCAGGTCGCAGAACTCGGCGAGCGTGACGGGCGGGTGTTCGTAACTGCCGCAGATTCCGGTGACCGATTCTGCGACGATCGTGGGGAACAGATCCAGTTGGTCAAGCAGGAAGTTATCCGGATGGATGCATCCGACCTGATAGGAAGCTAGCGCCTGGGTTGGGAAGTGCTTGAGATTGAACGTTGCGATGACGGCCGCACCGCCACGCTCGGCCAGGATCAATAGCAGGTCGGACAGCCCGGCGCCATAGATGGCATTCGTGTCGAGGAAGACAGGAAATGCCATCACATGTCCCCAGGCATCACGGTGAGTGCGAGCATGCCGGAGTCCTGGTTGTTGCGGGCTGCCGCTGCGAGGACGGTGCGGCGTCGCGCGCGTTCGTGTTCCTGGTACTGCATGAGCGTGTCCAGCAGAACACGGCGATGCCGTCCGACTGTCTCGAATGGCATGGCGCCCGCTTCGAGCAGCTTGACGAGCGTGGGGCGGGAGATGCCGAGGAAATCCGCGGCCTCTTGTGTCGTCAGCCGGGTACCGCGTGGGACGATCGTGACGCCGTTGCCGGCTGCGAGNGTGGCACCGACGAAGCGGAGCACCTCGAAGAGGGTGGGNGGCAGTTCGTAGGTGTCGCCGGACGCTGAGACGAGCGTGGTGTGCCCCGTTCGTTGCATGTCGGCCTGCAGCCGATCAAACAAGGCACGGGTGCTATCGAGCTCATCGTCGTCGGGCAGATACGTCTTCTGCCTTGTGGTTGCNGTTTTGCCATGTCGACTGATGCTCCCGGGGCTACTCATGGCAACATCCTATCCGAAATATCCGAAAGTGTTCGGGCAGGTCTGGTTGCCGCCACCTTGGTCCGCTGACGACAGGCGCGCGTGGTCGACAAGGCGACCGCACAGTTGCTGCGTTTCGCTGCCACGATGGACACGCAGTCGGCGGGTGAGGCAGTGTTTCTCGTGGTCGTGACGGTCGCGGGCTACGCCTACGTGCGGCCCGATGGCGTCTTGGCCATCCCGCTCGGCCTGCTGGGTGCCCAAGTACCGGGATCGGGCCGTCCGGCGCCCGCCGGGCGGGACTTTTCGGCTTCGGGACGCCCGAAAACGGCATCGCAGGGGCGTTTCTGAGGCTTGAGGGTCCGGTTTGTCCCAACTTTTGCCGAATAATGCCTATGTGGCATAGCTATCTGCTGCCGCGCCTGTCCCAACGGCCGCGCTGGGGACCGCTCGTGCGCAGACGCAGGGGTGTCGTCTTGCCAGGTCGCCGCCGTGGCTTCGAGCCTCTCGTGCCGAAGTCATGAGCGGTTGGGGCGGCAGTCCCTCGCCCGGCACAGCTCACCGGCCGCGCCCGGATGGATATGGGAGAGCTCCAACCCGGCGCGCCAGCTGTCGCGACGGGCGCACGGGTGTGTCCGTTGGAGTGCCGCAGCGGGGCTCGCTGTCTGGCTCGCATCGGTCATGAGGTAAACTCGACAAGGCCGTGCCGACCGGAGCGAGTGGCTGATGAGGACCGCTTGGGATGCACGCATTGTCGGCTTCACAAGGGAGAAGTAGTGGCTGCAGACCTATTTGACCGGCTTGTCAGCAAGCAGGCCGCGCTCGCTGTTGTTGGTCTTGGCTATGTGGGTATGCCGATCGCGGTAGCTTTCGCGCGGCATGTGAATGTGATCGGATTTGACACGAATGCCGCGAAGGTCGGCCTGTACAAATCGGGTGTTGACCCCACGGGCGAGGTGGGCGACGATGCGGTGCGCGGCACTACTGTCGAGTTCACGGCAGATGAATCGCGTCTGCAGGATGCCAGATTCCACATTATCGCGGTGCCGACGCCCATCCATCCCGATCACACCCCGGATCTGACGCCACTGGAAAGCGCGAGCCGCGTGGTCGGGCGCAATCTCACCGCGGGCAGTGTCGTGGTCTATGAATCCACCGTCTATCCCGGTACCACCGAAGAGGTGTGCGTCCCGATCCTAGAACAGGAGTCGGGGCTGCAATGTGGCGTTGACTTTCATGTGGGATATTCGCCTGAGCGCATCAACCCAGGCGACAGGCAACACCGGCTAGCGACGATCGTGAAGGTCGTCTCGGGCATGGATGCCGACACCTTGGACACGGTGGCGGATGTGTACGCGCTTGTTGCCGAGGCGGGCGTGCACCGGGCGCCGAGTATCAAGGTCGCTGAAGCGGCTAAGGTGATTGAGAACAGCCAGCGCGACATCAACATCGCGTTCATGAATGAGCTGTCGATGATCTTCAACAAGATGGGGATCGACACGCACGATGTGCTCGACGCGGCTGGCACCAAGTGGAACTTCCTCAGGTTTGAGCCTGGCCTGGTCGGTGGTCACTGCATCGGTGTGGATCCGTACTACCTCACCTACAAGGCTGAGCAGGTCGGCTACCACAGCGAGGTGATTCTCAGCGGGCGCCATGTCAACGACAGCATGGGCAAGTATGTCGCTCAGAACACCGTGAAGCAGCTGATTGCGGCAGGCTCGCCCGTCAAGGGTGCCAAGGTGGCCATTCTCGGCTTTACGTTCAAGGAGGACTGTCCCGACACCCGCAACAGCAAGGTGATGGACATCGTCGCTGAACTGCGGGAGTTCGGCATCGAACCGCTGGTCGTCGATCCGGTCGCCGACCGTGCCGAAACCCAGCGTGAGTACGGCATACACCTTCTCGACCTGCGAGACATTCGTGGGGCCGACGCGGTCATCGTGGCCGTTGCGCATGCGGCGTTCCGACGCATGGGGTCCGGCGACGTGCAGGACTTGTTCGGGGAGAGGCCTGACGACCAGAAGGTCCTGGTCGATGTGAAGGGAATCCTCGACCGGGCTGAATTCGTTGGCCGCGGGTATCGCTACTGGAGGCTGTGAGATGAACTGGAAAGATCTGCAATTCCCGGAGGGTGTGACCTTCCTCGTTACTGGGGGTGCTGGGTTCATTGGCTCGAACCTGTGCGAGGCGCTGCTTGGTATGGGGCTGAGGGTCCGTTGCCTGGACGATCTGTCGACCGGGTTCGAGCACAACATTGCGCCGTTCCTGGACAACGATCGTTTCGAGTTCATCCGCGGCGACATCCGCGACTACGACATGTGTGTCAAGGCCGTGGCCGGTGTCGCGTACGTGCTGCACCAGGCAGCGTGGGGCAGTGTGCCTCGCTCCATCGAGATGCCGTTGGCCTACTGCGTGAACAATGTGGTGGGCACGGTGAATCTGTTGGAGGCCTGCCGTGTCGAGGGTGTGAAGCGGTTCGTCTACGCATCGAGTTCATCGGTGTATGGCGACGAGCCGACCCTGCCGAAGGTCGAGGGTCGTGAGGGAAACGTGTTGTCGCCCTATGCGGCCAGCAAGGCCTGTGATGAGCTGTTCGCGGGCCAGTACACCAGGCACTATGGCGTCGAGACGTTCGGGCTCCGGTACTTCAACGTGTTCGGCCGCCGTCAGGACCCGGATGGTGCGTATGCGGCAGTCATCCCGAAGTTCATCAAGCTGCTGCTGGCCGACGAGGCGCCCACCATTAACGGCGATGGCCTGCAGAGCCGTGACTTCACGTACATCGACAACGTCATCGACGCCAATCTGAAGGCTTGTCTCGCTCCTGCCGCCGGCGCGGGGCAGGCGTACAACGTGGCCTTCGGGGGCGAGCAGTCGCTCCTGGAGGTCTATCGCGTTCTGTGCGAGGCACTGGGTAAAGACATCGCTCCACACTTCGGGCCAGACCGTGCTGGAGACGTGAAGCACAGCAACGCGGACATCTCCAAGACGAAGGCGTCCCTTGCCTACGATCCCCAGGTCGACTTCGCAGCTGGCATTGCTCTCGCCATCGACTGGTACCGCGCGAACTTGTAGGGGCTCTGGGTGCGTCAAGCCAGCCGCGCGTGCTCAGGAAACGCGCTCGAAGGTGATGTTGGCTTGCCGATGCAGGGTAGACTAATTTCGACAGCATGACACTGACGCTGTGGTGACCTGGCTCTGATGTACCAAGATGAGGGTGGCAGTGAAACGAGGGAAGACAAGAGGTCGGTGCACCAACGCTTGCGACCGCTCCCTTTTGTATGGCATCACGATGGGCGGAAGTGCGGAGCACCTGCTTAAGGGGCAGTTGCGCTGGATGGCCAACCGATATCGTGTCAGTCTTGTTTGCAATCCTGACGATGCGGCGAGGCGTGCTGCGGCACACGAGGGTGTACCG
>JGI20172J14457_10000035_pt1 | contig 10614 bp, 12 predicted proteins | sample TergutNc150P5_FD_14457 | JGI IMG/M metagenome (IMG submission 14457)
CGCCCCGTAGACACCCCCACTCGTACCGAACCGTCACCCGCGGCGTGCGACACGCCCGCCCGCACGCCCAGCCCGGCCGTCACCGTCGTCACACTCATCTGACCATCCCTTCTCGATGCACGGACCAGAACACGTGTTCGATTCGGCCACTCTACGACGTTCGTCGCGCAGAATCAAACACCTGTTCGACAGCCCCTATCTGCCTGACATCCACCCAAGCACGCACCTCTGACACTTTTGGCGGGCCTTGGATCGCCCACCTCACCCGGGCCCTGCCACCACCAGATCTCCACCTATCTCGCGACACGCTCGAACAGACGTTTGATTCTGTCGGTGCGACCGCCTAGGGTTGCCTCATGGCCAAATCCGATGACGTCATCCCACTCAGCCGAGCCACCCGATCCGGCCGGCCCCCGCAGCGCCCCGCCAAGGCGGGCGCACGCCCAGGCACACTCGCCCAGCTGCCCGACGGGCCCGAAGATGCCAACGGCCTCACGCAGCGCCAGCGCCGCATCCTGGAGGTCATCCGCGACGCGCTGGCCGCGCATGGCTATCCGCCGAGCATCCGCGAGATGGGCGAAGCCGTCGGCCTGGCCAGTTCGTCCAGCGTCGCGCACCAGCTCAAGGCGCTGGAGGCCAAGGGGTACCTGAGGCGCGACCCGAACCGCCCGCGCGCGATCGAGGTGTGCTGGCCGTCCGAGAGCGGTGAAGATTCGGACATCGACCCCATCAACCTGGTCAACGTGCCCATCCTGGGGCGGATCGCCGCCGGCGCACCGATCCTGGCCGAGCAGCATGTCGAGGATGTCATGCCGCTGCCCCGCCAACTGGTCGGCCAGGGCAACGTCTTCGCACTGGAGGTGCACGGCGATTCGATGATCGACGCGGCCATCTGCGATGGCGACTGGGTCGTCGTCCGCCAGCAGAACACGGCCGAGAATGGCGAGATCGTCGCGGCCCTGCTGGGTGAAGAGGCCACCGTCAAGACGCTGCGCCGCGTGCCTGGGCAGGTCTGGCTGATGCCACACAACCCCGCCTACTCGCCCATCGACGGCAACCAGGCCCAGATCATGGGCAAGGTGGTCGCCGTCCTGCGCCGGGTCTAGACATGCGGGCGGCCGTCCGCGTGAAACCGGGCAGTTCGCGCGACCGTGCGGGTGGCAGGGCGCCCCAGGCCGGCGATGAGCCGGACGCCCTCGTCGTAGCCGTCCGTGCTCCGGCGGTGGACGGACGCGCCAACAAGTCTGCGCTGAGCCTGCTCGCCGATGCGCTGGGTTGTCGCCCGGGTGATCTACGCATCATCTCGGGCTCCACCGCACGCACCAAGGTGATCGAGGCACCCGACGCCTGCCAAAAGCGCTGGCGCGAGCTCCTGGACGCCTGACGTCCCGACTCAGTGGCGCAGCGATCAGGCGGGCGGTATGGCACAATGGACAGGCTGCGCCCGCCCGGCGCCGCGCCCAAGTGGCGGAATGGTATACGCGGTCGGCTCAAACCCGGCTGGCTGAAAGGCCATACGGGTTCGACTCCCGTCTTGGGCACCTTTGGTGGCCAGTTCAAACGTTGGTCACTTTTCAAGTGTGGGGCCCTTAGGCCTCGCTTCCAGTCTCATCCATCAGCTCTACGCCGAGACGCAGCGCGTGCAGCTGACTCCTGCAGGCATCCTCATTCGGCAGGGCGGCGAAGAACCGGTCGTTGACCTCTGCTACCAGCGGGAGTGCGCGAGAAAGGGGTTACGGAGTACCACCGGCGACACTCGGTGATACACTCACCCTATGCCGACGACGCACCCACGTATTCAGGTGACTGTGACACCCGAGGTGGCCGAGGCGCTTGCGTTCGCGCAAATCCAGTGGCCCGATGCCGCCAAGAGCGAACTGGTGACCAAGCTCGTCCTTGTGGGGCAGCAGAACCTCAAGTCCCAGCGCGACGACGACCGCGCTCGGCATCACCAGGCCGTCACGGCGACTGCCGGGATGTTGCCCGGCGCCTATGGCGCCGACTATCTCGACCAACTGCGCGCGGACTGGCCGCAATGATCGTCTTGGACGCCTGCGTTCTGATCGCTCACCTGGAACCTGGCCATCCCCACGCCCAGGCCGCGGCCGGAATCCTCGACACCGAGGAAGAGCTGACCATTCATCCGCTCACGCTGGCGGAGCTGCTGGTCGGCCCGATGCGTACGCACCAGGAACAGGCATTCCGTTCGGCACTGACCCGCCTGGGCATTCAGACCTGGACGCCCGACCCGGATCACCCTGATCGGCTCGCCCGGCTGCGCGCCACGTCCGGCCTCAAGCTGCCCGACTGCTGCGTCCTCGACACGGCCCAGACGACCCAGGCCACACTGGCCACCTTCGACCACCCCCTCGCCAAAGCCGCAACGGACCGCGGCGTCCCCATCATGGGCCTGAACACCTGAGACCACTCGCCGTCACGGCCATCTGCCGAGCACCACTGGACGAGACGGCACCGACGTCCGGCTTGCCCCATCGCTGAGCGCCGCCCTGAAGGGGGCCCGCCGACCCGCCTATACTGGCCTGTTGATATGTGGGGAAAGATCGCAGGTGCACGGCACGTGACGGGGACGAGCGTCGCCGCATTCCCCCGCCGGTACGGCCCGTGGGCGCTGATCACGGGCGCCTCGCACGGGCTGGGCGCCGAGTTCGCCCGCCAGCTCGCGGCACTGGGACTGAACGTCGTCCTCGTGGCGCGATCGGCCGACGAGCTGCAGGCCCGGGCGGACGAGCTGGAGCGCACCGCGTCCGTCCGCACCCGAGCCGTGCCGCTCGACCTGAGCCAGGACGACGCGGTCGAGCGCCTGATCGCGGCGACCGCCGACCTGGAGGTCGGGTTGCTGGTCAACAACGCTGGCATCTCGATCGTCGGTCCCTTCCTGAGCCTCGACCCGGACTTCCTCGACCGGCAGATCAGTGTCAACAACCGCGCGAGCCTGCTGCTGGCACGCCACTACGGCGAGCAGATGGTGCGCCGCGGCCGCGGCGGCATCATCAACCTCTCGTCGGGCTCGGCGCTGCACGGCACGCCCTGGAGCGCCAGCTACTGCGGCACCAAGGCGTTCAACCTGATGGTGGCCGAGGCGCTGTGGTACGAGCTGCGCCCGCGCGGCGTGGACGTGCTCGGCTGGCAAGCCGGGGCCACGCGCACGCCGGGCTTCCTGGGCAACAATCCGGGACACAGCGGCCTGGTGCCGGTGCGCGACGCCCGTCCCGCGGTCACCGAGGCGCTGCGGGCGCTCGGACGCCGTCCCAGCGTTGCGGACGGACGGCTCAACCGGCTCGGGTACGCCGTCATGGGCATGCTGCCCCGTTCGTTGGCGGTCCGCCTGCTGGGCCGCTCGATGTCCGACATGTTCGGCCCGTTCCCCGTCTGGCCAACGCCAGACCAGACATCCATCACACACGATTGAGGAGTAGCCCTATGCCCGTCTTTTCACCGCAGGTGATCCACGAATGCGCCATGGAGTGCGTCGGGCTGCCCAAGCCCGACATGTTCGAAGCCTTCGGACGGGCCTTGGAGCAGCGCTACCCGGGCGTCGTGGACACCACCCAACCCTGGGTGTACTCCATCGCCGGCGGCGCGATGATCCAGATGAAGCTGTACTACGCCTCCGCGACCGAATACGTCATGATCTGGGGCACACCGATCGGCTCGCAGGGGCATTCCGGACGCCACTGCGCCGGGTTCTGGGACACCGTCATCGACGGTGACATGTGGTATTTCGGCGAGGGCGATTTCGAGCGGCGCGTGTACGAGCCCGGCGACCAGGTCTACGTCGGCCCAGGCCAGGCCCGCAGCATGAACTTTCGGAACGGCGTCTGGGCCGTCGAGTACGCCCGCGGGTTCATTCCGGCATCCATCCCCTTCGGCATCGCCGAGGAGATCCTGATCTGCTGGGACTTCCTCACCGCGGCACAGACGCTGAGCCTGTACGCCGATCTCGTGTCGCAGTCCATCGGACGCTCGGTTCGCCCGATCAAGCCGCTCACCGACGCCGTCAGCAAGGTGGCCCACACCGTCACACATCTGCTCACCCCGTCCCCGGAGGTACGCGCCATACCAGCCAAGAACATCCACTGGTTCCAGAAGAACGTCTAGCCACGCCGCGGCTAAGTCAGATACTGCACAACTGAATCCGGACTTTCGAGACAAGGTCGCACCGACATGGCGAATGATCCAGTGTTCCCCAGCACGTTCGTCGCGCCGCTGTACATGGGTGCCACGTTCAACCCGATCAACAGCTCACTGATCGCCACGGCGCTGGTGTGGATCGCCACCGCCATGAAGGTGCCGGCCGCGCAGGCGACCATCCTGGTGACGGTCTTCTACCTGGCCAGCACGATCGCACAACCCGCCGCCGGCAAGCTGTCGGAGGTCTTCGGCCCGCGCCGGGTCTTCCTGGTCGGCATCGTCGTCCTGATGGTCGGTGCCGTTGTGGGCGGGTTGGGCATGAACATGTCCATGCTGGTCGTCTCGCGCACGCTGATCGGCCTGGGCACCTCGGCGTCGTACCCCGCCGCCATGACGCTGATCCGGCAGCGGGCCGATTCAGCTGGACTGTCCGAGCCGCCCAGCCGCGTGCTCGGGCTGCTGCAGATCTCGGGCAGCGTGACCAGCGTCGTCGGTCTGCCGCTGGGCGGGGTTCTGGTCGGGCTGTGGGGCTGGCGGACGTCGTTTTGGATCAACATTCCCTTCACGGTGATCGCGCTTGTCATGGCGTTGCGCTGGATTCCTGAGACGCACACGCAGCAGCACCGGACGGCACGGGAGATCTATTCGGAGTTGGACGGAACCGGCATTCTCGGCTTCATCGTCATGATGGTCGCGCTGCTGGTCTTCCTGTTCACGCTGCCGCGTATCTCCTGGGTCGCCATCATCGTGACCGTGGTTTTCCTGGCCTTCCTGGTCTGGTGGGAGCTGCGCCGTCAGCGGCCCTTCATCGATGTGCGCCTGATCGCCACGAATATGCCGCTGCTGCGCGTCTATCTGCGCTTCGCTGGCCTGATGCTCTGCGTGTTCACGATCATCTACGGTCTGACGCAATGGCTGGAGGTGGCTCGGGGCCTCGACCCGTCGCTAACTGGACTGCTCGTGGTGCCGATGAGTCTGGTGTCGACGATCCTGGCCTGGTTCGTCTCGCGCAGCAATATGATCCGGGCGACGCTGGTGATCGCCGGTGTCTTCTCGCTGGCCGCGTCCGCCGGTGTCTTCTTCTTGACAACGAGCTCCCCGATCGTGCTGGTGATCCTCATCACCGTGCTTTTCGGAATCACGATGGGCACCATGACGATCGGCAATCAGACGGCGCTCTACGCGCTCGTCCCGGCCGACGAAATCGGCACCGCGTCCGGACTCTTCCGTACCGCCGGCTATATCGGCACCATCGCATCGTCCGCGATCATCAACCTGGTCTTCGCCCACGCCGTCTCGGATACGGGCGTGCATCACCTGGGCATCACAATGGTGATCGTCAGCCTCATCGTCTTGCTGCTGACCTTCACCGACCGCTGGGTGATGCGGTCGGGCGCCGCACACCCGGGCACCTGACGATCCTGCTCAGCCACGGCACGCGCGTCAGACAGAAAGCTGAAACTCCGGTGACGCGTGCAGCCGCAAGATCTCGGCGGTCAGCGCCGTACGCAGTTCGTCGTGCTGCGGGCCCACCTGCGTGGCCGGATCGTCCCACATCGAATGCGGATACCCCCAGACCGGATATCCCACGATTTCAGCAGGTTCCCACGAGTAGCGCGGCCAGATGTGCGCGTGCAGGAACGCGTCGGTATTGCCCAGGATCTCGACGTTCACCCGCCGCAAACCGGCATCGCGAGCCGCGCACACCGTCTGCACGGCGGTGGCCACCAGGTCCACGTCGGCCAGGTAGCGCACCCGGTCGCGGCGCGGCAGGTCGGACAGCAAATTGATACCCGGCCGGTCGCACATCACGACGCAATAGCCCGGCAGGAACTGCACATCGCCCAGGGCTGCGAATGACGCGTCCAGCCGCGCCAGCACCGTCGGGTTGCGCCCCTCCAGTGCCGCCTGGACGCGATCATTCCTCCAGTCGTCCATCACATCCGGTTCCTTTCAGCGTCGGCCCGAATCGATGAGCGCGACAAGGTCATCGTCCGTGACGACGGTCTGGGAGCACGCAACCAAATGATCGTCCTGCCCGCGCATCAGCTGCGCGATGCGCCCTTGAGGTGTGATCAGCAAGCCGTCGCGACACACCGATACATCCGCTGTGGAACCAGACGTCAACCCCAGCGACTCTCGCAGAGTCTTCGGCAGCAGCGGTCGCCCCATCCAATCGATTCTGGCTTGCATAGGAGCAACCTACTCCTGGCACCGCACGTGATGAGACGCGCCCGTCTGTGTGGGACATTTCTGCATCTCGTGGTCTTCTTGGAGCACGTCTTGGCCAGCATCGGGGCGCTGGAGTCCGGTTTGTCCCGCGATGAACCGGCAGAGTCGTCAACCGGGCAGCGAATCAGACGTTGAACCTGAACTCGACGACGTCGCCGTCCTGCATGACGTAGTCCTTGCCCTCGATGCGGGCCTTGCCCGCAGCCCGGACGGCAGCCACGGAGCCGAGGGCGACCAGGTCGTCGTACGAGACGATCTCGGCCTTGATGAAGCCGCGCTGGAAGTCGGTGTGGATGACGCCGGCGGCCTGCGGAGCCGTCCAGCCCTGGTGGATCGTCCAGGCGCGCGCCTCCTTGGGGCCGGCGGTCAGGAAGCTCTGCAGGCCCAGCGTCGCGTAGCCCACGCGGGCGAGCTTGTCCAGGCCCGGCTCGTCCACGCCCATCTCGACCAGGAACTCGCGCGCTTCGGCCTCGTCCATCTCGACCAGCTCGCTCTCGAACTTCGCGTCCAGGAAGATCGCCTCGGCGGGGGCGACGATGGCGCGCATGCGGTCGAGCGCGGCCGTGTCGGCCAGCTCGTCCTGATCGCAGTTGAAGACGTAGATGAACGGCTTAGCGCTGAGCAGCCACAGGTCGTGCAGCGGCTCGGGGTCCAGGCCTGCCGCGAAGATCGTCGTTCCCGCGCTGAGCACGTCATATGCCTGCCGGTAGGCCTCCAGCTTCGGACGGCTCTCCTTCTTGATCGCCGCCTCACGCTCCAGCTTGGGCAGCGCCTTGTCCATCGTCTGCAGGTCGGCCAGGATCAGCTCGGTGGTGATCGTCTCGATGTCGCTGCCCGGGTCGATGCGGCCGTCGACGTGCGTGACGTCCGCGTCCTCGAAAACCCTGGTCACCTGACAGATCGCGTCTGCCTCGCGGATGTTGGCCAGGAAGGCGTTGCCCATGCCCTCGCCGGTGGACGCGCCCTTGACGATGCCCGCGATGTCGACGAAGCTCACCGTGGCGGGCACGATGCGCTCGGAGTCGTACATGTCCGAGAGCACCTGAAGACGCGGGTCGGGCACGCCCACGACGCCGACGTTCGGCTCGATCGTGGCGAACGGGTAGTTGGCCGCGAGTACGTTGTTGCGCGTCAGCGCGTTGAACAGGGTTGACTTGCCCGCGTTGGGCAATCCGACGATTCCGATGGTGAGTGCCACGAGGCGATCCTACCGTGGACGCCCGAAGAGCACACCGAGGACGGATCGGCCTACTGGATCGTCCGCAAGGCAGCCGCGAGGACGATGGTGCCAACGATGGGGAGGATGTAGGCGATGATGACGCCGATCAGAGCACCCTTGCCACAGGAACGCGCCTTGAGCGGCGTCTGGTCTTTCCACACCAGCCACAGGATCAGCCCGACCAGCGGGATGAAGAACCCGAGTACCGCGAAGCCGCCCGAAGGTTTGTCAGGAACGGCAGGCACATAGCCCGCCGGGACGTAGCCAGGCTGCGGCGGATACGGCTGCTGGGGCGGCGCACCGTATGGTGGCTGCGACGGAGGATACATGTCGTTGCTCATGCGAGATTCCTTCTGGCTTCAGTCACGCCGGCCTCGCTGGTCAGCGAGCCCACAGCCACAGTACGTGCCCCCGCACGGCGGCTCAAAACACGGGCAGCGCGGAACCTCCGGTCCGTCAACCACGGCCCGGAGACCAAACTCGCGTCCGTCAGACCTGCCTGCTCAACGAGACATCTGGTAGATGATGCCAATCACGACGCTGATGATCGCCAAGATGCCGGCCCAGCGCGCCCGGATGGGGTACGTCTTGCGCCACACGAGGAACATGATCAGACCGAGCAGCGGGATGAGGAAGCTGAGGATCGCCACAACGACGCCCGCGGCACCCATCTCCTGGGACGCAGTGGAAACCGGCGCGACATTGCCGGCACCGGAGTACTGCGGGGCCCCGTAGGGCGGCTGGGCCGCATACTGCTGCGCGTAAGGATCCGGCTGCGGTGCCGAACCGTAGGCCGGCGGCTGCGGTGCCGAACCGTAGGCCGGCGGCTGCGCACCATAGGGCTGCTGCGGCGGATACGGCTGACCGGCCGGATTGTTGTCAGTACTCATGGTGTTGCCTTTCACGTTCGCGTGCGCGCCCCCGATGGCTCGCTCTTGCTCACACAGTACCCCCGCGAACGCGGCATCGGGCACCATTTCTACCGGTGACTTCTCCCCGTGTCATCTCGCCTGTCGGGAAACTGTCGGAGGCGCCTGCAACGATGGACCCCATGACACAGAGCGGATGGATCATCCTGGCCTTCGCCATCGGCCTCGCGGCCGGCTGGCTCATCGCGCACGCGATCGCCGCCGGGCGCAGGTCACGAGACGCCGAGCATGTGAACGCCACGCTGGCGCCCGTGCAGACCGCCCTGTCGCAGCTGAACGGCCGGTTGGGCGAGATCGAGAAGGGACGGGCCGCGCTGACCGCCGAGTTGCACGCCCAGGTCAACCTCATGGCGATGGCCAACGAGGGGCTGCGCCGTGAAACCGGCGCTCTGACCACGGCGCTGCGCACGCCGCAGGTGCGCGGCTCGTGGGGCGAAACGCAGCTGCACCGCGTGGCCGAAATCGCCGGCATGGTCGATCACTGCGACTTCGTCGAGCAGGAGACCACGCGCACGAGCGCGGACGACGTCATCCGTCCCGATATGAAGGTGCTGCTCGGCGACGGACGGTTCTGCTACGTCGACTCCAAGGCGCCGCTGGCCGCCTTTCTGGACGCCCAACTGGCCGACGACGAGGACGAACGCGAGGCGGATCTGCGCCGGTTCGCGGACAACGTCCGTGTGCACATCGACCAGCTGTCGGCCAAGGGCTACTGGAAGGCGGGCCCTGGCACCCCGGAGTTCGTCGTGCTGTTCCTGCCCAGCGACGCGCTCGCCACGGCTGCGCTCGGCATCCAGCCCGATCTGCTCGACTACGCCAGCCAGCGCAACATCGTGCTCGCCACCCCGACCAGCCTGATCGGGTTGCTCCGCGCGATCTCGTACGGCTGGAAGCAGTCGGCTCTGACGCGCGCGGCCGGTGACGTCATCACGCTGGGGCGCGAGCTCTACGACCGCCTGGCCCGGCTGGGCGGGCTGGCCGACGCGCTCGGTCAATCGTTGACGCGCACCGTCGACGCGTACAACAAGACCATCGGCAGCCTGGAGGGGCGTGTGCTGGTGACGGCCCGCAAGCTCGGCACGCTGGAGGTATCCGACAAACAGATCGATGCGCCACGGGCCGTGGAAACCACCGTCCGCTCGCTGTCGGCCGGCGAATTGCTGGACGACGTCCACGCCCGGCGTGAGGAGGTGATTGGCTGACAGCACCGAGGACGAAGCGACCGCAGGGCGGGCATCGGCCACCACACCCCCTGGCGACGCGCAACAATGGACGGCATGTCTGATGACGCACCCAGCCTCGCCCACGTGTCCGCGCTCGTGGAAGCAGCCGCCGCCCGGCTCGACGGCGTAGCCACCGTCACGCCACTGCAGCGCAACGAGCGGCTGTCCGAACTCACGGGAGCGCAGGTCTGGCTCAAGCGGGAAGACCTGCAGCCCGTTCGCAGCTACAAGCTGCGCGGCGCATACAACCTGATGAGCCAGCTCGACGCCGACGCCCGAGCCACCGGCGTGATCTGCGCCTCGGCCGGAAACCACGGCCAGGGGGTGGCGTGGGCGTGTGCGCGCCTGGGCGTGCATGGTCAGGTCTATGTGCCCACGACGACGCCGCGCCAGAAGCGCGAACGCATCCTCGCGCTCGGCGGCGACCACGTCGAACTCGTCGTCGCCGGCGAGACGTACGACGCCGCCGCCGCCCTCGCCGAGCAGGCCGCGGCCAGCACCGGACGGACGATGGTGCCGGCGTTCGACGACCTGCGCACGCTGTCCGGCCAAGGGACGGTGGCCCGCGAGATCATCGCCCAACTGGGCGATACACCACCCGATGTCATCCTGGCCCCCGTCGGCGGCGGCGGCCTGCTCACCGGCTGCGGCGCCTGGCTGCGCACGCACGCGCCGCGCACCCGCATCATCGGCGTCGAACCGGCCGGGGCCACCTGCCTCGCCCGGGCGCTCAACGCCGGGCACCCGGTCATGCTCGACCACATCGACACGTTCGTGGACGGCGCCGCCGTCCGCCGCGCCGGCGACCTCACGACGCCGCTGGCCCGCCAGCTCGGCTGCGACGTCACGGCGATCCCCG
>JGI20172J14457_10000036_pt1 | contig 10582 bp, 6 predicted proteins | sample TergutNc150P5_FD_14457 | JGI IMG/M metagenome (IMG submission 14457)
TTCCGCCGCCCGGAACGGCTGGAGCCGCCGATCGAGGACGAGGCGGCGCAGTGGGCAGTGGACAACGTGCCCGCCGACCGCGTCGTCGATCCCGAGACGGGGGAGATTCTCGACGCGGCCGAGTTCGGAGCCCGGATGCTGGGCGTCCTGCCGGGCGCCGATGAGGCGGACGACGAGGAAGAGGTCCTGCTCGCAGCGTGAGCACGGGGGTGGGAAGCCGTCGACGGCGTCGGGGAGGCCCGTCTCGACGGCTGGGGTTGGGTATCCGTTCTCCTGGCGTCCGGTGCGATCGGGGCGCGCCGGACGCCAGGGGCTGCGGGCGAGTCGTCTGCCCGGCTGGAGGGTGCGGGCGCTGTGCGTGCCTGGCATACTGGTTCGGGCGCAGCGTCGCTGCGCACGTCGTGTTCTGCCCACGTCCCAATCTGCCCGCACGAGGAGTCCTGTGGCCGAGTTCATCTACACCATGCATAACGTCCGAAAGACCGTCGGCGACAAGGTCATCCTGGACAACGTCACCCTGGCGTTCTATCCCGACGCCAAGATCGGCGTGGTCGGGCCGAACGGCGCCGGCAAGTCGACGCTGCTCAAGGTGATGGCCGGGCTGGAGACGATCAACAACGGCGAGGCGCAGCTGGCCAAGGAGGCCACGGTCGGCATCCTCTTGCAGGAGCCGCCGCTGACCGAGGACAAGACGGTGCTGGAGAACGTCGAGGAGGCCGTGGCCGACGTCAAGGCGCTGCTCGATCAATACAACCAGATCAGCGAGCAGATGGCCGATCCGGACGCCGACTTCGACACGCTGCTGGCGCAGATGGGCGAGCTGCAGACCGAGCTCGACCACCGCAACGCGTGGGACGTCGACTCGCAGTTGGCGCAGGCGATGGACGCGCTGCAGTGCCCGCCGCCCGAGACGCCGGTGTCGGTGCTGTCCGGGGGCGAGCGGCGCCGCGTGGCGCTGTGCAAGCTGCTGCTGCAACAGCCCGACCTGCTGCTGCTGGACGAGCCGACCAACCACCTGGACGCCGAGAGCGTCAACTGGCTGGAGGGTCACCTCAAGACCTATCCGGGGGCCGTGCTGTGCGTCACGCACGACCGGTACTTCCTGGACAACGTGGTGGGCTGGATCTGCGAGGTCGACCGCGGCCGGCTGTACCCGTACGAGGGCAACTACTCGACCTACCTGGACACCAAGCAGAAGCGTCTGCAGATCGAGGGTCAGAAGGACGCCAAGCGCGCCAAGATTCTGGAACGCGAGCTGGAGTGGGTGCGCAGCTCGCCCAAGGCCCGCCAGGCCAAGAACAAGGCCCGTCTGGCCCGGTACGAGGAGCTGGCGGCCGAGGCCGAGCGGTTCCGCAAGCTCGACACCTCCGAGATCAACATCCCGCCGGGCCCGCGCCTGGGCAACGTCGTCCTCGATGTCAATCACCTGACCAAGGGCTTCGACGGGCGTGTGCTGTTCGACGACGTGACCTTCGACCTGCCCCGGGCCGGCATCGTCGGCGTGATCGGGCCCAACGGCGTCGGCAAGTCGACGCTGTTCAAGATGATCGTGGGCGACGAGCAGCCCGATGCGGGCACCATCAAGCTCGGTGAGACGATCAAGATCAGCTACGTCGACCAGGGGCGCGCGGGCATCGATCCGGACAAGAACGTCTGGGAGGTCGTCTCCGACGGCCTGGACTTCATCAAGGCCGGCCAGTTCGAGGTGCCCTCGCGGGCGTACGTCGCGTCGTTCGGATTCAAGGGCCCCGACCAGCAAAAGCCCGCCGGCGTGCTGTCGGGCGGTGAGCGCAACCGGCTCAATCTGGCGTTGACGCTCAAGCAGGGCGGCAACCTGCTGCTGCTCGACGAGCCGACCAACGACCTGGACGTCGAGACGCTGCAGTCGCTGGAGGACGCGCTGCTGGAGTTCCCCGGCTGCGCCGTCGTGGTCAGCCACGACCGCTGGTTCCTCGACCGCGTCGCCACGCACATCATGGCCTGGGAGGGCGACGGCGAGGACGAGAGCAGCCCCGTGTGGTTCTGGTTCGAGGGCAACTACGCCGACTATGAGCGCAACAAGGTCGAGCGGCTGGGCGAGGAGGCGAGTCGGCCGCATGCCAGCAAGCACCGTCGGTTGACGCGCGGGTGATGCCGGCCACGGTGCAGATGCGGGGCGTGTCGCGGTGAGCATGGCAGGAGGCGGCGGCCGGGCCCGCGCCGCCCGGATCTCGTCGGCGGACATCGAGGCGCAGCGGGCGATCAACGCGGCCTCGCCGAAGATTCCGCATCTGGGCAGGCGGATCACGGCGCTGTTCCGGCCCTACCGAGGCGTCATCGTGTTGATGACCGTGCTCGTGCTGATCACGGCCGTCATGTCGGTGTTCCCGCCGCTGATCACGCAGCACATCTTCGATGACGGCCTGTTCGGCAAGGGCGGCGTCGACATGCCGGAGCTGGTCCGGCTGGTGATCCTCATGGTGATCCTGTTCGTGGTGTCGAACTTCCTCGGCATCTGGCAGACCTGGCTGACGTCCAAGACCGGCAACCGCGTGATGGGCGACATGCGGGCCACGCTGTTCGACCATCTGCAGGAGATGGAGCTGGCCTTCTTCACCAAGACGAAGACCGGTGTCATCCAGTCGCGGTTGGCCAACGACGTCGGCGGCGTGTCGACGGTGCTGACCAACACCGTGCAGTCGGTCGTCGGCAACACCGTGACGGTGATCGCCTCGGCGGTGACGATGTTCATCCTGAGCTGGCAGCTGACGCTGATCGCGTTCGTGCTGATGCCGGTGCTGGTCATCGTGCAGCGCCGCGTGGGGCAGATCCGTGCGCGCGTGGCCGCCCAGACGCAGGAGTCGCTGTCCGACATGACCGCGATCACGCAGGAGGCGCTGTCGGTCTCGGGCATCCTGCTGGCCAAGTCGTTCGGACGCGAGAAGGACGAGTCGGCGCGCTACGCCAAGGAGAACGACCACCAGATCGCGCTGCAGGTGCGCCAGATGATGACCGGCCAGCTCTTCTTCGCGATGGTGCAGATCTTCGTGTCGGTGCTGCCCGCGGTGGTCTATCTGCTCTCGGGCCTGCTGATTCAGCACGGCCACGTCGGCATCACCGCCGGCACGCTGGTGGCGTTCACGCAGGTGATGTCGCAGCTGCGCATGCCGCTGATGGGCCTGCTGCGCGTGGCCCTGGACCTGCAGACCTCGTCCGCGCTGTTCGCCCGCATCTTCGAGTACATCGACATGGAGCCCGCGATCAAGGATCTGCCCGGCGCGCATCCGGTGGACGTGTCCCGGGTCGGCCAGATCGAGTTCCGCGACGTCACCTTCCGGTATCCCGACGCGGGTGCGGACGAGCCGCCGACGCTCGACACCCTCAACTTCACGATCCAGCCCGGACAGTTCATCGCCTTCGTCGGGCCCTCGGGAGCGGGCAAGACGACGGTGGGCTACCTGGTGGCCCGGCTCTACGAGGCGGCCGACGGGAAGGTGCTCTTCGCCGGGGACGACGTGCGCGACCTGACGCTGGCCTCGCTGGTCGACCAGATCGGCATGGTGTCGCAGCAGTCGTACCTGTTCCACGACACGATCGCCGCCAACCTGCGCTTCGCCAAGCCGAATGCGACCGACGACGAGCTGCGCCAGGCGTGTGTCCAGGCCAACATCTGGGAGACCATCCAGGCCATGCCCGCCGGGCTGGCCACGGTCGTCGGGGAGCAGGGTTATCGCTTGTCAGGTGGGGAACGCCAGCGCATCGCGATCGCGCGGGTGATCTTGAAGGACTCCCCGGTGCTGATCTTGGACGAGGCCACCTCGGCCCTCGACACCGTCTCGGAACGCATCGTGCAGGACGCCCTGGACGAGGCCAGCAAGAACCGCACCACGGTGGCCATCGCCCACCGCCTGTCGACCATCCAGCACGCCGACGTGATCATCGTGTTGGCCCACGGCCGCATCGTCGAGCAGGGCACCCACGAGCAGCTGATCGCCCACGGCGGGGTCTACGCCCGCCTCTACAGCGAACAGTCCCTCGACGCTTGAGCCTCACGTACACTGAGAAGCTGGTGGCGGAAGGAGGGCTCGTCATGACGGCGACCGACGGCGTGACGACGCCTCCCGTGCGCTACGCCGACTTCATGCCGTTCGCCACGCCCGACTCGCTTGATGACCTGCATGGCCAGCTGGACGGCATGATCGAAGTCCCGCACCACATCTGCACCGCCCCCGACTCCTGGTACGACCTGGCCGATAGCGACGAACGGTGGTGTCTATACACGGCTACCGTCCGTGATGGCACCCCTGCCGATCAAGCCGCAATCCTCAACAAGGCGGAACTCGTCCGGTTGTGGCCAGGCCTGATCCTTCCCGACAGGTGCCGCGCCACCTGGGAGGCCAAGTTTCCGCAGCTGCGCCGGGACGCCGATGCGACGATGGCAGCGTGAGCCATGCTGCCCTTTCACCAGCGATTGGCCCGGATTGCGCTCGCTGCTTTGGGACGACGCGGTTTCGCGCTAGCGGGCGGTTACGCGCTGTCGGCCAACGGCATGGGCGATCGGCCATCCGCCGACGTGGATCTGTTCACTGACGACACCGACCGCGTGGGGGCGTTCCAGGGATCGCGTGATGCGCTGGTAGAGACGCTGTCGCGCGCCGGGTTCAGTGTCCAGGTGACTACCGACAACCCAGGATTCTGCGACGTGGCTGTCACCGATCCTGCCACTGGCGAGCGCAGCGACATGCAGTTGGGCATCGACTCGCGCCAGCATCCGCCCGTCATGCTGTCTGGCATCGGACCGGTGCTCGACGAACGTGACGCGGTGGCCGCGAAGATGGGTGCGCTGTGGTCGCGCGCCGAGGTGCGTGATCTGATCGACATCGACACGGTCGTCACCTCCGGGCGGTTCACCCGTGACCAGGTGCTTGAGCTCGGTGACACCGTGGAGCGTCTGCCCCTGGACCGCCACATGTTGGCCGAGCGTTTTCGCCACGCCCGCGACTTTCCGGCCCAGGCATACCGCCGCTACGCAGTTGACGAGAATCGGCGGACGCAGATCATCGCCAACTACGAGCAATGGGCCGACCAGATCGATCCTGGGCCGGGCAACGCGGCTCCTGACTCCTGGTAACCAGGCAGCCACCGTGTCGTGTGGCCAGGCCCAGGAGGTAGGCGTCAGCGGCCTAGGCTAGTGATATGGACATTGCGATCGACGCGGGCCCGGGCGTCTTGCAGCTGCGGGTGGGCGCGCTGATCGTTGAGGACGGCGCGACGCTGCTGGCGGGTGCTGCCGAGGACCCGTACCTGTGGACGGTCGGCGGGCGCGTGCAGCTGGGGGAGTCTACCGAGGACGCGGTGCTGCGCGAGTGCCGCGAGGAGACCGGTGTCGATTGGTGCGTCGATCGGTTGGTCGGCGTGGTTGAGGGTTTCTACCGGCCCGTCTCTGCGGGGCTTGGCATGGCGTCGGCCTGCTACCACGAACTGGGCTTCTACTACGCGGTTCATCGGGATCGCTCGGCCCCGATCAACGTCACGTCGGGTGAGGATTTCGGCCAGCAGACGCTGCGCTGGGTACCGCTGGATGAGCTGGAGGCCAGCCCGCACTTCCCCCGCGCTCTGGTGCGATTGCTGGCCTGTCCAGCGCCGGATGTGATGCATATCGTCGATCGGGAGGACAGTGCGCCGCCCGGTCCGTGGAGCTGAGTCATCACAGGTGGGCGGCTAGGAGTTGCGCCAGGGTCATGGCCTGGCGACCGGTCAGGTCGGCGACCTGCTTGCGGCAGCTGAAGCCGTCGGCCAGGATGATCGCGTCTGGGCCCGCCTGCTCGATCGCCGGGCCCAGATCGTGCTCGAAGACCTTGCGCGAGACCTCGTCGTGGCCCTGCTCGACACCGAAGTTGCCGGCCAGGCCGCAGCAGCCGCCGACCGTGACGACGCGGGCGCCGGTGCGGGCCAGCAGCGCGGCATCGGCCGCCCAGCCGAGTACGGACGCCTGGTGGCAGTGCGGTTGGGCGACGATCGTGTGGCCGTCCAGGCGCGGCGGCGTCCACTCGGGGACGGTCGCCAGCAGCTCCGCGAGGGTCTTGGTCGCCCCCGCGACGGCTGCCACGCGCGGGTCGTCCGGCAGCAGCTCCGCGGCGTCCGAACGCCAGACGGACAGGCAGCTGGGCTCGGTGCCGACGATCGGCATGCCCGACGCGGCAATGGGCGCGAGCACGTCCAGGGCCCGGCGCAGCTGGGCGCGGGCGCCCTCGTGCTGCCCGGTGGTGATCCAGGTCAGGCCGCAGCAGGCGTCCTCGGTGATGATCTGCGGTGCGAAGCCGGCCGCCAGCAGCACCTGCAGCAGAGCCGGGACGCGCGTGCCGTCCAGCGTGTCGGAGAACGAGTCGATCCAGACCGCCACCGGCGCGCGCCCGGCCAGCGCGCCCGCGTCCAGCCGCGACAGCGCGTCGGCCGCGACCCGCGTGGCCCGCACCGGGCGCAGCCGGGGCATCGGGCGGTGCGGATCGACCCCGATCGCGCGCTTGACCAGCGACGACACCACCGGGGTCTGCAAGGCCAGGTTGGCCAGCACCGACATGCCGGGCAGCGAGGCGGCCAGGCGTCCCCAGCGCGGCAGCCAGCCCAGCGTGTAGTGCCCAATGGGGCGGACGCGGTGCCGGTAGGCCTCGTGCAGCACCCGCGACTTGAGCGCGGCCATGTCGATGTCGCTGGGGCAGTCGCGCCGGCATCCTTTACAAGCTAGACACAGGTCGAGCGTGCTCAGGAGCTCCGGGGCCCGCCAGCCGCGCACGATCGAGCCGTTGACCATCTCCTGCAACATCCGGGCCCGCCCGCGCGTCGAGAAGTACTGGTCGCCGGTGGCCTGGTAGCTCGGACACATCACGCCGCCCGTGCCGGTCGTGTTGGCCAGGCACTTGCCGGTGCCCATGCACTGGTGCACCTGCCGTACGAACCCGGGATCGCTGCGCCGCAAGGGGGAATACAGCGTCTGTGCGACGCGGACGTCGGCTTCGGGGGCGACCGGATCGACGACGGTGCCGGGGTTGAGCAGGCCGCGCGGGTCGAAGAGCCGCTTGATATCGGCAAACAGGCGCAGCGCCTTGGGGGAGTACATCGTGGGCAGCAGCGCCGAGCGCGCGCGCCCGTCGCCGTGCTCGCCCGACACCGAGCCGCCGTGGCGGGCCACCAGCGCACCCGCATCGAGCAGGAAGGCGCGCAGCGCGACCGTGCCGCCGGGCCGGTCGAGCGGGAAGTCGATGCGGCAGTGCACACAGCCCTCGCCGAAGTGCCCGTACGGCAGCCCGTGCAGGCCGTGCCGGTCGAGCAGCGCCTCGAAGTCGCGCAGGTACGCGCCCAATTCCGCCACCGGCACCGCCGCGTCCTCGAAGGCGGGATAGGCCGGGTCGTCCCAGGCGATCGCCGACAGCCCCGCGCCGTCGGAGCGAATCTGCCAGATCGCCGCCGCCTGCCCCGCATCGCGCACCACGAAACCGTCGACCCCGCCCGCGGCCGCCACGAGCGCCTGTGCACGGGTGTCGACCTCCGCGGCGTCCTCGCCGACCAACTCGACGAAGGAATACCCTTGGCCGTCGGGCAGCGCCGGCACCGCGTCCGCGCCCAGATGCCTGCGCACCACGTCGATGATGCGGGCGTCCAGGCCCTCGATGGCGGTCGGGTGGAACGGCAGCAGCGCCGGGGTGTCGTCGGCGGCGTCGGCCATCGTCGCATAGCCCAGCGCCACGGTGGCCCGGATCGGCGCGTCGTGCACCAGCCGGACGGTGGCCGTCAGCACGATGCCCAGCGTGCCCTCCGTCCCGGCGAAGAAGCGCTCGACGGCGGCGTGGTGCTCGGGAAGCAGGTGCTCCAGCGCGTAGCCGCTGTTTTGCCGCGAGAACCGTCCGAACTGGGTGCGAATGATGCCCAGGTTGGCCGCGACCAGCTCGCGCAGCTGCGGCAGGGGAGCGGCGTCCACGTCGCCGCCCTCGCCGAGCACCACGATGTCGCCCGTGCCGGTGAGCACCGTCAGCGAGACGATGTTGTCGGCGGTGCGTCCGTACCCCAGCGCCCGGGGGCCGCAGGCGTTGTTGCCGATCATGCCGCCCAGCGTGCAGCGGTCGCTGGTGGACGGATCGGGGCCGAAGCGCAGCCCGTACGGCTTGCCCGCGCGCTGCAGGTCGGCCTGGACGACACCCGGCTCGACGGTGGCGGTGCGCGCGTCCGGATCGACACCGAGCACGCGGTTGAGATGCCGGCCGCAGTCGATGACCAGCCCGGCCCCGACCGCGTTGCCGGCGATCGACGTGCCCGCGCCCCGCGAGGTGATCGGCAGCCCGACGGCCAGCGCCGCCCGGGCCACGCGCACCAGCTCGTCCACGTCGCGCGGCTGGGCCACGACGACGGGCACGACGCGGTACAGCGAGGCGTCCGAGCTGAACAGCGCCCGGGTGGCCGGGGTCCAGTCGAGGCAGGTGTCGTCGCCCAACCGGTCCCGGAACGCGGCCAGCAGCTGCTCGCGGCCGCGCAGCGAGTCCAAGGGGGTGACCAACGTGGGCGCGGTGATGGCATTCACGCAGTCAGTCTGCCACGGGCGCCCTTGTGAGGAGCCGCCGTCCAGATCCGAGGGCAAGGTTTTGTGGGTTTCGCACAGTGACGGGTGCGGCACGGGCGGGTACTCTGACGTCAGTGCCACTGACCAATGAAGGGGATGCCGTGTCCACAGTTGAAATCCGCGATGAGATCGTGGCTGCGTCCGCGCGCAGCTACGCGCACATGTTCCGTGCTCGCGTGGCCGCCACGCCCGACAAGGTGGCATTCATCGTCCCCAGCTACACCGAGCCGGAGGTGTGGCGCGATGTGACGTGGCAGGAGGCCCGCGAGCAGGTGGACGTTCTCGCCGCCGGGCTGCTCAGCCTGGGGCTGGAGAGCGAGCAGTGCGTGGCGATCGCGTCCGACACCCGCATCGAATGGGTGCTGATCGACCTGGCCATCGCCTGCGCGGGCGGAGTCACCACGACGGTGTACGCGAGCACGCACGCCGGCGACGTGCGCACGATCGTGCTCGATTCCGGCTCGGTGATGGCTGTCGTCGAGAACGCCGAGCAGCTGGCGAAGCTGCGCGGTGACAAGGATTCGGACGCGGCCCTGCACCACTTCATCCTGATCACGGACGACCGCGCCCCGGGCGACGACGATCCGCGCGTGGTCACCTGGGACCAGCTGAAGCAGCTGGGCGAGCAGTGGCTGGCCAAGGAGCCCGACGGCGTCGATGCGACGATCGACACGCTCGACCGCGACAGCCTGTCGACGCTGATCTACACATCGGGCACGACGGGCGCGCCGAAGGGCGTCGAGTTGCTGCACGGCGCCTGGACGTACGAGGGCGAGGCGATCGAGCGGATCCAGGTCGTGTTTCCCGAGGACCGGCTGTTCCTGTGGCTTCCGCTGGCGCACGTGTTCGGGCGCGACCTGCTGTCGGCGCAGATCCGGTGCGCGTTCGAGTCGGTGGTGGACGGACGCGTCAACCGCCTCGTCCAGAGCATCAGCGAAACCTCTCCGACGATCCTGGTCGGCGTGCCGCGCATCTTCGAGAAGGTGCGCGCCGCCGTCATCACCATGTATCCGCGCAAGGGCGTGAAGGGCCGCATGAGCCGGTGGGCCTTCGCCGTGGGCCGCGAGGCCCGGCAGTTTGAGCTGCGCGGCGAGAAGCTTCCAGCCGGGCTGGCCGCGCGCCACCGCATCGCCGACCGTCTCGTGTTCAGCAAGCTGCGCGAGAAGCTGGGCGGGCGCATGCGCTTCATGGTGTCCGGCTCGGCCAAGCTGTCGAGCCAGGTGCAGGAATGGTTCCACAGCGCCGGGCTGCCGCTGGTCGAGGGCTACGGCCTGACCGAGACCAGCGCGATCGCCTGCTTCAACCATCCCAACGACTTCCGTCCGGGCACCGTGGGTTCCCCGCTGCCCGGCATCGAGGCGCACATCGCCGACGACGGCGAGCTGCTGCTGCGCGGTCCGATCGTGGCGCGCGGCTACCACAACCTGCCGCAGGCCAGCGCCGAGGCGTTCCAGGACGGCTGGTTCCACACCGGCGACATCGGCGAGATCGACGACGACGGCATCGTGCGCATCACCGATCGCAAGAAGGATCTGCTGAAGACGTCCAACGGCAAGTACGTTGCCCCGCAAAAGGTCGAGAGCGCCATCATGGCCAACACGCCGTACGCGGCGCAGACGCTGGTGATCGGCGAGGGACGCAAGTACTGTTCGGCGCTGCTCGTGCTGGACGAAGACCAGCTGGCCAGCTGGGGCACGCAGCACGGCTACACCGATCTCAGCTATGCCGAGCTGACGCAGCTGCCCGACGTGCGTCGGCGCATTGACCACTACATCCGCCGCGCCAACACGAAGCTGGAGCGCTGGGAGACGATCAAGAAGTACGTCATCCTCGATCACGAGCTGAGCCTGGACGCCGGCGAGCTGACGCCCAGCCTCAAGGTGCGCCGCGCGGTCGTCCTGAGCAAGTACGCCGACATCATCGAGGACATGTACGCCGACGACTCGCCGTACGAGTTCCTGCCCGCCGAGCCGGAGCGGCGCCGTCCGAGCC
>JGI20172J14457_10000040_pt1 | contig 10501 bp, 8 predicted proteins | sample TergutNc150P5_FD_14457 | JGI IMG/M metagenome (IMG submission 14457)
CTCGTCGTCCAACTCGGCGCCCAGGTCGTCCAGCCGCTCGCGCACCGCGTCGAGCCCCGTGAACCGCCCCTCGACGACCATCCGGTGGCTGCCCACGCGCACCAGGCCCGTGTCGGCGCGCGCGCCAAGCAGGAAACCCAGCCCGGTGACGATCATCGTCTTGCCGGCCCCGGTCTCGCCGGTCACCGCGGTCATGCCGGTGGCCGGCTCCAGCGTCGCCTCCGTGATCACGCCCAGGTTCGCGATCCGCAAATTCGTCAACATCTCAGCGCTGCCGCCATCCATTGATCGGGAGTTCAAACTTCTTCACCAGCCGCGTCGTGAACGGCTGTTCCTTGAGCCGGGCCAGCAGCAGATCCACCGGATCGCGCGTGACCGTCACCGTGCAGCCCGCCGTCATCGGCACGCTGCGCCGCCCGTCGCACCAGATGGCCGCGGCAGCGGTCGATCGGGGCGTCATCTGCACCTCGATGACGCTGGACGGGCTCAGCACCAGCGGGCGNGCGAACAGTGCGTGCGCCAGCAACGGGACAAGCTCAATCGCCTCGACATCCGGCCACACCACCGGCCCGCCGGCCGAGAACGCNTAGGCCGTCGACCCCGTGGGCGTCGATACGAGCACGCCGTCGCAACCCCACTGCGACAAGGGACGACCGTCGATGCGCACCAGCACGTCGATCATCATCTGACGCTGTTCCTTTTCGATGGACAGCTCATTGATCGCGTACGAATTCCACACCCGCTGCCCCTCGGCATCAGCCAGTTCGATCTGCAGCGTCAATCGACGTTCGACGCCGTAGTCACCAGCCGCCACCTGGCGCACCAGCTCGCCCATTTCGGACGATTCCATCTCGGCCAGGAAGCCGACGTGCCCCAGGTTGACACCGAGCAGCGGAATCCGCCGCGGCAACGCCCACTCGGCGGCCGACAGGATCGTCCCGTCCCCGCCCAGAACGACCAGCAGCTCGACGTCCTCGTCGTCCGGCCCGGCGAATGTCTCGATCGGCGTGCCCTCCCCCAGCAGCGCCCGCATCTGCACGACACGCCCGGCCTGGAACGCACACACAATCCCGTAGCGATGGATCGCGGTCGAGAACGCGACCGCCGCCTCGACCGCCTCGGCTCGCGCTGGATGCAGCCACACACCCACCCGGCGTGGTCGCCCACCCTGCCCAGCGGCGCTCTGCTCCACTTTCACACCGGCAGCCTAGTCGACGCCGACCCCGTTTGCCGACCCCAAAAGCCACCGGACAGCACGAGCACACGCCCGTGGACGCCGCCGGCGACTCATCCCTCGGGTCGGCGCAGCGCCAGGAACCATTCGATGTTGCCGGCCGGGCCCGGCAACCGGCTCTCGCCGCGCCACCACTCCTGCCATCCGAGCGCGGCCCCCGCCGCAGCGACATCGTCCACCGCCTGCCGCCGAAGCTGCGGCGATCGGACGACGCCGGCNGAGCCCAGCGCGCGTCGTCCCACCTCAAACTGCGGCTTGACGAGCAGCAACGCCGTTCCGGACGGATCCAGGACGGACAGCAGCGGCTGCACCAGCAGCCGCAGCGAGATGAACGACACGTCGGCCACCACCAGCTCCACAGGTTCGCCGCCGACATCGGCCAGCACCAGGTCGCGCAGGTTCAGCCCTTCGCGCACGACCACCCGCGGATCGTCCGCAACNTGGGGCGCGAGCTGTCCGTGGCCCACATCGACCGCATAGACGCGCCGTGCGCCGCGGGCCAGCAGCACCTGCGTGAACCCACCGGTGGATGCACCCGCATCCAGCACCCGCTGTGGCACCACCAGGCCCGTGTCCGCCAGCGCCCCGAGCAGCTTGTGCGCGGCGCGCGACACCCACGGATCCTCGTCCACTTCGATCAGCGCCGCCCCGACCAACTGCGCGGGCTTGGCGGCGGTGCGTCCGTCCACCCGCACGCGTCCCCCGGCGATCAACTCCTGGGCCCGGCTGCGCGAACGGGCCAGGCCGCGCGCGACCAGGGCGACGTCCAGCCGGGTGCGCGGGGTGTCCGGCGTCATGGCTGTTCTGGTGCTGTCTTGTCGAGGATGGCCCCCAGTGCCTCCTGCGCGCGGCGAAGCCGGTCGTAGCGCTCGGCCAGCGACGTGTCGTCGGGATCGCCAACCGCGGCGATGACGGCATCCACGGCCGCATTCCCGGTGGCGGGCGGGGTCGGCATCATGGGCACGGAATCCTCAGACATGGCACCAGCCTAACCGCAGGCTCACCGCACCTGGTCGAGCTGGCGCAGCGCCCCGGCGGAATCGATGCCGGGATTGTCCCAGCACAGGTGCGCGAGCGCCCACAGCGCGTCCACCTGCTGCGACAGATCATCCAGCCGCCCGTCCAGGCGCGCGACGCCATCCGGCCCCACCGTGGCCGACACCTGTCCGCACCGCCACGCGGACGATGTCTCCATCTGGACGGCCCTGCGCTCGGGCCGCAGCAGATCGGACAGGTCATACCCCAGTCGCGTCGGACGCTGTTCGGGCACGGCTGCGACCAGTTCGGTCTTGCCGTGTGCCCCCGTCAGGACGAACAGGGAGTCCATCCCCGCGTTCGTCGCGCCCTGGATATCGGTGTCGAGGCGGTCGCCCACCGCGATCGCGTGCGTGGCGCCCAGCCTGCCCGCCATCAGCGTGAACAGCGGCGGGAACGGCTTGCCCGCCACGCGGACCGTCCGCCCGGGAAAACACGCCTGCAAGGCCGCCACCTGGGCGCCGGCGCCGGGCAGCAGCCCCTCGCTGGTCGGCCGGAGCATGTCGAGATTGCTCGCATACCAGACGACGCCGTCGCACAGCGCCAGACAGGCCTGCGACACCAGCGGCCAGGACAGATCCGGATCGTATCCCTGGACGATCGCGGCTGGATGGTCGCCGTTGCGGGTCACCGGACGCAGCCCGACGGCCATGATCTCGCGCGCCAGCGACACGCTGCCCACGACCAGCACCGCGCTGCCGGGGGCGAGTTCGGACGCCATCAGCGCCGCCACGGCCTGTCCGCTAGTCGCCACGTCCTGCGCCGCCGCCGCAATCCCCATCCGCTCCAGATCGGAGCAGATGACCTCGGGCTCCCGCGCCGCGTTGTTGGTGATGAATCCGACGCCCTTCGTGCGTGCCCGCAGCTGCGCCAACGTCTGCGGCGCGGACGGCACCGGCACGGGATACCGGTACACCACGCCGTCCAGGTCGAACAGCGCCGCGTCGTAGGCATCGATCACGGCATCAGCCATCGATGTCCTCCGCCGGATCCTCCTGTTCGAGCGTCGGCTGCGAGTCACACGATGCTTCCGCATCGGCTCCGTCGTTCACAGTGGACGCATCGGCCTGCTCTGGCGCATCGCCCAGCTGCCCAGCGGACCGCTCGGACTGCTCATCCGCATCGTCCGCCGTCTCGGCCGCGCCATCGCCAGGCTCGTCGGCCCCGGAGCCCTCGTCGCCGGACTCGCCATCGGGCTCATCGTCAGACTCGTCGTCGCCGAATTCGTCAGCCTCAGATTCATCATCGTCCAGCTCATCGTCAGACTCATCGTCATCAGAGTCATCGTCGCCGAACTCATCGTCGTCAAACTCATCATCGCCGGACTCATCAGCCTCGGACTCGTCGTCATCAGACTCGCCGTCGTCTAGCTCATCGTCAGACTCGTCGTCATCAGACTCGCCGTCATCGAACTGATCAGCCTCGGCCCCATCAGCCTCGGACCCATCGTCGTCAGACTCGTCGTCACCGAACTCGTCATCCTCAGACTCATCATCGTCCAGCTCATCATCAGACTCGTCGTCATCGAACTGATCAGTCTCGGCCCCATCAGCCTCGGACCCGTCGTCGTCAGACTCGTCGTCACCGAACTGATCAGCCTCGGCCCCATCAGCCTCGGACCCGTCGTCGTCACCGAACTCGTCATCCTCAGACTCATCGTCGTCAGACTCATCGATCTCCAGCACGACGCCATCGAGGCGCTCCAGGCGCTCCTCCGCATCCAGCTCGTCCTCGTCGTCCAGCGAAGCGGCCGCGACGAACCACTCGCGCGCCCCGTCCGCGCTTCCCGAGCGCTCCAGCAGATCCGCATAGGCGTAGCGCAGCCGGGCCTGCCCGGCTCGATCGCCCACCTTCTCGCTGATCGCCTGGCGCAACAGCCGCGACGCCTCATCGCGCTGACCGCAGTCATCGCGCGCACCCGCCGTTTCCAGCAGTACTTCAACATACTGTTCTGCCGACACATCCTGCTGCGTGACGCCCTGCAACAGCCGCAGCGCGGCCTCCGGATGCCCCAGCGCCCGCTCGCAATCGGCCATCACCGGGATGTAGTCCGCATCGCCGGTCATCCGGTGCAGCGTCCGATATTCGTTCAGCGCCGTCGCATAGTCCTCGACGGCGTACGCGGTTTCGGCCACGGCCTCCCGCACCGCGGACAGCCGTGGCGCCAAGTCGCGCGCCGACAGCGCATGCTCCAGCGCGGCCTCCGGATCGCTGTCCACGAGTTGCGCAGCCAGCAGCAGATCCTGCTTCACCGAATCAGCATTCGCCCTCGGCAGGCCCCGCAGCTGCCCCATCACATAGCTGGGCAGCCTCGGCTCGTCTGCCGCCGGTCGGGACGGACGACGCACCTCGCGCGGCTCACGGTCCTCGCCTTCCTGCGGACGCGGGCCCGCCTCACGACGGTCGTCCCACCGATTGCGTCCGCCCTCGCGCCGATCGCCGTAGCGATCGGGCTGCCGACGTCCCCCGTCCGAGTCCGGACGCTCCTGCCAGCGGTTCGTCCCCCGTTCGCGGGACGCATCCGGCTCCCCAGCGCCGAATCGGCCGCTCTCGCCGTACCTGCGGTCGTCGCCGCGCGGCGCACCGTGACGCTCATCCCGGCGATCGCCGTAGCTTCGAGGCTCGTCGCCGCTGTGTTGCCGACGATCCGAACCCCCACGGGTCGGATGATCCGACTGCCACTTCCGGTCGTGCCAGTCGCCGCTTCGCTCTCCACCCCGGCTCGGATGATCTCGGTCCGCACGCGGACGGAATCCCTCACCGCCGTCACGTCGACGATCGAACCCCCGGCGATCACCCGCTTGCGATCGCGGCGCGCGGCGATCGTCTCCGCTCGACCGTTCCCATCGATTCTCGCGCGCAGCACCGTCTGTGTCCGGCCGTTGCGAACGCTCTGCGTCCGCGCCAGCCCAACGGCCCTGACGAGGACCCCGATCCCGATCCGAACCAGCCCAACGATCCTGACGCGGAGCCCTGTCACCATCGGAACCAGCCCAACGGCCCTGACGAGGACCCCGATCCCGATCCGAACCCGCCCAACGATCCCGACGCGGACCGTCGTCTCGCCTGGGACCATCCGATCCCCGGCCACTGGGGTGTTCAAACCGTCTCACACCATCGCGATCGCCGCCGTCACGGGCCGACCAGCCCGAACCGCCACGATCGTTGCGGTCCCAGCTTCCTCCGCCGGACCCGCGTCGTTCTTCACCAGTGGACGCCGGGCGATACCTTCCGCCCGATCCCTCGCGGCCGCCAGCACTGAAGCCCCGGCCTCCCGAGTTGCGCAGCCTGTCACGATCCGGCCCCGAACCTCTGCGGTCCGAACCGCTCCGCTCGGAATCTCGCCAGCCCGGACGATCACCGTCACGGCGCTCCGGACGGGAGTCCCGAGACTGCGACCGCCCCTCGTCCATCCGGCCAGATCCCTCTCGGTCCCAGCGCTGCCGCGAAGCCCCGCTGCCAGACCGCCCCGGACCATGTCCATACGACGACCCACCGGCAGACCGATCCCACGACCCGTGCGAGCGACTCGCAAATCCGTGGCCCTGCGACCTCGACGCCTCGCGTCCGCCCTCAGAACCAGACTCTGCATCGCTGCGCCAACCCGAACCCGAACGTTGGCCGCTCTGCCCGTAACGATCAGATCCTCCGCGCGAACTGAAACCACGCCCTTGGCTGCCGTGTTCGCTCCCGCGCCCCGACCACCTCGGACGATCTCCACTGCGACCGGCATCGCCGGCTCCCGCACGTCCCGCACCACGATATCCGGAGCCGCCATTGCCCCGGGCCGAACCGCGGCCCTCACCATCCGAGGACCGACCACGGTCTGCGCGATCCCCGCGACGCTCACCCGCGCCACCAGAATCGCCTCGGTCGCCCCAGCGACCACCAGACTCACGCCTGTCCTGCCATCCGCCGCGCTCACCGCGCGCGGAATTGTGCCAGCCAGACCTCGAAGATCCTCTCGAATCCCGTCCGTCTCGCCGGCCGTCCTGGCTACGCCCCGTCGACTCCGCCACCACTCCGCCTTCCTCACCGTGCTGCACCTACAGCATAAATGCAAACTCCCTTGCGAGCCTAAGCCCGCAAGGGAGTTTGAAAGTCCGGCGGCGTCCTAGTCTCCCACAGGGTCCCCCCTGCAGTACCATCGGCGCTGAGAAGCTTAACTTCCGGGTTCGGAATGGAGCCGGGTGTTTCCCTCTCGCTATGGCCACCGAAACGCTATTGAGATGTTACGGCGATGCCCAAGGCGCAGAGCCTTCCAGGCACCCCGACCGTATCTCGGGAACAGCACAGTGGACGCGAATATCTTAGTAGGAACAAGCCCTCGGCCTATTAGTATCGGTCAGCTTCATGCCTCACGGCACTTCCACGTCCGACCTATCAACCCGGTAGTCTTCCGGGGGCCTTACCAGATTAACTCTGAGGGAACCCTCATCTTGAAGCGTGCTTCCCACTTAGATGCTTTCAGCGGTTATCACTTCCCAACGTAGCCAACCAGCCGTGCTCTTGGCAGAACAACTGGCACACCAGAGGTTAGTCCGTCCCGGTCCTCTCGTACTAAGGACAGCTCTTCTCAAGATTCCTACGCGCGCAGCGGATAGGGACCGAACTGTCTCACGACGTTCTAAACCCAGCTCGCGTGCCGCTTTAATGGGCGAACAGCCCAACCCTTGGGACCGACTCCAGCCCCAGGATGCGACGAGCCGACATCGAGGTGCCAAACCATGCCGTCGCTGTGAGCGCTCGGGCAAGATCAGCCTGTTATCCCCGGGGTACCTTTTATCCGTTGAGTTCTGGCGCTTCCACATGCCACCAGAAGATCACTAATCCCGACTTTCGTCCCTGCTCGACATGTCTGTCTCACAGTCAAGCTCCCTTGTGCATTTACACTCAACACCTGATTGCCAACCAGGCTGAGGGAACCTTTGGGCGCCTCCGTTACCTTTTTGGAGGCGACCGCCCCAGTCAAACTACCCATCAGGCACTGTCCCTGATCCAGATAATGGACCTAGGTTAGATAACCAGAACGACCAGAGTGGTATTTCAACGTTGACTCCACGATCACTGGCGTGATCGCTTCAAAGTCTCCCACCTATCCTACACAAGTCGTACCAATCACCAATACCAAACTATAGTAAAGGTCCCGGGGTCTTTCCGTCCTGCTGCGCGTAACGAGCATCTTTACTCGTACTGCAATTTCGCCGAGTTCGTGGTGGAGACAGTACGCAAATCGTTACTCCATTCGTGCAGGTCGGAACTTACCCGACAAGGAATTTCGCTACCTTAGGATGGTTATAGTTACCACCGCCGTTTACTGGGGCTTAAGTTCACCGCTTCGCTTGCGCTAACAGTTCCCCTTGACCTTCCAGCACCGGGCAGGAGTCAGTCCGTATACATCGTCTTACAACTTAGCACGGACCTGTGTTTTTAGTAAACAGTCGCTTGCGCCTGGTCTCTGCGACTCTCAGTGCTCGTGACAGTAAATGCCGTCACACTTTGAGTCCCCCTTATTCCGAAGTTACGGGGGCATTTTGCCGAGTTCCTTCACCACGATTCTCTCGATCGCCTTGGTATTCTCTACCTATCCACCAGTGTCGGTTTGGGGTACGGGCGGCTGACAACTCGCTAACGAAGCTTTTCTAGGCAGCATAGGATCACCAACTACAAAATTGCTTCCCGGTATCATGTCTCAGGCATATGAGGTGTTTTCGCCACCTCGCCCTACGCATTTACACCTCCATTTCCGATCGGAGGCTTGGCTACCTTCCTGCGTCCCTCCGCAGCTTACCTAATACAGATCTGGGTCGCAGACTCAGTATCGCCGACCATCCGAAGATGGCCATCGATACCTTGCGTGCTTAGCTTCGTCCGTCTCGGTATGGTCGTTGTTTCGCCGGTACGGGAATATAAACCCGTTGTCCATCGACTACGCCTGTCGGCCTCGCCTTAGGTCCCGACTTACCCAGGGCAGATTAGCTTGACCCTGGAACCCTTGGATATTCGGCGGACGGGTTTCTCACCCGTCATTCGCTACTCATGCCTGCATTCTCACTCGTATGCTCTCCACGACTGGGTCACCCCGCCGCTTCACAGCACATACGACGCTCCCCTACCCATCCGCGCGCCTGGACTTACGTCAGGCACATGCGCGAATGCCATAGCTTCGGCGGATAACTTAAGCCCCGCTAAATTGTCGGCGCAGAATCACTTGACCAGTGAGCTATTACGCACTCTTTCAAGGGTGGCTGCTTCCAAGCCAACCTCCTGGTTGTCTCCGCAACTCCACATCCTTTTCCACTTAGTTATCTCTTAGGGGCCTTAGCTGATGATCTGGGCTGTTTCCCTTTCGACGACGAACCTTATCGCCCGCCGTCTCACTGCCGTGCTCTCACTTGTCGGCATTCGGAGTTTGACTGATTTCGGTAAGCTGGTAGGCCCCCTAGATCATTCAGTGCTCTACCTCCGACAAGAAACGCACGACGCTGCACCTATATGCATTTCGGGGAGAACCAGCTATAACGGTGTTTGATTGGCCTTTCACCCCTATCCACAGCTCATCCCCCAGGTTTTCAACCCTGGTGGGTTCGGGCCTCCACGACGTCTTACCGTCGCTTCACCCTGGCCATGGATAGATCACACCGCTTCGGGTCTAGAGTATACGACTATGTCGCCCTATTCGGACTCGCTTTCGCTTCGGCTCCCCCACACGGGTTAACCTCGCCACATACCCTAACTCGCAGGCTCATTCTTCAAAAGGCACGCTGTCACCCGATCCGAAGATCCGGCTCCAACGGTTTGTATGCAATCGGTTTCAGGTACTATTTCACTCCCCTCCCGGGGTACTTTTCACCTTTCCCTCACGGTACTTGTTCACTATCGGTCACCAAGGAGTATTTAGGCTTAGCGGGTGGTCCCGCCAGATTCACGCGGAATTTCAGGGGTTCCGCGTTACTTGGGGTGTCACTCGAGAGTGATCAGCTTACGTTTACAGGGGTATCACCTTCTGTGCCGCAGCTTTCCATCGTGCTTCTACTTCACTGATCATTTTTGACTCTCTGGCCGTTTGACAGACCGACCTGAGTGGCCCCACAACCCCGCACGTGCAACGCCTGTCAGCTATCACACACGTACGGTTTGGCCTCTTCCGCGTTCGCTCGCCACTACTTACGGAATCACGGTTGTTTTCTCTTCCTGTGGGTACTGAGATGTTTCACTTCCCCACGTTCCCTCCAACTGCCCTATGTGTTCAGGCAGAGGTTGCCAGACATTGCTCTGGTGTTTCAAGGTTNCCCTATTCGGAGATCCCCGGATCGAAGCTTGTTTACCAGCTCCCCAGGGCTTTTCGCAGGTTACCACGTCCTTCTTCGGCTCTTGGTGCCAAGGCATCCACCGATTGCACTTAGTAGCTTGTTTTTCTACAAAGATGCTCGCGTCCACTGTGAAGTTCTCAAGATGCGGGCGGATCCAGGACATCGGATCGACANGACGTCGTCGATGTGCTGGCCGCAGAAGAATCGTTGCCTTACGCAACCGACCCCTCAGGACCCAACAGCGTGCCCAAGGCTGTCACCCCTTGCCTCACGTTCCACTCCCTCACGGGTTGTACTTGTTTGCTTGGTGCGACAGCTTAATAGTCAATGTTCCACATTCCGTAGCCAGCCTGCCCGATGACGAACGCATCGGAAACAAGCAGATGGACAGAGCAGGCTCTGCCAATGGCTCCTTAGAAAGGAGGTGATCCAGCCGCACCTTCCGGTACGGCTACCTTGTTACGACTTAGTCCTAATCACCAGTCCCACCTTCGACGGCTCCCTCCACAAGGGTTAGGCCACCGGCTTCGGGTGTTACCGACTTTCATGACTTGACGGGCGGTGTGTACAAGCCCCGGGAACGTATTCACCGCAGCGTTGCTGATCTGCGATTACTAGCGACTCCGACTTCATGGGGTCGAGTTGCAGACCCCAATCCGAACTGAGACCGGCTTTTTGAGATTCGCTTGCCCTTGCGGGTTCGCAGCTCTTTGTACCGGCCATTGTAGCATGCGTGAAGCCCTGGACGTAAGGGGCATGATGACTTGACGTCATCCCCACCTTCCTCCGAGTTGACCCCGGCGGTCTCCTATGAGTTCCCGGCATTACCCGCTGGCAACATAGGACGAGGGTTGCGCTCGTTGCGGGACTTAACCCAACATCTCACGACACGAGCTGACGACAGCCATGCACCACCTGT
>JGI20172J14457_10000044_pt1 | contig 9995 bp, 12 predicted proteins | sample TergutNc150P5_FD_14457 | JGI IMG/M metagenome (IMG submission 14457)
CCGCACCCGTCGCACCAGCCGCCGAGGCCACACCGGTCGAGGCGGACGAACCCGCTGCCGACGAACCGCAGGACGAGCCGGCCCCGCGCCAGGCCGTCACGCGGGCACAGCTGGAGGCCATGCCGGTCGCCGAGCTGCGCGCGCTGGCACGCCAGACGCCCGGACTGGGCATGAGCAAGCCGGAGATCCGCGCGGGACGCAAGACCGAACTGGTCGAGCGGCTCGCCACGCTCCTCGACGCCGAATGACAAGGATGGAACCGATGCTGACCCCGGCAAGACTCCGCACACTGGAGTGTGCAGTGGAGGCGCTGCACACCACGACGCCCCTGCCCAAGGGCACACCCGTCAAGTGCGGCGTCGACCTGGGCACGGCGTCCATCATCGTCGTGGCCCTCGACCCGGCCAACAACCCGGTGGCGGCCGAGATGCAGCCGTGCCAGGTCGCCCGCGACGGCCTGGTGGTCGACTACCACGGCGCGATCCAGATCGTGCAGCGCCTGACCAACCGGCTGCGCGAGCGGCTGGACACCGACATCCGGTCGGCGGCGATCGCCGTCCCGCCGGGCACCGCGCCGGCCAACGCGGCCACGCACCGCTACGTCACCGAGGCGGCCGACCTGGACGTCCTGAGCATCCTGGACGAGCCCACGGCGGCCAACTCGGTGCTCGGCATCGCCAACGGCGCGGTCGTCGACATCGGCGGCGGCACCACGGGCGTGTCGATCTTCGAAGACTCGAAGGTCGTCTACACCGCCGACGAGCCCACCGGCGGCACGCACATGAGCCTGGTGCTCATGGGCCGCCTGGGCCTCGACTACGAGCAGGCCGAGGCCATGAAGCAGGATCCGGCGCATGCCGACGAGGTGCGGCAGGCCGTCCGCCCGGTCGCCGAGAAGATGGCCACCATCGTCGGCAACCACCTGCGCGGCCGCGATGTCGAGCAGGTCTGGCTGGTGGGCGGCGCCGCCGGGCTGAAGGGCATCGAGGACATCTTCACCGCCCACCTGGGCATCCCCACCCACAAGCCACCGAATCCCATGATGGTGACGCCGGTCGGCATCGCCATGAACGTACCCCTGGAGGAGGAGCCATGCTGATCGGCAAGGTTATCGGCAACGTTTGGGCCACGCGCAAGAACGAGGACCTCAACGGCTGCAAGCTGATGATCGTCGACCCGATGCAATACGCGGGTCACACCCGTCAGTACCCGATCGTCGCGGTCGACCAGATCGGGGCCGGCGTCGGCGAGACGGTGCTGGTGGTGTCGGGCAGCTCGGCCCGCATCAGCGTCGGCGAGGGTAAGCAGCCCATCGACCACGTGATCGTCGGCGTCGTTGACCAGGTCGACCTGGCCGGCGCGGACGAGCAAGACAGCAAGTAAGAGGAGAGGACGCGAGCAGCAATGGAGCTCACTGAGGATGCGCTGGCGCGCATCATCCGCGACGTCATCGAGGAACATGTCGGGCAGGTGGCCGCACCGGCCGCCGACCCGTGGAAGCGCGATCCGTCCGGCGTCATCGGCATCGATGCGCCCAAGGTCGCGACGCAGCCGTTCCCGTTCCCGCTGGACGTGCCGGCGAACAGCGTCCGGCTCATCGACCTGCTGACGCTGGACGAGAGCCCGCGCGTCGGCTGTGGCCTGATGGAGATGGACGCGACGTCGTTCGACTGGACGCTGAAGTACGACGAGGTCGACTACGTCATCGAGGGCACGCTCGAACTGATCCTGGACGGGCGCACGATGCGGGCCACCGCGGGCCAGGTGCTGTACATCCCGAAGAACACGCCGCTGCGCTTCTCGACGCCCGACAAGGTGCGGTTCTTCTACGTGGTCTATCCGGCGAACTGGTCGCAGCAATGAGCAATCCCGTGCTGGAGGCCGCCGCCGCGCCCACCAAGCAGCGGATCATCGAGGAGTTCGTCCCCGGCAAACAGGTGACGCTGGCGCACCTGATCGCGAACCCGGTGGACAACCTCTCGGTGAAGCTGGGGCTGGCGGGGCCGGGACGGCCCGGGGCGAATGCGATCGGCATCCTGACCATCACCCCGTCCGAGGCGGCCATCATCGGCGCCGACGTCGCCAGCAAGGCCGCGATGGTCGAGATCGCGTTCGTCGACCGGTTCTCCGGCGCGGTGCTGATCACCGGCGACGTCCAGGCCGTGCGTTCCGCGCTGGAGGCGGTGCTGGACGTGCTGGCCGGCCAGATGGGCTTCACGCCGACACCGATCACGAAGTCGTAGACACCACACACCACGAGCCAACGAAGGAGGCGAGATGAAGGACAGCGTGCTGATGGGCATGAGCGGGTGCGGCAAGACCACGCTCATCCAGGCCCTGATGGGCGAGGCGCTGCGGTACGCCAAGACGCAGACCGTCGAGCGGCACCTCAACTTCATCGACACCCCCGGGGAGTACATGGAGCGGCGCAACTTCTACCGCGCGCTCATCGTGACGGCCGCGGATGCGGACGTCGTCGGGCTCGTCCAAGACGTCGGGCGCGACACCAGCTGGATCCCGCCGGCGTTCGCCACCACGTTCGCCAAGCCCGTGTTCGGCGTGGTGACCAAGACCGACCTGGCCGCGGATGCGGACGACGTCGCGCACGCCCGCGGCGCGCTGGAGCGGGCGGGCGCCGACCCGGTGTTCGAGGTGTCGTCCGTCAGCGGCGACGGCATGGAGCAGCTGTGGGCGTACCTCAACGACGATGCATCGGAGGTGGCCGCATGAAGGATGTGCTGCTGTCCGTGGGCATCGACGTGGGGACGAGCACGTCGCAGGTCGTCTTCTCGGACATCACGATCGAGGACCTGTCGAGCGGCTTCGCCGTGCCGCGGGTCGAGATCGTCGGCAAACAGATCATCTACCGCAGCGAGATCCACTTCACGCCGCTGACCTCGCCGACGACGATCGACGCGGCCGCGCTGCGCGACCTGGTCACGCTCGAATACCGGCTGGCGGGCATCGACCCGCACGCCGTCAAGACCGGCGCGGTCGTCATCACCGGCGAGACCGCGCGCAAAGAGAACGCGGACGAGGTCGCGCGCTACCTGTCCGACCTGGCCGGCGACTTCGTGGTCGCCACCGCCGGGCCGACGCTGGAGTCGGTGCTGGCCGGGCGCGGGGCGGGCGCGGACGTGCGCTCGCGCGAGCTCAGCGCACCGGTCGCCAACTACGACATCGGCGGCGGGACGAGCAACTTCGTCCTGTTCGAGCACGGCGAGCCCATCGCGGCCAGCTGCCTCGACATCGGCGGGCGGCTGATCCGCGTCGACCGCTCGCGCGGCGTCATCACCTACATCGCCGACAAGATCGCCGCGCTGTGCGCGTCCAAGGGCATCGCGCTGCGCGTCGGTGACCGGGCCGATGTGGCCGTGCTGCGCCAGGTGTGCACCGCGATGTGCGAGATCCTGGAGATGAGCCTCGGGCTGGTGCCCAAGTCGGCCCTCTACCCGTCCATGCTCACCGAGGCGGGCAACGACGTCGTCCTGCCTCGCCCGCTCGGGCACCTCATGTTCTCCGGCGGCGTCGCCGACTGCATGCTGGTGCCGAACGACGACGTGTTCGTCTACGGCGACATCGGCATGCTGCTCGGGCAGGCCGTCCGCGAGTCGGCGGCGCTGGCGCGCGTGCCGCAGCTGCCGGCCACCGAGACCATCCGGGCCACCGTCGTGGGTGCGGGCACGCACATCACCAAGCTGTCGGGCTCGACGATCGAGTACGACCCCGAGCTGCTGCCGGTCAAGAACGTCCCGGCGCTCAAGCTGACGCAGCAGGAGGAGGCCACGCCGGCGGCCATGGGCCAGGCCATCCGCTCGCGCCTGGACTGGTTCGCGACCGACGGGTCCGCGCACCCGGTCGCGATCGCGTTCGAGGGTCCCGCGGTGCCGAGCTTCACGGCCGTCCAGGGCATCGCCGATGCGATCGTGGACGCCATGGCGCCCGCCACCGCCAAGGGCGTGCCGACCATCGTGGTCACCGAGCGCGACCTGGCCAAGGTGTTGGGCCAGTCGATCCGCATGAAGGCACCGGCCGGCCACGGATTCATCTGTATCGATGGCATCTCGATGCGGGGAGGTGACTATGTCGATATCGGCGCTCCGGCGGCGGGGGGAACCGTCCTGCCCGTCGTCGTCAAGACTCTCGTCTTTCACTAGGTATTCGGACGTACGCACGCAATCGGATGGCGGTCCTGGACGGACCGGCATCGCAAGAGGAGGCAACCATGGACTATCTCGATAAGGACCTGGCATCGATCCAGGAGGTCCGCACGCTCGTCCGTGCGGCCAAGGCGGCCCAGCAGCGCCTGGCGACGTTCTCGCAGGAGGAAGTCGACCGGATCTGCGCGGCCATGGCCAAGGCGGGCTTCGAGCACGCCGAGCAGCTGGCTCGGATGGCCGTCGATGAGACGACGTTCGGACGCGTCGAGGACAAGACGCTGAAGAACCAGTTCGCATCGCAGGCCGTGTGGGACGCGTACAAGGACGTCAAGACGGTCGGCATCATCGCCGAGCGCCCCGAGGCGGGCATCACCGAGGTCGGCGTGCCGATGGGCGTCATCGCCGGCGTCGTCCCGTCCACCAACCCGACGTCCACGGCCATCTTCAAGTCGATCATCGCCGTGAAGTCGGGCAACGCGATCGTGCTGTCGCCGCACCCGGGCGCCAAGGCGTGCACGCTGGCCGCGACGCGCGTGGTCGCCGAGGCCGGGCAGGCCGCCGGGCTGCCCGCCGGGGCGATCGCCTGCATCGAGCATCCGACGATGGAGGCCACGCAGGCCCTCATGTCGAGCCCCGACATCGCGCTGATCCTGGCGACCGGCGGCCCGGGCATGGTCAAGGCGGCGTACTCGTCCGGCAACCCGGCCATCGGCGTCGGCCCCGGCAACGGGCCCTCGTTCATCGAGCGCAGCGCGGACATTCCGACCGCCGTGCGCCGCATCATCGACTCCAAGACGTTCGACAACGGCACCATCTGCGCCTCCGAGCAGTCGGTCGTCACCGAGGACATCATCAAGCGCGACGTCATCGAGCAGTTCACGCTGCAGGGCGGCTACTTCCTGTCGCCGCAGGAGAAGGACGCGGTGGGCGCGCTGCTCATGCGCGCCAACGGCAGCATGAACCCGGCCATCGTCGGGCAGACCGCCGTCCGCATCGCCGAGATGGCCGGCATCAGCGTGCCCGCGGGCACGCGCGTGCTGCTAGGGCCCGAGACCGAGGTCGGGCACCAGTTCCCGTACTCGCGCGAGAAGCTGTGCCCCGTGCTCGGCTTCTTCAGCGCGCCCGACTGGCACAGCGCCTGCGAGCTGTGCATCAAGATCCTGATGAACGAGGGCGCCGGGCACTCGATGTCGATCCACTCCCGCGACGAGGACGTGATCCGCGAGTTCGCGCTGCGCAAGCCCGTGTCGCGGCTGCTGGTCAACACGCCCGCCTCGCTGGGCGGCGTCGGCGCCACCACCGGGCTGCAGCCGTCGCTGACGCTCGGCTGCGGGGCCGTCGGCGGCAACTCGTCCTCGGACAACATCGGCCCGCTCAACCTGATCAACATCCGCCGCCTGGCGCGCGGACGCCGCGAGCTGTCCGACCTGCGTGCCGCGCAGCCCGCCCTGACCACGTCGTCCGTCGTCGCGAACCCGTCGCTCGACACCGAGCGGCTGGTCCGGCTCGTCCTAGCCAAACTGACGGGAGCCGGCGTATGACATGAACCTGCTTTCCACGTTTCACCGCAATCTATCCACATCATCAATCAGATTCACCCAACCAAGTAAGGAGCACTGAGAACAATGGCCGAAAATAGCTTCAGCATTGCCCTCGGAATGATCGAGACCAAGGGTCTGGTCGCCTCGATTGAGGCCGCCGATGCCATGGTCAAGGCCGCGAACGTCACGCTGATCGGCAAGGTCCACGTCGGCGGCGGCCTGGTCACCGTCATGATCCGTGGCGATGTGGGCGCCGTCAAGGCCGCCACCGATGCGGGTGCGGCTGCGGCCGACCGCGTCGGCGAGCTCATCAGCGTGCACGTCATCCCGCGTCCGCACAACGAGGTCGAGTACATCCTGCCGAGCCTGCAGACGACCGACTAGGCCCCTGCGCTCCCCGTGGCTCGGCATTCCAGACTGCCGGGCCACGGGGGAGCGGCGTCCCCCCAACAACACACACGACAAGGAGGTGATCGGTCATGGCCTTGGTGACCGAGGCGGCGTTGCGCGACGAGTTCCGCGATGCCGACCCATCCGCGCTCACCCGCTACGAGGTGCCCGCGGGCACACTGGTGACGCCATCGGCCCGCGCCTGGCTCATCGACCATCGGATCGATCTGGTGATCGGCGGCAAGGTGGCGGTCGCAACCCCGCGCACCGGGGCGGCGGCACAGGATCGTCCGTCCGCGCCCGCACCGGCCGCGCCGCAGGCCGATCCGGCATCGGCGCTGCCGCTGTTCATCCGTCCGGACGCGTTCGACGTCATCGACGGCAGCCAGGTGGCCGACAAACCCGAGCATCTGACCGCGCTGCGCGGCAACCTGCTCGTCCCCAAGAACCACCCGCAGATCCGCTTCCGCGGCCAGCTGGACGCGCTGGAGTCGGACATCCTGGTCGCCCAGGTCGCCTTCCAGCGGCTGGGCCTGGCCAAGGGCGTCGCCGACCTCGGCGAGGTGCTGCGCTACGTGAAGCAGGTGCTGCGCGCCGAGGTGCTGGATGTCCCGTTCGACCAGGTGAGCCTGTTCGGGCTGGACGACGAGGAACTGCGCCACCGCTCGCACTACCCGAAGCAGTACTACGGCATCACGCACTTCGCCGCGTCGGTCGAGGACGGCGAGGCGGTCGTCCTGCTCAACCAGCTGCGCACGACCGTCCGGACGGTGGAGCTGGCGGCCTACGACGCCTTCGCGACCGGCGGCACCGCCGAGCCGCGCCGCATCGATCTCATCCGGGCGCTGAACCGGCTGTCCAGCGCGCTGTACCTCATGATGTTCAAAGCTAAGACCAAGGAATACGAATGACAGTGACTGAGTCGATTCCCCAAGCCGTTTGGGAGGACATCAGCTTCCGGCTGGATCGTCCGGTGGTCGAGCTGGAGGCGTCCGGACGGCATCTGCACCTGTCCCGCGCCGATGCCGATCGTCTGCTCGGGCCGGGCGTCGCGATGACGCCGGTGCACATGCTGAGCCAGCCCGGACAGTTCACGTGCGCCGAGCGCATCCGCGTGATCGGCCCCAAGGGCGAGTTTCCGGCGCTGTCGATCATCGGGCCCGAGCGCGTGCAGAGCCAGGTGGAGCTGTCGGCCACCGATGCGCTGATCCTGGGCGTCAAGCCGCCCGTGCGCCTGTCCGGTGACCTGGCCGGCACGCCGGGTATCACGCTGGTCGGCCCCGCCGGGCGCCTCGACCTGACCGAGGGCGTCATGATCGCCAAGCGGCACATCCACATGGATCCCGCCTACGCCGAGCTGCACGGCCTGCACAACCACCAGATCGTGTCGGTGCGGGTCTGGGGCGTGCGCGGCGTCACGTTCAACGACGTCGAGATCCGCATCTCGCCCGACTTCGCCACCTACATGCACATCGACTACGACGAGGCCAACGCCTGCGGCTTCCGCAAGGGCATGCTCGGCACCATCATCGTCTGACCCCGCATCACAACGACTTCCGCATCAAGGAGAGGAAACATCATGGACAACCAGCAACTGGTCGACACCGTGACCAAGATCATCATGGAGCAGCTGCGGGGCGCAGGCGCGTCCTGCCCGACGACGCCCAGCGTCGTCACGTTCGGCGACGTGCCCGCCTGCGTGCTCGGCTCGGGCGCGGCGGTGCGCAAGGGCACCTCGCCGTCCGACGCCGATGGCGCCGACTACATCGTGCTGACGCAGGCCGCCTTCCGGGCGTTCCATGGCGGGGCGATCCCCGCCGGGCTGACCGGCATGGCCAGCGCCGCCGCGGCGACTGCCAGCCCGGTGTGCCGCAGCTGCAGCGAGTTCGACCTGACCGGCAAGAAGGTCATCGGCGAGCGGGACGTCCGTGCGCTCACGCTGTCGGCGGGCGCGAGCGTCCGCATCGACGCGAAGGCGCTGGTCACCGCGCTGGCACGCGACTACGTGCACAGCCAGGGCGCGACCATCGTCCGCTGAGACAGTCATTCAGGAGAGGGCTCATGGATCTTTCGCGGCAGATATTCGAGGCCGGCGTGATCGGTGCCGGCGGTGCCGGCTTCCCGACCTACAAGAAGCTGACCGACGGCGCGCAGCTGTTGGTGGTTAACGCGGCCGAGTGCGAGCCGCTGCTGGCCAGCGACCGCTATCTGATGCGCCACCGGGCCGCGCAGATCGTCGCCGGCGCGCAGGCCGTGGCGCAGGCGTGCGGCATCCCGCGCATCGTCATCGGGACGAAGTCGCACTACGCCCGCGAGATCGCCGCGCTGACGCAGGCGATTGAGCAGGCCGGCGCCGCCATCGAGATCCACGGCGTCGACTCCTTCTATCCGGCCGGCGACGAGCAGGTGCTGGTGTACGAGATCACCGGCCGTACGGTGCCGCCGGGCGGCATCCCGCTCGACATCGGCGTCATCGTCATCAACGTCACCACGGCCAGCAACATCGCCGCCGCGATCGAGGGCACGCCGGTCACCCGCCGGTTCGTCACGGTCACCGGCGAGGTGGCGCATCCGACGATCGTGGACGCCCCGGTCGGCGCCACCGCCGCAGACCTGATCCAGGCCGCGGGCGGGACGACCGTGAACCCGTACGTCATCGTGCGCGGCGGCCCCATGATGGGCAAGCACGCCTCGATGGACGACGCGCCCACGCTGGGCTACGGCAAGGCCGACGGCGGCCTCATCGTCTTGCCCGCGGACCACCCGCTGGTGCAGTTCATGGCCAAGCCCGTCGAGCGGCTGCTGTCCGAGACCAAGTCGATCTGCATCCAGTGCCAGATGTGCACGAGCCTGTGCCCGCGCTACCTGATCGGCCACCAGATGCGTCCGCACCGCGTGATGCGCTCGCTGCAGACCGGCACCGACCCCGAGGCGCTGACCGACGCGCTGCTGTGCTGCGAATGCGGCATCTGTGAGCTGTACTCGTGCCCGATGGGCCTGTCGCCGCGGCGCATGAACATCTACGTCAAGGGGCTGCTGCGGGCCCAGGGCATCAAGGTGACCGACAAGACCGTCCACCCCGAGCAGTCCAGCGACCGCGAATACCGCCGGGTCGCGCAGGCCCGGTTCATCGACCGGCTGCAGCTGTCGGCCTACCCGACGCAGATCGACGACTGCGTGCGGCTCGACCCGGCCCAGGTGCGCATCCCGACCCGCCACGGCGTCGGCATGGCGGCGCGCCCGTGCGTCAGCGTGGGGGACGTCGTCGGCGTCGGCCAGCTGGTCGCCGAGGTGGGCTTCGGCGATCTGGGCGCGCCCGTGCACGCGTCCATCGCCGGCCGCGTGACGCAGGCCGACGAGAACCACATCACCATCGTCCAGGAAGGGGCGCAGGCATGATCACCAGCATCGGGCTCGTGGAGCTGACGGCCATCGCGCGCGGCATCGAGACGGCCGACGCCATGATCAAGGCGGGCGGGGTGACGCTCGTGTTCGCCCGGCCGGTCTGCCCCGGCAAGTTCATCATCATGATTCACGGCGACGTGGGCGCGGTCAAGGCCTCGATGGAGGCCGGACGGACCGTGGGCGCCGAGCGCGTCGTCAACTGGCTGGTCATCCCGCGCGTGCACCGCGATCTGCTCCCCGCCATCAACGGCACGCTGGGCACCAGCGAGGTGGCGGCCCTGGGCGTCGTCGAGTTCTTCGACATCGCCTCGGCGATCACCGCGGCCGATGCNGCCGCCAAGACGAGCCAAGTCACGCTGATGGAGGTCCGGCTGGGGCTGGGCATCGGCGGCAAGAGCTTCTTCAAACTGTGCGGCGAAGTGGCCGATGTGAAGGCGGCAGTGACTGCCGCCATCGCGGCGGGCACGGGCCGAGGACAGGTCGTGTCGAGCTGCGTCAT
>JGI20172J14457_10000047_pt1 | contig 9814 bp, 8 predicted proteins | sample TergutNc150P5_FD_14457 | JGI IMG/M metagenome (IMG submission 14457)
CCGAGGTTCGGCGGCCGTCCGGCCCCGATGATGCCCGATGCCCCGAACCCGCCGATGCCTCCGTTCGGCGCACCGGAACCGCCGTTCGGCGCCCCCGTGCCCCCGTTCGGCCCCGTCCCGCCGGTGCCGCCCACACCCCCGCGTCCGCCCATGCCGCCGGAGCCGCCGTTCGGCCCCGCCGCCACCTTCCCGGAGAACTGATGCCCGACACCCTCGCCCAGGACGCCACGCCGCCGTCCACGCCCGCATCCCCCAGCCCCTCCCCCAACGCAGCCCCGCCCCACCGCGCCTGGCCGCTGCTGGTCGTGATCCAGTTCCTCAACATGATGGGCATGACGCTGGTCATCCCGGTGCTGCCCTTCGTGACGCTGGAGTACGTCCACAGCGAGGCCAGCCTGGCCTGGTGGGTCGGCGTGCTGGAGGCGGTCTTCGCGCTCGCATCGTTCGCGGTCGCGCCGCTGCTGGGCGCGCTGTCCGACAGGTTCGGACGCCGTCCCGTGCTGATCTATTCGGTCTTCGGCGCCGCCGTGGGCTACGTGCTCTTCGGCGTCGGCGGCAGCCTGGCGATGCTGGCCCTCGCCCGCGTCGTCCAGGGCCTGGCAAGCGGAGATATGCCCGCAATCTTCGGCTACGTCGCCGACATCACCCCACCGGAAGACCGCGCCCGGCGCTTCGGATTCCTCGGCGCGGTCGGCGGCGTGGCGATGATGGTCGGCCCGGCGATCGGCGGCGTGCTGGCCAAGGTGAACCTGTCCGCGCCGCTGTTCGCCACCGCCGGCATCGCCGCGCTGATCGGCCTGATCAGCTGGATCGTCCTGCCCGAAAGCCTGGCCCCCGCCAACCGCACGCCCCGAGTCGTCCTCAAGCACCTGCACCCGTTCAAGGTGATCAAGGACGTCTTCGCGCGCCCCGCGCTGCGCCCGCTGATGACCGGTGCGGCGCTGATCACGCTGCCGTTCATCTTCTTCACCAACAACTCGTCGGTGCTGGCTCTGGACACCGTCGGCTGGGGCCCGACTCAGTTCGGCGTGCTCATGACGGTGATCGGGCTGCTCGACATCATCACGCAGGGCGCGCTGTTGCCGATCCTGCTCAAGCGCATGGGCGACCGCGGCGTCGTGATGGCCGGCGTCATCGGCCAGGGCGTCGGTTGCCTCGGCCTGGCGATCGCGGCCACCCTGTTCGGACAGCTGTGGCTGTTCGTCCCCGCCGCCCTGATCTTCGCCGAGGGCCAGGGCCTGTCGCAAGCCGCCATGGAGGGCCTGATGTCGTCGGCCGTGGGCCCGGACGAGCAGGGCTGGATGGCCGGCGGCTTCTCGTCCATCAGCTCGGCGATGCAGATCATCGGCCCGCTGCTGTGCGGCTGGGCCTACGCCACGCTGGCGCACGGCGCCCCGTACTGGCTCGGCGCCGTGCTGATCGCCGCGGCCGCGATCGTGCTGCCCCGCGCGGGTCGCCCGCGCGTCGCGGCCTGAGCGCAGCGCACCCACCCCACCAAGCTGGGTCGAGCAAGAAGTCCGGGATCCGGACGCTGCGGACTCCAACCAGGTCGTCCATCGTGACGACGAACGTGGGGAATGAGTCGGGGATCCCCAGCAGCGCCGACTTCCCGGCGCACCGCATGCCGGTCAACACCTCGGCGGGCGGGGTGCCGATGTAGCCCTCCAGCCTCGCCATAGAGGCCGGACGGTCGATCAGCGCCTCAGCTTCCCCCTTCCCACACGGACGAATTTGGCCGGTATAGCCGTCAGAATCACAGGACGCAACGGGGAGCCCAGCCGGCATCAACGCCCGCCAAGGGCACACCCACAGATGAGATCCGTTGCCCACGCGCGCACCGCGGGTGTCGCCTCAATCACGAACTCCTGGCCGCGGGCGGTTGACTGGAAGTAGCCCTCGTCTTCGTGGACGCTGGCTTTGCCGTGGTAGCTGATTGGGACATTCTTCATCCAGTCGAGCAGTTTCCACTGCGACAGATCACGTCCAGGCGCGGTGAGGACGAGTTTGTCCCGACAGCTCAGCGTGCCGGCACCCGGCAGCTTGGTGCCCGCCAGATGGCTGGCGGCCACATAGAGCGTGTTGTTGGCACCCGTGTATGACGCGTGCGGATGCCACGGGTAGCTGGCGGCGATGGCGTCGCCGCAGACGACCTCGCCCACCTGCAGGTAGCCGTAGACGATGTGCTGCGGGCTGCTGCCGGGCGCGTACCGCAGCCGTCCACCCACGCATTCGGTCTGCCGGAAGCGCCCGAAGAAGAGGAACAGGTCGCCCCCACCGACGCCCTGGTTGTGCAAATGACCTTGTGCCGCGTCGATCTGGCCGAAGGCCGACACCCACTCGGCTGCATAGCTCGCCGTCGGCAAGGGCGGCCGCAGATCCGGGTCGAGATGGCAACCACCGGCCGCCATCTCAGGCTTGCCACCCAGATCGGTGATGATGCGCTCGTACGGGACGCCGCGGTACGTCACGTCCGCGAACCGGCGTTTCGACCCAGCCTCCGGGATCGGCAGCGACAGCAATGTCCCATCCGGCAGGATCGGGCTGGGGATGCGACCGTTCTCGGTGTCGAACCCCTTGCGGGACAAGATGATCTTCATCCCCGGCACCTGCCTCCGCCCGAAACAACCTCAGAGCGAATTACCTTGCCAGCGACAGACAACTCGTCCGACCACTCGCCGTCCAGCAGGCCCTCGAACGCTCGCAGCAGTCCCGTGTCGCGCGAAATGGAAAAGCCGACGCCCTCGTCCAACCGCGCCTCCAACCCCGTCAGGGGCGCGCGCTGACCGAAGTGGACGAAGTGGTCGGACAGCAGCACATACCGCCCACCCAGGTCGTGCATCTTGGTAGCCGGATTCTCCCGATCGCCGTACGAATGCTCGCTACGCAGTTGGACGGCGGTTCGGGGCGAGTTGGTGGTGTAGATCGCGTCGCCATGCCAGCACGGATCGTCCGGCCCGACCCCGCCGGTCTGGCACGGGCGCTTCTCGGGGTGCTTCTGAAAGTACGTGGCGAAGTCCATGACCTGCATCACCTGCATGGCGTACACCACGCCGCGATACGCGTACCTCGTCAGGGCCCTGCCCGCCAGCCCCACGACCCAGATGTGCATGTCGCGGACGACGTCGGCCGGCACGCGCCGTACGTCGTCGCAGCCTGCCGCCTTCATCACCCGGTTGCCCACCCCGGCACGCAGCTTGGGCTTGCAGCACGCCAGCGTGCACAACCCGAAATACGGATTCGGCGCGAACCCGGAATCGACCGTCATCACATAGCTGATCAGCTCATCGACCCTGTTGGCCATCATGAGCCAACCCTACCGACAGAGCCCCTGCAAGCAGAAACGCCCAGACGCTAGGCGGCAACCTCAGCTGCGGCCTTGGCCCTGGCCTTGCGGCGGGCATTGATGTAGCTGATCACCACCACGGCGACCAGGCCGATGGCCACGTAGTTGGCGATCTTGGCGTAGTACTTCAGCACCTCGACGGCCGGGCCGCCGATCGCGTACCCCAGCAGCAGATACGCCGCCAGCCACACCAGGCAGCTTGCGGCATCCAGCGCCACGAACTTGCGGATCGACATGCCCGACGCGCCCGCCAGCACGAACACCACGGCCATCACCGGCAGCGGGATCGGCACATACGCGATGAACATGCCGAACGCGCCCCACTTGACCGCCCAGCGCTCGGCGCGCGCGTACGTCCGCTTGGCCCGCTCCGACTGCCCCGCCCAGACCTCGATCATGCCGTGGCCCCACAGCTTGCCGGCCCACCAGTACACCCAGTCGAGCTTGATCGACATGATCAGGCCGGCCAGCACCGGCCACCACCACATGACGAAGTCGCCCACGCGCACCAGCGACCCCATGGCGGCCGTCGCCGACCGCGATCCGGTCAGCGCCACCAGCACGGGCACGGAATGTCCCATCAGCCATCCGCGCAGCGGCAGCATGACCAACCCCAGGATGCCGATGACGCCGATCCACGCCAGACACGCGATGTCGGACGACGTGGGCTTGTGCTTCCACGGCATGCCCGGATCGTCCCACCACTCGCGTTCCGGCGTCTGGTCGTCCACGCCCTCCGCGTCAGGCGCGGGCTCGTCCCCGTCGGGCATCTCGCCTCGTCGCGCGGCAGTGTCGCCCGACGACGCCGGCACAGGCGCCTCGGGGTCGGCCGGCGTCTCGGCGTCGTCACGCGGATCGGAAGTCACCCAAGGAGCCTAGCCGGTCAAGGCGTCATCACCGAAGCGCCGCCGATTGTGGGACATTGGCGAAGCCAGCGGCGCCGCGGCGACGTTGAACCGAACATCGAGCTGTCTGGCTGCGACTTTGTCCCACTTCGCCCGGCTTGCGCCCGCGCCCACCGGCCAACCAGACTGGGTGTCGTGACGAGCGTCTTCGATGTTTTCACGGCCGGGATCGGGCCATCCAGCAGCCACACGGTCGGCCCCATGCGCGCGGCAAACCTGCTTGTGGACGAGCTCGCGCACACCCCGGGCGGCCTGGACGACGTCCAACAGCTGCGCATCGAACTGCTCGGCTCGCTCGGCGCCACCGGACGCGGCCACGGCAGCGACCGCGCGGTGCTCGCCGGCCTGGCCGGCTGCGTGCCCGAGACGGTCGCGCCGGAGGCGATCCACGCACTCGTACGCAGCATCCGCGAGCGCCACGCGCTGCCCCTGGCGACGCCCGACGGCACCGCGCAGACCGAGCTGGCCGGCTTCGACATCGACACCGACCTGCTCTTCGATCCCACCACACGTCTGGCGTTTCACCCGAACGCGCTGCGCTTCCACGTCCGCACGTCCGCAGGTTGGCTCGAATCCATCTTCTACTCGGTCGGCGGAGGCCGCATCCTTCCGGACGACGGCACGGGCCAGGGCGTCCAGCCGGCGGACGACGTCGCCGTGCTGCCCCATCCGTTCGCCACCGGCGAGGAACTGCTCACCCAATGCGCCACGCACGGGCTGTCGGTGGCCGAGGTCATGATGCGCAACGAGACCGCCCGGGGCCGCACCCGCGCCCAGGTGCGCTCGGGCCTGTGCGACCTGTGGCGGCTGATGCGCGAATGCATCGACACCGGCATCCACACCGAAGGCATCCTGCCCGGCGGCCTCGGCGTGCGGCGGCGCGCCCCGCGCCTGGCCCGCCAGCTCAAGCACGAGCAGAAATCCACGCCCCTGTCGGTGCTGGACTGGGTCAGCCTGTGGGCACTCGCCGTCAACGAGCAGAACGCCGCCGGCGCGCGCATGGTCACCGCCCCCACCAATGGGGCCGCGGGCATCGTCCCGGCCGTGCTGATGTACGCGACCCGGTTCATCCCCGGCTGCGACGACGACACCACCGCCGAGTTCCTGCTCGCCGCCGGCGCGATCTGTTCGGTGTTCACCGCCACGGCGTCCATCTCGGGCGCCGAGGTGGGCTGCCAGGGCGAGATCGGCGTCGCCTCATCCATGGCCGCCGCCGGCCTGACGCAGGTGCTCGGCGGCTCGGCGCAGCAGGTGATCAACGCCGCCGAGATCGGCATGGAACACCACCTCGGCCTCACCTGCGATCCCGTTGGCGGTCTCGTCCAGGTGCCCTGCATCGAGCGCAACGCCATCGGCGCCGCCACCGCCATCACCGCATCCCGCCTGGCCCTGGCCGGCGACGGCCGCCAGATCGTCAGCCTCGACGCCGTCATCGACACCATGATGGCCACCGGCGCCGACATGCGCTCCAAGTACAAGGAGACCGCGCAGGGCGGCCTGGCCCTCTCCATCGTCGCCTGCTAGGNNCGCNTCGACGAGGGCTGCGTTGGCCCGCGGCTTGTGGACGTCATTGTCCACGGCGCCTTGGCCGCCTTCCCCTCGCCGAAGCTCACTGCCCACACCACAGACGACAGGCTGCACCACCGTCCGCCCATAGCCGACATGTTGCACGCGCACAAAACGAATGTCCGCTGTCAGCGAACACCGCGCATCTGACGCCGTCCCACTGAGCGGAACAAACAGCTCTTCGTGAGCGTGGAACCGTCTTCTCGGCGGCAGTTTGAGCCATCCATCGGAAGCCCCTGACCGGCACACCGGGGAGTGGTCACCCTTGACACCACCCCCACCGGCCCGGGAAGCTGGTCACACCGCAGAGGAAGATCGAGCAGAACACCGGTATTGACTCCCCGTTTCGTGCAGGACTCTCCGAATTCTGTCTGTGGATGTGGTGCTCGGCTCTTCCCCGACTCTGCGCGCATGCCCGCAACCAGACAGGCTGCGGCACATCACCAGAAGGAGAAGACAATGACGCAGACGACGTTGCTCACCGAGCCCACCGGCTTCGCTGAGCTGACCGAGGATGCCCAGACCGCCATCGACGGCGGCGCGACGTGGATCATGACCCCCGTCGGCTGGTGGCTGACGTGCTACCCGTACGGGATGCCCGGTGGCTTCAGCAATCCGCCGGCCGGCACGCACATCAACTGCTACAACGTGTTGGTCCGCAACTTCCCGTGGGGCTGGCCGATCTTCTGACGCAGCAAACCAGCGGCGGCTGGGGTCCCCAACACGGGACCCAGCCGCCGCTGGCGTCTTCGCTTGTCAACAGGCTATGCGATGGTGAGCGACCCCTGGCACACCAGGCGCCCGTTCTCGCGGCTGAACAGCATCAGGCCCTCGCCGTCAAGGGCGAAGTTGACGTGCTGCCCCAGCTGGTAGATGGCCGGCCCGAAGATGACGCCGGTCAGCAGATAGTGCCCGACGCGCAGGCGCACGGTCGTCTCCATGCCGGTGGGCATGGACGAGTAAACCTCGCCCGCCATCGGCGCCCCCTCGCGGATGTTCAGGAACTCCGGACGCACACCGATCACGAAATCGTGCTCAGCCACCACCGGCGCGGCATCGTCGTGCGCGGCCGTCAGATCCTCCGTCGTGGCCACGCGGTAGCGGAAGCTCGACTCGGTGTTCTCCTTCGCCACGGCCCCCTTGACCTTCAGACGCGCCTCCAGCTCGGCGCCGGCCTGCTCGTCGGCGCGGTGCTGGCCGTCCAGCCAGGTGGCGAGCTGCACGGGCTCGCGCGGCGTGAACACGGCCTTCTGCCCGCCCAGCATCGTCAATTCGAACCTGCCATCGGCGCGCTGCGAGCCTGACGCATCGATGAAGTTGATGCTCGGGCTTCCCACGAAGTCGGCCACGAACAGGTTCGCGGGCCGGTTGTAGATGTCCAGCGGCGCGTCGTACTGCTGCAGCACCGAGTTGTCCATCAGGCAGATGCGCGTGGCCAGCGTCATGGCCTCCATCTGGTCGTGCGTCACGTAGACGAACGTCGAACCCGTCTCCAGGTGCAGCCGCTGCAGCTCCGAGCGCATCTCCAGGCGCAGCTTGGCGTCCAAGTTGCTCAGCGGCTCGTCCATAAACAGCACGCGCGGCTCGGGCGCCAGCGTGCGGGCGATGGCCACACGCTGCTGCTGCCCGCCCGACAGTTCGGACGGATACCGATCCATGAACGGGCCGATCTTGACGATCTCCGCCACGGCGTCCACGCGCGCCTTGATGCGCTCCTTGGTGTACGAGCGGTCGTTTTGCAGGCCGAAGGCGATGTTCTGGTACACCGTCATATTCGGCCACAGCGCGTAGTTCTGGAACAGGAAGCCGACGCGGCGCTTGTTGGCCGGCACGTCGATGCCCTTGGACGAGTCGAAGACGACCTGGTCGCCGATCGTGATGCGCCCCTCCGTCGGGGTTTCCAGCCCGGCGATCATGCGCAGCGTGGTGGTCTTGCCGCATCCGGACGGCCCGAGCAGCGTCACGAAGGCGTTGTCTTCGATCTGCAGCGACAGGTCGTCCACGCCGTAGAATCCGCCCCACCGTTTGGTGACGTGGGTGAGTTCGATGGAAGGCATTCGTTATCCCCCAATTCCCTTGTCGAGGCTGGCGCCCGTGAGCTTGTTGACCAGCCAGTTGACGATCAGGACCGTGACGATCAAGATCAGGTTGATGGCCGACGAATAGGCGTACAGGCCCATTTCGTCGAAGTAGCCGAGTTCTTGGGTCAAGATCATGGTGCTGGAGCACAGCAGCATGAACAGCGTGAGCTCGCGGATGCAGCTCATGAACGGCAGCAGATAGCCCGAGATGATGGACGACCGCTGGATCGGAATGATGATGCGCACCATCCGTTTCCACCATCCGATGTCCTGGATGATCGCGGATTCCTCGATCTCGTTCGACAGCTGCATCATCGAGTTCAGCGAAGCCCGCGAGGCGAACGGCACGTACTTGACGGCGCCCGCGATCACCAGCAGCGTGAACGTGTTGAACAGGTTGAGCGGCGCAGAGAAGATGAAGAACGCGACGCCCACCGCCAGCGATGGCATCAGATATGGCAGGAAGGCCACGCTGTTGACGTAGTTGGCCCACCGGCTGTGGCGGTTCTTGCTGACCGCGTACCCCACCAACGTGCCGATCGTGCCGGCGACCAGCGCCGTCATGGCGGCCACGATCAGCGTGCCGCGGAAGGCGCCCCAGATCAGCGAGTTGTGCAGAATACCGTACTGGCTATACGACGCGCCCGCGCTGTTGGTCGTGCTCGTCCACCAGGTCAGCGTCAGGTCGGACAGGTGGCCCGAACCGAGGAACGAGTAGTCGCCCGGGTTCGGCAGGAATGTCTCCAGCGCGAACGCGAGAATCGGATAGATGGCGGTGAACAGCGTCACGATGATAAAGACCGCGCCGATGATCCAGCGCCCCACATGCAGGTTGACCACCGAGGCCTGGCCGGACTTTCCGGTGACCGTCGTGTAACTCTTGCGTCCCGAGGTGGTGCGCTGGTTGATGAACATCAGCACCAGGCCGAAGACCATCATGACGACAGCCAGAATGGACGCCTGTCCCTGCCGCTGCACATTCATGTCGATGTACTGCGTCGCCAACGTGTTATAGCTCAGGTAGTGCGGCACCGGGTACGAGCCGACGGCCGACGAGAACACCAGCAGGATCGTCGACAGCACGGCCGGGTTGACCATGGGCAACGTGATGCGCAGGAATGTCTTCCATTTCGGCGTGTTCAAGATGGTCGCGGCCTCTTCGAGGTTCGCGTCCATGTTGCGGAAGATGCCGCCGATCAGGATGTACGCGAAGGCCGAATAGTGCACCGCCAGCACGACGGCGCTGGGGAACAGCCCCTGCACCCACCAGGCCGGCATGTGAATGCCGAGGACGGACGCCAGCATGCCGTCCGACCCGCCAACCGAGGCGCGCGACTTGAACAGGTTCTGCCACACCAGCGCAAGCGTCCACTGCGGCATGATGTACGGGAAGATGAAGATGGCGCTCAGGTACTTCTTGAACGCCAGGTTGGTGCGGGTCACCAGGTAGGCGAAGAAGCCGCCGTAGATGATGGCCCCAACGCAGGCCAACACGGCCAAGATGACCGTGTGCGACAGCGGCACCCAGAAGTTGACCTTCGCGAGCAGCCCGGTGAACAGGTGCGTCCAGTCGAACGCCGTGTAGCAGCTGACGTTGTTGGTGAAGATGCGGCACCCGTACGCGCTGGCCATGCCGGCGGGGTCGTCCACCGACCCGACGTGCATGGTCACGGTATCGAGCACGATGAGCAGCAGCGGTGCGATCGTGGTGACCGACAAGATGATGCCGAGCACCAGCAGCACGATGTTCTGCGGCTTGGAGAAGTAGCGGGCGAGACGCCGGCTTGTGGGCGGCGTTCCCGTCGGTGGGAAGGATGGGGAGATGAGCGTCAGCGATGACATGTCAATGAGGTCCTCAGCGTGTGCGGTGGCCAAGACAGGGGGCGTGCGGTGGCGCGGGAACCGATCGGCTCCCGCGC
>JGI20172J14457_10000048_pt1 | contig 9797 bp, 10 predicted proteins | sample TergutNc150P5_FD_14457 | JGI IMG/M metagenome (IMG submission 14457)
CCCGCCCGCCGCGGCCGTCTGGGTTGCCCTGCTTGGCTACGCGACCTGCCGCGCGACGTGGTGGGCGGGGCACATCCGTCCGCGCGGCCGCGTGTCGGTGCGCGCGCTGGGCCGGGCCGGGGCCCGGGACGTCGCGGTGCTGGTCGTCGTGGCCGCGGTCGCCGCGCTGGCCTGGTGGCTGGGCGGTCTCGGCTGGACGCCCGTGGGCGCGGACGTGGCGCTGGTCGTCGGGACGGCCGCGGTGGTCGGCCTGGGCGTGGCCGTGGCAGCGCTGCTGCGCCGCGCGTCCTGACGTCCGTCCGGCGCGCCGCAGACGGACCATGCGAAGATCAGTGTTTCCTCATGCTTGCCCCAGGCTGAGGGCGGCGTAGGAGTGGGGGTCGCCGGCGCCTGGGGCGGGCGACCAGTACTGCAGGTAGGCGCCGGACAGGTCGGTGGAATTCACGTCGAAGGCGGCGTCGAAGGTGGCCGACGCGCCGGGCCTGACCGTGATGGTGAAGCTCGAGGCTCCGAGCATGACGGGGTATGCGGTCTTGTCGAGCCAAACCGTGGTTGCGGCATCGGCGCAGACGCGTTGGGCGCGGTTGGTGATCAGTTGCATGTCCCAGGGGCCGGTGGTGACGCCCGCGGCGAGCGTGCCGGTGTAGCGGACTGTGAGCCGGACGTCGAGATAGGTGCCGTTCCCGGGCAGGTAGCTTCCGATCGCGGTCTGTCGGCTGACGGAGACGACCTGGACCGTGAGGTCGGTCGGGTTCGCAGTCTGGCCGACAGCGACGGCGGCGGGGTTGGGGAACTGCGGCGCGGGAGCACCGGATGCCGGGCTGTAGTACGGGGTGATGCACGAGGAGGCGGTGAGGGGATCGGGGGCCTGCTTCGTTGGATCTGTGTGCGTCAACATCAGGTACATGCCAGTCGCCAGGGCCGCGAGGATCACGAAGCCCACCATTTCGAATACGATGAGTTGTACGCGCATATTCATTGCCCCCATGTGCCTTCTAGGCCGCGAATCCCGGTTGGGGCCACGGTTCACCGCAAGACGACTCGATCTGTGCCGGAGAGAACGACAAAGCCAGAAGGAAGGCGACGAGCCCCGCGAGAGCACTCACAGCGGCGACGATGGCGCCCGCAACGCCGGTGAAGATGGCGACAACGAGGCCAGCAAGGAGTCCGCACAGGCTGATCCCCGTGGTGAGGAGCTGGTCCAGGTAGCTGTCGATCTTGTCGGCCTCCTGGTCCAGCGCGGTTGCCAGCGCGGTGGCCCAGCTCTGGGCGTCCTCGAAGTATCCCTTCAGCAGCGCGAACTGATTGCTGTAGCTGTCGTTGGCGCCCTGCGAGCCGGGATCTGTGGTGTTCTGGTAGTCCGACCAGACGTCTGGCCGCCCCTCGGCTGTGAGGTTCTGCTGCGTGACGGTGTTGTCGGCCATGTTCTGCAGGCCGCTGGCAAGTGCGCGGTACTGGGCGGCCGCGGCCGACAGGTGCTCCGGGTATCCGGCGGCGTTGAGCAGTCCCTGCAGCTGGTCAACGAGCTTGTGCGCGTCGAAGATCAATACGTGTGACAGCAGTGAGGTGGAATGCTTGTTCAGCCAGTTCAGTGACTTCGTGCATCCGTCCAGCACCTTCTGGAGGTCTTCCCGGGTGGACATGTCGCTCCTAGCTGATCCCGTACTTGATCATGAGGCTCCGCACCTGGTCATCGGTGTCGTTGTACGCGTAGATGCTCGCCCACAGGGCCTTGTTGAAGGCCTCCAGTGCGGCACAGCCACCGGTGCCGCCAGCGTCGGTGGGCGCCCACGAATCGTTCAGCCAAAGCCCCCCGACGAGGAACTCTCCGAGCGCCGCGAAGGCTTGCCCATATTGGTTGCCGAAGGCCTCATGCCCTGAGGTGGCGTACCCGCTGTCCAGCCAGGTCAGCTCCGGCCTGTTCTGTGTCCACAGGGCGAACAGCTGCTGCGCCCAGTCGTCGAACGCCCACGCGTCGGCCATGAGGGCATCGGTGTCCACGATCTGATAGGCCATCAGCAATCAACTCCCACAACGCCGTACGACGGCTGCCGAAACGCCGCGTGGCTGGCCTGGATGACGTGTTGTTCGATCTCGGCGTCGGAGGCGAGCACCAGCCAGGAGCGGTTGTGGATCGTCACGTCCGTCAGCCGCTGGCCGTCGTACGAGACTTCCACTGCGCCGTCGGCGCTGGTGCCCATGCGCCCGTTCGACTGATACCCGAACGGTGGCGCGGCGACTGGGGATTGGTTCGCCCGCGCGATCGCGTCATCGGCCCATGCCACTGCGGTGTCGGCCTGCGCGGCCGCCGCGTCGGCGCGATCGTGACTCGACAGGCCGTCCGGAATCGGAGGGAGCACGGTGCGGGCCCGCCCGGCGGCGGCGTGGAAAGCTTCGGCGAGTCGGTTCATGGGCAGCTGTTCCCGGCTGCCCGGCCGGAACCGCACTGCCGTGACGAGCCCCGACAGGTCACACTCGATCGTGAGGGGGGCATCGTCGGCCTCGGGTGTCGGCGTGCCGCGCTGCTGGTATTCGGCGAGCGCCTGCTCGATGTGCGCCTGGATCTCGCGCAAGGCCGTGCGTGTGTCATCCATCGAGGGGACTGGCCCCATGGGCATGCTCATGACACCGTCCAGATCTGCTGGATCTTCGTGGACACGCTGGCGTAGGCCGCAGATGCGTCTTGGAGGAACTGGCCCGCCTGGCCCAGTTGGGTAACCATCAAGGGACTGGCCGCCGAGTGCCAGGCCTGATGCGACGCGGCGAAGGACGAGGACGCGTCGCCTGACCAGTCCTGCTGGGTCAGCTGTTGCACGGCGGCCAGGTAGTCGGACAGCGTCTGGTCGTTGCTGGCGGCCAGCTGCGTGAGGTGGGTGCCGATGGCGTTCAGGTCGTCGGTGTCCACCGTCCATGCGGCCACGGTGCGCCTCCCTCCGGCGGCGTTCGGTGCCGTCCGGGTATCAGTATAGATCGCATGGCGGCGCGACGATGCAAGGTTTATGCAATGAGATGAATGTTTCCCGGTACGCGAAACGGGGGCCGTCACGATGGACGACCCCCGCTCCGGGTTGGGTTCGGATGGGCGCCTACGCGGTGGGCAGCGCCGCCACGATGGCCTGGACGGTCGCCTTGGCGTCGCCGAAGCACATGGACGTGTTCTCCTTGAAGAACAGCGGGTTCTGCACGCCGGCGTAGCCCGCGTTCATCGACCGCTTGAACACGACGCAGTTCTTGGCCTCCCACACGTGGCAGACCGGCATGCCCGAGATGGGCGTGCCGGGTTCCATGGCGGCGGGGTTGACGGTGTCGTTGGCGCCGATGACGAGGACGACGTCGGTGTTCTTGAAGTCGTCGTTGATCTCGTCCATCTCCATGACGATGTCGTACGGCACCTTGGCCTCGGCCAGCAGCACGTTCATGTGCCCGGGCAGGCGTCCGGCGACCGGGTGGATGGCGAACCGCACGTCCACGCCGTGCGCGCGCAGCCGGCTGGTGAGGTCGGCGACCGCGCCCTGGGCCTGCGCCACGGCCATGCCGTAGCCGGGCGTGATGATGACGGACGACGCGTCCCACAGCTCCTGCGCGACCTGGTCGGGCTTGATCTCGTGGATCTCGCCCTGCTCGACCGCCGCGCCGCCGGTGCTGGTCTCGGCGCCGAAGCCACCGAGGATGACGGAGACGAACGAGCGGTTCATCGCCTTGCACATGATGTAGCTCAGGATCGCGCCGGACGCGCCGACCAGGCAGCCGGTGACGACGAGCACGTCCACGCCCAGCATGAAGCCGGCGAAGGCCGCGGCCCAGCCGGAGTAGCTGTTCAGCATCGAGACGACGACCGGCATGTCGGCGCCGCCGATGGCGAACACCAGGTGCAGGCCGAGCAGCAGCGCGAGCACCGTCATGACGATCAGCGGGATCAGCGCGCCGGGCGTCAGGCCGTGCGCGTGCTTGGCCGCGATGACGAACCAGAAGCCGAAGCCGATGGTGACCACGATGATGAACAGGTTGATCCAGTTGCGGCCCGGGATCATGAGCGGCTTGGACGGCATCTTCTCGGCGAGCTTGCCCCAGGCGACGATCGATCCGGTGAAGGTGATCGCGCCGACGAAGATGCCGATGTACACCTCCACCAGGTGCGCCACCGGGTTGGCCATGGCGGTTTCGGACGCCTCGAAGAACGAGTTGAACCCGACGAGCACGGCGGCCAGGCCGACGAAGCTGTGCAGCTGGGCGACCAGCTGCGGCATGCCCGTCATCTGCACCTTGATGGCCTTGTAGATGCCGATGCCGCCGCCGATGACGATGGCGGCGAGCAGGAAGACGACGGCGATCCAGTCGGCGCCGGGACGTCCGGTGCCCGGATCGCCCTTGGCCAGGCTGATGATCGTGGCGATCAGGGCCAGGGCCATGCCGAGCACGCCGAACGCGTTGCCGCGCTTGGCGGTCTCGTGCTGCGACAGCCCGGCCAGGGCCAGGATGAACAGCAGGCCCGAGACGACGTAGGTGGCTTGCACCAGTTGCGTGATTTCCATACCGGCCTCACCCTCTCTTGAACATGGAGAGCATCCGGTTGGTCACCGTGAACCCGCCGAAGATGTTGATGGATGCGATCAGCGTGGCCGCGAACGCGATGATCCGGACGGCCCAGCTCAGCGGCGTCGACTCCAGGTGCAGGCCGACCAGCTGCAGCATCGCGCCCACCAAGATGATGCCCGAGATCGCGTTGGTCTCGCTCATCAGCGGCGTGTGCAGCGCGTGGTTGACGTTCCAGACGACGTAGTAGCCGACCACGACGGCCAGCACGAACACGCCCATCAGGTTGAGGAACGATGCGGGTGCGAACGTCAGCAGCACGATCAGCACGACCGCGGCGACCGCGACGATGCCGAACATCTTGCGCCAGTCGGCCGGCGCCTTGGGCTCGGCCTTGACCGGAGCCGGGGCCGGCTTGGCCGCGGCCGGGGCGGCCGAGACCTTCACGGGCGGCGGCGGGAAGGTCGCCTCGCCGTCGCGGCAGATGGTCGACGTGCGGACGACCTCGTCCTCGAAGTCGATGACCAGCTGGCCGTCCTTCTCGGGCGTCATCAGCTTGAGCAGGTTGACCAGGTTGGTGCCGTACAGCTGGCTCGACTGGCCGGGCAGCCGGCTGGCCAGGTCGGTGTAGCCGATGATGGTCACCCCGCCGTCGGTCATGTAGCTCAGGCCGGGCTTGGTCAGCTCGCAGTTGCCGCCGCCGGTGGCGGCCAGGTCGACGATCACCGAGCCGGGCGTCATCGTGGCGACCATGTCGGCGGTGATCAGCCGCGGCGACGGCTTGCCGGGGATCGCGGCCGTCGTGATGATGATGTCGGCGAGCTTGGCCTGCTCGGCGTACATGATCGCGGCCCGCTTGTTGAAGTCGTCGCTCGTCTCCTTGGCGTAGCCGTCGGACGAGACGCCCTGGGCGGTCTCGCCGGCGTCCACGAACACGAAGCTCGCGCCCATCGACTCGACCTGCTCGGCGGTTTCCGGACGGACGTCCGTGGCCCGCACGACCGCGCCCAGGCTGTTGGCGGCGCCGATCGCGGCCAGGCCGGCCACGCCCGTCCCGATGACGAACACGTTGGCGGGTGGCACCTTGCCGGCGGCGGTGACCTGGCCGCCGAAGAACCGTCCGAACGCGTGCAGCGCCTCGACGACGGCCCGGTAGCCGGAGATGTTGGCCATGGAGCTGAGCGCGTCCATGGACTGGGCGCGGCTGATGCGCGGCACCATGTCCATCGACAGGGCGGTGATGCCCGCCTTGGCCATCGTGGCCACCACGTCGGGGTTCTGCCGCGGCGCCAGGAAGCTGACGAGCGTGGCCCCGCGCCGCATCAGGGCGAGCTGGGCGTGTGTCGGTTCGTTGACTGTGAGGACGAGGTCGGCGCCCCACACCGTCGCTTCATCGCCGATGCTGGCCCCTGCCTGGACGTACGCGGCGTCGGGGAAGTCGGCGCGGATGCCCGCACCCTTCTCCACAGACACGTCGTACCCCAGCTTGATCAGCTGCGGGATGGTTTTCGGTGTGGCGGCAACCCGATTCTCACCCTTGAGGGTCTCTCGTGGGATGCCTATTCTCATAGGCTGTACACTACGGCACCCGGCAAGGCTTCGCACGGCGGTGGGGGCGGTGTCCCGCGCGCTGGCGGCGTGTTCTGCGTTGTGGGTGCGCATGGGTGCCGACGGCGTGCGTCCGGACGGTCGGCGGGGTGGCGCGTTCGGCGTCGCTCCGCCTGGACGTGCGGGTTGGGCGCCTTCGCGCACCGCGAGTTGGCTATAAGTCTGGCTATGTTGACGTTGACGCTCAGCGAGACGAAGAATCGCCTGTCGGCGGTCATCGACGAGGTGCAGACCCGCCAGGAACGTGTGGAGATCACCCGGAACGGGCATCCCGCCGCATACCTGGTGTCGGCGGAACAGATGCGCGAGCTGGAGGACACCGCGTTCTGGCTCGCCCAGCCCGGCATTCTGGACGCTGTCGCGCAGGCCGAGCAGGATCTGGCCGCCGGCAGGACGTACACCCAGGCCGAGGTTGCCGCCTGGGTGGCGGCTGGCATGCCGGATGAGGACGAGTGATGCCGTCCTCGGACCCGTGGTGCGTGATCTGGACCAAGAGCGCGCGCCGGTCGTTGGCGCACGTGCCGCCGCGCATCGTCCCCGCCGTGCTGAGCTTCGCGCAGGAGCGACTTGCGGACAATCCGTGGCGCATGACGCACCGGCTGGACGCTCCGCTGGACGGCCTGCGGTCGGGAAGTGTCGGCTCGTACCGTGTTCTGGTGAAGCTCGATGATGCCGCCCGTACCGTCAGCATCATTCGGGTCGCCTACCATGCGAACGTGTCCCGGCCGTCCTGAGTGGTGTCTGACATCCAGCCGAGGTTTTCCGCGCCATCTTCTCGCTCCAGCGGCCGCCGTGGGCGAAGCCGGACTGCACAATCTGGAACTGCACCGATGAGACTGTGCTGTCGTCGCCTCGGCCGGCCCGCATCTGGGTGCTCGCAAGGACATGGCACGACGCCACGCTCGTGGCAGTCCCGCTCGTGGGCATATCGGTCATGGCCGTGCGATCCTTCTGGTCTGGATCCCCCGACCGAGCGCGCGATCAGGATGGTTGCCCACAGGTACCCACGATGGACGATGCCACCGCGAGGGGTCACAGATGCAGGTGAGGGGTGAGACCGCTCCTGCTCACGCAGCGCGCAGATGAGTCGCCGATGCGCATCACCTGCGAACCACCCTGGTCCCCACGCGAAGCAGACGGCCTAGCCCATACGGTGCTCGCGTCCCACCATGAGAATCAACCCTGAGTGAACAGAAGTCCGTGTGGACGCGTCACGGGCATCGCCGCTTGTCGTCCTCACTTTCGTGCCGCCAAAGCCCCGCGCAGGTAGTCGACGATGCCGCCGGGGTTCTGGATGCGCACGATGGCGTACGCCAGCCCCGGGGTGATGTGGCGGGTGGAATAGACGAAATACTCGGGCACCCATTCCGGCGCGTACTTGCGCTTGGCCGCCCGCAGGTCCTTGAAGCCGAAGAACGCGTTGCCGCGCTCGTAGATGAACGTCAGCAGCCGGGCGTCGATGGGGTCGGTGTCCGCGTCGTCCTCGACGTGCGCCAGCGACGCCAGGCCCAGGCTGGCCTGGGCGACGCCCTCGGCCTGGAACTGTGTGAACGCCTCGTGCGTGATCAGCTCGGTGGCCCCGGTCGGTGCTTCGGGCAGGCGCCGGGTCACATCGACCAGATACCCGTCCCGGTACGGCAGGAACACGTTGAACGCCACGATCTGGCCGTCCGCGTCGCTGGCGTAGAAGTAGCGCCGGTCCATCGGCTCCGAGAGGTTCACGCCGCCGACGGTGAACCCGAGCCGTCCGCTCTTCTTGCCGCGCAGCCAGGCCTGCGAGATGCGCCGCACGGCCTGCTCGATGCCCGGATTGCGGCCGTCGTTCGGACGGTACTCGTGCACCGTCAGCCCCTCCTTGCGGGCGCGGTTGATCTTGCCGCGCAGCTTCATGCGCGGGCCCCCGGCCAGCGTGTAGGCGGCCAGGTCGAAGCGGGCGTCCTCGCCGCACTTGACGTGGTGGTAGCCCAACCGGGCGTAGTCGTCCAGCAGCTGCGACGTCGCGCCGATGAACACGGCGTCGTACGAACCCGCCCGGCAGAACGCCTGGAACTGCGCCAGCAGGCGCACGACGTCCTCCGGTGCGCAGATCGGGTCGCCGTTGACCACGACGATCGAACCGACCACGCCGTACGCGATCACGCCGTCCACGTCCGCGCCGAAGAACAAGGTCTTGTCCCGTTCCAGCGTCAGGTAGGCGCTCGGGTTGCGCCCGTGCGCGAGCACGAGGGCGCGCGCCCGCTGACGCTCGGCCCGCGTGGCCGCGTGGCCGACCAGCGCCGTGCCCATCGCCAGCAGCACGAGCGCCGCGGCGCACACCCACACGAACCACAGCGTCACCCAGCCGACGCCCGAGGACGGACGGTCCAGGCCCACCAGCAGGCGCAGGGTGCGGACGATGCCGTCGGCCAGCGAGTCGGGACGGCCCAGCTCGGCGCGCAGGGCGAGGCGCTGCGCCACCGCGTTGGCGAACAGCGCGGCCAGTCCGATCACGGCCAGGCCGGTGATCTGCCAGCCCGGGCGCCGGCGCATCGGCCGGCGGAAGTCGGCGTGGCAGATCAGCAGCACGACCAGCGCATACACGCCGGCGATCACGATGATCATCTGGAGGAAGTGTTCATGGTGTCCCAGGTCGAGCACCAGGCAGACGACCAGCGTCAGCACGGTCAGCGTCCAGGCCGGGCGCGTGCGCCGGAACAGGTTGGCCGCGACGATCACCAGCAGCACCGAGGCCAGGCGCTGCACCGATCGGCTCATCTCGATGCTGCGGTACAGCACGTGATCGAGCCGCGGCAGCGGGAAGAACGATGCCGTCATGATCATGATCGCCACCGCGATCACGACGATGATCGCGCTGACCCGCGCGATCGTCCGCCAGGGAAGATCACGCCAGGCGAGGGTATCGGTCCGATGATCACGCATGGGCAGCTCCTTGCGCGGCCAGCAGCACCCGCGACTCTTTCATGTGGAAGGCGATGGGCACCTGGATCGCGGTCAGCACCACGAAGATCAGCATGGGTGCCAGCACCGAGCCGGTGTGCCGCACGACCCACTCGTACAAGAAGATGAACAGCGCCCCCGACACCTGGCCCATCAGGAACAGCAGCCCGAACGACGAGCCTTCGCCGACGGGGTAGGCCGTCTCGGCGCTGTGCTGGAAGACGATGGGCGCCAGGCCCATGATCGTCAACCCCGCCAGCCCGGTGATCACCGTGATCAACACCGCGCCGTGCGCGAACGTCAGCAGCAGGTAGAACACCGTCATCAGCACCATGCCGACGCTCAGCAGCGGCATGCGCCGGCGCATCCGGTCGGAGATCGCCGGCAGGATCACCGCCCCGGCGATGCCGGCCACCACGAAGACCGCGCCGGCCGCGTCCGCCTGCCCGGTGGACAGGCCGCGCGGGGTCAAAATGCCGTCCACCTCGGTCAGCAGCGTGTTGAACACGCCCAGCGAGATGAACATCAGCACCAGGATCTGCACGAACGCGCCGTTGCCCAGCAGGCCGATCATCGAGCGCAGGCTCACCTGTTCGCGCTCGGGCACCGGGCCCGGCGGCAGCGGCGGGTGCTCGCGCGTGAGAAGGATCGCCAGCAGCGCCGTGATCGCCGCGATCACGGCGTAGCACGTCAGCATCGCGTGCATGCCACCGCGGTTC
>JGI20172J14457_10000049_pt1 | contig 9716 bp, 4 predicted proteins | sample TergutNc150P5_FD_14457 | JGI IMG/M metagenome (IMG submission 14457)
GCTGCTCGCCAACCGTCTGGGTGCGGCCGCCGCCGATCTGATCGATCAGGGCACGTTCGGCGTGCTCGTCGCCGCCCGCGGCGAAGAGGCCGTCCCGGTGCCGCTGGACCAGGTCGCCGGACGCATCAAGCAGGTGCCGCCCGACCACGAGTGGGTACGGACGGCGCGCAGCGTGGGCACGGGTCTGGGGGATTGACGCCTGCGGCTCCCCCGGCCACCAGCCGACTTGTCAGCTCGCCACAAACACGCTTGTCAGCCTGCCACCACGGGGGTTGTCAGGCGTCGATCATCTGCCCGTTGATGCCCTCGCAGGCCTGCTTGACGGCCTCCGACAAGGTCGGGTGTGCGTGGATGTTGCGGGCCACCTCGTCCGTCGTCAGGTCCCACAGCTGAGCCAGCGTCAGCTCGGGCAGCAGTTCGGTCACATCGGGCCCGATCAGGTGCGCGCCCAGGATCTCGCCATGCGCAGCATCGGCCACGATCTTGACGAACCCGGTCGGCTCCCCCAGCCCCACGGCCTTGCCGTTGGCCAGGAACGGGAACTTGTTGACGCGGATGTCCAGCCCCTGCTCGCGTGCCTGCGCCTCGGTCAGGCCGAACGACGCCACCTGCGGCTGGCAGTAGGTCGCATGCGGAATCATCCGGTAGTCGATCGGGATCGTGGGGCGCCCGGCGATGGTCTCGGCCGCGATCATCCCCTGTGCCGACGCCGTGTGTGCCAGCATCGCCTTGCCAGTGACATCACCAATCGCATACAATCCGGCCACGCTCGTCCGCATCGCCTCGTCCACCACGATCGCGCCGGACGCATCCAGTGCGACACCCAGGCCCTCCAGGCCGAAACCGGCGCTGCTGGGCGCGAAGCCGACGGCGACCAGCAGGGCGTCCGCCTGCCGAATGAAGCCCTCTCCCCCGCCGACGGGTTCCAGGTTGACGGTCACCAGGCCGTCCCGCTCGACCGATCCGCACACCTTTGTGCTTGTCAACACCTCAATTCCCAGTTTCGCATACCGTTTGGCGAGCTCGGCGCTCACCTCGGCGTCCTCGCCGGGCAGCATCCGGTCCAGATACTCCACGATGCACACCTGGACGCCGTAGCTGGCCAGCACGAACGCGAACTCCACGCCGATCGGGCCCGAGCCGGCGATCACGATCGAGGCGGGCAGCTGCTCGGACATGATCAGGTCACGGTAGGTCAGCACGCGCGGCCCGGGTTCGATCCCCCGCAGCATCTTGGGGGTCGCCCCGGTGGCGACGATCGCATGGTCGAACGTCAGCGTCTGCGGCTTCGGGCCGTCCACCGCCAGCGTGTGCGCATCGGTGAACGTGCCGCGGCCGTCCACCTGTTCGATGTGGTTCTTCTTCATCAGGTACCGCACGCCCCGCGCCATGCGGTCGGACACCGCGCGGCTGCGCGCATAGGCCTTGGCGTAATCCAGCGTGATCTGGCCGCCGATGCCGTAGTCATCGGCGTGGCGGGTCAGCAGGTCGGCCAGCTCGGCGTTGCGCAGCAGCGACTTGGTCGGAATGCACCCCACGTTGAGGCAGACACCGCCCCACCACTGCTGTTCAACGACGGCCGCGCTCAGCCCCAGCTGCGCCGCCCGGATCGCCGCCACATATCCCCCCGGCCCGGCCCCCAGCACCGCCACATCGACATGCGTATCCATGCGCTCCACTCTACGTGTCGGGACGGCCCCGACCGGGGCGCGCACCCCCGACCCGGGCCTGTGAAGGGTTTATAAGTGTTGCCCAACAATTCCCTGAACCGCCGCGTCCGAGTGTGTCGCTATCTCAAGCATGAGATAACCTCGAAGGCATGAGCGAGATGACGTCGCCGGCCAACATCGGACGGCTGATCCGGGTCGCACGCAAGCAGCGCGGGCTCACGCAGACGCAGCTGGCCGACGAGCTCGGCACAAGCCAAAGCGCCGTCCACCGCATCGAGTCGGGCCACCAGAACCTGTCGCTGGAGATGATCAACCGCATCGCCGAGGTGCTGGGCAGCCAGCTCATCGTGCCGTCCGCGGCCGGGACGCTCAACTACCGCATCGGCGGCAACACCACGCTGTCGGGCAGCATCGAGACCCGCTCGTCCAAGAACGCGGCCGTCGCACTGCTGTGTGCGAGCCTGCTCAACCACGGCCGCACCGAGCTGCGCGGCATCGCCCGCATCGCCGAGGTCGACCGCATCTGCGAGGTGCTGGACAGCATCGGCGTCGAGGTCACCTGGTCCGAAGATGGGACGAGCCTGTCGCTGCAGCGCCCGGCCAACCTCGACCTGTCCGGCCTCGACCTGGAGGCCGCGCGCAAGACCCGCAGCATCCTGATGTTCCTCGGGCCGCTGTCACGCCAGTACGCCGACTTCCAGATCCCGTACGCGGGCGGGTGCAACCTGGGCCAGCGCACCGTCGAGCCGCACCTGCAGGCGCTGCGCCACTTCGGCGTCAACGTCGTGGCGACCGAGGGGTTCTACCACGTCCAGGTCGAGCGCGACGACACGGCCCAGCGCCGGATCGTGCTGACCGAGCGCGGCGACACCGTCACCGAGAACACGCTGATGGCCGCGGCCCTGACGCCCGGCCTGACGGTCGTGCGCAACGCCAGCTCGAACTACATGGTGCAAGACGTCTGCTTCTTCCTGCAGGCTCTCGGCGTGCGCATCGACGGCGTCGGCACGACCACGCTGCGCATCGAGGGGCTCGACCACATCGACCAGGATGTGTCGTACACCATCTCCGAAGACCCCATCGAGTCGATGAGCCTGATCACCGCGGCCGTCGTCACCGGCTCACAGCTCACGATCACCCGCTGCCCCATCGAGTTCCTGGAGATCGAGCTGTCGGTGCTCGGGGAGTCGATGGGCCTGCGGTACTCGATGAGCCAGGAGTACATGTCGCACAACGGGCGCACGCGGCTGGTCGACCTGACCATCCACCCGTCGCAGCTGCGCGCCCCGCGCGACAAGATTCACCCCATGCCGTTCCCCGGCCTCAACATCGACAACCTGCCGTTCTTCGCCGTCATCGCGGCCTGCGCGACCGGTTCGACAACCATCCACGACTGGGTGTACGAGAACCGCACGATCCACCTGCTGCCGCTGGCCGACCTGGGCGCGGACGTCAAGCTGCTCGACCCGCACCGCCTGGTCGTCACCGGCCCCACGAATTGGCACGGCCGCGACATGACCGCTCCCCCGGCCCTGCGCCCGGCCGTGTGCCTGATGCTGGCCATGCTGGCCGGCGACACCGACTCGGTGCTGCGCGATGTCTACGTCATCACCCGCGGCTACGAGGACCTGCCGCACCGCCTCGGAGCCCTCGGCGCCAACGTGGTGCCCTTCTACGGTTAACGGCCCAGCTGCCAGTCGCTAATCTCGGGCAGATCCTCCAGGTTCTCGACGATGTACTCGGCATGCTTGGCCAGCATGTCCTGGCAGTACTGGTACAGCTCGTGCGAGCCCGCGGGCTTGACCCGTGCGTTGTTGATCGCGTCCATCACCAGGTGGAAGCGATCCACCTTGTTGCGCACGACCATGTCGAACGGCGTGGTCGTCGTGCCCTGCTCGATGAAGCCGCGGGCGCGGAAGCGGTCGGCGTTCGGACGCCCGTGCACCAGCTGGTGGATGGCCCCCGGGAAGCCGTGGAACGCGAACACCACGTCCACGTCATCGGTGAACATCTCGGTGAACGACTTCGCGCTCATGCCGTGCGGGTGGTCCTTCTGCCGGTACAGCGTCATCAGATCGACAACGTTCACCACGCGCACCTTGAGCGCCGGCAGGCGCTTCTTGAGCAGCTCGGCGGCCGCGACGGCCTCCATCGTCACCACGTCGCCCGCGCAGGCCAGCACGATGTCCGGCTTGCGGTGGCCTAGGCCGTCCGTCCCGGCCCACTCCCAGACGCCGTAGCCGCGCGTGCAGTGCTCGACCGCCTCGTCCATGCTCAACCACTGGGGTTGTGGCTGCTTGTCCTGCACGATCAGGTTGATGTAGTCGCGCGAGCGGAAGCAGTGGTCGGCCACCTCAACCAGGCAGTTGGCGTCCGGCGGCAGGTAGATGCGGCTCACGTTGCCGCGCATGTTCAGCACGACCTGCAGCAGCATCGGCGACTGGTGCGAGAAGCCGTTGTGGTCGTTGCGCCAGCACGTCGAGCTCAGCAAGATGTTGGTGCTGGGCACCTTGGCGCGCCACTCCAGGTGCGAGCCCTCCTCCAGCCACTTGGCCTGCTGCATCGTCATCGAGGCGCTGACCATCGCAAACGCCTCGTAGGTGGCGAACATGCCGTGCCGGCCGGTCAGCGTGTAGCCGTCGAGCCAGCCGTGGCAGTTGTGCTCGCTGAGCACCTCCATGACGCGCCCGTTCGCGCCGATCTGCACGTCGATCGCGTCCGTCGGCTCCTGGAACGCCCGGTCGGAGACGTCGAACACCGCGCCCAGCCGGTTCGAGTTGGTCTCGTCCGGGCAGAACAGCCGGAAGTTGGTGGGGTTGCGCCGGTAGATGTCGGCCAGGAACTCCCCCAGCTTGCGCGTCGACTCGATGCGCTCGGTGGCGCGGGTGTCGGGGGTCACCTCGACGCCGAAGTCGCGGAAGTCGGGCAGATCGAGGTCGACCGTCAGCAGGCCGCCGTTGGCGTGCGGGCTGGCGCTCATGCGCTTGGTACCAGCGGGGTTGTTGGAGCGCACGAGCGGGGTCGGCGTGCCGTCGGGGCCGAACAGCTCGTCGATGCGGTACGAGCGCATCCACTGCTCCAGCATCGCCAGGTGCGCCGGATTCTCCTTGACGCCGGCCAGCGGCACCTGGTGGGCGCGCCACGTGCCCTCGACGACCTCGCCGTCCACCAGCTTCGGGCCCGTCCAGCCCTTCGGCGTGCGCAGCACGATCATCGGCCAATGCGGCATCGGGCCGTCGAAGCTGTCGCCGGCGCGCGCCTCGTCCTGAATCGCCTTGATGCGCTCGTAGCAGTACGCCAGCGCGGCCGCGAAGCGCTCGTGCATCCACGGCAGGTCGTCGCCCTCGACCCAGACCACGTCGTACCCGTGGCCCTCGAACAGCGCGGTGACCTCGTCCGGATCCTTGCGCGCCAGCACCGTCGGGCCGCTGATCTTGGCGCCGTTGAGGTGCAGGATCGGCAGCACGGCGCCGTCGTGGCGCGGGTTGAGGAACGAGATGCCCTTCCAGCCGCCCTCCAGCGGGCCGGTCTCGGCCTCGCCGTCGCCGACGACCGCGACGACCAGCAGGTCCGGGTTGTCGAACGCCGCGCCGAACGCATGCGACAGCGCATAGCCCAGCTCGCCGCCCTCGTGGATCGAGCCGGGCGTCGTCACCGAGGCGTGGCTCGGGATGCCACCCGGGGACGAGAACTGGCGGAACAGGGCGCGCATGCCGTCCTCGTCCTGCGTGATGCGGGGGTAGACGTCGGTGTAGTAGCCGTCCAGGTACGCGGCCGCGACCAGCGCCGGGCCGCCGTGCCCGGGGCCAGCGATGTACAGGCAGTCCTGATCGGTCAGCCGGATCAGGCGGTTCAGGTGCGCGTAGATGAAGCCCAGGCCCGCGCTGGTGCCCCAGTGGCCCAGCAGGCGCGGCTTGATGTCGGCGGCCTCCAGCGGACGGCGCAGCAGGGGGTTCTCCTGGAGGTAGATCTGTCCCACGGTGAGGTAGTTGCACGCCCGCCACCAGGCATCGACTTTGTCGATTTCGGCTTTGGACAGGGTTGGCAAGGTCACAGTCATGCTTCCACGCTAACAACTTAGGCTGGGAAGTGCTCACCCGATACCCGCGCTTCACAGGCAGGATCGCCCTCGGCAATGCGCGCGTCGGTGACCCGCGGGTTTTGCCAGTGCGGTAACGTGAAAGGCTGTTGCCTATATGCGGACGCCCGTGCGCGCAGGTCAGACCCCCACCCCTGCGTCGGACGCCACCGACGATCGAGGACGGCTTGATGAGTATCGACGCCATGTATGAGGCCAGCCACCTGCTGGGCGCGCATCTGAGCGCGGACGGCTGCAGCTTCGGCCTGTGGGCGCCGCGTGCCACCCGGGTCGAGCTGGCGCTGGTGCAGCCGGACGGATCGCAGCTCAACCACGACATGACGCAGTCGGGCGGGGTCTGGACGGTGTTCATGCCCGGCGTGCGCGCCGAGCAGCGCTACGGCTTCCGCGTCCACGGCGACTGGAACCCGGACGAGGGCCTGCGCGCCAACCCCGCGAAACTGCTGGTCGATCCGTACGCCCGCGCCATCACGGCCGGCGTCGACTACTCCGGCCCGATCTTCGACCACACCGCCGCGTCCAACTACGAGCCCGACACGCGCGACTCGGCCGGCTACGTGCCGCTGTCGGTCGTCGTGGCCGATACGCCCGCGCCCGAGCCGATCGCCCAGCGGCGTCCGCTCGTCCGCTCGGTCATCATGGAGACGCACCTCAAGGGGTTCACCCAGACGCACCCGGCGGTGCCCGAACACCTGCGCGGCACGTACGCCGGCCTGGCCTACCCCGCCGTCATCGAGCACCTCAAGAAGCTGGGCGTGACGGCCGTCGAGCTACTGCCGATCCACCACTTCGTCTCAGAGCCGTTCGTGGTCGGGCGCGGCCTGGTCAACTACTGGGGCTACAACACGCTCGGCTTCTTCGCCCCGCACGGCGCGTACTGCTCGGTCGGCACGCTCGGCGAGCAGGTGGCCGAGTTCAAGGCCATGGTCACGGCGCTGCACCGCGCGGGCATCGAGGTGATCCTCGACGTCGTCTACAACCACACGTGTGAGGGCGACCACCGCGGGCCGACACTGAGCTTCCGGGGCATCGATCACCGGGGCTACTACCGGCTGACCAGCGACCTGCGCAACGACTACGACGTCACCGGCACCGGCAACTCCGTCGACACGTCGCACCAGGACGTGCTGACGCTCGTGCTCGACTCGCTGCGGTATTGGGTGACGCAGATGGGCGTGGACGGATTCCGGTTCGACCTGGCCACCACGCTCATCCGGGACGGCGCGCACGCGGTCGACCAGAACCACCCGTTCAAGAAGGCGATCGCCGCCGATCCCACCTTCGAGGGCATCAAGATGATCGCCGAGCCGTGGGACCTGGGCCCGTACGGCTACCAGGTGGGCCGCTGGGGCGCGGGGTGGAGCGAGTGGAACGACCGGTTCCGCGACTACATGCGTGATTACTGGAGAAGTCAGGTCGATGGCGTGCGCGAGCTGGCGACGCGGCTTTCGGGCAGCGCCGACCTCTTCGACGTCGCAGACCGACCCATCGACGCGTCCATCAACTTCATCACCGCGCACGACGGCTTCACGCTGCGCGACCTGGTGACCTACAACGGCAAGCACAACGAGGCCAACGGCGAGCACAACCGCGACGGCTCCGACTCGAACCGCTCCTGGAACTGCGGCGTCGAGGGCGAGACCGACGACCCGGCGATCGTCGCGCTGCGGCACCGCCAGGTGCGCAACATGGTGATGACGCTGCTGCTCGCCGACGGCGTGCCGATGATGACGGCGGGCGACGAGGCCGGACGGACGCAGCAGGGCAACAACAACGCCTATTGTCAAGACGGACCGATCAGCTGGGTCGATTGGGATGACGGCGAGGCGTGGTCGGACGTGACCGACCTGGTCTCGACCGTCGTGGCCGCCCGGCTGAGCCATCCGCTGCTGTGCCCGGACGACTTCCGCTACCACGATCCGGTGCTGGACGAGGCGGGCACGCCCACCGGGCGGTTCCGGCTGGCCTGGATGAACGAGTATTCCGGCGAGATGGGCGACGCCGACTGGCACGATCCGGGCCGGCGCATGCTCGGCATGTACGTGTCCGACGAGACGACCGCGTTCCTGACGTGGTACTACTCCGGCACCGTGCCCCTGCCCGTCACGCTGCCGCCCGCACCCTGGGGCGCCAGCTACGAGCTGCTGGCCAGCAGCGCCGAGCCCGGCGAACTGCCCGACGGCCCCCTCCCGGCGGGCGGCACGTTCACGATGCCGCCCCGCACCGTCGTCCTCATGCGCGTCCAGCTCCCCGACGATGCGCCCACGGCGCCGACGGCCTGATCACAGCCGCATCCCCTCGGGGCCGACCCCACAACTCACCCGTTCCATGCTGCGCAAAACCTGCGCGTGGGCTACCGTGAGACGGTGACCAGAGCTCAAACGGCCCAACGCAGTACCGCCAGTTCCCCGACATCCCGTGCGACGACCGCGCGCAGGGCGACCGCGCCCCGCCGCCAGGCGACCGAGACGTCCCAGTTCGGACGCATCCCGGTCGCCGACATCTGGCCGGTCGTGCAGGAGGGCGCATACCCGGCCAAGGCGGTGACCGACGAGTTGGTCAGTTTCCGCGCGACCGTCTTCCGCGAGGGGCACGACGCCGTGGGGGCGGACGTGGTGCTCACGGGCCCGGGCGGGGTGCAGCAGCGCGCACCGATGCGTCAGATCGAGCCGATCGGCCTGGACATCTGGCAGGCCGACACCCGGCTGGAGGCGCTGGGCGACTGGACGTTCCGCATTGAGGCCTACTCCGACCTGTGGCACACCTGGGTGCACAACGCCGGCATCAAGCTGCCGCTGGGCGAGGACGTGAAACTGGTCCGCATGGAGGGTGCGGCGCTGTTCGCCGCCGCGTCCAAGGCGGCCACCAAGGCCCACGAACCCGACACGCGGGCGCTGCTGCAGCGGGCCGCCAAGGCCTGCTCCCCCACGGCCGACCTCGCCGACCTGGAGGCGCTGCTCGACAACGCCGACGTGGCGGCCGCCATGGCGCGTCTCGCGCCGCGCGGGCTGGTCAGCCCGACGCGGGAGTATCCCATCCGCGTATCGCGCAAGCGGGCGCAGTTCGCGGCCTGGTACGAGTTCTTCCCCCGCTCGCAAGGCGCGCACTACGACGCACAGGCGCGGCGCTGGATCAGCGGCACCTTCGACGACTGCCTGCCCCTGCTGGAGCGCATCGCGGCCCTCGGCTTCAACGTCGCGTACGTCCCCCCGATCCACCCGGTCGGCTCGACCGAACGCAAGGGCAGGAACAACACGCTGACCCCGGCGCCGGGCGACCCGGGCTCGCCGTGGGCCATCGGCTCGCCCGACGGCGGCCACGACGTCGTCAACCCGGATCTGGGCGGCATGCCCGCCTTCGAACGCTTCGTCACCAAGGCCCACGAGCTCGGCCTGGAGGTCGCGCTCGACTTCGCGCTGCAGGCGTCCCCCGACCACCCCTGGCTGCACGACCACCCGGAATGGTTCACCACGCGCATCGACGGCACGATCGCCTACGCGGAGAATCCGCCGAAGAAGTACCAGGACATCTACCCGATCAACTTCGACAACGACCCGGACGGCATCCGCGCGGAATGCCTGCGGCTGATGGAATTCTGGGTGAGCAAGGGCGTCACGATCTTCCGCGTCGACAACCCACACACCAAGCCGATCACGTTCTGGGCCTGGCTGATCGAGGCGATGAACGCCCGGCACCCCGAGGTGCTGTTCCTGGCCGAAGCGTTCACCCGCCCGGCCATGATGCAGTCGCTGGCCGCGGTCGGCTTCTCGCAGAACTACACCTACTTCGCCTGGCGCAACGCCAAGTGGGAGCTGGAAGAGTACCTGCGCGAGATCACCACGAAGACGCCGTGGGTCATGCGCCCCAACTTCTTCACCAACACCCCCGACATCAACCCCGTGTTCACCCAATCGGGCAAGGCGTCCGCGTTCGCGATCCGGATCATC